>Ga0153954_1000248_pt1 | contig 47190 bp, 38 predicted proteins | sample TSFL038MetaG_FD_102277 | JGI IMG/M metagenome (GOLD analysis project Ga0153954, IMG submission 102277) | Attine ant fungus gardens microbial communities from Florida, USA - TSFL038 MetaG | ecosystem: Host-associated > Fungi > Mycelium > Unclassified | place: USA: Florida, Wekiwa Springs State...
CGGAGCGGATGAGATGTCTCACCTGCGTGCCTTCTTCTGTAGTGGCGAAAAACAGTGGGATGCCTACTGGCACCCCAGTCGAAACTGAACGGACGCTCTACCCACAGAAGTGCTACCTACCCGTCAGCCTGACGAACTCCAAACGCGAAAAACGGGGAGGCCGTTCGAATACCGTCTTGGCGGCGATGAGCCGTGACTTAATCGAGCCTCATTTCAAGAGCCAATACGAAACGGAAAGACACCACCTGCGGTTGACCAATCCCACCGTTCAGGTCGATGCCCAGGGAGAACCCGAAGGGAACAACGTCCGGATCGGGTACATCGCCAATGCACTGGCGACCTTGGCGAAGCTCGAGTCGTTCCGAGACCCGGCAGGGCTTCCTGCGTCGACGAAGCTCGAGACGTTTAACTCCCTCATCGTCGACCACAAACTTCGTCCCACCGAATTGAGCTTCCTGTATCGTCTCGCCGGACCTCCGCAAAGGGTGCGCTTGACGTATCACATCGAGCCTAAGTTGACGGAACGTGAGGTTGAGGCGCTCGGCCGCATTGATACGATGAAGCTGCGCTACCCAATGCTCCCTTACGAAGAGTACGACCGGAAGAACCAAAAATGAACCTTGGTCATCTCGTGGGCATCCTGCTTCCGCGAAATTCCTAACTGTTTGTGGGAAGGTCGCGCCTTGAGAATGCCAGGAACGAGAGCACGACACCGACGGCGAATACGACGGTCAGGACGGTCGCGTTATAAGCGAGTGGAGCGCCGTTCGTGGCGACGGTGATCGGGGCATAGGCTCGGAAGATCGAGACACGCTCGAGCCATTCATACCCCTCGAATTGTGGGGCGACGGTCATTGCGATCACGCCGGCCAAGGTGAATGCCGAGGCGATCAGCCCGGGCCGCCAGCGGACGATGTCGATTGCAGAAAGGGGAAGCGTGTAGCCATAAGCCGCCAGGCCGAGCGTCGCGAGCATCAGGCCGGGACGCATGAGGATCGCGATACTGGGGGGCTCCTTGACGGCAAAAAATTGGCTGCCCAATACGTTTCCGGCAATGAGGGCGGCGGCGAGCGCAAACACTCCGAGAACGGCGAAGGTCACATGCGAGAGCAGAAAGAGACTCCGGCTGATCGGCCTGGAGAGAACCAGGTCGAGCGAGCCACGTTCGATCTCACCGGAGACGGCCGCCGCGCCTCGCGTTATCGCCCAACCAAGCACGGTGAGGATAATTAACGGGTGATTCCAGAAGCTCACTTCGAGCGAAAGCGTCGAGAAGTCTCTGGCTCCCAGGAGTCGGAAGCCACGAAGGCTGCGTCCCCCTTGCTCGAAATTGGCCGCCTCGATCGCCCGCTCGGCTCGTAGCGTGAGCCAGATCGTCAGGATCGAGAGGCCGAAGAAGGCCGCAATCGAGAGACCCAGGACCCAGCGTGCTTCGGAAAAGTGCTTGCGCAATAAGGCCAGTAGCGAGTTCATTCGCGACCATCCTCGTCTTGGGCGTTGGAACCGTGGAATCGGTCGTACAACGTGCGGAGGTCTTCTGTGCCGATGGCCACGTCGACGACTCCGAGCGACCCCAGCCACGAAAGGAGCGGCGCGGCAGGGCCTCGATGTTCCATGAGCCAGACGTCTCCCGTGCGTTCGCGAACCGACAAGTCGAGCGTCGAGGGCAATTCCTCGGGGATCTGGCCATCAAAGCGAGCGAGCACGAGCCTGAGGTTGCTGCGGCGTTCGTGCATATCCTCGACATGCATGAGCTTGCCACGCCTCATGATCGCGACACGGTCGGCGACCTCTTCGACCTCCGACAGGACGTGCCCGGAGAAGATCACGGTCTGGCCATGAACGTTGCGGGCTTCGCGGACCAAGGTTAAGACTTCGGACCGAGCGGAAGGGTCAAGGGCGGAGGTCGGTTCATCGAGAATCAGGATATCTACGGGATCTGCAAATGTCTGTGCAATTGCAAGTTTTTGCTTCATCCCGGTGGAATAGGTCCGGACCTTGCGACGAAGGTCGAGTTTCATGACCTGGTCCGCCAAGGCGACCGCGCGAGTGTAGGGTGTTCCGCCACGAAGGTCGGAAAGGAAGCGGAGGAATTCGAAGCCCCTCATCCAGCCGAACATCCGGAGCTCGCCCGGGAGGTAAGAGACCAACTCCTTCACCTGCTGACTGCTCGACCAGCAGTCGTACCCTGCGATGGTGGCACGACCGAATGTTGGCCGAAGCTGTCCCAGCAGTAGGCGTATCGTGGTTGTCTTTCCCGATCCGTTCGGTCCGAGCAGACCGAACACCTCACCTCGGCGCACTTCAAGCGTCAGGTCACGCAGCGCCGAGACCTGGCCGTATTGCTTTGACAGTCCCTCGGTAACGATCATCCGACGCTGACCTCGCCTCTATGGTCCTTACCCGTGTCTGTCGTAGGTTTCGAGGAACGCTGTGACCACGGGACCGCATCTCGCCGCCCGGAGATGTTTGCAAATCCGACGTAAGATCTCAGCGACCGCCAAACAGGGTTCTCATCCGAGCTGGGTCATCGGTAAAGATTCCGCTGACACCCGCCTCGGCAAGATGTACCGCGAGTCCCTCCCTCCCGGTTTCATTGACCGTGTAGGTGAGGATCGGTATTCCGTCGCTTCGTAGTGCTTCGATGTCGTCTTTGTGGAGGGAGTTCGTCGCAGGCCTCGTGCGATAGTCGTGGGAACGCGAACCCAGGGCCTCGATCGATGGGTGGTAGAAGTCCGCCCCGATGTTTTGCTTGACGTACGAGTGTGGATGAGCCAGGCGAGTGACGGTCAGGACGCCGGTCGCGATCTCAGGGTGGGACTGAATCGTGCGAACGAGATCGGTATGGTCAAACGAGGAAATGAGAACCCGGAAGGCCGCCCCTGTCACATGGATCAAATCTAATACGGCATCAAGCAAGCATTGATTCGTGTAGGGGAACGACTTGACTTCAATATTGACGTACCAATCCAGCTCGATTGTCAGTTTGAGTGCTTCGGCCAGGGTAGGAATCCTGACATCACCCGAACGGTAACGGTTTCGTAAGCTCGGGCTGAGACCGGCGAGAGTTTCAAACGCTCCCGCGGTGCGTGCACCGTGCGAGGCGAGGAACCAAGAGCCCGCGTCAAGGGAACGAAGCTCACCGAGATCGAAGTCGGCGACCAGGTAGCCAGCCGCGCCGCGAGGGTCGGATGGGAACCGATCGCGGACGTTGGTTGTTCGGAGTAACGAATCGTCGTGCACGACCACCGGCACACCATCGCGAGTGAGCTGAACGTCAAGCTCCCAGGCGTCGGCACCCGACTCCCACGCGAGTCGTGCGGCCTCAAGCGTGTTCTCCGGCGCATGAAACGAATCGCCCCGATGCGCGAGGATCAGTGGTCGGGCCCGATTCGACTTCTGAAGTTCGGTGCGAAAGAAGTTAGGACGATCCACCGAGTCGGCTTCCGGCATTGGCAAAGCGCTCACCGGCGCCTCGAAGGACGGACCGTTTGGCGAATTGTGTGAATCAATGGCGAAGTCGCTTCGACCGTCAGCGGAGCGTTCGAGATGACACCGTTACTCGAGTAATTGGCCCGAGGCATGATGGGACCCATGGTACCCTCGGTCGTACCGAAGGGTGAAATCCCATAACCGAAAGGGAAGGCCATTGTTCCGAAACCTGGCTGACCGTAGCCGAAGGATGCTCCACTCGTTGTTGTCAGGGGGCTGAACGACTGATAGCCAAATTGCGAATCCCACCCGCCAGGCACGCTAGTTTGCGCGCGACCGACCGTCGTGAAGGTTCCCACCATGGCGACGGCGGCAAGAAACATTTTCAGGACAAAGCGTGGCCTCATCCTTCACCTCGTGCGCCAGAGTGATTGATCGATTGGAATCGGATTAAGGCAAGGTCATCTAATTCGATGCCTTCTTTTTATCCGAACGGGCTCGTTCCGTTCAAGCTCTACGCGAACAATATTCACCTGACGACTCCGCCGCCAGAAGGCGCCGGCTATTCGGAGGACGCTTGCGGCACCCCGCTTCGTTCACCTCCGTTGGCTCCGTCCGAGCCAGCCTGACCTGCCGAGCAGGGGCAGGTTCCGGAGCGTCTCACGACGCATCCGAATGCCCAGGTCAACCCTAGAGGCTTGTCCGGGCGGTTACGCCGAAGCCAGGCAAGGCGATGACAGACACGCGAGTGTGCCCCATGACCTTGGCTTGCGCAGGAGGCGGCAATTCCCCCCGTCTGCTCAAGCACACGGTCCCCTCGCCAAAACTTTCATAGTAGGGAAAAAGGGGGAAAATTAGCGAGTTACCATTCCAAATCATTGGGGCTGGCGCCAAGCGTCGGTTTCACTCGCCTGAATCGAGTGCTGGTGGAAGCCTAGTTCAAGCTCTCGAGAGGTACGGCTCCCACCCAGCCTAACCCTGGAGCGTGAACGTATCTGAGGGGGCGTTCGGATTCCGAGAGCAGGGCCCACTCCTCGTCGGACCAGACGCGCAGTTCGCAAAGAATCGTACCGACGATGAGCTGAATCGACTCCACCGTACCCTCGTGTTGTGGAAAAATCGGGGCGGATCGCCCTCTCGAGTAACGACATCGTTTGATGTGACTCATAGCCGATCACCTTCAAGCCCTTGGACAAACATTGGTGTGCCTTTCTTTACAGGCCAAAACTATCGTGAATTCGATACGTCATCATTCCGGTATCCCCTCAATGACGGGGGCGTCTCGGCTTCCTAGGGACTCCTCAATAAGCTAGGTCAGAATTCTGTGAGCGCCCAATCAAGTTCGTGAAATTCTGGCACGAAATGCAATTTCGGTTCTCAAAGTCGCATGATGTCATGGATTCCTGATGGTTGATCTACAATCTATGGCACACTGTCATCCTTGCAAGCAGGAGTGTGTTGAATACGAGGAATTGGCCACCGTCTGATCGAACGCCGTATCTTTATCCAGTTATTGATTTCTCAAATCGTGGAGCATTTGACAGGCACCAAGATCCGCTCCATGATAGTCTAGGTCATACTAAGCAGTTGATCCTCTCGAACTCTTCAGTTCCGGTTGGGCCTACGATGCTCAAGGACACACAGAGGAGGTCGCACGCACGGCGAAGTCGCCGCTCGATTCCCGTGCCGCTGCTCGGACACGCTCGCATCGGCTCGTTACCTCGACGACGCGCCTCGGTCGTTGGGAGCCTACCGCAGCCGGCTCGATTTCTATTAACGCTCTTGGCGGTCGCGTTGATCGGGACTCTGGGGAGTGTCGGCCTGTTAACTATGGCAGTCCTGCTTCTCGTCCTTGCTAATGCACGGACTCTTGGCGTACGCCAAGCGAGCATGGCGGGGATAGGCTGCTTGCTCTTGATTTTTGCCGTCCATGCGGGAGCCAGTATCACCCTGAAATTTGGGATCATGGCGGCGCTGTCGGTTCAAGGGATGGTACTTTTCTGTGTCTGGTTGATAACCCTTCGGTACTTTCAAAAGCCGCGCGAGGAAACACTCCTCGAGGGAGATGACTGGCGGCTCAAGATCCTCGAGCGGGCTCGCGAGGGCTTCTGGGTCATCGATGATGAATGGCACGTCATTCTTGTCAATCAACGTATTGTTGACGTTCTTGGTTTTGCCCGCACTGAACTCGAGGGGGAAGACTTCCGCTCGCTCATCGTGCCAAGTCCCTTGTTTGGTGAGGTCCGGGACTTTCTTGCCAACGGCGAACGAGCCGATCCGTTGATTTCCCAAGTCTTCACGTTCCGTTGCCACAATGGCTCGACTCGAAGGCTGAGCGCCTGCCTCAGCGCCTTGCGAGCGAGGAACGGCCGATTTCTCGGGCTGCTCGTCCAGACTGACGACACCTTGGAGCAAGAGCCTCGATTCTCGTGCCCGTCTCCGGTGCAGCGCGTTGTGCGAACCCCTAACATCGACACTTCCGAATTGATCGGATTCATGATTGTCGATGACGAGGGAATCGTCGTTCATGCGAATCCGCTTTTCCTCAAAACCATCGGATACACGCCCGAAGAGCTTGCCGAGGGACTTGTCACTTGGTCGCGACTGACTCCGCCCGACTTTTTTCCCGCGGATCCTCTGGCCAGTGACTGCCGCGCGGCGCCTGACTTAGTAGGGCCTCGCGAGCGCCAGTTGATCAGAAAGGATGGCTCGCGCGTCGCGGTCCTTTTGGACATTACCCCAAGGGAGCCATCGACAAGAACGTGGTCCGCGCTCAGCTTGGATGTTACGGCCCGAAACCGAATCGAGCAGGAATGGAAGGCTGCCAAGGATGCGGCCGAATCCGAAAACAAAGCCAAGGACGAGTTTCTCGCGTGCCTCGGTCACGAGCTACGAACACCGTTGACGCCCATCCTCTTGATGGCGACGGCGATGCTCAGTGATCCTGAAACTCCCGACGAGTTGCGTGCCTTTGTCGAGTTGGCGCGGAGGAACGTTGTTCTCGAAACGCACCTCATTGACGAGTTGCTCGATATCACGCGCATTGCTCGAGGCAAGCTTCAATTGAAGCGCGAGATCATCGATGTCCACGAAGTGATTCGCGATGCGCTCGAAATCTGTCGCAACGATTTTCAAACCGCCGGCATGGAGCTGAGCCTCGAGCTTCTGGCCGAACATCCTCACCTGGACGGGGATGCGGGACGGCTCCAGCAGGTCTTCTGGAACCTCTTCAAGAACGCCGTAAAATTCTCGCCGCGACATTCGATGGTGCGAATCCGAACCCGGAATGAACCGAGGGGCAGCCTGGGGTTGCTGAACCCGCTACTCGTGATTGAAGTCGAGGATTGCGGGATTGGGATTGAACCTCATTTCTTGCCTCGTATGTTCAACGCCTTTGAGCAGGGTGAACCTGGGCTCAGACACTCGGCAGCGGGCCTGGGACTTGGCTTGGCGATTAGTCGTTCCATCGTAACCGCCCACGGAGGGAGCCTCGAGGCCGCCAGCGCAGGAACGAATCAGGGAACAACGTTCTCACTTCGATTCCCCACGTCGACTCCGCTCTCGATACCGTCTCGGCGCAACGGGAACACGACGCCTCTCTTGAACTGCGCGCGACGTCCGCTCAAGATCCTCCTCGCCGAGGACAATGCCGAGACTTGCGCTTTTCTGCGTAGGATGTTGACCGAGCAGCGACACGTGGTTGTTGCCGTCGACTCCGTGGAGTCGGCTTACCGTTCCGCCGAAGGGCGAACCTTCGATTTGCTCATCAGCGATATCCAACTGCCTGATGGAAGTGGTCTCGAATTGATGCGGGCATTAGGGGGCCGGGGGATTGCATCCGGCATCGCGCTGAGCGGCTTTGGATCGGATGAGGACGTGCGGCTCAGTAAGGAAGCCGGATTCGCCGATCATCTCACGAAACCGATCGATTTTCGTCAACTTGTACAGTCGATCGAAACCGTCACGTCGTTTTTTCAGGGCAGCGCCAGCGATCCCCCGGTTTGGTCCGGCGACGCTCCCCCTATTTGCCAAAGACCCGCTGCAGAAATCCGTTAGACCGAGACGATCCGACGGGGTCGGGCTGGGGCTCCTGAGGGACGACCTCGACCCAGATCTGGGGAGCGTCGCCAGGCGCGGGAACCCGTTCCCCACGTCCCTCTCGATCCCGGGCGATGAGGCTGACTCCGAAGGCACCCTCGCCTTCAAGGTCGATGTTGATCGGTGGGCGGTTATCGGGATCATTTCCTCGATGCGCCCAGGAACGGCCTCCGTCTCGAGTGACCCAGAGATCGATCAACACCGGGCCTTCAGGGCCGGCATCCTCAACGGCATAATCGAGGGCGAATCGAGGACTCGAAACACGGAGCGAGGGAATCTCCCCGGCCGAGACGGACGACGAAGCGGGGAGGGCGGGGCTCCCTGGTTTCTCCGACGCCGGCGCCATGTTTAACGCAACGGTCCCGACTTCCGGATCCTCACCTCGCTGAGGGCGCCGCTTGGCGAGCTCCAAGCCCGGCACGATGTCGCCAAAAATGCTGTCTTCGGCTTGCTTCGAGAAACCATCATCTCTCGGACGCGGATTTCGAGGTAGAACGCTGGGCTGGAGCGTCGCATTCGAAGCAAAGGCCATGCGGCTGTCCTCGACACCCTTCGACTGGTCATCACGACTGGGTGGTGATTGGCGAGGCAGAACGCTCGGGAGGACCGGGGCATCCGACAACAATGCCACCCGGCTATCCTCCGCTGGCTTCGCGTGGTGGTCATTCCTGGGACGCGACTGCCGAGGCAGAACGCTGGGTAGGACCGGTGGCTCCAATGAAGGTGCAAGACTTCGGGGCATGGGCTGGGAGTTCGCGACCGAGCCTCGCTTCGCGACTGAGGCTCGCGGCTCACTGGCGGCTGGTTCCGGTCGGCGCACCTCGCTCGGAGAAGTCGCCAGCTTCGCGAGCGCCGCGGGATCGAGAGCTTGCGGCGGTGTTTCCTGGCTCCGATCCGGAGCCTCCGAGGCCGTCGACGCCGTATCTTCCTGTCGAATCAGAGGCTTTTCGACACGCAGATCCGCGATTTCAGATTCGACAGGAGGGCTAGCCGCGCTCGTTGTCTGAAGGTCGAGCAGAGGCCGGCTCGGATTGTCGTATCGATCGTCGTTATGGGCAAGTGACTGCCTCTTCGGCATGGGCGCAGGGGTGGACCGAGTCTGACCCTTCATACGGAACGGATCCACACGCGCTGCCAGCCGAGTGCTTGGGTATCCATGCCCCTTGTATCGTTCGGAGCGGGAGGCCATGAGCGACCCGTCGGTCTCGGCTCCGGGGAGCCTGACGATCATCTGGGACTTATTGCCGGCGCGATCCATGACCGAGGCGCGGACCTTGAGCCGTTCGGCGAAACCGGCGTCCCAGGTGGCCACACCATTCCAACCCGCGCGTTGCTTGGGAACGGGACGCCATTCTTTCGTACCCTCGACCAGGTATTCGAAGCGGAGGGTTTCCAGGTCGGGATGTTCTTCGTGGATCTCCCAGCGGAGCGAAGCAAGGCTCGCGCTTCGGTCCTCGGGCAAAATGGTGAGCGTGGGGGCCTTGGTATCGACCACCACTTTCATGTTCGGCGTGATCTGGTCGTTAGTCCCCGGGTGAAGCCGTCCCGCCGAGTCGAGGGAGCGCACGGCGAGCCAGAACTCGCCGTCCTGGGGTGCCTCGAATGTAAAATAGGCCTGGTTGGATGTGGTGGAATCCTTCGGCTTCCAACTCGCACCCGAGTCGGTCGAGACCCAGAGTTGAAGCTCTCTGCGTTTCGATTGATCCGAAGGATTTAAGTTGAAGGGAACGCGGAAGGACCGGGTACGCTGATAGACTGTCGTCGTGCGGTCCGACTGGAGATCGGCGGACACGCTCGAGACGAGGATCCCGAGGCTCAGGCTGAGCACCACGACCCCGCCTTGGGTCCAAACTCGGCTGGGCGTCACGTGATCCCTCCTTAGATCAAGGGCCCGAGTTGGCTTAAAGTCGAAGCGTTACCTTATCGTGCCAAATGCTTCCTTAAAAAACTCATTTGACACGAAACCTCGATGTATACCATCGCCTCTTCGCGACGCTGTGACATCGGGCTTACGGTCCCGACGGATCGACCCAATTGTTTCGAATTCGAAGAGCTGCCGAGGAATTCCCGTCATTGGGAATTTGCCGAATCAAGACACGTCTTCCCGCGTCTCCGGCTGTGAGCGCATGGGAGCGGCCTCATGGAGAGTTGATTCGCATCGCGGACGTTACCCCAAGAATGATTTCGCGCCAATCGCAGATTGGGTATGTTTTATTCCGTCTCGAGGGTCTCCGCTCGGCCTGTATCCGGAAGGAAGCTTTCGTTTTGTTGACAGGGACTGAACGACGATACTTGCCGGGTTCTTGTCTGTCGGCTCGACTTTCGCATGGCTTCGGAGCGCCTTGCACACGTCGGAATTCTTGCGGGGCGATCGGCCGAACAACCGGTCTTGGACGTAAGAGCCGATGGGGCCCCTCATTCTCGGCAGCGAAGAAACGCCGACGATCACGGCTTGAAGACGGAAGGCATCATCCATGATCCGACGGAGGCAACGCCTGAAAGGAGTCTCGGGAACGATCGTGATCGGGCGCACGAAGGATGGAGTCGCGGAAATCGAAGCCGAGGATCTTAACGACGCGCTTCAGGGACTCGGATACTGCCACGGACGGGATCGTGCCTTGCAGATGAGGTTGGTTCGCATTTTGGCCCGAGGTCGAGCGAGCGAGATCCTCGAATCTTCGGACGAGATGCTCGACCTCGACCAATTCCTGCGTCGACTCAACTTTTCCTCCGATGTGGCGCAACAGGAAGAAGCCCTCTCCAGCTCCACGAGATCGGCACTCGCGAGCTATAACCGAGGGGTGAATTCGGCGTTCGAGACGTTGGGCATCCCGTGGGAACTTCGCTGGCTTGGTGATCGTGCCTTGGGGGATCCTTGGACCTTCGCGGATGTTTATCTCACGGCGAAGGTGATCGGCTACGTTGCGCTTGCGGTGAGCCAGGCGGAGCTGGAGCGCTGGATCCTCGAGTGCGTTCGCAGCGGCATCAGCCGCGCCCAGCTCGAAGAATTGTTTCCTGGGAAACTCGAAGATCTCGACGAAGAACTGGTGAACCAGCTCAGGTTGCCCGAGGAAGTGGTTCCCAGAGAGCTTTGGAGCCAGCCGCTGCTTCCGGCCGCGATGGCCTCGAATAACTGGGTGCTCGCAGGGTCGAAGACCGAGTCGGGCCGTCCGCTTGCCTGCAATGACCCTCATCTTCAGATCAACCGGTTGCCCGCCTTTTGGTACGAGGCCGTGCTGCGATGGGGGGAGAAGCGAAAGGGGAAGCCGCGGTATGCGATGGGAGCCACCCTTCCAGGAACGCCGGGGGTCGTGGTCGGCCGTAACCCCGATCTGTCTTGGACGGTGACTTATGCCTTCATGGATTGTGTTGACTCCTGGATCGAGGATTGTCGCGACGGCCAGTATCGTCGGGCTCAGGAATGGCGACCGTTTCGCGTCCGGAAAGAAACGATTCTTCGCAAGAACAAGCCCTCGGTCGAGCTGACCTTCTACGAGAACGAGCACGGTACGCTCGAAGGGGATCCGAACGAACCCGGGTACTACCTGGCGTCGCGCTGGTCGTGCGGCGAGCAAACAGGCGCGAGCTCGCTCGACGGCTTACTGGGAATCCTCAATGCGAAAACGGTCGAAGAGGGCAGGGAGGTGCTGGGGAAACTCTGCAATTCTTCCTGGAACTGGTTGTTGGCCGATCGCGCGGGTTCCATCGGATACCAGATGGCCGGGAAAATGCCCCTCCGCCGTGCGGGTTCCTCGGGGTTGATACCCCTCAAGGGGTGGGATTCTGAGAACGATTGGCAAGGCTTTGCCGCGATCGAAGATCTACCCCGCGCGCTCAACCCCCGCGAAGGTTTTTTGGCGACCGCCAACGACGACCTTAATGATCTCGGCCGTCTCCGTCCCATCAACGCCTGCGTGGCCCCGTATCGAGCCGAACGAATTCGCGCCGTCCTCGCTCGGTCGGAAAAGATGTCGATAGAAGACATGAAAAATCTTCAGTATGACACGTATTCGACCCAGGCTGACCGCTTTCTTGCGGTTCTGGAGCCGCTCTTACGCGAGCGAATGAACGATTCCAAAGCCCAGCTTCTGCTCGAATGGGATCGCAGTTACCGACAAGACTCACGTGCCTGCTGGTTGTTCGAATCCTTCTATCGCGAGTTGATCGAAGAGGTCTTTGGCGGCAAGAACGGACCGAGTGGAGAACCGAGAAAGCTCGGAGTTCCTGTGATCGGCTACCTCTTGGATCAGACCACGATCTTCGCGGAATACTATGGCGTGTTCGACCGGGTGTTGCTTGCCGAGACCTCCCTCTGGTTTGGTCGGCGCACGCGGAGCGAGATCTACCGCACGGTGCTCGAGCGAGTTCTGGAGGGGAATCCCAGACGCTATGGTGAGACCCGGCGCTTCACGTTGCACCATCTTCTCCTTGGGGGCAAGTGGCCGCGATTGCTGGGTTTCGACCGAGGCCCCATCCCCCTCTGGGGGGGAAGGGCGACCGTCCACCAGGGGCAGATCCTTCGGAACCGACAACGAGACTTGATCTCGGGACCCTCGTATCGGTTCGTGACCGACCTGGCCACTGACGAGTTGCAGGCAAACTTGCCCGGAGGTGCCAGCGACCGTCGGCTCTCTCGCTGGTACGCCAATGGGTTGAAGGAATGGCTGAACGGGCAATACCATCGCCTGCGCGGGCTGGATGACTGAGGTCATCCGCCTGATCCGTCCTGGTGTACGGACCTCTCATTCCAAGCTTCGTGGATGTCTCCGAGTTTTTCCATCCATGGACGATTGAGCATCTCCTAAAGCATTCCGCTGCTTGGTCGAAGAAACCAAGCGAGGACTGCTCTAACGAGAGTCGGGCTTGGAGCGGGTCCCTTGTCGGTTGCTCTTGGGGGAAGAGAGGCGCTCGCGGGTTTCTGCCTCTGGGGTCGCGCGAGGCTCGGCCAGAGACACGCCGAGCGTGGCGAGGATCGCACGAAGTTCGGGAAGTGTGGCTTCGTTGATCACGATCGAGGTGGGACCCAGCCGATCCCCCAGGTGAACTCGGGTCTGAGGATGCTGAAGCAGTCCGTCGAGCAGTTCGGTGGTGGGGGTGTGGAGCACGAGCGGGCGGCTGGTTGCCAGAGAAGGCGTTTGCGACTCGGCCGCGAACAAGAGGAGCTGGACCGCCGGAGGGATCTCCGTGCCTGTCCGTCGCTGATACCACTGAGCCAGCATGGCGTTCGACAGTCCGTGCTCTGCGGCTCGGGCGAGAGAACTCGACGTGACACGGAACCTTCGCCTCGGATTCGCGAGCGAGCCTCGGGCCGGCTCCAACGGTTGTTCGTCGGCGAAGCGCGTGAGCTCCGCGTCGACGAGGAGGTCCGAACGCCCTAAGTCGAGCGCGAGTGTGACGCCGTCGGGTTCGACCTCGACGCAAACCTCGGGGGCGCGACGGTAGTCGCGTGACCCCGCCAGACGGAACCGCTGAAATGGAATCGTGCTCTCGTCTTCGACGAGGAGAAGGCGATCCGTGATGACGAGAGGAGCCGAGCCCGACCCGGAGGGCCAAAGGGCCAGGGCTGCGTCGAGGTCTTCACGGCAGGCGAACTCGATGAGGGTCGCCGTCGCATGATAGCTGACCCGTTCGCGCCGCCCTGCCCAGGTCCGGAGCGCCTCGGCAACTCCGGCAGCGAGTGGCCGAGAGCTGTGGCGCGAAAGCCGATCCAGGATCTCGGCCGGGGTCAATCCTCCCTCAAGTCCAATGTAGACCGACTCGGCCGTCAGCTTGAGCTCCAGCGCGGCGGCGAGCTGTGACCACCGAGCGAACCGGCTGAACTGACCGATGAGTGACGGAGTCAGTCCTTGCCGGTATGCGATAATCTCAAAATTTGGTTGAACGAAAAGAAAATGGTCAAAGGACGGCCGAGGGGGCGGAAACGGCCCTAAAGCCAGGATATAGCGGCCCAGGGCCGAAAGCTGAACGACTCTGCGTCCGCTCAATTCTTCTTCGGCCGTTCGGATCAAGCCGAGCTGGTAGGCTGGGCCGAGCAGGATGGCCTCGAGCGTGCCGACCTCTTGCGGTTCTTGAGAACCACGCCCGCCTCGTTTGGTACGCGCCGTTTTGGGGCGGGCCGCTGACTTGATCGGAGCCTCGCCCAGGAAACTGACGCGATCCCAATTGGGGAGAAGCGTGTAGAGATGAGTCGCGAAGTCCTCCACGGCGACCCATTCGTCTTCGGCCAGCGTGGCGAGCCAAAGGAGGACCGCGGGGCGAATGAAAGGAATCGCCAGCCGGATTTCGCTTCCTTCCTCCTGCATGCCGGCCTGTTCGTGCCAGTTCCGAAGTCCAAGCCAACGGACGGCCAACATCTGTGGAAGGTGCACCGCGTTGTCGACCCAGAATTCCGGAGTTGCCGCGACGATCCGGTCGCTGTTCGCCTCATCAATCAGCAAACCGATCCCGCGCGCCATGGCGAGCCAGAAGGCAACCATGTCCGGCAGCGGTTCGATCATGTCGGCGATCGGACCTGCGAGTACCGGATCATCTTCGAGTCGGTCGCGATCGCGCTTGTAAAGCGATCCCTGCTGGGTTCTCCGTAGCGGGGCTTCTTGCACCCGCTGCCAAACGGCCCCCAGCCGAAGGATGAGTTCGAGACCGTCGGCTTCGCGAATCTGCCGGACCGTCGAGGTCGTTCCCGTGAGGGTTCCCTCGGGGCGCGTCGTACGGACAGCTCCGATCATCGCCGGATGTGCGAGGATGTTCACGCCCTCGCCGCTACCGTCCTCAAACAACAGGTTGAGATCGACCGGGTTACGCGACTCGGCGAACTCGAGCGCGAAAATGCCCCGCGAGAGCAGGTAACGGAGTGCCGAGGGAGGATCAACACCAAGGCATGCGAGTGCCTGGACCAAGCCATCCAACGGCCAAGCCGAGGCTTCGGACACGGCAAAGAGGCTGATTGCCAGCCGCGAATCCCAGCCCAGTTCCGCGACCAATCGCTCCACCAGTCGAGTTTCGCCCAGGCGTTCCGTCAAAAACTCGGCGAGTGCACGGGGCTTCGTGATCGTTTCGCCTAACTCCAAGATCTTGTGAATCTCGAAGAGGCGACCCGTGTCGTAGCGCTCGAGTGCGCGTTGATAGGCGACTGATGGCGAGAGTGGCACGATCGGCGCACGCGTTGACGAGACTGAGCCCGGACCTGCATACCATTCCTCGGCGTCGGCCATCGTCGCGACCACCCTTAGCGAAGTACGCGCGGCGTGTGTCCCATCCGACGCAATTCTTCGAGAACCCCGTCTTCCTCCTCGGCGCGAACGAGCAGGACGGTCTCGGACAGTCTACCGGCGATCATCCTTGCCAAGGTTTTCCGCGCCAGGATCTCTTCCGTCAAGACCGGGTCGGTCGTCCGGATCAAGGCGACCTGCCGGTGAAGCTTGACCGGAATTCGTGCGGGCGGCGCTGCCATTGGTCGCGTTCCCTCGAATGAGCACGGGTTCTGAGGCGATCGGCGTTCTCTCGTTGGCCTAAAAGCAGGTACGCACCGACGGAGGTCGGTGCCGGCAAGATTCGAGGTTAGTTAGTGAAGTTCGAGAAACGATCACCCGCGACCGATGCAGGATCAATCATCAACCAGCGAGAGTCTCGATGTTCCAGCTTATCGACACTCAGTGGCTCTTTGCCATCTCGGCTCGAGCGATGACATCGGATTCGTCGAGGATTTCGTAGCTATACCCTTGCTCGGTGAGGAACAACTGCCGGTGGTGGGCGAAGTCCATCTCTCGGGTGTCCCGTGTGACCAGAGAATAGAATGTTGCAGGGACTTCCCCTTCCTTGGGCCGGAGGATTCGACCCAGCCGTTGAGCTTCTTCTTGACGGCTTCCGAAGGTGCCGGAAACCTGGATCATCACATTAGCGTCGGGCAGATCAATCGCGAAGTTGCCGACCTTGGAAAGGATGAGGCGTTTGAGATCGCCACGCCGAAATCGGTTGTACAAATCCTCTCGCTCGGAATTGGAAGTTTGCCCTGTAATCAGCGGCAGGTCAAACCGCGCCGAGAGCCGACGGAGCTGTTTGAGGTACTGACCGATGATCAGGACACGATCGTCCGGTCTCTGATGCTGCTCGAGCAACAATTCGACCAGGTCATCCTTGGCGGGGTTCTCGCTCGCAAGACGAAACTTGTCGCGCCACTCAGCGATGGCGTACTCCATGCGCGCGTCGCCGGGCAGGCCAAGCCGGACTTCATGGCATTGTGCCTCGGCAATCCAGCCGCGCGACTCGAGCACCCGCCAGGGGACGTCAAACTTCTTGGGGCCGATCAGGCTGAAGACGTCTTCTTCACGGCCATCCTCGCGAACCAGGGTTGCGGTCAACCCCAGTCGGCGTCTCGCCTGGATGTCGGCCGTGATCCGAAAGACAGGCGCCGGGAGCAGGTGAACCTCGTCGTAGATGATCAGGCCCCAATCTCGCTGGTTGAACAGCGAGAAGTGGGGGAAGTCGCCGTCTTTCTTGGGACGATAGGTTACGATCTGGTAGGTTGCCAGGGTGACCGGCGCGATCCCTTTGGTGTCACCCGTGTAGGTGGCGACCATATCGTCGGCAAGGTCGGTCTTGTCAAGGATCTCGCGCCGCCACTGCTCGACGGCCGTAGTGCTGGTCGTCAGGACCAGGGTATTCTTTTTGAGGGCTGCGAGGGCCGTCAGGCCCACAATGGTCTTGCCCGCACCGCAGGGCAGGACGATGACCCCGGAGCCGCCCCGGACGTCACCGCCGGCGTGGAAGGTCTCGACGGCCATCCTCTGGTAATCGCGCACGCGAAAGTTCAGGCCGGCACGCGAAATTTCGCGGAGCTCCACCTGGAGCGAAGCCCCTTCCGTGTAGCCCGCCAAATCCTCGGCAGGGTAACCCACACCGATGAGCGCTTGCTTCAACACGCCTCGGTGGGCATCGTCGATCAGAAAGCTTGTCTCGTCGATCCGTTCGACCAGGTAGTCGCGGAGCCCTTTCTGCCTCGCCAACTCCTCGAGCAAGGCTCGATCCTCGGTCACCAGGCGAAGCCGGCCATCGATCCGGCGAAGACTGACGCGCCCATACCGACTCACAAGCTCTTTGAGGTCGGTCGACAGATTAGGGGGGAGAGGAAACTTGCTGTAGGTCGCGAGCGCATCGATCATGGACGCCGCCGTCATTCCGGCGGCCGCGGCGTTCCAGAGCGACAGAGGTGTGAGACGATACGTATGGATGTGCTCGGGACTCTTCTCGAGCTCGGCAAACGGCGCAAGAGCATCGCGGGCTTCAGCATGCAGCGGATTATCAACTTCCAGGAGGACCGTGCGGTCACCTTGCACGATCAGCGGATTGGCGGGGTTGTACTGCATGGGCTCCAAGCCGAACAGAGACGAGCCGGGCGGGGAAACGAGCGCCCCGGCCGCTTCCCGGACAATGGTAGACGTCTGGCTCTTAACTCGCAAGGTCTGCTTTGAGGGAAGTTTACCGCGCAAAGCAGATCCGAGGTGATTGGACTGCGGCCGAGCACGACAAAGCCGCGATGATCCTCTTTCGGGTCACAAGTCTTTCCTCGCGAACGTCCGTGGGGTTTCGAATCTTTCTTAAGGGAGCATGGGACCGGGTGTCTCACAACAAAGAGGAGTCGATCTGAACCCATCCAGGAGGTACTACGAAGAAGCGTCTCCTGGATGGCCGGGGTTCGAGAATTCATTCGGGGATAGAAATTGGCTTTCGCGAGATTATGGTTGAGCTGCTGCTCGCACAAAATCAATGCTTGCTCATGGTTACGACTCGATTTTTGTCGGAGCGAGGTCGGTGAAGACGTTCTCTCGTTCGAGGGGAAGTTGGAACCCGTCGGAAATCCGGGTCATGTAAAGGCCGCGACACAGCCACCAAAACAGGGCCAACGCTCGATCCGGACCGAAGTCTTCCTCAAGCGTTTGGTAATCCGAGGCCGTGAGATTCCAAGGGGTCTTCGTCAACTTTCGCGCGAAGGCGAAGGCCCGTTGCTCGGCAGGAGGGAAGCTTGACCAGTCGTCACTAGCCAGGCGACGAATCCGCTCGTGGATAGCGTCTTTATCGAGGCCTGCCACCTCGAGCAACATCTCGCAATGGCCCATGCAGTAATTACAGCGGACGCTCCGTGTTTGGATCCAGAAGAGACTTTCTTCCAGCACCCGATCCTGGTTCGACTCGGCCCACATCGTCCGTGTCGCGAGACTCCAGGGGATCGCCAACTCGGGAACGTATCCAGCGCAGACGAGATTCCAGACGATTCGAGTGGGCCGATCTGCAAGCTCCTTCGGAAGGTTCTTCCGTACCTCGTCCCAGGTCGGTATCGGCAGGCGAGGAACCCGCTGGCGCTGTTGATCGAGTCGGGACTGGAGATCGATGTAAGACAGATCCGACCATTCGGGATCCGGCTCGATGACCCTCTCGCCCGATTCGATCAAACGAGGCAGCGCGCTCTGAGGAGGCAGAAGGGGGATCGCCTGGAAAGCCCCGTCGGCGAATTTCACCTCGAGTGGGGGCAGGGGCCCGCCAGCCTCGAGAGGGAGTCCAAGCCCGAGAACGATGCGATCCTGGAAGTTACCATAAGCGGCTAGAAGGACCATCGCGGCGACCTGCTTGTCACCGAAACGCGTGCGTAGTCTCTCAAATTGATCATCGTTGATCGAGAGTGCCGTCCGCGTCAGGAGCCGTACGAACAAGAGGGGTTCGCGGTCCTCCTCTGGCCATGCGTCGCGGTCGCCGAGCAGTCTGTCGACCTCCGCTCGTCCGGCTTGACGCTCGAGGTCGGCGAGGGCGTACGCTTTGGAATAGGAACAACGATTTGCGTGCGCGATCATCCATCGCAGCTTGGCGCGCAGCACCGGGTCGAGCGGGCTTCTCGTCCGGTGAACGAAGTCGAGTTCGAGCATCGCCGCCGCCGTACGGGGCAGGTGGTTGGCGACGGCCTTCGCCCAGTTTGGAAGCGCTTGTCCGGCTCCCCGTACCACGGCCGGCATGATCCGCCAGCACTCCTCGTCAGCGAGGAGAGAAACCGCTCCCAAAGGTGCAGACCTTGCCTCATCCGAACGTTCGCGAGCCTGTGTGTTGTAGTAGCCGTAGAAGACGTTCTCGCGTTCAAGCTTGAGCTGAAAGCCGTTGGAGATCCTGGTCATATAGTGATAACGGCAGGCGTTGAGGACGACGATCAGAGCTCGGTCGGGACCGAAGTCGGCCTTCAGTTCGGTGATATCGTCGTTCGAGACCTCCCAAGGACTGCGGGTGAGCTTGCGCGCGAAGGCGAAGGCATGCTGCTCGGCCGGGGTGAAGCTCGACCAGTCGTCACCGGCCAGTAACCGACTCCGCTCGGCGATCTCGGGTTTGGAAAGTCCGGCGACTTCCCAGTTCATTTCACAGTGCCCCATGCAATAGGGACACTTGACGGCGCGCGTGGTAACCCAGAATAGGCTCTGACCGAAGATGCGATCCCATTTCGCGCTGGTTTCCGCCCCTGCAGTACGCATGAAGTATTCAAAAGGTACGGCCAACTCGGGTGCGTACCCAAAGCAGATGCGATACCAGATGATATCGCTAGGGCGATTCATCAGACCTTCAGGGAGGTTCTTAACGACCTCATCCCATTCGGGAATGCGAAGTCGCGTTGGCTTCCTTCGCTGACTCTCAAGACGTTCCTGAAGCGTGTCATAGGAGACCTCGACCCATTCAGGATCGATCTCAACGAGGCTCGTTCCCTGAAGTCGGGGCAGAGGAGCCCTGGGCATCGACGGCGGCGGGGTCGTGTACTGGACGAAGGAGGTGGGATCGAAGCCGTAGTCGAGGAGAGGAAGCGGACCCTCCGGCTCAACGAGGGCCTCGAGGCAGATGAGCAAGCGGTCCTGAAAATTCGCGAAGGCCAGGAGCAGGACCATTGCAGCAGCCTGCTTTTCCCCGAAGGTCTGGACGAGGTGGGCAAACGCGCCATCGCTGATGGAATCGGAGTCGACGGTCATCTTCCGGGCAAAGTCGAGCGCAGCGCCTTCAAGGTCGGTCCAGCCCGGGTAACCGGGATGGGACAGGACCCCGAACTTTTCTTCCGAGAGACCCGCGCGGCGAGCATCGGATGCCGCGTAGGTCATGGTGTAGACGCAACGGTTTGTATTCGCAGCGACCCAGCGCATGGCGGCTCGCAACTGGGGATCGAGTGGACCCTTCACCCGCTGCGCGTAGTCGAGCTCCAGGAGAGCGGCGGTGCTCCTCGGCAATTCTGCGGCCAACATCCGCGCCCAAGATGGGAGCGTTTGGCCGCGCCCGTTCCGAGCACTCGGAAGATACCTCCAGGCCTCCTCGTTCGACAACAAAGGAGCTAAGCCCTCGTTTGGGCCGAGCGTTCTCGCCGTTGAGGCGAGGGGAAGAACAGCCACGAGGATGAGAAGCAATACGGTGACGATCCAGATGGACAACACGAGAGTTTCCTTCCTGCTTGCCCGTAGGCGATCTCCCGGAGGCGGAAGGGAAACTAGCCTGCGCACATGACCCGCTACGGCCGAAGCGCCGGTGGCCCCTCCCGCGTTTCCATTCACCGAGCATGTTCTCGGTGATGAAGAACGAGGCGGGAGAATTCGACTCATCGATTCTCCGGTTCTTGAACTCGTAGGTTCGCGATCCCGGATAATGATGAGTGAATCTTGAGCAGAATTAAGTGAAATTCCTAGAATTCGAGGATGATCTTCCTCACGACGAGACGACAATATCCGCGCATGGCAATCTTCTCGAATTCGCCCAAGATCGAAGGAGGATCAGGATGGACCGTGCGCACGGAAGAACCAGGGGATCGATGAGGGGCGGCCTCGACACCGAAGTTGGGAGACGAATACCCCACCCCAGGCGGATCAGAGACCGATTCCCATCGTTCGCTCGCACGGGCTCGAGACGTAAGTGCCAAGGCGCTTGCTTGCCGAATGGAAGCTGAGACCCCGGTCAGGCGGCCTACCGTCAGGAGGAAAAAGTTGAGCGCGGTGGGTGGAAGACCGAGGGACCTTGGTGGAAGGGGGCATCGTTGCGGAGCTCCGGCCAGTTCCACCTGGAATCGGGTTCCCCCACGGCGATGGAGGGAGCCGGGCACGCCCACGAATCCACGATGCGTAGTTCGTTGAGGGAGGGAATACGCGGGAGGACGGGAAGCTGAGAGCAGGACGGCCCCGAACAGTTGCCACGAGGAGTCGAAGGCGGGACTGGCTGTGCGGGAACTTCGGGGACTAGTCCAATGCTTTGCCGAACCGAGACGAGCAATTCGAGTCCGAGACCTGACTTGTCCGGATGGCGTAAGTCCGGAGAGCAACCCGCGAGGACGTTTGGAGGGGCGACGAGGAGGCAGGCAAGGAGTGCCAAGCACATCCCCAGCGCCTTCCGTAGCAATCTCTCCGAGTTGGAGATCCCCATAATACGTCCGAAATGCTCAGGAAAAGAGTCCCGGGATACCCAAGACACGATAGAACGTGTTTAAGTTAGACCTCGGCTGACCTGAAGGATCTGTATATCAGCACAGGATCAACCCATTCTTCCACGCTCGGGTTCGTCGTTAAAGCCAAGTCGCGAGTTCGCCAAACGAGGCCTCAGAATTCATCGTCCTCGGCACCTTTGAGGTCGACGTCCTCGAGTCCGAGGTATTTGACAACTGCGGCCAGTTGATTCTTGATTTCGAACATCCCCGCGGGACGCCGTTCGGGACTCACTTCGAGGCAGGACATAATGGTCTCGTTGAGCGTGCCGGGGATCGTCGAGTTGATCTGGATTGGGGGAACCGGTTTGCGATTACCTCCGTCGCCGGCCTTGGGGATGCCTTGCTGGGCGAACCGACCGGTGAACATTCGGTACATCGTGGCCCCGAAGTTGTAAATGTCCGTGCGATCATCGACGATGCGTTCGTTGACTTGCTCGGGAGCCATATACTGAGGAGTGCCTTGGATCCTGTTCTTCTCTTCTCCCTTGATCCAGGCGGTTCCGAAGTCGATCAGTTTGACTTGACCACTCTTGGAAAGCATGATGTTGGTCGGTTTCAAGTCGCCGTGGTAAACCCCGCGACGATGCATGTGCGACAGGGCGGACGCAGCCTGGTTGAAGACCAGCACGAGCTGACTCATGTTGGGAGCTTCCAGTTCGTCCAGCGTTTTTCCGTCCACGTACTCCATCAAGAGTTCGACCCCGGTTATTCGAAACCACGATCGCTTGGTGCGAATGTCGTAGATTTTGGCGATCGCCGGATGGTTGAGCTTCTGGGCGACCTCGTATTCGGTTTGGGCCTGGGCGATATAAATATCGTCGTCGGCATCTTGACGTTTGACCACCTTGAGTGCGTAGCGCTTGCCACCCGCCGTCTTATCACTGATGAGGAGGATGGTGCTTCCCGCCCCTGTGCCCAGGGGATTCACAACGCGGTACTTCATTCCGCTCAAAGAGGGCTGACTCGACACGTTCGACATACGGTTCCTCGGACGGGACGTCTAACAAAGCAGGGAGGCACTCCGAGAACGAGTGCAACGGTGAAGCATCGAACGAAGCGCGTTGTCTTGGAGACGAGGACATCAAGAAGCTAGCTTAAGAACGAAAGCGGGACAATCCCCTCAATCACATTCTTCATTGATCTGAGATCACGCGGAATCGTGCCGACGTCCGATTCTTGAACGTTTATGTGATCCTTGCTTTTCTTGGATCGAGTTTCACGGGGCCTTTGATTATGGCGGAGACGCCTCGACCTTATCCTGCGGGGCTCAGCCATGCGCTGGGACAGATCCCTAGTGGTCTCTATGTGCTCACCGTGCGGCAGGGCGACCGGTCGACGGGCATGCTCGCCAGTTGGGTCCAACAAGCAGGATTTGACCCTCCCATGCTGACGGTCGCAATCCAACGGGATCGATTCATCGTCGATTGGATCGAGGCCGCGGGAAGATTCACGCTCAACCAACTTCCGTTGGGCTCCAAAGCACTGATTCGGCACTTCGGCCGGGGCTTTGAGCCGGACGTCGACGCCTTCCATGGAATCGCAATCCGGCAGGAGACGGAGGCCCAAGGGGGACCGGTCCTGAAGGATGCCATGGCTTACCTCGACACAGAGGTCGTCGGCCAGTTGGCCGAATCCGACCACCGCATCTTCCTCGCGCGGATCGTGGGAGGAGATCTGCTCGAACAAGACGCGAAACCGTTCTTGCACGTGCGCGCGAACGGATTCCATTACTGAGTCGAAACGGGTTTGTGACGCGGGAGAGTGCTCGAGTCCGAGCCACTTCGACTTCAATTCCACTTGCCGGGGGAAGTCCCCTCATCAAGAACAGAGGTGTCCCGGTCCTCGGGATATCCCCCGGCAGGTGTGGCCTGGCTCATTTAATCCCAAGCAACTCAACGTCAAAGGTCAGCGTGGCATTGCCGGGGATCGACCCGAAGCCCGAAGCGCCATATCCCAGCTCGGGGGGAATTGTAAGCTTGCGGCGCTCCCCCACTTTCATACCCAAGATCCCCTCATCCCAACCTCGGATGACTTCACCCCTGCCAAGGGTAAAGCCAAACGGCTGATTCTTCTCGCGTGAGCTGTCGAAGACTTTTCCGTCTTCGAGAGTTCCCGTGTAGTGCATGCTCAGGGAATCGCCGCTTTTCGCCTCGGCACCGGTGCCTTCCTTGAGCGTCTCGTACTTCACACCTCCCGCCGTCGTCTTCGTTTCACCGGGAGCGGTTGCGGGCGCAGGCACCGTGGAGGCCTTCGGCTTGGCCGCAGCCGCCGGTTTGTCTTTCCCTTCGAGGATTGCCTTCGCCTGTTCACCCAGCGCTTCGGCCGGCTCCTTTTCGGAGTCAGGAAGGGGGGGAGGGGGTTCGGTCCCCGGCGGCGCGGCCGTGACCAATTGGGGGGGATCTTGGCAACCCAAGAGCCCCAAGCAAACCAAGCCCGAAAACAATCCACGCCACATCGCCATCGACACGACCTCCGCGCCGTTGCCGGCGTCGTACTTGAATTTCAACAAATGCATGATTGTGCTAAGAAAGAACGATTCCCAATGCCGGAATCTCGACCCTTGGGCGACAATTCGGAGCTCGTAAAAACATCGCGATGGAAAAAAACAAGAGAGCGAGTAGGAGAGCTCCGAAGTCGTCGCTTCGAGGATCCGCCGTGCACGAAAACGATTGTTTCAGGATCAGCCGGAGGCTTTCCCAAAAATCTTGTCTCCGCGCCACTCCAACTATTATGCCGGGCTGTGACACGTCTCGGCCAGACCCGTTCGTGCCAGCTTGATGAGTCCGCTTCAGATTCGCAAAACCGAAACCGCGATCTGCCCCCTGAAACAGACGTCAACATCACTCGAGGGACGTCGTACTCTCTGATGATAGTCGCCACAATAGGTGGCTCTGTTCCCCTCGAGATCATAATCGAGAGGAAGCGGCGAGGGGTCGAGGGGACAGAAGACAATTTGAGGTTCCGGCTGGCCGGGTTCCAGGTGCGGGAGATTCACGTTCCAAAACGTACCCGATTCCGTGGGTTCTTTCATAAGCCGGTGCACGACGAGAGAGGCCCAGCGCGTTGCCTGTGGCCAGTCGATCGCTCGCCCTCGCGCAATGTAGTGGGAAATCGCGATCCCCGGTAGCCCATGGATCGCAGCCTCACGCACCGCCGCAACCGTTCCCGAATGGTAAACGTCCATGCCCAAGTTGCCTCCGGCATTGATTCCGGAGATGACCCAAGAAACTTCGGGTTCGAGGTGATGGAGCGCAAGCCGGACACAATCGGCGGGAGTTCCCTCAACGATATCGACGCCGTCGCTTCTGCGACGAGCAACAATCGGCGCGTGAGTGGTGACGCGATGGCCGCACCCCGAGTACGGCCCCGCAGGTGCCACGATGTGGAGACGGCCCACATCTTGGACGGCTCCAAATAATGCGGCGAGCCCCGGGGCGTCCACCCCATCATCGTTCGTCAGGACGACAACCTGCTTCTCGTGCAACACAATTCGTACCCTTTGCTCAGGAGGGTGGCCAAGTCAAAGCCATCGTACCGAGAAGCTCCTCGGCGAGCACGTGGCACCCACCTTTCCCGGCTCCCTGCCGGCAAGCCAACGACGTCCCCAGAAGTGGTTGAGACAAACCACGTGACTTGGTAAATCGTCCTGTCTCGGACCCAGCCCGTTGACATGCCCCAGTGCACCTGATAAAGTCTACCTCCGTGAGGGGGATTAGCTCAGTTGGGAGAGCGCTTGCATGGCATGCAAGAGGTCAGGGGTTCAAGTCCCCTATCCTCCACTCGCGTCAGCAGGTTTTCATGGCCTGCATATTCTTTCGGTCGCAACGAGTGAAGAAGACAGCCTCCGAGAGGGGGGGGATTAGCTCAGTTGGGAGAGCGCTTGCATGGCATGCAAGAGGTCAGGGGTTCAAGTCCCCTATCCTCCACTCGTATCGTCAGGTTTTCATGACCTGCACATTCTTTCGATCGCGACGGATCTTTGATCACTTCGATTGCTTCCCCAGGTGCCATCTGGGTTCACAGCAGAGAGGGCGAATAGCCCTTTCCGAGTGGGGGACTGCAGTTCATGGTGGATAAATCGCCAGAGTCTCCCGTACGTATTATCGGCAGCCGCGAGTTGCATCAAAACTTACCGGGAATTCTTCGCGAGCTTGAGAAGGAGAACGTTCGTTACGTTCTCACGGTCCATGGGAAACCACGAGCCGTTCTGGTGGGCGCAGAACCCTACCTCAACATGGTCTTGGACGGCAAGAGTCCCAGCGAAGCCCTGGTCGGTCTGCAACTCAGCGCGCTCCTCGGCGGGAAACTGAACTCGGTGCCGCTCGATGACCTCGAGCGAGCCCTTGACCAGAAGGCCAAGTAAGGTTCGAGGCGACGTCTTCCCAGGTCTGAGACCCTGGGAGAGACGTCGCTGGCGAAGCTTCTTGCCCAAGACTACGTCGACGACAGACGTCACGAATTGGTCCCGATCGCCGGCGCTTGCTCGGCAGCGGGGTTTTCCATACCTTTCTCAACACCGCCCGAGGCTCTTCCTCGCCCCATACGCTTTCGAACAATCTCGACGACGGCGGGAAAGACCGAGATCACGATGATCGCCAGGATCACCAGCTTGAAATTCCGCTGGATCGCTGGAAGGCCACCGAACCACCATCCTGCAAGCAGGAACGCGAGTACCCACGTCGCGCCTCCCGTGATATTGAAGATTGCGAACCGGGCATAGTTCATCCGGCCGATTCCTGCCACGAAGGGAGCGAAAGTCCGGACGATCGGCACAAATCGGGCCAGGATGATCGTCTTGGCTCCGTACTTTTCGTAAAACCCTTGCGCTTCGAGCAGGTGTTTCTTGTTAAAGAGAAAGGACTTCTCACTGGAAAACACCTTCGGTCCCAGCCGAGCGCCGATCGCGTAGTTCACGGCGTCTCCCACAACGGCCGCCACGACCAGGAGCATGGAGGTCCAGACGATATTGATCGGCGACCCGGGATGAGCAGCCAGGGCTCCAACGGCGAAGAGCAGCGAATCACCCGGAAGCAGGGGAAGGGCGACGAGACCGGTCTCGGCGAAGATGATCAAGAAGAGGACGACATAGAGCCAAGGACCCGCGAGGTTGGCCAGGTTGTTCATCGACGCCTGGTCGAGGTGGATCAGGGTCTCGAAGAGCTGCCGCAAAAAGTGCATCCGCTGTCCCCTTTTGATACGTCAAGGCTGAGGAATTAACGTTTCCGAGATGGTCCAACTTGGTTGGTCGCGCTTCGGGCTTTTGCTTGCAAAAGCAGTGATCGCCATCGCGGGGAAAGTGACCAGGTTGTTGAGAAGGTTGGCTTCTGGCGACCTCGCGCTGGAGCGAGAGGAAGAAATCGAAGAATAGGTCATGGCGCTTTGGGGTTGGAATCCCGAGGCCTGACCGGTAGGCGCACATTACGAATGCCCGCGGCGTCGCAAGCCGAGAGCACGTCGGCGAGATCTTGATAGTTGAGATGGGCATCGCCTCGAATGACAACCCCTTGGTCCTGATAGCGCTCTCGAGCCTGCGTGAGCAGCCGGTTGAGCGATGCCAGGTCGTGAGTCGTCTCCCCAACAGCCACCGCGCCGGGCCGGAGGATCGTGAGGATGAGGTCGTCGGGGGCGGCCGTCAACGGCCCAGCTTCGGCGACTTGGGGCACGCTCACGACGAACTCGTTCTCCTCCCAGTCGTAGAGCCGGGTCGCCGCCATGAAAAAGACGAGCAGACAAAGCACCACATCCACCATGGGTGTCATGTTGATGTGGGGTAGCTCGTCAACCTGATGGCGGTCTGAGAGCATCGTGATTGGACCTCCCACGAACACTCGGAATGGAACGATTCGTGTCCGGCGCCGGAAGACCTCGGCCGTCAGTGAAGTCGCGACTCCTGCCGGGACAGGTCGCTAGGCGGCATCAGGCCGGGCCGTCGATCGGACGGAGCGGAAGGCCGAATCGACTCCGCAGAAACGAACTCAATGGCCTGCCGGGCTTGTTCGTCGAGATCGCGGACCAAGATGTCGACCCGGTTCAACAGATAGTAGTAGATCGCCACGGAGACAATCGCGATTCCCAACCCGAGTGCCGTGGTCACGAGAGCGAGACTGATCCCTCGCGCAAGGGCTTCGCCTTTGGCGGGTCCTACGCGCCCTCCCAATGCGTCGAACGACTGGATCATCCCGATGACGGTACCCAGGAGGCCCAGCAGAGGTGCGAGGGTCGCCGTTCCGTTCAGAACCCGTACGTTCCGTTTCAGGTCCGAGAGTTCCCCCGCGGCGTCATAGCCGATGGCCTGGCGGATGACGGCTGCGGGTTGCCCCCAGTAGTTGACCACCATGGCGAAGACCCGAGCTACCGAGCTATCATTGGCGCGACACAACTCGGCGGCTCGGTCACGGTCGAGCTTTCCGCTGGCCAGGCGTTCCAAGAATCGGTTGACGAACTCACGAGGAATGACTCGCTCGCGTCGTAATGCAACCAACCGTTCGAGGCCAAACCCGATCGTGACGATGGAGCAAATTCCGAGCAACCAAATCATCGGGTTGGCGCGGGTGAAGAGCCTGAGAATGCTCTCACGTCCTACCCCGGTGCTGGGTGTCCGCTTGGAGGTACCCGTGTTCTGGGTGGGCCTGGCCTTGGCGATCTTGCCCGGGGTACTGGCTTCGACCTTGAGTGTCCCCGGTTCCTGAGCGTGGATTCTCGTGCTGAAAACCCCCGCGAGCAGTAGGGAGAGCAGCCAAACCGTTGCGGTGCGTTTCGAGCGGACCATCACGAGTTTCCTCCATGGGACCGCCGGCCGATGCGCTGCCAGCGACGCTTCATCCTGATGCCGACGGTTTGCGCGCGGAGAGTCGGAGTACGTGGAAACGCAGGAGGTGATTCTATCGATCATGAACAGGCTGTCAATCGCAGGGGGGCTCTGATGGGCAACGGCCACAACGGAGGACGGTGCCGGCACAGGTTCCCTGACAGGTTACGTTGATTTTGCGAGCGTGCGTTGTCAGAGTCGTCACCTTCTGGGTGAATTCACGCTTCGGTGGTCTTCCGAGAATACTGAGCGAATGCAAACCTCTCGTCCGGGTGCTGAACGCTGGGAAAATCTCATCGACAAAATGGACAAGCCGTTGGTGGCCTTGGCCATACTAACGATGTTCTTTTACCTGTTCGACCTTCTCGGTGTCGTCGACATCGATAGCCGTAGTCTAACCTTGGTCACGATTTGCATCGATGCCGTCTTCGTCTTCGATCTCTGTTTGAAACTTTACGCCTATGGCGCGGCTTACGTTCAGACGCCCTGGTTTCTCATCGACCTGATCAGTTGTCTTCCCTTCTTGGACGCCCTTGCCAACGGCGTGCGGCCGCTCCGAGCCATCCGGTTCGTGCGTGCCTTTCGAATTCTCAGAATCCTCAGAGGCCTACGGATTCTGAGAGCGCTCCGCTCGATTCCTGCCTTCGACGCCTTCGTGATCGAGGCTCCGGCGCGGCGACGGGAGCACCGTCTCCATCACTACATGAGCGTGGGCCTGGTGGGCCTGACGATCAGCGTGCTCATCTTCATCGTCCTCATCCGACAGCAAATGGAGACGACTCATGTCCGCAAATTTGAACGAGATATTCGAAACGACCTGACACCATCGCTGCTGAGCGCCATCGGTGGTACCACGTCCCGCCCGGTGAATGGGAACTACATCGAGCGCACAGCCCGAGTCGACGGCCATGAGCGTACCGTCTACTACGATATGCAGCACGTCGACGACCTCTCCGACTTGATCGAGTTTTTCGTGATCGTCGGGATGATGCTTTCCATGCTCTTCTTGATGTACATCATTGCCTATCATCAACTCGATGTGACGCAGGCGCAGCTCCGAGGACTCTTGAATCTCGCGTTGCCTAAGCAGGTCGCCGAGCAATTTGTGTTCGACCCTACGATCTACACGAAAAAGAGCCGGATGCCCGCAACGATCGTTTTCATGGATTTCGTTGGCTTTACGAAGACCTGCGAAGAGCTGGCGCACGATCCCGACCTTCTCTCGTTCCATCTCGAACAGGCGATGGACCGAGTTGTCGGAGAATTGGTCAGACACGACGTGATCATCGACAAATTCATCGGCGATGCGATTATGAGTTTCCGAGGAGGACCGCTGGTCAGCGGCGATCTCGCCGAGCATGCCTATCGCGTCGTTCAATCGGCATTGGCGAGCAACAAAGCCCTGGCCGCACTGGCCGATCCGTTCTTCCGTCACGTGAAGATCGGGGGAGCCTCCGGTGACGACTGCCTGATCGGCGCATTTGGCACGAGTGGGCGACTATCGTACACGATCCTGGGCGACGCCGTGAATCTGGCCGCTCGACTCGAACCCGCCAGCGCCCAATGTGGTACGCAGAATCTGTTTTGCGAAGAGACGCATCGGCTGTGCGCCGAGCGAACCGATCTGGTTTGGCGTCGTTGGGGCCGAATTCGCGTCGTGGGGAAGTCGGCACCACTCAATGTGTATGAAGCGTTCGACAGGGCCGATCTTGGCGAGGCTTTGTTCATCGCGACGTTCCATCTCGCCCTGGAAGCGTTCGAGGCCCATGAGTTTGAACGGGCCCGCGAACTCTTCTTGGCCGCCGATACCCAGCGCGACGATGGCGATGCGCCGAGCCAGGGCTATATCAAATGGTGTGAGAAACTGCTTGCAGAGCAACAGCCGGTTACAGGGATACCGATCTTTGAAACTCACAAGTGAGCAGTTGTTTGTTGGTGGGAGGGATGCCGGGACGGTTGTGGAACGCCCGAACCGGCCGCCTCCTACTCAATCCCTCAATCCTCGCCAGCGTTCGAGAGCGCCGGGAGAGGGGATCGCACTGAGCGCCAAACATTCTTCGACCGAGCCGAGTGGGATTCTTGGCGAGAAACCGTGTCCTCCTCCGAAGACTCGGGCTCGAACTTGGCGAAATGGTCCTGATCCGTGGCAGCCGACATGCTGTGGTCGACAGGCTCGGTGAGCGTGGACTCGTCCGAGGGGATCGAGGCTGACTTTGAGCTACGCCACCTGGGTGTACGGGAATTCGGTCGAGCTTGATTCTCAGCCACCCGAGGAGCCTTGATCTTCAAGAACTCAGGCGGTGGGATCGTGAGTTCCTCTGCTTCGTCATGCTCTTGCGACTGGGCTCGAACGATGGCCGGTCTCGTCGCTTTTCGGGATGGCTTCGTATTCTTGGCCAGGAGGGCATCATCGCGGCGGTACGCTGGGTTGTAAAACGCCATCATCTGATTTTTATCGAGAATGTGATAGATCGAGCGAGGACTCGCGTAGAAGCCCACATTACCTCTGGGTTCGGCGAAGTCGCAGACGCCGGCCACGTAGCCGCTTTCCGTAAAGAGTCCCCCACCGGAACGGCCTTGCCTCGGGGCCGATTGGCACTCAATCGCCTCATAGTCCGGGCTGCCGCTCAATCCCCGAGTCAAAGGATTAATGATCCTGGTTGACCATGCGGTGGCATCGAGTCCAAAGGAGCAGCCTACGGTGGTCATCTTCAACCCTGGTTGGGCTCTCCAATTCGGAGGGACCACTTGAGCGGCTGGGAGACGCCGTCCCGGTCGTATCCGGATCAATCCGACGTCACGGGCAAAGTCGTAATCGATTGCTTCGCCATCGAGCGTCTCGATCGGGTGGACCTGGGGGGTCTGGAGGCTTGTCAGTTTTCCGTCAAAGAGATCGATCGTGATTCTCAACGGAAAGCGCGAGGCATGAACGGGGCGCTGACCTTCGATTTTGAAGATGTGGGCGCATGTAAGAATAATTGACTCATCGGGATCGCTCGCGATGATCGTTCCTGAGCCGAAGCCGATCACCCCATTGCCGTGAACCTTGATGCGTACCACTGTTTCCCAGGGCATGGGATTGGTTCGTGCTGGTTTCGAGGCGTCGTCATCGGTCCGATCTGTCGATCGTCGGCGCGGCGTTTCGGCGGGCTCTTCGCTGGGCGCTTCGTCTTCGCTGGCGACCTCGGCCGACACGGCCTTCTTTCGGGCCGAGCGGTAGAACGCCGCGAGTTCCCCTGCGCTTTTCGTCCCTTCGGTACGGTCCAATACCCGGCCCGAGGAATCGATCACGATGTAGGTCGGCACCGCGGAAACCTGGTAGCGCTCGGCAAGCTTGGGGGAACGATCCGTATCAATGGATTTAATAGGGAAACCGCCTTCCAGGAGTCGCTGGACGACGGGACGCATCTGTTGGCAGGGGCCGCACCAAGAGGCGTGAAAGTCGAGCAAAACCGGTTCGCCTTTGTCTTCGGCGCCGGGTGTGGCGATCAGGGCGAGTAACAGGGCAGCGATCGTCATGCCGCTTGGACTCCTTTCCGCCAGAACGGCTCCTCGGCTCGCACCGAAACGCACTCATCCCCCGCCCAGGATGGCGCGAGAGTTGGTGTAACGGGGAAGACGAAGAAACTCCAAGGTGTACGGGTCGTTGAGCGCGAGGAGGGAGAACGATCCGTTCGCGATCCGGCATCCTGATCGAAATCAGGGGGCGCAGATCCGCAACGGCTCGTGTCCGCGCAGGCGGACATACCTGCCAAGAGAGGAAGATGAATAGCGCGAGGATGAACGACGTGCCGGGGCTGACCCCCGACCCTTCCTTGGGTGGGCCTCGCGTTGAGGACCCCGTGAGCTACCTTCGTGGAAGCCCACGTCCCGACGGTTGGACCTCTAATTCCTTGAGGTCTCTCCGTCGGTGCCGAAATGATCGCGACATCCCTGAGTCCGACCGACCCAGCATCTCCGGCTGAGTCCATTCCGCGAACAGAGGGGATCGCGTTCACCGCGGTTGGCCCCTTTTACTAGGAGTAGGCATGGAGTACCAGATCAGTTATCGGCATTTTTCCTGGCCTCGATGAACCTTTCTGAAAAAAAGAAGACTTCGATGGAAGCGCCCTCTCCTTACGGTTCACTGAGGCTGAAACGTTCGGTCGGAGAGGATCAGAAACGCGAATCCATTTCGGGTTATGCCACGTTGTTCAGGCCGTTCCGTTAAGAGAAACGCGTGGAGCAGTGAGCATGCGCTCGATTGGGTTTACTGATCGTGGAAGGGAGAAGATCGGGGGATTGAGGATGAATCCGGCAGAGCGAACATGCGCGGTGAGGGATAATGTTGCGATTGGATGGCTCGACCCCAAAAAAAATGGGGCTCGCATCCGTCTTCGGGATGCCAGCCCCACTTCTCTTGGTCGATGTCCCTTTTTCGACACCAAATTAGTCGAGCGTCTTGATTTCAATATCCTTGTATCGGACTTCCATGGGCGCCCCGACGTGAACTTGCAAGGCGATGATGCCGGACTTGTCGAATTTGGGGTCGGTTCGGTCAATGACCCGGGTGCCGTTGAGGTCGATCGTGAGATGGTCCCCCTTGCATGTGATCACGAAATCGTTCCAGTCGTTGTTCTTGACAAGCTCCTTGGCCTTCTGCTCGTCGTAGCGCTCGAGAATGCCCCGCCTTCGTTCTTCATAGAGCAAACCCCAGTAACCATCGGCAACGTCCGCCTGGGGCCCCGCAACCACACCGTCTGCGGCCCGAGTGCTGCGGAATTGGATTCCCGAGTTCCCGTTGCGGATTTTCACTTTCGCCTTGAGCACGAAGTCGCCATACGGTTTTTCGGTGGCGAGGAACTCGTTTTTCTTCAAGTCGCCCTTGGTACGACCTACAACCTCACCATTTTCAATCGTGAACAATGACTTGTCTTCTGGGGGCACCCATCCGCTAAAATCCTTGCCGTTGAAGAGCGGCCGAAAACCCGCGTCTTCAGCGCGCAGCGCTGAGGTGGAGAGTGTCAGCAACACGGCGAGGCCGAGTCCGATTCGAGTCATCGTGCGTCTCCCTGTGAGAGTGAAGTTGGAATTCTCATTGGAGGGTCGGTCCAGCTCGTGCGGCCGTCCCGATCTGAGGCACGATTGTGACGGTGGTTCGTAGACGGGTCAATCTCCCCGCGACGATGACTCGACTCAATTTGAAGCGAGCAGCCGGGTGCGAGGTCGTACGAAGCAGCGCAGGAAGGAGGATCAGAGGAATCAAGCCTCTATGCGCTGGCAACCCATGGCCTAGGTGACTAGAATCATCTCGGGTTGTCGAATCCCCTCAACGACCGCCGAGTCAGGTTCTACCGGCATGAGCTTTACGGACGATCTTCGACGTTACGGACCGGACGCCTCCTACGAGATGACGCCGGCACTGGCCCGCGAGTATTGCGCTCAGCTCACGGCGTCACATTACGAGAATTTCAGCGTCGTCACCTGGCTCACGCCCAGACACCTGCGCCCTGCTTTTCGCAGTATTTATGGCTTCTGTCGCTGGTCCGACGATCTCGGTGACGAAGTTGGAGACCACGAGCGTTCCCGGGAGTTGCTTGCTTGGTGGGGCGAGGAATTACGTGCTGTCTACCAGGGGAAAAGCCGCCACCCCGTCATGATGGCCCTATCCGAGACGATCGAGGAATTCTCGATACCGATCGAGCCGTTCCAAGCCCTGATTTCTGCGTTCGTCCAGGATCAGTCGGTGACCGAGTACGAAACGTACCCGCAACTGCTCGACTACTGCTCGCGCTCGGCGAACCCCGTCGGTCATCTCGTTCTCTACCTGGCTCGCAGCTTCAACGAGGAAAACGCGCGGCTGTCCGATGCAACCTGCACGGGGCTGCAACTGGCGAATTTTTGGCAGGATGTGGACCGCGACCTCACCATCGGTCGGGTCTATCTACCACGAGAGGATCGGGAGCGATTTGGGTATGCGGACTCGGATCTGCACGCGAGACGATTCACCCCGGTTTTCGCGAACCTGCTCCAATTCCAAGTGGACCGCACGCGGGCGCTCCTGAAACAGGGAAGAGCTTTGGTCCGGCGCATGCCTCGGACCCTGGCAATCGACGTCGATCTCTTCTCGTTGGGAGGTCTCGCGATCCTCGACAAAATCGAAGCGCAGGGCTGTGACGTTTGGACCTCGCGCCCTCGACTAGGTAAATGGGAGAAATTGGGGCTGGTGGTGCGCGCGTTCCTGGGGTTGTCCCCAACGATCGCGGCGAGCGAAGTGATCGAGGAACCTCGTTCCGAGGTTGAGTCTCCAATGCATTCGGTCCCCGGCCACCGTGTCGGTGTCGATTGACGGTGGTTTGCGAGGGGAGGCGCCATGGACGACGCATTACGAGTGAGTTATCAGTTTTGTGCCGAGTTATCGCGCAGAGAGGCCCGAAACTTTTATTATAGTTTCATACTTTTGCCTCCTTCGCTACGGCGCTCAATGTGCGCACTCTACGCCTTCTCAAGGCATACCGACGACCTGGCGGACGAGGCCGGCTCCCTCGAGGTCAAACGTGCCGAGCTCAACGCCTGGCGTTCGGGACTCGATCGCGCACTGACCGGGAGCGTGGACGCGGATTGGCCAGGACTTCCGGCCCTCGCCGACGCGGCCAAGCGGCACGCGATACCTTGGCGCTACCTCGAAGCGGTGATTGACGGCGTCGAAATGGACCTGGAGCCGCGACGGTTCGCGACCTTCGCCGACCTTCGTGGTTATTGCAACAAGGTGGCATCGGCTGTCGGTTTGTGTTGTATCCATATTTGGGGATACCGGTCCGAAGACGGCTGCGCTGAGGATCTTGCCGAGGCATGTGGCGTCGCTCTCCAGCTCACGAATATCCTTCGGGACATCCGAGAAGACGCGGAGCAGGGCAGGATCTACCTGCCGGAGGAAGACCTGGAACGGTTTGGAGTGCCTCCCGAGGATCTCTTGTTGACGAGGCCGACGGAACGGCTTCGGTCGCTCCTCGCTTTTGAGGCGGAGCGTGCGGCTGCGCTTTACGAGCAGGCGCGGCCACTGGGCGCACTTGTCTCGCCCGTGGGCCGGCCTGTGCTCGGGACGATCGTTGGCATTTATCACGCGTTGCTCCAGGAGATCGTGCGTCGGGATTACGACGTAATGGCGTCTCGAGTCAGCCTTCCCAAGTGGCGGAAGATGGCGATTGCGCTCGGGTCTTTGGGGACGCGCTTCACTCGCCCGATTGCTTCCTCGGCCACGACGGAGTTACCTCGGTGTTGACGTCCTCGTGGCGACCTCAGCCGCCCCACGTGGTCATCGTGGGAGGGGGCCTGGGCGGACTTGCCGCGGCTTCCGCTTTGGTTGGCCGCGGACTGAAGCTCAGTTTGATCGAGAGTCGCCCCCGCCTGGGAGGACGCGCCAGCTCCTTCCTGGACCCTACGTCCAACGAACCGGTTGATAACTGTCAACACGTCAGCATGCGATGCTGTACGAACCTGGCAGACTTTTGCTGTCGAGTCGGGACGAAGGTTCTGTTTCGTCGGGACCAAACCCTCGTCTTTCTCGGACCTGATGGAAGAGTCTCTACTTTGAAGCCGGGGATTTTCCCGGCCCCGTTCCACCTTGCGGAGAGTTTTCTCCGCACCCGCTACCTGCGATGGGGTGACAAGCTGCGAGTAGCTTACGGGCTGGCCTGCCTCGCCCTGGATCGAGAGGATCGCCCCGGCGAGTCGTTCGGGGATTGGCTGCTGCGCCATCGCCAGACGGTTCGCTCGATCAATCTCTACTGGTCGACCGTACTTGTCTCGGCGCTCAACGAGCGCCTCGATCAGATGGACGTCGGTCACGCGCGCAAGGTATTCCTCGATGGTTTCATGCAGAATCGCGAAGGGTATCAGCTTGAGATTCCGCTCGTCCCGCTGGGAGAACTCTATGGCACGCGAATGGAGGCCTGGCTTCGAGAACGGGAAGTGGATGTCCGGCTCACGACGGGAGTGCGCTCCGTTGATGTGGATCCTGAGAACGGGCTCTCGGGAATCACTCTCAGATCTGGTGAAACGATCCGCGCGGATTTCGTGATCCTCACGGTCCCCTTCGATCGCGTACGTGGCCTGATTTCGAGCACGATGGTCGAGAAGATCCCTGGACTCTCGAAAGCCGAAGGACTGATGTCCTCACCGATCACCGGGATCCATCTTTGGTTCGATCGTGAGGTTTGTCCCTTTGAACACGTGGTCACCGTGGGGCGACTGATTCAATGGGTTTTCAACCATACGGCGATCCAAGGTCGAGCGGCGACGGAGCAGGGGGGGCAATACCTTCAACTCGTGATTTCGGCTGCCTACGACCTACTTCCACTCGACAACAACGCGATCTTGAACGCCGTACTTAGCGAACTCGCCGAGATCTGGCCGATCAGTCGGGAAGCGACGTTGCTCCGTTGGCGCGTTGTGACCGAACATGGAGCCACGTTTGCCGTGCGCCCTGGCGTCGAGTCACATCGCCCCAAACAACGTACGCCCGTGGAGGGGCTCTTTCTGGCCGGCGATTGGACCGATACCGGATGGCCTGCGACCATGGAAGGAGCCGTGAGGAGTGGCTATCGTGCTGCGGAGGGGATTCTCGAGGACCTCGGCCGCCCCTTTTCTTTGGTCCAGCCGGAGCTTCCCGCATCATGGTTGGCACGTCGTCTCCTGGGAGATCCTCTGAAGCCGCGCGCGCGGAGACAGAATTCGACGTTGGAATCCTCCGATAACGTGTGGTCTTGCGACGAGGCACAACGACCCCGGTCCAACTCTGTGACTCCGTGATCTGTGACCGACGGTTGATGCGAGTACTCGGATGAAACGCCTTTACGCGCGTGGCGATGCGGTACGCACAGGTGTTCGGCGGCTTCCTCCGGGATGAGGAAAATGGGTCACTGTGTCCGCTTTCCTTTGCACGACTTTTTTCGGAGATCTTGCCGTTTCGCCGAGTTTTCTCTCGGCTCCGCCAAGTCGAGTTGGTGGCAGTGGCGAGAGGACGGTGGACGCGATAAAATCAGTGGGTCTCGTGACGTCCGTTATGTTGCCGGACGAGGCAAGGGACGCGGCGTCGAGGCGAGAGAGTTTTGCTTATGAGATCGCGCATCGTCTTGGCCGACGACGAGTCCGATCTCCGGATGGTTTATGGTTCCTTCCTCCGCGCGATCGGGTATGAAGTCTATGAGGCTGCCGACGGCGATGAGGCCGTGAGTTTGGTCTTGGAGAAGTGCCCCTGTTTGCTTTTACTCGACGTCTGGATGCCGAAGTTCAACGGGTTCGAGGTGCTTGAGCGCCTGCGGCATGAGCCTCGGGCGACGAACGTGAAAGTTGTGATGCTTTCCAACTTGGCCGATTCCGACACACGTCTTGAAGGATTCGCCGTGGGTGTGGCTGATTATTGGCTCAAGACATCATCCCTCCTTGAGTTGCAAGATCGCTTGGCTGTTCTTTTGGGTCAAGGCGAGGCCGAACTCTCCCCCGACTCCAAATGACCAAAGGGGGAGGCGAGATTCGCCGGCCCGACATGCTCGACGACTACCAGGAACGTCTCGACTTTCTCTACGGCCGGCTCAACTACGAGTGGTCCGGCATGCCGAAGCTCTCGACCGAGCTCCGGATCGGGCGGATGCGCCGCTTTCTTCGCCTTTTGGGTGACCCGCATAAGTCGCTCCGGATCGTCCACGTTGCGGGGACCAAGGGGAAGGGATCCACGGCGGCGATGTTCGCCTCGATCTTCTCGGCCTCAGGGCTTCGCACCGGCCTGTTCTGCTCGCCGCATATCCATCGGCTTGAGGAACGATTTACGGTTGAGGGGCAGCCCGCCACGGCTGAGGAGTTAATCGCCCTGACCGATGCGGTTCGGCCTACGGTTGAGGAACTCGACGTTCGTTGGGCCGCTGAGCAGGCGCGTGGGCCCACCTTCTTCGAGATCACCACGGCCATGGGACTCCTCCACTTCGCCCAGCGGCGAGTCGGGGCCGTCGTGTTTGAAGTCGGCATGGGAGGACGGCTCGACTCGACGAACATCGTTCATCCCGAGCTTTCCGTCATCACCTCCATTTCCTTTGATCATACGCGTCAACTGGGATCAACCCTGGGGGCGATCGCTGCGGAAAAAGCCGGCATCTTGAAGCGAGGCCAGGCCGCGGTGAGCGGGGTGACCGATCCCGAGCCTCGCGCCGTGATCCGAAAGATCGCCGAACAGCGTCGCTGTCGCTTGCGCGAGATGGGAACCGACTATCGTTATCAGTATGAACCACCACGAAAACCGTTGAGCCGGCCCTCGGGGGGGCATGTTTCCGTCGAGACCTGGCGTACGAATTGGGGGAGCTTCGAACTTCCGCTGCTCGGTCCCCATCAGGCACGAAATGCTGCGGTTACTCTTGCCGGGATCGACATGTTGGTCGAACGCGGATGGAATCTGACGCGTGACGACGTGGTTCGAGGTTTCGCCGGCCTGACGTCGCCCGCCCGTGTCGAGGTCATTGGGGAGTCACCATGGTTGGTCGTCGACGGCGCTCATAACGTTGCATCCGCTGAGGCCCTCGCCGCGACGTTGGTCGATTGCTTTCCCCAGGGACCGCGAACCCTCGTCTTCGGCACGACCCGTGACAAGGATCTGCTGGGCCAGTTACGTGCGCTCCTCCCCCGTTTCGACACCTTGATCGCAACCCGCTACTTGGAGAATCCCCGGTCGGTCCCGCCTGCGGAGATTCGCGAGGCCATCCGCCAGATCGATGGTCGAGAGGCCACGCTCACCGCGGATCCGGTGGAAGGGCTGACGGTCGCCCGAGGAGTGACGCCCAAGGAGGGCCTGATCTGCGTCACCGGTTCGATGTTTCTCGCCGCCGAGGCGAGAGCGTTGCTCGTGAAGCAGGAACCGAGTTCAAGCGCATTCCGCGTCGTCACTTGATCTGAAGGGATCCTCGCACATCCAGTTAGACGAAAGAAAAGAGGTAAACCGTAATGATCGCCGTGGAGATCCAGAACGCAAAACGGCGACGAATTACGATCGCCAAACTGCTGCTCGTCGTCCTGGTTGTGGGAGTCGTCCTCGGGTTTGCCCGCTCCACGGTTCGGTCGCTCCCATCCCCACGTTGGCTCGGTGGGGAGATCCACCTGGGTCTTCTGATCGGGCTCCTTGATATTCCCGTGCTTCCGGCGTTGCTCATCTGGCAAATCCGGATGTCCCGACGACCTGAAGGGCCAACAACGGGCGCGGTGGTCTTTCTCATCTTTTGCTACCTTGCCTGGATCGCCGGTCTTTTGCTGACCTTCCGGGCCATTTTTGCCGGGATCGGCCTCGTTTGAGGGGACAATCGGATGGATGGCCTGACTTGGCTTCGCGTCGGAGCAATTTTGGGTTTTCTCTCGGTCGCGTTGGGAGCATTCGGAGCGCATGGCTTGCGCGGCAAGTATCCGATCGCCGAGAGTGACTCCTTCGCTAAGCGGATGGAAAATCAGCGACTCCTCGAGAACTTCGAGACGGCAGCTCGCTACAACATGTATCATGCGCTGGCCTTGGCCGCGGTGGGCCTTCTGGCCGTTAGCCGAGGTCCCAGCCTGGCGCTGAACGTCGCCGGTTGGGCATTCCTCCTGGGCATGCTCCTCTTTTCGGGAAGCCTTTACACTCTCGCCCTGACCGGGCAGCGTTGGCTTGGTGCCGTTACCCCGTTCGGTGGGGTCGCCTTCCTCGTGGGATGGATCGCCCTGGCCGTGGCGGGAGGCGGTGGGCCGCGGCCATCGGCTTCGCCCTGAACGGCACGGTGCTTTGGCCGTGCCTAGGAACCTCCTTGAAATTCTCGTGGCGTCTCCCTCGGGATTCGGCTCACCTTCCTGGTTCCGAATTCGCACGATGCGGTGACGATCGATTCACTTCTTTTGGGGATTTTCAACATTTCGGATTTTGTATGTGCAAATATATTGTAACAGTGACCGCAGCAGACCGGGTGGGAATCGTCTTCTCCGTCGCGGGCACGATTCGAGACCAAAAGGGGAATATTCTCGAATTGAGCCAGACCGTGATGGGTGGGTACTTCACGATCATCCTGGCGGTGGAATTCAGGGAACCCTGTGATCCCGCCGTTCTCGCCAAAGCGATCACCGAACGTGGCAAGCGGTTCGACTTGACCGTGGCCGTGCTGGAAGCCAAAGAGCGAGAGATTGAACCCCAGGTTCCCGCCGGGGAACGCTTCATTCTCACGGTCCTGGGGGACGACAGCCCGGGGCAGATTCATGGTATCGCCGGTTGCCTCGCGGCTCATGGCGTGAACATCGTCGACTTACATTCCCGAGGAGATGGGACCAAGTTCTCGATGGTGATGGAAGCGTTCCTCCCTCCAGAACTCGGGGCAGGCACGATCCGGGCCGAGCTCGAACGCTTTGGCCGGGACCATGGCCTCGAAGCCTACGTCCAGCATGAGAACATTTTTCTGGCGACCAGCGAGCCGAGTCCGGTTCGCGTCGGACCGGCTCTGAGACCACAAGGAGACGCCGTTGTACCGCACTGAGGATGTTCTGGCCACGTTGGGCATGATCCGTCAGCACAAACTCGACGTGCGGACGGTGACGATGGGAATCGACCTTCAGCCCTGCGCGTCTCCCGAGCTGCCCACGCTCTGCAAGCGGATCCGAGAGCGGCTCCTCAGCTACGCGAGCCGGCTCCGTGCCGTCTGCCAGGAAGTGGAAGGGCGCTATGGGATCCCCATCGTCAACCGACGGATCGCGGTCAGCCCCGTGGCGTCGGTCGCGGCTGGCCACACGGCGGAGGGGTATCTCGCGGTCGCTCGGACGCTCGATGAGGTGGCGGCCGAAGTCGGCGTCGACCTCGTCGGCGGGTTCACGGCCCTCGTTCAAAAGGGGTGGACCGAAGGGGATCGCCGTCTGATCGCCTCGTTGCCCGAGGTTCTCTCCAGCACGGGACGCGTCTGCGCTTCGGTCAACGTGGGAACGACCGCCGCCGGCATCAATATGGACGCGATCCTGGCGCTGGGGCACGTGCTGCGAGAGACGGCCGAACGCACCCGCTCTCACGACGGGTTCGGCTGCGCCAAGCTCGTTATCTTCGCCAATGCGCCGACTGACAACCCGTTCATGGCTGGGGCCTTCCATGGCGCAGGGGAACCCGACTGCGTCATCAACATCGGAGTCAGCGGACCCGGTGTGGTCAAAGCGGCCCTCGAGGATCTCGTGGCTCACGCTTCGTCGAGCCCCACGTTGGGTGAGATCGCCGAGGAGATCAAGAGCACCGCGTTCCGGGTCACTCGCGTCGGCGAGTTGATCGGTCGCGAGGTTGCGAGCCGGCTAGGGGTTGCGTTTGGAATCGTCGACCTTTCGCTCGCCCCCACGCCTCAGGTGGGGGACAGCGTCGGTGAGATTCTCCAGGCCATGGGAGTCCTTCGCATCGGGGCGCCCGGCTCGACGGCCGCGCTTGCGCTTTTGAACGACGCCGTCAAGAAGGGAGGCAGCTTCGCCTCCTCCTCCGTCGGCGGTCTTTCCGGCGCGTTCATCGCCGTCAGCGAAGACTCTGCCCTCGCCCACGCCGTCGAGCAGGGGGATCTGACCCTCGCCAAGCTCGAGGCGATGACCGCGGTTTGTTCGGTAGGCCTCGACATGATCGCCGTCCCCGGCGATACCGATGCCGAGACTCTTGCGGCCCTGATCGCCGACGAGGTTGCGATCGGTGTGATCAATCACAAGACCACGGCGGTTCGAGTGATCCCCGTCCCTGGAAAAGCCGCTGGCGAGCGCGCGGTGTTCGGCGGTCTCTTCGGCGAGATGGCGATTCTCCCCATCCATGCCGCCGGAGGTAGCACGGAATTCGTCCGGCATGGCGGGCGGATTCCGGCACCACTGTCGAGCTTGAGGAATTAAGAGAGCAACTGGAAAGTGAATATTGATGTGGAGATGCGTAGTTTGGGTGGTTGGGGACGAATCTTCGAGCCCCGGGAATCGGCCGAGGCTGGTCCCGGGTCGTCGCTTCGCTTCTCCCCGGCCACCCGCCTTTCCTGATTTCACCAGCCGGCGCTTGAGTCGAGTCCGAGGCTCGGGGCGACCATGCAACGCAAGCTCAACATCAAACAAATGCTGTTAGCTGTGGCAATCGCCGGCTGGGTCGCTTACAACGCCCGACTGTTCAACCAGGTAATAAGCGATGATGGTGGTTTGCCATCAGCCGAACCGTCCTTCCGGCACTATCTCTTCATCACGCTCGCCTGGTTAATCAGCCCGGCCGTATCGGTGGCAATCGCCTTCTTTTATGAAAAGCGATTCTCGTCCGACACGACCCTCGATCGCGTCGGGGATCGGGTCGTTGGCTGGATGGTGGCAGGCTTCGCGGGATGGTTCTGTGCCACGATTCTCCTCTGCGTGGCTCACCGTGCCAATGGCCAAACTCCGTTAGTTGCAATCATCATGGGGGGACTTGGAGCATTACTTCAGGTTGTACCTGCACTGATTGTAGGTATCTTGAAAAAAATCATCAAACTCATTTAAGAATCTTGTTATTGCAAAACGTACAGAAATGACAACTTTGTGAGATGGGAGTGCCAACGACGCTCATCGGCCAGGCGCCGGCACCACCCTGGGATGAGAGCCGTTCCCGAGTCTCGATTCACGCAAGACCGTTGATGGACAGTGCCCACCCCAAGCTGTTTTCGCTGGGTCATTCGTGGGGCGGACACTGTTCGCCAGCTTCTGAACCGCGATTTACGCGGCCTGGACTTCGGCCAAGAGCGAGCGTGTGGCCTCGTGCTGTGGCTCCTCGAAGATTTGACAGGAGGGGCCGGACTCGACGACTCTCCCTTGGCCGAACACGTGAATGGTGTGAGCCACCTGGCGGGCGAATTGCATCGCATGGGTGACGACGATCATCGTGAGACCGTCCCTGGCCAGGTCGGCCAGGACGGCGAGGACCTCGGCGGTCATGCGAGGATCGAGAGCGCTGGTCGGTTCATCGAACAGGATCGCGCGGGGCTCCATGGCGAGCGTACGGGCGATGGCGACGCGCTGTTGCTCCCCTCCGGATAACTGCCTGGGGCGTGCGTGTAAGCGGCTCGCGAGACCGACGCGTTCGAGAAGTTGCTTGGCCTGGATTTCCGCGAGTTCCCGAGCGATTCCTCGGACGTAAACCGGACCTTCGATCACGTTTTCGAGCACCGTGCGATGGGGAAAGAGGTTGAAGCTCTGAAAGACCATCCCCACGCGCTCGCGAACGTGGCAGAGAATTCGTGCTCGGTCCCCAGGAGATGCGAACGCATTGAGCTCATAGCCGTCGACCGAGACGCTCCCCCCCTGAAAGGCCTCAAGCCCGTTCAAACATCGAAGAAAGGTGCTTTTCCCACCGCCGGAAGGACCGATGATCGCGGCGACTTCATTTCGCTTCACCGCCAGAGTGACCCCCCGAAGGACCTCGAGCGCGCCGTGGCGCTTCACAAGCTCGTTCACCTCGATCATGAGAGGACGCCTCCTTTCACGCCAACGGCATCGAGCCGAGCCTCCGACCAACGGGATAACCATGACAAAGGGACGCTCATCAACATGTACAGGAATGCCGTTGCCACGGCAAAATCGATCCAGCGTCCCGTACTGTTTCCCAGGATCGAGTACTGCTTCGTAAGCTCAACGAGCGTGATCGCCGAGCAGACGGACGTATCCTTGAAAAGGGCGATGAAGTCGTTGGTGACGGCTGGGATCACGATCCGGACCGCCTGCGGGACGATGACCCGGCGGAGGGCCAATCGGCGCGACATTCCCAGTGCCAGGGCGGCTTCCATCTGGCCCGCCGGGATCGCCTGGATCCCCGCGCGATAGATCTCGGCCTCGTAGGCGGAGTAGTTGATGGCAAGACCGCCAATGCCGGCGACGAGAGCCGGCAGTTTCAGCAAGTAGAACAGGACAAAGAGCTGGAGCATCAGCGGCGTGCCTCGCAAAATTTCGATGTAAAGCGAGAGCACAACCCGCAACGGGCGAGGTCCGTAAAGTCGTCCCAGTGCCACGAACAAACCGATGGTCATGGCCAGAGGCATCGATGTGGTCGAGAGCAGGATCGTCATCAGTGCGGCGTCAAGCAAGAGCGGACGATACTGCCAGAGCAGCCGCCAGCCCCGCGGCGACCCTTCGCCTGTGGTGACGAACTGATCCTTGGTCCAACTCGTTAGCTCGTTTTGCGCTTCGTTCCAGACCCCATAGCGCTCATAGATCGACCGCAAGGTACCCGACTGGATCAGGTCTTCCAACGCCAGGTCGAGTGCCTCACAAAGGGCCTTGTCTTCCTGGCGCAGAAAGATGACGTAGTAGCCGTGGCCTTCGGGCTTCCCCGCGAATTTGAGGTTCGGAAATCGGTCGCGGTAGAAAATCGCCGCGGGCAGATCCTGGAGGGTGGCGTCGATCTGGCCACTCCCGACGGCGTTCATCGCGTCGGTGGATCCATCGAAGGGAACGACTTCGACATTCGTCCCCCCCGATTCTTGGGCGAAGTTGAAAGCGGCCGAGCTGACGAGGACTCCCACACGCCAACGCCTACCGTTCGGCTTTGGTTGGCGCAGATCGGCCCAAGACTGGATAGCACTCTTTTTCGAGGCCATCAATTGGAGCTGATAGATGTAATAGGGGCGCGTCGCCAGATAATCGCGCGCTCGGTCCTCGGTCCATTCGTATCCGTTGACGACCACGTCGATCGTGCGCGTGTCGAGAACCTTGAGCAGGCGGTCCCAGGGGCCTTGTGAAAACTCGGCCTTGACGCCCAGAGCTTTCGCAAGCGCGTTCATCAACTCAACTTCGAACCCGATGACCTCTCGAGGAGCCTTGGGGTCCGGGAAGGCATACGGGCCGCCCCCTTCCTTGTCACTGCCGTAAGTCAATTTTCCCGAAGAGGTGACATCGGTGAGGATATCGGCCGACGCGGGATGGGCAAAGGCGATCAATAAGAGGGAGAGCGTTAAGACGCTCGAGAGCCGAGATGTCCGTCGAGGCGGTGGATGCGCGTGAGAGACGCGGCGATTGGGAATGATGTGCTGCCAAGGAGAACCCTCGGATTCCGAGGAACCGGACGGTTTTTCCATCAAGAAGCCTCTTTCTTCTCGAGAGTGGTGGAGTCTCTTCCAACATCATTCGACGTTCGCGAACGCTTGACAAGAAACGGTATCTCGATTGTCACAAATTATCGATCGCAGCGACGATCATCCATCCCCTGGAGCGTCAATTTTTGTCTCCCGGGAATGCAAGAACGAGTGGACTCACTTGACCGTGGGCAACCTACACGCCACGGTCAAGTGAGTCCACTTATCGGTGCCACCCGAGTCTTATCGTCTTTTGATCGGCCTCATCTAGAAATCTTGACGGCGATTAGCCAACGGGGGAATCGATGTTGACTCTCGTATCAAGATTTCTGCCCGTTTTGAGTGCGCAGGCGGCGCACCCGGCGGACGCGGCGGCGCACCGTGCGAGGAACCCGAGCGTGGCGGAGCCGCGTGAATCGTCCCACGAGGAAGCGGTGACCTCGCCAATGCACGCGTTGGTTGACCAGGGCGTCGAACCAAACGGGGATCAAGAAGAGGTCCTTAAGCGGGCTTAACGCAAGGTGACGTAATTTGGGGAATGTCCCCCGTAGTCGTCGTGTCTGCAACGCATCGCGTGCGAGTCCCAAGCCGACGAGCACGAGTAAGCCGCCCCAGGCGATGCCGGATTCGCCCGAGAGTGCCCAGACCAGACCGACAGTGCCCAGGTTGCCCGAGGGCTCGATGAGGAACGTGGGCAAGGCCAGTTGCCTGCGGATCTTGTACCAACGGGAATGGCGATTCAGGAACCAGGTGAACTCGCGCGATTGGTTGATATTCTCGATCACATGGTGGCTGAGCCGAATGCTGTAGCCGGCTTTGCGGACGCGCATGCCGATGACTTGATCCTCGGCGAGGAGGTTCCTCACCGCCGCGAAACCGCCGATGGCCTCGAGCGTGCGAACAGGCATCAGCATCGACTTGCCAACCACGCAAGTGATTCGCAGTAGTGACGCGGCGGCAACCCCTCCTGCGATGAATCCATTGAGCTGCAGGTTTTCAAGGACGGCCCCCATCTGGTTCTCGCCCACTCCGGCGAAGAGATTCGTCACCAGTCCCACGCCGGGTTCGGCGAGATAGCAGGCGGTCTCGCGCAAATACTCGGGCCGAACCTTGACGTTCGAATCGCTGATGAGGATCGTGCCGTGTTTGCGATACCGATCCATCGCCGCCAAACTCTCGACCTTGGGATTCAGGCCGAAGACGGGACAGCCGATGATCAGCGAGGCGTCGTGGTTGGGAAATTCCGCGAGCAGTCGCTTGACCACCTCGATCGCCGGGTCGTCGGGATTGGCCACGCAAAAGAGAAGTTGGAAGCAGGGGTAATCGAGATTGAAAAAACTCCGCAGATTCGCCTCGAGATCTTCATCGACCCCTTTGAGCGGCTTGAAAATCGTGACGGGGGGGGTGTGATCTGCCAGTTTCCGAGGACGACGTGTGACCCAATAGAGCGAGGCCATTCCCAGAAGAGTGGTCGCTACGGCCACCAGCGCAACAAGCCCGAGAAGGAGGTTGGCGTTGACCACGTGCATGACAAGCACATCCCCGGCGGATCCCGCCGCCGTCGGTCAAGTCTCAACACATGCGTTAGAGACGACCCCGTTGTCGTCCCGTTCGTTCAGCGAGAATCAGGCCTTTTTCGTAGCACCATCTCGCCCTGACAGCAGGGACAGGTTTGAGGGGATCGGACACTAATCGTACAAATTTCGCAGTAGTATTCAGGAGTGCCGAGCGTTCCGTCAAAATCAACCTGAACGGTGATGACCTGAAGATACGGAATCCCCGGGTATCGTCGAACCTTCAACTCGGCCCGGCGATCACGAAGCCGACGGTCAACGAACAGGGCGCGGCTCGCTTCATCGGATAGGAGTGGGTGGAGTGTATTGTCTTTCGTCTTGAGGACCACCTGCTTGGCGATCGGTTCGGGATCGCTTGTTAGACCGAGCGAGCGCAGGGCCGTAGCCAACTCGCAGACTTCTCCGGCTAATGTAAGGGTCTCTGCCTTAGGCTGGGGCGCACTTGAAGGCGAGCTCATGGTGATGAGCAGCCCGAGGCCAATGGTCATCACCAGGCACATGCCCTAATGCTCCAACCCATGCATACTTCCGACCGCGGTGATCAACCTAAACGGAGGCGTCATTATACTGGTGTCGGACGATCCGACCAAGCACATTCTCCGGCTTGCCTCTTCCCTGGGTAGGCGTCTGGATTGTGGGTGGGAAATTCCGTACAAAAGAGTCTTCTGATGGATTGTCCCGGATTTCGTCGTCATCTGTTCACGGAGGCTTCCCATGTCCCGACCCCCGCTGACCCCC
>Ga0153954_1000249_pt1 | contig 47109 bp, 34 predicted proteins | sample TSFL038MetaG_FD_102277 | JGI IMG/M metagenome (GOLD analysis project Ga0153954, IMG submission 102277) | Attine ant fungus gardens microbial communities from Florida, USA - TSFL038 MetaG | ecosystem: Host-associated > Fungi > Mycelium > Unclassified | place: USA: Florida, Wekiwa Springs State...
AGGATCTAGTTCTCACACACTACTGCATGCTGGGGAACCAGCCCAAGATGCGGCTCGAGTCCGGCAAGGACCCGAAGCGGCTCGCCTTCCGGTTCGTGAGCGCCGGGAACTTGAAATCCGAGAATGACGGTTATATGAGCCAGGCCACCTTCACCCTGGTCGATAAAAACCACTTTCAAGCCGAGTGGGTCTCCTGCAATGCGGGCAAGGCCTGTCAGAAGGTCAATTTGGACCTCGTGCGTAAGTCGAAGTAACGCTCACCCACCACACGGAAGATCGTTTCCCTGACCCACGCTCGGTCTCCCATGGATTGAAAGAGAGGAGCTCATCATGCCCAAGTTCATGTTGATTCTTCATAGCGCGCCGCACGGGTTGGACAAGGCGTCTCCCGAGGAGATTCAGAAGATCATCGAGAAGTTCGAGTCGTGGAAGGAGAAGCTCGCCGCGGCTGACCGCCTGGTCTCGAGCGACAAGCTCAAAGAAGAGGGGGGCAAGGTGATCACCGTGAAGAACGGCCAGATGAGCGTCGTCGACGGCCCTTACAGCGAGGCCAAGGAAGTGGTCGCCGGCTACTTCATGTTTCGCGCGGCCAACTACGACGAAGCCGTTGAGATGACCCGCGACTGCCCTGCCCTGCAATTTGGGAGGATCGAGATCCGACAAACGGATCCGATGGGTTGCGGGGGAGAATAATGAGCCTGGAGCCACAGGTTCAAGAACTCGTCGAGCATCTGTTCCGCCATCAGGCGGGACGGATGCTCGCCACGTTGAGCCATATCTTCGGCCTCGAGTATCTCGACCTGGCCGAGGAAGTGGTGCAGGATGCGCTCGTGCAGGCCCTGCGGCAATGGCCCTTCCATGGAATTCCCGACAATCCGCGTCTCTGGCTGCTTCAGGTCGCCCGCAACAAGGCCCTGGATCGACTTCGCCGCCAGGCCTCGCTTCGCCGCAAGAAGCACGAGATCGAACAGCGGTTCCAGCAGCGCCAGTCCTTGCTGGAGACCTCGGAGTCCGGTGAAGCCGAGGAACTCGTGGACGAGCAACTGGCCATGATTTTCGCCTGTTGCAACCCAGCACTCCCCCGCGAAGCCCGGGTCGCCCTGACTTTGAAAGCCGTCAGCGGCTTCAGCGTGACCGAGATCGCTCGCGCATTCCTCTCCGAAGAATCGACGATCGCTCAACGGATCGTCCGTGCCAAACGACGGATCCGCGAAGCCGGCATCACCCTGATCCTGCCGCCGCCGGAGGAGCTTCCCACGCGACTCGACTCCGTGCTCCAGGTCCTATACCTGCTCTTCAGCGAAGGGTACAGCGCACACGCAGGAGAAAACCTCGTGCGCGAGGATCTTTGTGGCGAGGCAATCCGCCTCACCCAACTCCTGGCCGCGCGGCCCTCGACCGCGCTTCCCAAGGTGCACGCGCTCCTGGCCCTCTTCTACTTCCAGGCCGCGCGACTGTCGACCCGCGTGGACGGCGACGGCAACCTCCTCTTACTCGAGGAACAGCAACGAACCGATTGGGATCATGGCCTGGTCCATCTCGGCCTGATACAGCTCGAGCTCTCGGCGGAAGGGGACGAGCTCAGCGAATATCACCTCCAAGCCGGCATCGCCGTCGTCCATGCCACCAGCTCGTGTTTCGCCCATACCAATTGGCCCTACCTTTTGGAACTCTACGACCAACTCCTGGCCCGGGCCCCATCGCCGGTCGTCGCCTTGAATCGCGCCATTGCACTCTCGATGGTGGAAGGTCCCGAAGCCGCTTTGGACTCGCTCAACGCCTTGAGTCAAGAGCCGGCGCTGAAGAACTACTACCTCCTGCCCGCCGTCAAAGCCGATCTCTTCCGCCGCCTGGGCCAGACCACAAGCGCCGCTGACAGCTACCGCCAAGCCCTCTCTTATCCCTGCACCGAGCCGGAGCGACGTTTCCTCCTCAAGCGGCTGCACGACTTGAACCCCAATGATTGAATCACCAGCCCCACGAGTTCGGTCACATTCTTGAAACGAGACAATTTTACCCGGACAATATTGACAACTCCATTACACCCGGGTAAAATCAACCGTCGAACACCTAACTCAAGGATTGTGACCATGGAAAATCGTCATCCGACATGCTGTACGGCCTTTGAAGGCTCTCGTCGCATTGCCTCGGGAGAACTGATTCAGGTCGCGACGCTCACGAAGCAGGTTCTCGACCGGGGAGAACAGGCTCCTGTCCTGATCTTCGACGACGAGACCAGCGAGCTCATCGAGGTGGACTTCCGTGGGACGGTCGACGAGGTTGTGAAACGGCTCGGCGAGTTGCCAAGTGGGCCAGCACCTGCCCCGGTTCCACCGGAAACCGGCGAAGGAGCACCTCGAGGTCCGGGACGGCCCAAGCTTGGGGTCGTCGCCCGCGAGGTCACTCTGCTGCCGAGGCACTGGGATTGGCTCAACGGTCAACCCGGGGGAGCCTCGGTCGCCCTCCGCAAGCTCGTGGAGGAGGCGAGACGCATAAACGAAGGCAAAGACCGCCTCCGGCGCGCCCAGGAGTCGGTTTACCGATTCATCTCCGCCATGGCCGGAAACCAAGCCGGCTTCGAGGAAGCCACTCGGGCTTTATTCGCCGGAGATCAGGCTCGCTTCAACGAGTTGACAAAGACCTGGCCCGTCGATGTTCTGGAACACACGAACAAGCTCACCGCCAACGCCTTTCAGGACGCCGAGAGTCATTCCGTCTTGCCTGCGGCGGCCTCAACCACGATCTGACCCGAGACCGATTTCGCGGCGACGTGTCGCTTCGTCTTGACCGGATGCAAGGGCCCCCTTGCATCCGGATCCCATCGCCCCGCTGCCAACGGATCATGCCGCCTCCCTTGCAAAGCCAACCGCACACCCTCAAACTCATTTATTCATCATGCTAAATTTTTAATATGTAAAACAATCAAATTAATTTTTTTGATAAAAATATCTTATCCAGTTCGTGCGGAAGTACTGACCACGATCGAGAGTCCGGCGAGCGAATCGATAGTAATAGGCTGCATCCCGGACGACCTCTCTTGCCGAATTTGCCTTTTTGAGAACCCACTTGTTTCGAGACTCTTTATTTGCACTATAACTTCTGACAATTGAAAATCTTCAAAGATTCCCGATATAAACGGACTACCCGATGCTGGGTATTGCCCGGCTTACCACGTGCGGGCGAACATTTGGGCGATTGGCCCCGCATCACAGTTCTGACTGGATTGGATCCTGCGGAGGTCCTCATGCGCGCCTCAGAGATCGAGTCGCTGTTCTTTCGTCCGATCCCGACAACCGCCGAGGAACGAGTCGGTCGCCACCGGCAGAGTAGAGCGCGCTATCGCACACCTCCCGTTAATACTCGCCGGGCCCCGTTTCATCTCGACCTCGCCGCAGTGCTTCCGTCGCGAACCGCGGCCATCGCAACGGCCGGCCGATTGGTCTTCCACGCCGTGGGGGACACCGGGGGGCCCACGGAAACGGAGCCCAGATCAACGTCGCCGATCATATGGCGAGGCAGATTCACGAACACACATTACCCGAGCAGCTTTCGTTCCTGTTTCACCTCGGTGATGTGGTGTACGACCACGGCGAAGACAGTGGTTACCACGATCAGTTCTATTTTGCATACAAGAATTACCCAGCTCCCATCTTCGCCATCCCCGGCAACCACGACGGTAATACACTCGATCCCGAGGAAACGCTCGCGCCTTTCCTGAAGCATTTTTGTTCCGAAGAGGCCGCCCACGTGCCTGAGGCCGGGCACTCCGATCGGCCCACGATGATCCAGCCCAACTGCTATTGGTGGCTCAATGCGCCGCTGGCCACCATTATCGGCCTCTACTCCAACCTTTCAGGCGAGCTCGATAACACCGACGAGGGGAAAACCACCCAGCGCGACTGGCTGACGGAAGAATTGAGGAATGCCCCCACCGACCGCTGTTTGCTCGTGGCGGTGCACCACCCACTCTACTCGTTCGGCAAACATGGCGAGACCAAGCGGGTCCGCGAGGCGCTCGAACATGCCATGGATTCGAGCGGCCGAAGTCCCGACGCCATCCTAACGGGCCACGACCACTGTTACCAACGCTTCACGCGCAAGCGGAACGAGCATCAGATCCCGGTGATCGTCGCCGGAGTCGGCCGCGTCGCGGGTTACGACAATCTGACCCGCGCCGATCAGAGAACCAGGCCCTTCAATCATGTCAAGCTCGAGGCCGTGGAAGATGCACATCCAGGATTCTTGCGCCTCTCGATCGACGCTGATTCGCTTAAGGGCGAATATTTCACCGTGCCCAAGCCGGGTAAGGAAGCCGAGCCGGCAAAGCTCCGCGACGCGTTTCACCTCAATCTCAGAACTCACCGGCTTCAACCGGCCCAACGTTAAGAATTCAAATGCATACCGTTCGATTCCCAACTAATGTTTCGTTAACTTAGGACAGGAAAGAGGGCCACGATGCCAGTCCGAAGCTATGGAGTGTTAAAGGGTCAGCCCGTCACAGGGGAACTCCGATCGAGCGGACAGAACAAGCCGCATTACCACATCAAGCTCGGTGTGTCAGGGAAAACGTTCGACATTGCCGTCAACGTGCAATCAACGGATGGTTCAAAAGTGCTTTACCATGTCGAGCATGATTTTCATCCCCCCGACCCCGACAGCCTGATCAAGCTGCCGGACGGCTTCAAGCTCCTGACTCGCCGGGGCGAGGCACATCCTGACCCGCTGGCGGTCGACTTCATCCGCGAAGGGCTGGTCCACGAAGGGCAGATGCATCTTCTTGAGATCGGCATTCGCGCCAGCCAGAACGACCTCGAGAACGAGGTCGACGACTTGACAAACCGTATCCGCTCAAATCCCGACGCCAAGCTCTACGCGTTCGGATCCCAGTTCCCCAGCGGCATTCATGACATCCACATGAATCAAGGAGATCCGCGAGGCTCGTTCGGCGACGACAACGGCATCTACCAGGACGGAGCGCTCTTCGTGAACCTGCCGGCGCAGAATCGCTGGCTTGCCGTTTTCATCGCCTTCCAAACCCAGAGCTGGCACACCGACGACCGCGGCAACCCGATCTCGGGCTTATCGGACGGAGATGGCAGGGACAATAGAGAGGTCACCCACGCTCCCCGCAAAAGGCCCAGGCACGGTCATCCCACAAGGCACGGTCAACCTCGACATTGAAGCAAGAGCGCCCCATACGAAAACCTCGGCGATCTCGGCTCGAAGGCTCAGGACTTTAACGAAGGGAGTGTCTCGAAGCGTTCGCCGAGGATCTCATCCACCGAGAGACCCAGCCACGAGTTGAGGCGGGTAGCATAGACGCTCCGGAAGTCGGTTGACCATGTTATTCGTGTGGTTTTCGCTCAAATCGCGCGCACGAAGATCGAAGATCGACCACGTTGCTCGAGGGCAGTAAAGAGGCCGTTGGGGCGGGCCGGGCGGTTTGTCCACCCGTGGGCAACCCAACCGGCTTATCTACATAGCATCGACTTACAGTGAATTCGACACATAAATCCCCAAGATTCCACCAAGATTTTCCGGGATTTTGTAGGCTATCCGATCGCAAATCGCTCTCGGGTCAACCGCCATCCAGTTGACAAGTACAGTAATGGATCCTCCCGTTTTTGAACTCATGATACGCTGCGTATAAAAAATCTGTATTTCCATTAACAAATGCATGGGGATTCTTCGTCTTATACAAACCCTGATTTGCGTCAAATAGAAACAATCCTGTACCCCCGGTCTTGAGACCGATTGCATGCGCGCTGCCGATGACGCCCCCTCTTGGCGGCTCCCACATCGATAAATAATAACATCCAAAATCAAACACAATTTCTCTCAGAAGAAACTTCAAATGCGGCTTATTGAAAGTATCCCATTGGTTCGAGATCACTTTCAAGTTGTTCGCTTCCAATAGTCTTTCTCTCGGTTCTCTGCCACCCGAGCCAAGACGCGTTGCGGAAAAGGAGCCGAATTCGTAGGCAGCCTGCGACATCGCAACGTACATGTGATCATTAATATGTCTGGTCGAAGTAAGATCACCCTGTTCCAGGGTCTTTCGCATCCAGAGGGCGGTCAAAGCGGCACAAACTCCCTCCTGGTGATCAAGAACCTGTAGCATTTCGACTTCGTCATTGTCCGCGGCTTGTTTCCAAGACACTCTGGTAAATCCTAGGTCTTGAAAGGCCGACGTGCGAAAGATTTCCTCGCCTGCAGGAACCATGAACTTCGTGCTCCGTTTCCGTGCTCAACCGGTTCACTGGCCGCATCGATGTCGGCATTGATGCAGGGGTCCTACTTTCACCAGACACGCCTCGCCTGATTTTCCCCTGTTTCAGGATTGCGGAAAGTCTCGGCAAATCCCTTCATCCCGGGTCGCCGCCAGGTCGGAGGAGCGGTCGTGTCAGAATCGACGGTCCCACGCCGATGATTGCGGGCAAGAGAATGAGAGAGATCGCCGCCTGGTGCTGTTGGCGGTACTCATCTTCGGCTGCGGCACAAAATCTCGCGTCTGCATGTTGGGCGTGTCCGACGGCGACACGTGGACCGCGCGTGTCGCGGCAACCGGCAGTCCGCGTTCGGCTCGACCGCGTTCCTGCCCAGAGATGACCCGCTTTAAGAAGCGAGGCACCTCTCAATTCTTCTTGAACCGAATTTCGCCGATGTCGGTGGTTTCGCCAGGTTTGACGACAATCTCTTTGTTCGAGAAGGCCAACCGCTCAAATCGCCCGACCGCGGTGCCGACGCTCTCTCATATTTCACGAGAACGCCGGCCACCGGTTGTCCTTCGAGATCAACGATCCGGCCGTTGATTGGCATCGTGACATCCCCAGACTTCGCTGAGGACGGTTCGTCGATGCGCTTGGCCGTGTTCACATCAAACGTCCCTAGCGCAGCGATTTGACCGGCTTTGAGTGACAGATCCTTAGCGATCTCGAACGGCTTGAATGCTTCGGGTTCCATCCGAGGTCCGAGGCCGAGAACTGGGCGGTTGGTGGCTGTCACACAGTACACGCCGGCGACTAGGTTCTCGCAACGGAACTGCCCGTTGGCGTCGAGCATCGCATTCTCGCTGGGGAAGCTCTGGAAGAACGACGTCGTGTCGACGGCCAGTTCGATCCGGACACCCCCTTGCGCCGGTTTGCCGTTCGCGTCGACGAGCCTACCCGTGAGCGTGGCCGTGGGGTGAAGTGTGACCGTGATCTCTTCTCCTTGATGAGGCCCGTCGGGCGGAATCGTGAACAATGCGCCGATCTTCCGTTCGTGATGCTGGATCAAGACCCTCCGTGGCTGGCCAGGCGCCAATCCACCGACCCTCGCGACACTCTCTTCGTAAAGGCCGTTATCGTCATGATCGACGGCGGCCGGGAATCGGCCTCGAATCACGGCACCGGTCACTCGCTTGCCGGACTCATCAATGAGACGGAGGCGGACCGACCCGCCCGAGTCAACTCCCAGGTCGCAAGTGAAGGTGTCTGTTCGCTCGGGAACGTCGATTTCCTTCAAGCACTGATAGAAAGAAGAAAATATGTGATCGTACGTCGGCAACTGCCTTTGATCCGTCTGTCCCGCGATCGTCTCTGCCCCCACACCGACCAGGTAGGCCTTGTCATCAGTGTGCACAGTAAGCACGCCCTTTCCCGGTAGTCCCGGGATTCGAAACCGGCCCTCCCGGTCGGTTTTGTAGCGTGTCTTGATGCCGACCGAAGCGGTGATCCTGGGATCGAAGTTGGGGTAGTCCTTGGCTCTCTCGTTGGTCAGGAACGGGAAGTAGTCGAGCGACGCACTCACAGGCTTTCCTGTCCGAACGTCGGTGACCTTACCCGTGATCCAGATCGCTCGTTTGAGTTCGAAGTCGAATGGGACGGGGTCGAGTCCGGGTCGAGCAGGAACCCGGATGTGTCGGGTCATGAAGTACGGCCGGTCCAGCGGCGGATAAACAGCGAGTTCGTGCCCTTGGCCGCTCTCCTTGGGAAGTCCGATAAGTCGGTAACGCCCTCGCGCGTCGGTTTTCGTCGAGACTTGGCCATCGATCATCAGCCTTGATCCCGACAACGAGGCCGCAGTCACGATGGCGCCGGGAATTGGCTCTTTCGTTTCGAGGTCCCGCACAATGCCTTCGATCGGCCGGGTCGGTTCGACGGTGATCGTGCAAACCGCGCCATGAGTTCCAGGCTCGTGAAGTCCTGCGTAGGCGGGTTCCCACGCGAGGCCGGCGACACGATCCATGGCTCGTGTGAGAACTTCGACTTTCTTGAATGCAATTGCGGGACTGGTGAGGCTGAGTTGCGCAAGCACGTCTTGCCCCAAACCCTCGATTCGGAACCGCCCGTCGGCATCGGTCGTCACTCCATCCGGCAGCAACGACTCACCCTCCAAGCCAAGTTTTCCATTCCTCGACCGGGGATCATCCTTGGAGATTGGTTCGCGGGTCACTTCGGGGGCAGGGACCAGGATCTGACCGAGACGAATCTTGACCCCTGCGATAGGCCTGCCCTCAAGATCAACGACCCTGCCTTGGATCGGCGTGTCACCGGCTCTGAGCCGAATCGGCTGCTTCTTCAGGTAATATCCCACGCCGAAACCGGGAGCCGTCGCGAGAACTTGGAGGTCCACCTTCCTCGGGTCCAATCCCTCAAGAGCCAGGTCGTAACGACCGTTCTCATCCACGGCCGCCCGCACAACCTCGATGCGTTCACTCGCATCCTTCGCGTCGCCCACTCCGTTGCCCGGCACCACTCGCCAACGCGAAACGATCACCCTCGCTCGAGGAACCGGCTTGCCGTCGGGTCCAATGACTTGCAGAGAGATCACCTTGTCCTTGTCATTGGATCGATCGGTCGATTCGAGCGGTTTTTCTGGTGTCTGCGCTTTAGCGCCTCGTCCTCCGCCGACGCCGAGCAGACCGGCACCGAAGGTCCCCAGAATGCCGACCGTCAGCATCGTGAGCACGGCCCGTTTACCCGCTCGCGTCGATAGCGAACGCGACGTATCGAGAATCCGAACCACGCGACGTGCCAGCATCGTGCGCAGCGAGACCATCCCCACGGCCGAAGGCGTGACCGGCGGCAAGGCACGGCGGGCGAGGTCCAGGAGGTGCCCGGCGTAGCGGGCGCGATCGGCGCCGAACTGAACGACGTAGTCGTCACACACCTCTTCGGCGGTGGATTCGAGTCGCCTCGAGAGGACCCAGAGGAAGGGCTGAACCCAGAACACCGCAACAGCCACGTGCCTCAACAGGTTCCACAAGGCATCTCGTCGGGCCAGGTGCGCCAGCTCATGAACAAACGTCTCGGAGAGGTTCTCTCCCACGTCATCCGGCAGAAGAATCGCCGGACGCCGGACGCCATCAAGACAAGGGCTGAACAGGAACGGGCTGCGCCAGACGCTTGGCGGCGCCACGTTCATTCGCGTCGCGAGAGCGCGGCAGAGATGCTCCGCGTCGGGCTCCGCTGGCACCGCCGACGTACGCAGACTTCGCATAAAGCGCTGACCGATCCACAAACGAAACCCGAACACCGTCGTCCCCAATCCCCAAACCAGCAAGGCCAGCGCCGCCACCGAAGTCTGCCAGGGCGGTCGTACAGTGATCACCGGGGTAGATGCGACCTTGGGTTGAGCCGCCCGCGCGATCGGGGCCTTGGCCTCCAAAGCCGGTGCCGGCATCTCGGACCTCGCGCCGAGGTCGAATGCCGTCATCGGGGCGACCGGCTCCGCCGCCGTCGCGATCGGTTGCCGCTCCTCAGACTGAGTCCGTTCGGACGAGGAGGCTTCGGCCTTCACCGGCGACGGCAAACGCAACGACAGTCCGCCAATGCCCAACGCCGTCAACGCAACCGAAGCCACGGGACAAACAAGCACCGCCGCAAGCGTGGTTCGATAGATGCCCGACTGAACCGCAGGCCCTGCTCCTCTCAGAACACGACCAGCCACTACACCCAAAACCAACAAGACGGAGGATTGGACCAGCCAGGTCAGACCGAACCCGGCCAGGGCCGTCGACAACACCGTAACACCGTGCCACATCGCCACACCCTCTCTTCCCTTTGTCGGTAAGGTTCGGATCAGTCCTCGTTCCGCTGGTCGATCAGTTGGTGCAGCTCCTCGAGTTCTTTCTTCGAGAGCCGCTCGTTCTTGAGCAAGTGAGCAACAAGGCTGCCCACGTTTCCGCCGAAGACCCGATCCAACAGGTCGCGGGCGGCGGTGCGCTTGACCTTGTCTTCCTTGAGCTTCGCGAAGAAAAGGAACGTCCGCCCGGTGGCCTCGTGTCCCACCGCTCCTTTGGTCTCGAGTTGCCGTAACAACGTTTGCACCGTGCTGTGCGCCACCGGCTGCGTTTCATTCAACGCATCGGTGATCTCCCGCGCACTCACCCGGCCCCGATCCCAGAGCACCTGCATGATCCGAAACTGCAACCGTCCGAGTTGTGTCTCACTCATCACGAAACCTCCCTACACCGCGTATCGTCTACTCCAATAAATTTACCGAAGTAGATTTCGACGTCAAGTAGATTCCCTGAACCGAGTCGCTTCGGAGGAGCCGTATCACCCCTGGAAACGTGGCCCTGAATCGGTCAAACTTCGTGCGGTGGGGAATCGTCCATCCGCTTTCGTGAGGTGGGCACTGCCCATCAACCATCCACCGTGGCGCAACCTTAACAGTTGGGCTTGTAGACGACTGACCACGGTTACCTCTTTTGGTGGGCGGTGCCCACCCTACGATTTATGAACTTTCTTATTGAACATCAGTCCGTGTTGAGTCGACGTGCCTTTCACAAGGGTCTGGCTTCGACGTTGCTTGCTACGGGAATTGGAGGGCGTTCGGCTTGGGCTCAGGGGATCGCCCCGGCTCTGATTCGGTCGGAGCAGGGACGGCCGGCGATCGAGCAAGGGGTGGCGAGCGGGGAAGTCAGTGGAAACTCGGGGCTCGTTTGGAGCCGGACGGACCGGCCGGCGCGGATGATTGTCGAATGGGCGACGACGGATTCGTTCCGTGATGCGCACCGGGTGATTGGGCCGGCGGCTCTCCCGGAGTCGGACTATACGGCGAAGGTCGTTCTCGGCGATTTACCCGAGGATCAGACGATCGTCTATCGCGTACGGTTTCAGGATCTCGCCTCACCGAAGGTGTACAGCCATTCGATTTCAGGACGGTTTCGCTCGGCGCCCGGTGCGCAAAAGCGTGACCTCATGTTCGCATGGTCAGGCGACTGCGCGGGGCAAGGATACGGGATCAACCTGGAGCGGGGCGGGATGACGACGTTCGAGGCGATCCGACGCCTCCAGCCCGACTTCTTCCTCCACAGCGGCGACACCATCTATGCCGACAACCCGATTCCCGCGGAGGTGCGCCTCGACAATGGAACTGTCTGGAAAAACGTGGTGACCGAGGCCAAGTCGAAAGTGGCCGAGACGCTCACCGAGTATCGCGGCAACTACCTTTACAACCTGCTCGACGAAAACGTCCGCCGGTTCAACGCCGAGGTCCCCATGCTCGTGCAGTGGGACGACCACGAGACGCTCAACAACTGGTATCCCGGCGAAATGCTGGCCGACGATCGCTACAAGGACAAGAGCGTCTCGCTGCTCGCCGCCCGAGCGACACAGGCCTTCCTGGAGTACAACCCGATCCGGCTCCAGGCGGAAGACCCGGAACGCATCTATCGCGCGATCCCGTACAGCCCATCGCTCGAAGTCCTGATGCTCGACCAAAGGAGCTATCGCGGACCGAACACGGCGAATCGCCAGTCGGAGCCGACCGACGAGACGTCTTTCATGGGAACAAAGCAGCTCCATTGGCTCAAAGAGCGCCTGCGTACAAGCCGAGCGACCTGGAAGGTGATCGCCAGCGACATGCCGGTTGGCCTTGTCGTGCCCGATGGTCCTGGCGCGTTCGAAAACGCGGCCAACGGCAACGGCCCCCCCTTGGGTCGTGAGCTCGAGTTCACCGAGCTCTTCCGATTCATCAAGGCGCAAGGGATCAAGAACGTCGTCTGGCTCACAGCCGACGTCCACTATGCCGCGGCGTACTACTACGACCCGGCAAAGGCGAAATTTACGGACTTCTCGCCGTTCTGGGAATTCATCGCCGGCCCGCTTCACGCCGGCACCTTCGGGCCGGCGACGCTTGACGACACGTTCGGACCCCAAGCCAAATTCATCGGCATCCCCGCAGGGATGAAGCCGAACCGCTCCCCCGCCGAAGGATTCCAGTTCTTCGGCACCGTCAAGATCGACGGCCGTACGGAAGTAATGACCGTCACCCTGTTGAACGCAAAAGGGGAGCAGCTCTATACGATCGACCTGCCCCCCGAGCGGGCCTGAATTCCCTCACCGTGACGCAACGTTTGCGCTCAAGAGCGAGAAGAGTGAGGCGCCGATTCCTCGGAATCCTTCTTGCGATACCCAAGCTTTTGAAGGACTTCGAGGACCTCACTCCAGGCCGGGAATAGGCGACCGCTCGTCGCCTGGTATTCGCGCATGGCGTCGATGAACTCTTGCTCTTCGCGGGATATGTTCCGAGCTACCGAACCCGGCGCGGTGGGAATCTGTTCACGAAATCGACCGATCACACGTTGAGGATATTTCTTTTCTTCATCACGCATAGGCAAGACCTCCGAAGCCGGAGGCATGACAGAAGATTCCGGTGTTATGTCGGCAGCGCGGTGATCTGTACGAGGTCCGGGCATCTTGGAAACTCCTTCGCATTTCGAAGGGGGGGGGAAAGCGGACTATCGCGCACATCTCCATGCGATTCGAAACCTCAACTTCCTCCTCGCTAGCAAATCCGAAACCTGGTGCGACCATTCCGCCAGGATTGTCGCTCGGCCACGTCACGGCACACAAGAACACCTGACGGGTGGAAAGGGTGTCTCATTGCACCGCTTTTTCCCAAGGCTCAAGGGCTTTGGGCATCGGCATCAAACCGCGAATGACGAACGTCTTCGTCTAGTTATAATGGAGCGAATCTCACGCCTGATTCCAATAGGCATCTGGTCTCTGGCGATGAATCTTAGCCCGAATACCCAAGGGAGACGGCCTTCATGACAACCCCCAAGAGCCACGATCGTTATCAATCCTATCATGGGCTTCCGACGTTGGCTGGATTGGCGACGTTGGCCGATGCCGCTCGACCGGGTTTGGGGATTGAGGCCAGCGTCTCCCGGCTCAAGCGATTGCATTATGCTTTCCGCCGGCTCCACGAAATCATGACGGCGCGGATTACCGCCGAGCCGATTTATGAGATCAAGACCGGGTTCTCGCTCCACTCGTACCTGTGCGCCGAGCATGTCTCGGCCATCCGAGGGCGCGTCGGTGAGATGCGCGAACCCCCGTTGGGGCTTGAAGTTGTCCCCGACCCCGCGCTGGAGATTTTCTTCGACGAGATTCTCAAAGCGCCCACGACCGAGGCACTCCTGCTCGGCGTCTACGAAAAAGCCGTGTCCGCACTCGACGCAGCACTCGCGCGGTTCATCGCCGACACCAATCCGCTGGCCGACGCTCCCTCCGTCCGGATCTGCCGGTTCGCCCGGCTCGAGCTGGCCGACATGCTCGACTTCGGCACCAAGAGCGTGTCCTGCCTGGTCGATAGCGCCACCCGCACACAGCTCGCGCCTTGGCTTGCGCTCCTGGATGACTGCCTCGCCACTGCCGGCGGACTCGATGGGGCCTCCCCGGCATCGGGCAAGGAGGTCACACGGCAGTACTCGGCGACCCCCTTCGTCTACGACCCGATCCCCAAGCGCGACGAACGGTTCCAGGACCTCTACAACCAAGGAGTCAACCCCGAGGCTTTCCTCTACGACCCCGGCTTCGACGCTCGCCCCAAGACTCTTATGATGCTCTTCAAGCGGCTCCGGGAAATCGACGTCCCCGAGATGATGGCCAGCATCATTGTCCAAACCGAAGGGGAACCCTGGGAATACTATCGGGACATGAGCCGCCAGCTCTGGGACGAAGCCCGGCATGCCATGATGGGGGAAGTCGGATTCGTCGCGCTCGGTGTCGACTGGACCCAGGCCCGGTTCACTCACAACTGGTCGCTCCGCCTCAACACCGAGTGCACCCCCATCGAGCGGCATGCCGTGCTCTACTTCATCGAGCAAGGCCTGATGTCCAAGACCGGCAAACGCTACGAGTGGGAGGTCGGCGTCGCGTCCGGCGACCCCTTGATGGCGACCATCCAGGACTTCGACTGGGCCGACGAGGTCCTTCACGCCTCACTCGGGCGGCAGTGGTACATTCCCCGCTTCGGCGACCGCAAAAAGGCCATCGAGTATGGTGACCAGTGCTGGTCGAAGATCCTGAGCAACTGGACGACCGTCCGCGACCAAGGACTCACCCAGCACGAGAACTGGTGGCCGACCATCTATCGCCAGGCCTGCAAGACCTGGGGCATCGAGGCCGACCCCAAAGTCGTGGCCTACGCCGAGACCTACGAAACCCAGCGGGCCGACCTCAAAGCCGTCTCCGGAAGCGCCTGAGCCTCGTTCGACCAGCCAAGTCAGAACGCCGGAGAAGCCAACCTGTGAAGTCGGCTTCTCCGGCGTTTCCCCTATCTGTGCTTGTGCGAATAAAAATCTACTTGCTGTTGGAATCCGCTGCGCCGGGAGCCGGGGGAGCGGCCGGCTTCTTCGCTGCCAGCTCATCTAAATCCATACCGGAGAAGAACTCGGTCGCCCGTTCGTGCTCTTCGAGGCTCAAGGCCGGGGCGGGCTGAGTGCCTTTGAGGCTGGCCGCAGCTTCATCCCGGAGCGTGACGAGAAGCGGAAAGATCTTGTCGTAGACAGCCCGCTGCTGTGGGGTGCTCGCCACGCCGAAACGGAGGTTGAACGACTCCATGAAGGCGATCACCGCTCCGATCGTAGTCTCAGGCCGATTCTCAACGCCAGCCAAGAGAACATCCATCGCCGGCGTTTCCAGCATCCGGGTGAGGCCGTAAAGCGCCTTAAGGAACTTCTCAGCCTCGTTGCGCTGCCTGGTTCCCTTATGATACGTCGTGGCAACCTTGCCGCGGGTGGCCTGAATGATGTCGCGAACCTTCTGAAGCGAGGCCGGGTCGGGGTATCCCTTTTCTTCAACTTGCTTGTGGAGTTCGGCGCCAAGCGCCTTGAGCTCCGTGCGTTCCTTGGCGAAGGCTTCGGTCTTCAGGGCCGCGGGCGGACCACCTTTCGTCACCTGCTCAACGCTGGTCGTAATCGCGGCCGCCGCGTACTGGAACGGGATGTCGCGAACCGCCACTCCCGGAAACTTGGTGGAGGCCGCCTTCAGATTCCGGAGATAGACCTGCGGATTCGACACCTCGTCGAGGGCCACGTTGAGAGCGTCACCTTGATAAATGTCTCGTTGAGACGGATTGTCACGAAGTCGCTTGGAGACCTCGTCTCGTGCTCTTGTGCTGTCTTCTCTCGCTTGAGCTCGTCGCAGATAGGCACGCCTGTTTGCCTCCTGCTGCGACTGCCAGATATATTGGTTCCAGCGCATCGCCGTATTGGCGTTGATCGAGCGTGCCTGCGCCGTCTGGACGTTGTAGACGCCCGCCCCCTCCGCAAAGGCTCCCATCCCTCGGGCCACATCCCCCTGCACCGTCCCACCGCCTCCACCCCAGCCTCCCCAACCCCAATTCCCATAACCGGCAGGATAGTACTGGGCCTGCACCGCGCCACCGTAGGACGCGAGTGCGAAAACGCAGACGGCAGTCAGCCAACACTGTTTGCTCATCAAAGATTCCCCTTTCGGCGACGAGCAGCTCCGAGGCCGCTTGTCACGTCGAACTGCGGCTTCGATAGACGAAGATGAGACTAACTCATGATGAATTTCTTCACGAATGAGCCCTACCGTCGTTCTCGCTGATTCCCATTCGCGAATTCTACTGGCACAAGTCTTGCTTCACAACCGGCCAATGCCCCGCACAGGAGGAATGCCATGTTCGTGAATCCGCCCCAAGAGACCCTTGGGATGGCACGCCAAGTCCCAGCGCCTTTTCGCGGCGATTCCCGACTTCACCGCCAGTTTCTCAGGTCTCTTCCCCCAGGTCAGGGTGTACGGACAAGCGTAACACCCATCGGCGGTTGATCGTTCCCAAGGGTATCCCTCTCCTGGCATGCGCAACCCAAGCGAGAACCGCTCCAACACGGAGCCGAAAAGAATTCAGACGGCAATGACAAGACAGGCTCCCCCCCCGGCGATTTGGACTACATTCCCCCGGGAACTTGACGGTATCCTCGGGGTGCGCAGGCAAAGTCTTGAATCTTGAAAACCCCAGCCACGGAGTTACCTCGATGGCGCTCACACCTTCCACAATGCTGCCCCTCGGGTCGAAGGCTCCCCATTTCCGCCTCCCCGATACCGACGGACGCTCGGTGGATCTCAACGATTTGGCGGGAAGCCCAGCGCTTCTGGTAATTTTCCTTTGTAATCATTGCCCCTATGTGAAACACGTTCGCCAAGAACTGGCCCAGCTGGCTCGTGATTATCAGGCGAAGGGGGTTGCGATCGTGGGCATCAGCGCCAACGACGTGATCAGCCATCCGGACGACCGACCTGAACTCATGGCCCGCGAGAAGGCCGAGGTCGGCTACGTCTTCCCCTACTTGTATGATGAAAGCCAGGAGGTCGCCAAAGCCTACCAGGCGGCCTGCACTCCCGACTTCTTCGTCTTCGACCGCGACCAGCGCCTGGTCTACCGAGGTCAGTTGGACGACAGCCGGCCCGGTAACAACATCGCCGTGACCGGTCGCGACCTCCGAGCCGCCCTCGACGCCGTGCTCGCCGGAAAAGCAGTCTCAGACCAGCAAAAGCCGAGCATCGGCTGCAACATCAAATGGAAGCCGGGCAACGCCCCCAGCTATTCCGGTTGATCCGGAAAAGGGACGCCCGCGTTGCCACTCCACGGTAAACGGCACGCGGGCAACTCGTGTCCTGCGTCGCCAGTTCGTTGGCCAACGCTAAAGCGGTTTGCGATGGGATCGCCTACGAAATCCCGGAAGATCGGAGTGAAATCCCTGGGATTTCTGTGTAGGACGCACCATCAACCGATGCCATGTAGATGGCCGTATGGGGTGGCACTGGTGGCTTGTCCACCAGTGGGCCCAGGCTGGCACCCCACGCCCAACTTTGTGCCTGGGACGACGAGCCGACCAGACATCCTAATCATTCATCCATATATTCAAGAAATTCATTCACCCCACAGCGAATACGACTCCACCGATCGCGATCTGGCCGCTTCGAGCGGAGGAAGCCGGCCGAGCGCTCCGCTCAAGTCGGCATCGCCGCAATCGAAGATGGGGAGATCAAGGGGGCCATCCGGGTGCAAGCTGGGCGGCCTCGTAGACGGTTTGGAAGTGAATATCAACGGTGTCGTTGATGTCGCGGCCATAGCCGCCGGCCATCGTGATGGCTAGGGGAAGACCGATGGTTCGACAGGCTTCGAGTACGAGCCGATCGCGGGCGGCCAGTCCCGACTTGGTAAGGTCGAGCCGTCCCAGGCGGTCCCCTTCGAACGGATCCGCACCCGCCAGATAGATGACCAGGTCGGCGAAAGCTCGTTCGAACGCGAGACGCAGTCCTCGCTCGAGTTCTTCGAGGTAGACCGCGTCACCGACGTGGTCCTCGAGTGCGATGTCCAGATCGCTCTGCTGCTTGCGGAGCGGGTAATTCTTGGCGCCATGGATCGAGAAGGTGAACACGGTGGGGTCATCGCGGAAGATCGACGCAGTACCATCGCCCTGATGGACGTCGCAGTCGAGGATCAAGACCCGACGGATCCTTCCTTCAGCCTGCATGGCACGCGAGGCGATGGCGGCGTCGTTGAAAACGCAATAACCGGCCCCTCGATCGCGAAAAGCGTGGTGCGTACCGCCGGTCAGGTTGATCGCGACCCCCTGCTCGATGGCCCAACGGCAGGCGTGGACGGTTGCGCCCGACGAACGGAGCGAACGCTCAACGAGCTCGGGGGACCAGGGGAGCCCCAGGGCTCTCATCTCACCTTCCGCGAGGGTTCCAGCGCGAACACGAGCGAGATAGCCCGGGTCGTGGACGCGAAGCAGCTCCGTATCCGTCACTGCGGTCGGTACACAGAGATCCGCCTGGCCCACGAGTCCGCTCTCCTCGACGCGACGGCGCAAGCGTTCGTATTTCGCGCGAGGAAAGGTGTGCCCGTCGGGCAAAGGAATCACGAACTGATCGCTCGAGAAGATTTTCAAGGCGACGAACCACCTTCGGGAACCCGAGGCTCAAAGACCGAACTGCTTCCGCTTGCGGTAAAGGGTGCTCGGGTCAATCCCAAGCGTTTTCGCGGCAGCGTCAAGGCTGGAGGAATGGGCCAGGACCTGGCGAATGTGTTCGATCTCGAGTTCTTCGAGGGTGATCGCCCCTCCGATTTCCGGTAGCCCCGCGCGGACGCCGGGCGACGTGGCGATGCGCTCGGGGAGGTCCGCCAGCCCGACGTCCGGACCTTCGGCGAGGATCGCCGCCCGCTCGACGGAGTTGCGAAGCTCACGAAGATTGCCGGGCCAGGGATGCCGTCTCAGAGCGTTTTTCGCCTCCGAGGTGAAACCGGTCAGGCGGCGGCCGGTCTGGCGGCTGAAGAACCGGAGGAGATGCTCCGCAAGATCCGATATGTCACTACGCCGGCGCAGAGGCGGGAGGGTCAACTCGACAACGTTGAGCCGATAGAACAAATCCTCGCGAAAAGCCCCCGAAGCGACGGCCTGTTCCAGATCTCGGTTCGTGGCTGCGATCAAACGGACGTCGGCTTGCCTGGTCTTGGTTTCGCCGACACGCTCGTAGCGACGCTCTTGAAGAAATCGGAGCAGCTTGGGCTGGAGCAAAGGAGGAAGGTCGCCGATCTCGTCAAGGAAGAGTGTTCCGCCCTCGGCCGCAGCGACTTTCCCCGAGGCGTCCCGAACCGCCCCGGTGAAGGCGCCCCGAACATGGCCGAACAGGTCGCTTTCAAGCAACTCGGCGCTCAGGCTCGGGCAGCTAACCGTGATGAAGGGTCCCGAGGATCGCGTACCCCACTCGTGCAGCGTTCGGGCCAAGACCCCTTTACCCGTTCCGTTCTCCCCTCGGATCAGGACGGCGGCCGCCGTGGGTGCCACCCGTTTGGCGAGGTCCAGAACACGACGAACCTCGGGATCGTTGGAATTGAGATCGACTTCCGGTACCTCGATGCGAACCTGGTCTTCGAGCTCGGCGATCCGGGCGCGAAGCCCGCGGACCCGCTCGACCCGCTCGAGCACCCCGCGCACTTGCGCCGGGGTGAATGGTTTCGGAAGGTAGTCGAAAGCCCCCAAACGCATCGCCTCGACAGCGGTATCAACGCTCGCGTGCGCGGTGATGATCACGACCGCCAGACGAGGGCTTTGCGCCAGCAAGGCCTCAAGAAGGTTCAGACCCGATTCCTGACCGAGCCGGAGATCCACCAAGGCCACATCGGATGGCCGACGCTCCACGTCTTGAAGCGCCTCCGCGATAGACGTGGCCTCTCCCACCGTATGGCCCATCGCTTCAAGGGCGACACGCAAAGTCCGCCGGATGTTCGGCTCGTCGTCCACAATCAGGATGCGCATGGCAACGAAGAATCCAAAGCGTGTTTACAAGTGCAAAGGCCGGGAGGACACCCGGCTTGATCGGCTCGTTGCCCAAACCTGGTTGCGGTCCCCGGATACGGAAGAAGGAATCGTCGGCGGCAATCGAGTCCTCATGGCTGAGCCGTCGACAACGCCCTGCTCAGCGCGTCTCTGTCTTCGGCTCGAGTTCGACCGAAGCCGAGTTGATGCAATAACGTAGGCCGGTCGGCAACGGTCCGTCGTCGAAGACGTGCCCAAGGTGGCCGCCGCAGCGGCTGCACGTCACCTCGGTCCGGATCATCCCATGGCTCCGATCCTGGTGCTCGTCGATCGCCGTCTCCTCGAGAGGTTGGAAGAAACTGGGCCAACCGCAACCGGAGTCGAATTTCACTTCGGAAGTGAAGAGCTCCTGGCCACAGCCCGCGCAAAGATAGACTCCCTCGGCTTTGGTGTCCCAGTACTTTCCCGTAAACGCTCGCTCGGTCCCCTTTTGACGGAGGATTCGGTACTGCTCCGGCGTTAGCTGCTGCCGCCACTCCTCGTCGTTTTTTTCGATCTTGGTTCCCATCACTCGGAGTCCTCAAACCTCAGGGGCGGCCGACGATTTTACGAACTCGGTCAAGCGGGGAGGTCGCTCACCTCATTATACGCGTGATACGCGAGAATCTCAGGGATCACGCCGAAGCCGACCCGGAGCCCACTCCCGCCAAGGTCGCCGGCCAGGTCATGAGGAATGTCGCATGAGCTTGCAATCCTCCTGGCAAGAATGTCGCCAAGCTACCTCGTCTTCGCGTTTTGGCGGTAGAATTCAAGCCACTTCCTACCGTTGTCGCTTTTGACATTCTCTCCCGAGAGGCCTCGCAAGACTGCGTCGATCTCGGCGGAGGTTGGGTTGCCGGCTTTCTCGCAGGCCACCCCCTTTTGGACCAGCCGCAAGGTCTCGCCGGTCCACTGCCGAGTCGCAAAACCACGGCTCAATGCGGCGAAATACCAAACTCTGGCATCGTCGGGGTCTGTCTTCTCCAACTGGCTGAAGACCGCGAGCGCCTCTTGATATCTCCCCTGTCGGAAGAGGTCGGCCCCGTTGGTCATCGGATCTTCCAACTGATCGATGGGCTGAACCAAAGGCAAAGAGGGATCACGACGGTCCGTTTCCGAAAGCGGCGGCTGAGTTGTGCTCGGGTCACTGGGAGTCGGCGAGGCCTCCAAAGAGGGAGGAGTCGTCACGGACACGGCCAGTTTCGCGGGCTCGATGGAGGAATCCGACCGGCTCGCGGCCGCAAACTCGTCCCGAAGTGACTTCTGCCCCTTCTCGAGTGCCGCGATTCGGGCATCCAGGCTTCCGAGGCTTTCCGAGAGGCCGGGAATACCCCGAGTCGCCTTGCTTAAATCGTCCAACTGCCGCTGGAGTGGTGTCAGATCGGGCGGAGCCGGAGGCTCAGGAAACTCGTCAAATCGTTTTTGAATTTGGTCGAGCCTCTCGGCGAATGCCACAGCCTTGGATTTCAGCGCGTCGATTTCCGAACCGAGCAGCGCGGTTTTGGAATCTTCGGGAGAAGCCGAGGTCTCTTTTCGTTCGGGTTTGTCGTTCGGGGACAAGACCGAAGCACGAGTCCCAAGCTTCGGAGCCAAAAACTGCTCGTACGTCCAAGCGCCGACGAGTCCGAAGATCGCAGACGTCAAGGCCAGGGCCGCCAATGTCCCTAAGAAAACAGGAAAGCGAGATGCCCACGCCGGTTCGCCCCGTCGGATTTGGCGACCCCCTGGGGACAGGTCGGCGGGCCGTCCGAAATTCGCCCCTTGATCCGAGAAGCGGGCCTCAACGTCCCGAACTCGAGCGGGTGAAACCTTCTCTGGGACCTGAGAATCTTGTGGCGGAAGCGGCTGACCGGGACCTATCGGAGTGGTCGAAGCCGGCGCCGTCGGGGACGATGCCGACCCCAGGTTGGGCGGAGCTTGAAACGGTGTATCCGTGGATCCTGTGGGCAGGTCGGGGCTGACAAGCTCCCCCTGAAGTTCCGCAAGCGCGAGATGGAGAGGATTGGCCTGGGAAGCGGTCACCGTGGTCCCGGAGGCCTCCGGCCTCGCATACGGCTTGCTCGCACCGGCTTCATTTCGGCGCTCGTCGAGGGCCATTGAATAGACTCCTGAACGCGAGAGCATTGTTCCGGAGAGACGTCGTCGCTATCCCGTTTCACTCACGGAGCCTCCCCCATCGCCACAGCAGACGGCGGAGCGTCGAGCACTTGTGCCCATAAGTCGTCCCGTCGTCAAGGGCGCCAATACCGGATTTGCATCGGCGAGGTAGGCCAGACCTCGCTTAACGTGACGATCCGGCTTTCACCCCGGAGCCCCAGCGATCGTCACGAACTCTCAACATCCGTGCGTCATCAACACGTCGACGGCTCAGCTTTTTGTTTCGCTTGGAACACTTTCGATTAGAAACGCGCGGGCGGGCTTACAGAGCAAGTCCCGCCCGATCGCAGATTCCCTGTGGTGCGGTCGTCGTGAGTCCTTAGAGGCTGCTCCGAAAATCTTCCCGGGGATCGGCCTGGGCTGATCCCCGGGGCCTCGAAGACTCGCCCCCAGCCACCCAAATTACGCATTTCCCCATCAAAACTCTCTTTCCGGACAGCCTCTGAGCTGGTCTCCTCGTGGTAGGACACGGATGGCAAGTCAGAAACTGGCGGAGAGGTTCAAAATCGGCGAGATGTCGCCCCTTCGACTATCGCCGACTTATCGACCCCGGGCGGGATTTCTCGACAGCCTCCTTCGAGGTGTCTCGCTCGCCGAACCGGGTCACCACGTAGGTCCCGCTCTTCGGGTTGCGTTCGATGTCGACGATCGCGAGGTTGTCGGCCTCTTCGAGCAGATGGGTGAAGCTGCGATAGCCGTAGTAGCTCTCGTCGAATGAAGGCTTCTTTCGCTTCATCGTATCCTTAATCATCGAGGCGTAGAGAACTTCGTGGTTCTCACGTCGAAGCGCATTGCAGGCTTCGATCAACAGCGTGTAGACCTCGCGCTTGCGCTCGGGCATGTCGGCATAAAGGTTGGTCGCCAGTTGCTGATCGTCTTGCTCTTGGCGCTCGAGGTCTTCGTAGTAGATAAACTCGTCGCAGTTATCGCGAAGCAGGTCGGACGTCGACCCTTTCATGCCCAGACCGATGACGTGTTTACCGTTTTCCTTGAGCTTGGAGACAAGAGGGGAAAAGTCCGAGTCTCCCGAGACGATCACAAAGGTATCGACGTGAGGCTTGCTCCAAGCCAGGTCCATCGCGTCCACAACGAGCCGAATGTCGGCCGAGTTCTTCCCGGTCTGGCTGCGTTTGGGAATCTCAATCAGCTCGATCGCGGCTTCATGGAAGGGGGCCGTGTAATTCTGGTACCGATTCCAGTCTGCGTAGGCCTTCTTGACGATCAGCTTTCCCTTCTCGACCAGTCGCTCAAGGACCTTCTGGATATCAAACTTAGTCTTCCGCTGATTCTGGAACCCCATGGCAAGGTTTTCCAGATCGACGAATACCGCAAGATTTCGTTCTCGTTCGGCCTTTGACATGAGTGACTGCACTCCCCGCGGCGCGGTGGGGAAGAGAGGGATCAAGCCGCGTGAGGCGAAGCGAGGGCCTTCTCGCCGTCACGGACCGAGGGATCATCGCGATCTCCCTTCAACTTACGACGAAACGCGATGATCCGCAACCCTGGATGTCACGAGCCTTTTCGTAGGTGACAGCCAGGGCCGTCGATCCGCCAAATCAGCTCAACCAGCGCCCCCGCCGAACCAACCGCCACCTGCGTACAGGTCGCGCACCGTCCGGCGCGGGCGGGATTCATTGACCGTGAGGGGACGGTCGCGGTGCTCCCGACCGTTGAGACCCGCGATAGCCGCCTTGGCCTCCACCTCATTCGGCATCTCCACAAGACCGAATCCTCGCGACTGACCGGTCCGCGACTTGACCTGAACCTCGGCCAAAGTCACCGCGCCGAACGGGTCGAACAAGGCCCGCAATTCCTCCGAATCGACCACATAATCCAGATTACCCACGTAAATCATCATGACGGGCCTAAGCTCCTCTCAAAGCGGCAGAAACAAAATCGAAACCGAGGGCTCTCTTTTTTCACGGAACGCTTCGGCATCAGGACTAAATGTCCTGCCGCCTAACGTGCGATCGAGAGAGCACCGGTCGCGAGAAACAGCCCTTTCCTCGCTACGCCTCGTGCTCAAAAGTCTGATAACGGGCAGGCGTGCGAACTTGCCGTAGGAATGGGCAACAATTGAGGAAGGAAGATGTCGGCGACTGCGCCGACGCTCCCGCCCGTTGGCCACAATTAGGTCGAAGCTTACCGGAATCCGACCCCGCCCGCCAGTGGCCTCTCCACTCACCGGGACAAGAACGAACCTGTACAGCAAGCGCAGTGATTATATAAAAGAGAATGACGAGAGGCACTTGCACCATTCGCTACGGACTGGAGACAACATGAGAAACGCATGAAAAAGAGGATCACGGAACCTGTTGATCCTCAAAACCAAAGGAGGGTGTTCCGGAGTGGGTTTCTACAAAAGTTGGAAGTGATAGGGAAGAACACAAAAAAGCCCCCGGCTGGGAAGGCCGGGGACAACCAGCGAACGCAGCGATTACTCAGCAAGGAGAATGGCATTAGGCTTGAGGAGCCGCCTTGGTCGGAGCCTGCGGAGCCGGAATCACCTTCGACGGGGCCTGCGGAGCCGGGATCACCTTCGAAGGAGCTTGAGGAGCCGGCTCAACCTTCGACGGAGCCTGCGGAGCCGGAATCACCTTCGAAGGAGCCTGCGGAGCGGGGATCACCTTCGACGGAGCTTGCGGAGCCGGCTCAACCTTCGAAGGAGCCTGCGGAGCCGGAATCACCTTCGAGGGGGCCTGCGGAGCGGGGATCACCTTCGACGGAGCTTGCGGAGCCGGCTCAACCTTCGAAGGAGCCTGCGGAGCGGGGATCACCTTCGACGGAGCTTGCGGAGCCGGCTCAACCTTCGAAGGAGCCTGCGGAGCGGGGATCACCTTCGAGGGGGCCTGCGGGGCCGGGATCACCTTCGAAGGAGCTTGCGGAGCCGGAATCACCTTCGAGGGGGCCTGCGGAGCCGGCTCAACCTTCGACGGAGCTTGAGGAGCCGGAATCACCTTCGAGGGGGCCTGCGGAGCCGGCTCAACCTTCGACGGAGCTTGAGGAGCCGGAATCACCTTCGAGGGGGCCTGCGGAGCCGGCTCAATCTTCGACGGAGCCTGCGGAGCGGGGATCACCTTCGAGGGGGCCTGCGGGGCCGGGATCACCTTCGAAGGAGCTTGGGGAGCCGGCTCAACCTTCGAAGGAGCTTGCGGAGCCGGAATTGCTTTACCCGGAACCTGAGTCGACTGGGCAAAGACAGCCGAAGACAATCCACCCAACAAAACCGTCGCGCTAGCCAAACTCAACAGACGGCGGGAACTCATGGATGCAATCTCCTCTCGTTTCAATTGGGCGATGGCGAACTCAACTCAAACGACTGTCGAGGTCGGACCCACTTACCGATCCCGACGGGTTTGCTTCAATATACTCGATCAATTGACTGAGGCCTCTGGGTATCTTGCGGATTCTTCAGAGAATAATCCGACTAGGCACCCTTCGACACCGAAATTTCCTGTTTTATCCGCTCAACCCCACCAAAGGTCGCCAGTTTTCCGATTATCCCGATTTCAGCGACTTTGGCAAGTAGGCCCAAGTGGGATAGTTAGGATAACTACACGAACGAGAGCGTCGCTATAAAGTCGAAAATGATCGTTTGAGGCCGGGCCACGGAGCGACGTCGATCCGAGCATTCTGGAGCAAGGAAGGCCTTCACCAATACGATAATCCAGGAATGTTCCTTCATCAGCGCGGAGATGCGCAGATAGACATTTTTTGTCCCTGAGGCCTTGATGCTTCTGCCTTGAAGTTTACATCATTATTCGGAACGTCACCCGAATTCGCGTGTGACCGGGTCTCTGACAAATGTTTTGTTGCTCCTAGTCGACCGACACTCGGGGCAGTACAATCATCGCCATGGAGGAATCGATCCGTCGATTCCCTTGCGGAATAACGCGACGAGGAACCGGGGGTATGACGTTGTTCGGGCTGACCAGGATACCCGCCATCTGGGCTCAGACGGCGGGGACAAGCGTCAATTCCCCGGCTCTCTTGGCGCTCCGCCGGTGGTGCTCGAGCCTGACGCTCTCATCACCCGAGGCGGTTCCCAACCGTTTCGGGCTCGGGGCCTGGCTATTGGGACTCGTGGGGCTGATGATTCTGGCGATGGTCTTCCAAGGACCAATACAAACGCTCCGGCAGTTCCTGGATCTCCGCGGCCATTACCGACTCTTTTCCGCCTCGCTGCGCCGACTCCAAGGCGCCACGCGGGTCCTGGCCGTGACGATCGGCATGACGGTGCTCGCATGGACGGCGAGTCAGATGCGGATGTTTAGCGCGGCTCAAGGCCGAGACGATCTGCTTCTACTGCTCAAATCGCGCAGCCTGAGAGAGTTGGCCGTCGAGCAAGGGATCTTGGCCGCGCTGGTTCCCCACCGCGATGTCTTTGGGTTCGGCGACAACCTTCCCTTCCTGATCCTCGCGACAGTGCTCCTCTTTCATGCGACCGCAGATCGTTGGGGACAGCCGTATCTTCCCCCCTCGCTCAATCGTCCGCGGCCATCTCCTTGGAACATCGTCGCGTGGGTGGCAGGAGTGCTCTATCTCTTGTACCGCCTCGCCTGCCTGGCGACGGGGATGGGCGATCTTCCCATCGGCGGATGCCTGATCGTCGAAGTTCTCGTGGTCCCCGCACTGATGGTCGTGGCCGATGCCACGTTGCTGGCCTGGATCCTGCTCGAGTTACGGAACTCCGGTCTCGGCGACCGGGGTGACGACAAGTTCGACACCGAACAAGTCGTGAAGCTTCTCCCCGGCTCGATCCTTGCTTGCCTGCTGGCGCTGCCAGCACGATACGTGGTTACATGCGTGCTCTTGATCTGGTTGACCTTACCGAGCACGGCGGAAACCACGGTGGTTGGCGGTTATGTGCGTTGGCAATTGAGCCGGGGTTTGGCCGACCTTCAAGGGGCTGCGTTGGCGACCGTCGGGCTTGCGGGCGCGGTCGCTTGGAGCCGAGGCTCCTGGCAAGCACTGATCCGCGGCTACCTACGACTGCTCGCCAAGGAAGGGGGCTACCTGGCCGCGACTCTCGTTTGGTGCGGTCTTGCCACGGGTCTGCTTTCTAGCTTCGCCTACCTGCTTGTACTTTCCCTGCCGACGCAGACGTGGGTCCTGGCCGCAGCCGACAGCTACTCTCATTACGCCACACTTCCCGTGGGACTGCTCTGCTTGGCGACCTTCGTCGAGCTCGGGGAACGATCTCTGCCTGTGGCAAAGCTCGCCGCCGAGCCCCCTCCGAGCCCAGCCTGACCTCAAAATTCGCTGAGCTCGAACAAGCGGGATCGTGCTGACGAACGAAAGGAAAGGGGGCAAACCGAACATTCTCGGTTTGCCGTGCCTCTAGAGAAGGCACGCTTGCGCCGAGCTTTGCGTCTCGCGCTTGTTGCGAAAGCATCACGAAGGAGGTCGAGGGTTCTGGTTCGCTTGACAGAACGATGGAATCAGGGTTGTAATGAAAGACGATGTCCTGGCGTTTGCCGAGTCAAGAGCGGCACCCGCCCCGGAGGCCCATCGCCCTTCCCTCGGGTCAGTTCGGCAACGACCCGAAGGCGATTCTCGACTCAGGCTTTCCCCTAAACGACGATGCGTTGACAATTCGGACTAGCCTCGTTTTCGAGGACTCCCAGCCGCGCGCGCGGACGGTGACCCTAGAGTCACCGCCTTTGGTCAAGTATGTTCCCATCGCGTCGCGCCCCGCTCGACGGATCCTGCTTCAGGAGGGAAACAGCACATGTCCACAGGAACGGATCTGATCGCGTTGATTGCGAGCCGCCAAAATCTGGCGGATTATCAGAAGAAACACTGGCACGGAAGCTTTGCTGAATATCTCGATATTGTTCGTCAGTATCCCGAAGTTACTCGCACGGCCTATCAGCGGCTCTACCAAATGATCCTCGGGTATGGAACCGAGGAGATCGTCGTCAACAAAGAGAAGCTGATCCGCTACAAGTTCTTCGACGATCCCGACTGCGGCGGTCAGGATGCCATCTTCGGACTCGACCGCACGCTGATGAACCTGATCAACGTCCTCAAAAGCGCGGCGCACCGCTATGGAACCGAGCGCCGGGTCCTGCTCTTGCACGGGCCGGTGGGGAGTTCCAAGAGCACGATCGCGCGTCTCCTCAAGAAGGGCCTGGAGTTCTACTCCAAGACCGACCACGGGGCTCTGTACACCTACGGTTGGCGTGAGGAAACGCTCGACGGCGGTGAGGTCTTCACCGACTGCCCGATGCACGAGGAGCCGCTCCACCTGATCCCGGCCGAGTTCCGTTCCTCCGTGCTCGACCAGCTCAACGTGCACGCCGAGGCTCGCGACTTTCACATCACGATCGAGGGAGACCTCTGCCCGTACTGCCGCCAGATGTTCAATGAGCGAATGGAACGCTACGACGGCGACTGGTCGAGGGTGCTGGGCGACATCCGGGTCCGGCGACTCATCCTCTCCGAGCAAGATCGGATCGGGATCGGCACTTTCCAGCCCAAGGATGAGAAGAACCAGGACGCCACCGAACTCACTGGGGACATCAACTACCGAAAAATCGCCGAATATGGTACCGAAAGCGACCCTCGAGCCTTCAATTTCGACGGCGAATTCAATATCGCCAACCGCGGTATCATCGAGTTCATCGAAGTCCTCAAGCTCGATGTCGCCTTCCTTTACGACCTCCTCGGCGCCAGCCAAGAGCACAAGATCAAGCCCAAGAAGTTCGCGCAGACCGACATCGACGAGGTAATCGTCGGCCACACGAACGAGCCCGAATATAAGAAACTGCAATCGAACGAGTTCATGGAGGCCCTGCGCGATCGCACGGTCAAGATCGACGTTCCCTACGTGACGCGTCTGGCGGACGAGGTCCAGATCTACCAGAAGGATTACAATAGCCGGAAAGTCCGGGGCAAGAAGATCGCCCCGCACACCCTCGAGGTCGCGGCCATGTGGGCCGTACTCACGCGCCTCGAAGAACCCAAGAACGCCGGCCTGACCCTGCTCCAAAAACTCAAGCTCTACAACGGCAAAACCCTGCCCGGGTTCACCGAAGACAATATCAAGGAACTCCGTGAGGAAGCCGAGCGCGAAGGGATGCACGGCATCAGCCCGCGCTATGTCCAAGACAAGATCTCGAACGCCCTCGTGGCCCACGCCGACGAACGTTCCGTCAACCCCTTCATGGTCCTCAACGAACTCGAAGCGGGTCTCAAACACCACTCGCTCATCAACAGCGATGAGGTCCGAAAGCACTATAAGCACCTGCTTTCGGTCGTGAAGGAAGAATACGAGGACATCGTGAAAAACGAGGTGCAGCGCGCCATCGCCGCCGACGAAGACTCGCTCGCCCGGCTCTGCGGCAACTACATCGACAACGTCAAAGCCTATACCCAGCGGGAGAAAGTGAAGAACAAATACACCGGCCAGACCGAAGAACCCGATGAACGTCTGATGCGCTCGATCGAAGAAAAGATCGACATCCCCGAAAGCCGCAAAGACGACTTCCGGCGTGAGATCATGAACTACATCGGTGCTCTGGCCCTCGACGGCAAGAAGTTCGACTACAAAACCAACGAACGACTTCAGAAAGCCCTCGAGCTCAAACTCTTCCAAGACCAAAAGGATACAATCAAACTCACAAGTCTCGTGACGAGCGTCGTGGATAAAGATACCCAGGAGAAGATCGACATCGTCAAAGGTCGTCTGATCCGAAACTACGGCTATGACGAAGACTCGGCCACCGACGTGCTCAACTACGTCGCCAGCATCTATGCCCGCGGCGACGTCAAACGCGGCAGCCATTGAGTCGCTTCGGGGACAAGACCTCACCGGCCCCTGTCCCCGAACCGTTTTGCCTTGTTCAAGTAACGACGATTTTGTGAAATGTCCATGGATCTTCACCCTGCCTCGGTATAAAATTTGCACAAGAGGCTAGACGGGTCTTTTCTCAACGGAACAGTGCCGACCCGGTTGTTGCCCCTCGCGCCGAGCATTACACCTGCCCGTCGGTCTCTTTTTCTCTTCGCACTCTGATTCTGATTTTGATCTTTGCCATGTGAATAGCGGTCGGACCCTTCGGGCCGCAGGCGCGATGTCTTGCGCCTCGCGAATGGGGCACAACGTGCCGGGTTTGGCCGCGGGAGACGGGGCAGGTAGAGACTTAGGGTCGGCGCGTGGCCTCGAGAAGAGCGGCACATGCCGACTGTTCCCCAACGGCGAGGGTTCTACGGCCGTGGTGCGTAAAATCGAGCGCGATGCCAATCGCTTCAAGCAGATCGTGCGCGGCAAGATCAAGACCGATCTGCGCAAGTACATCACCCATGGTGAAATGATCGGGAAGACAGGAGGCGAGCTGGTCTCGATCCCCTTGCCTCAGATCGATATCCCCGAGTTTCGTTACGGGTCGAAAAACAGCGGAGGCGTGGGACAGGGTCCCGGCGACGTTGGAACTCCGATCGGCCGCTCCGGCGATGGAGACGCCAATGGTGCAGCCGGAGACACCCCCGGACACCATATCCTCGAGGTCGAGCTCACCCTGAACGAGCTGGCGCAAATCCTCGGGGAAGGACTCGCCCTACCCCGCATTCAGCCCAAGGGACGAGCCAATATCATCGAGGAAAAGGACAAGTACACCGGTATCCGCCAAGCCGGGCCGGAAAGCCTCCGTCACTTCAAGCGCACCTACAAGAAAGCGCTCAAGCGGCAGATCGCCTCCAATACCTACAACCCCAGTGACCCCATGGTCATCCCGGTGCGGGAAGACAAGCTGTACCGCTCCTGGAACCCGGTCTCACTGCCCCATTCGAACGCCGTCGTCCTCTACCTCATGGACGTCTCGGGCTCGATGACCGACGACCAGAAGGAAATCGTCCGTATCGAGGCCTTCTGGATCGATACCTGGCTCAAGAGCCAGTACGACGGCGTGACAACCCGTTACATCATCCACGACGCCGTGGCCAAGGAGGTGGATCAGCACACCTTCTACCACACGAGAGAAAGCGGCGGCACCCGGATCAGCTCGGCCTACAACCTGGCGAACAAGATCATCGACGCCGATCACCCCCCAATCGACTGGAACGTCTACGTCCTCCATTTTTCCGATGGTGACAATTGGGGCGAGGACAATCGCCAGTGCGTCTCCTTGCTGCGCGACCAGATTTTGCCCAAGTGCAACCTGTTCGGCTATGGCCAGGTCGAAAGCCCTTATGGCTCGGGCGAGTTCTACCGTGAACTCGAGGAAGCCTTCGACGACGTACCAAACCTGGCCCTTTCCGAGATCCGCAACAAGGACGGAATCTACGAGTCGATCAAGGAGTTCCTCGGTCGGGGCCGTTAAACGCTAGTCCTAGAGAAAACGTAGGAATGTCCATGAATGGCAAGGCAGCATGTCCCAGGTGTGACGGAACCATGCAGGAGGGAGCGATACGAACCGTGGGAGAAGATTTCCGTCGCAGGATCGCGTTCGTGATTCCCGGAACGCCAACGTCATGGAATCCCCTCGTGGCCTTTCGACAAGGGATCGCAGACGAACCGAATGATCAGATCTTCCTAATCGATGAGATGACCGGACTTCGTTGCCAAGATTGCGGTTATTTGGAATTGTACACTCCAAGGAATGGCCGAGGGTCGCGGACGGCCGGCGACCCTCAGACTTAGGCCGGAAGCGAGTCGAACAGCATGTTCCAGTTTCGTATCCCTTATCCGGTGAACCCCGAATATCGACAGGCCCTCTTCACGAAGGCCCACTCTTTGGTTTCTGGTCACGGTACCCTGGAGGGGACGCCGGAACGCGGGATTTTTCAAGGCCGGACGATCGTCGGCAAATTCGCAGGTTCCTACCGAGCCCTCAACGACTCGGCCGAGCTCGAGATCGAGGTCTCCGAGAAGCCATGGCTCGTCACCCATCACATGGTCGAGCACGAGGTCCGCAAACTCTTCGCCCCAGCCTCAGGCCGTACCGTTTGACCTGAAGTTCGCAAGCACGATTTGACTCCGACTGCCGGCCAAGACCGGAGGTAACCGTACGATGTCGATCATGAGCACCGAGCATGACCTGCCCGCCGACCTCCGCGCCCTTCAGGTCGAGACCGAGCAGCACGCGCGCGACTTCGGCCTCGATTTCTACGACACGATCTTCGAGGTCCTCGACTACGACGAACTCTCCGAGATCGCCGCGCTGGGAGGCTTCCCAACTCGATACCCCCACTGGCGGTTCGGCATGGAGTACCAACAGCTCTCCAAGGGCTACCGTTATGGACTCCAAAAAATTTACGAGATGGTGATCAACAACGACCCCTGTTACGCCTACTTGCTCCGTTGCAACCAGTGGGTCGACCAAAAGCTCGTGATGGCCCACGTCTACGGCCACAACGACTTCTTCAAGAACAACATTTGGTTCAGCCGCACGAACCGCAAAATGATGGACGAGACCGCCAACCACGGCAACCGGATCCGGTCGCACATGGAACGGCACGGCGAAGACGTCGTCGAGAACTTCATCGACAGTTGCCTGTCGCTCGAGAATCTGATCGACATGCACTCCCCCTTCATCAAGCGGCGCGATGACCTGAACCGCTACGACTTCGCCCAGGACGAGGAGAACGTCAACGTCAGTGCCAGATTCCAAAGCAAGGAATACATGGATGCGTACATCAATCCGCCCGACGTTCTCAAGGAACAGGCCCGCCAAAGGGAAGCCGAAAAGCAGAAGGCGCAGCTCTTCCCCGAACAGCCCGAGCGCGACGTCTTGCTCTTCCTGCTCGAGCACGCTCCCTTGAATCCCTGGCAGCGCGACGTCTTGAGCATCATCCGGGAGGAGGCGTACTACTTTACTCCCCAAGGTCAAACGAAGATCATGAACGAGGGGTGGGCCTCATACTGGCACTCGACCATCATGACCACGAGGACCTTGAATCCCTCGGAGCTGGTCGACTACGCCGACCACCACTCGGGCACCATGGCGACGCAGCCGGGCCGGCTCAATCCCTACAAATTGGGGATCGAACTCTTCCGCGATATCGAAGAACGCTGGAACAAGGGGCAGTTCGGATCCGAATATGAAGATTGCGACAACTACGAAGAGCGTCAGCGTTGGGACAAGCAGCTCGGACTCGGACGTCAAAAGATCTTTGAAGTCCGGAAGATCCACAACGACGTGACCTTCGTCGACACTTTCCTGACCCCCGACTTCTGCCGCCGTTACCAGCTCTTCAGCTTCAAGCACAATGACCAGAACGAAAACTACGAGATCGAAAGTCGCGAATTCAGGAAAATCAAAGAGCGTCTTCTCTTTGGGCTGACCAATTTTGGACAGCCGATCATTCGAGTCAAGGAAGGCAACTACCGCAACCGTGGCGAGCTTTACCTAGCGCACGAGCACTTCGGGATCGACCTGAAGCTCGACCATGCCCAGGATACGCTACGTCATCTCAACCGCCTCTGGACGCGTCCGGTCCATATCGAGACCATCGTCGATGGGCGGCCTACCCTTCTGTCATTCGACGGCACGGATCACACGATCCGACCGTTGGGAGGAGCGTCCCATGAACCTGAGCCAAAAGATCGCCGCCGCGCTTGACGGCGGCCCCGACTATACCACACTGCCAAATGACCTCTCGATCGACGGCGGCTCCCATCGCTTAACCCTGCACTTGACCGCCTCGGGCCCGGTGGGACTCGCCTTCGACTCGCTCGAATTCGCCGTTACCCCCAGCGTGGAGTGGTCCTCCGACCAGCTGAACCAGACCGCCGAACGGATCGCCTCGCGCCTCACCTACCTCATGGAACCCTTGGTCGTCGTCGAGCACGACCCGATCGGCGGTGAGGTCGAGCTCCGGAGCCACGCCCCCACGACGCGAGGCGATCAGCGCGCTTACTATGAAGTCCGTCTCGACCGCCAAGGAGTTCTGCGACTCTCGCGCATCGCCTTCGACGAAGCCACCCGGCGTCGACGCCCGGTCGCGTGTCAGATGACCCGCGAAGTCCTCGAACGCCTCGCCGACGACTTGGCCCTGTGCATTGGCTGATCGCCCAACTTCGCTCGCCCGCTCCTAACGAACAATGGGTCGGCACCTCGCCCGAGGAGCCGACCCATTTCTGTTGTCGAAACAACCATGCGCCAGTCAGGCGTCAGGCCGCCTCTTGAGCTGTCTCGTCTTCATGCTGCAACGTGTGCAGCGCCAGTCGATGAAATTCTTCCTGCGTCACCTCAAACGGTTCGCCGTTGAGTTCCCAGATCGCTTCAATCACCTCGTCCACTTCCCGGTCGGGCTCCTCCCAACTCACCACGAACCTGATGTCCTCCTGCACGACGACATCGAGTCCCAGGTCCGCCAGGTACGTCTCGATCGCCTCCCGCTGGCCCGGGTTGACGGAGAACGTCCAGCGAATCAGATCGATCGAGTTGGTATCCACTTCGTTGCTCATGGGTCGATCTCCTCCGTGAGATTATCGGGGGATGAAACGCGGGCCAAGGCAGCCCGAGAAGTTGGCATCATCATGAGGTCGGTGGTCCCCCCGATCGCTCTTCAATAAATAATCCTTTCCGTCTTTTTTCCAAAAAAACTCAATTTCTCGTCGTGCCAGAGGACCTGATAGCGATATCTCAGGAAAAAATCGCGAGAAGAGCCGAGACGGACCTGTTCAAGATACCATGTCGCCGGCTTGTGCGCAACAAACCCCTCCTTCGGTGGCACTGAAAGTTGACTACCAAACGGAAAGTTTTGTTCGTCAACATGTTCAAGTGGGACAGCCGTCCCGAGAATAGCATCGCCCAATTCGGACGATCTGGGTACCATCTGCGAGAACCAAGCACAAGCAGATTCCCATGGAAGGCATTTGCAACTGAGATTACGCAGCCGATATTCGAGCCCAAAAACCCGAAGGAGAGAGGTGGTTCACACTTTATCTCCTTTTTTGCTTGTGGGACTGGGTGCCCGACTGCTCGGTCAGAATCCCGATAGGTTGACGGTCCGAAACCCATGTGCAGATGAATGATTTTTCTCGATTCACGGCGTTAGGAGACGTCATGCCCAACGACATTACCCCAGACCGTATCCTCCAGCTTGGTCTTGGCTTTTGGGGACCAAAAGCCTTCCTCAGTGCCATCGAGCTCGGAGTTTTTACAGCACTGGCGCAAGCACCTGCTGATCTAGCGACCTTAACTCAGCGACTTGAGCTTCATCCCCGCTCGGCGCGCGACTTCTTCGACACGCTCGTGGCGCTAGGGATGCTGGAGCGGAACGGCGAACGATACGCAAACACCCCGGAGACGGATTTTTTCCTCGACCGGAAAAAGCCTTCGTACATGGGTGGCATGCTCGAGATGGCGAACGCGCGTCTCTACGGCTTCTGGGGAGGTCTCACGGAAGCCCTACGCACCGGACAACCCCAGAATGAGTCGAAGACCGATCCCAATGGCGGATTGTTTGAGACTCTATACAAAGATCCGGCCAATCTGCGCCAATTCCTGCAAGGGATGACGGGACTCAGCCTGGGTGTGGCGAGTAAGATCGCCCAGCAGTTTCCGTGGAAGAATTATCGGACGTTCGTGGATATCGGAGCAGCTCAAGGCGCGCTCCCGGTGCAAGTGGCCCTGGCGCATCCCCATATGACCGGTGGCAATTTCGATCTCCCCGTCGTCGGGCCAATCTTCGAGGACTATGCGGCCTCGTTCGGCTTGCAGGAACGCCTTCGCTTCTACCCCGGGAATTTCTTCAAGGACCCCATGCCCTCGGCCGACGTGCTGGTGATGGGGCATATCCTCCACGACTGGTCACTCGAAGAGAAAAAACAGATCATCGCCAAGGCCTATCAAGCATTGCCCAACGGCGGAGCGCTGATCGTCTACGAAGCCCTGATCGACGACGAGCGGCGGCAAAACACATTCGGGTTGCTGATGAGCCTCAACATGCTCATCGAAACGCAGGGCGGCTTCGACTACACCGGGGCCGACTGTAGTGGGTGGCTCCGAGAGGCCGGCTTCCGGGAAACGCGCGTGGAGCATCTGTTGGGTCCCGACTCGATGGTCATCGGCATCAAATAACCTGTCTCCGGCAAGAATTTCGCGGCCCCAAGAATCCTGGAATCAGGCCTGCTTTCCGGTTTCCCCAACCGTCAACGCAGGCCTGATTTCGTTGGGGAATCACCAACCTCGTTGCGAATAGGATCCCCCTGCGCCCAGTCTAAAGCTGAAGCATGCCCTCGCAGGCAGGATGATCGCATGGGAGGTGACCGTGACGAGCCAGAGACGCGTGGGAGCTTCGCACTTCGGTTACGAGAAGAGGCCAAGGGTCGACACGAAGATCGACTCTTGGCCTCTTTCATTGCCCGGCTCGGCGCACTGATTCCAACTTCCGGATCGGAGCGATGACGGAAGAGGAGATTCACTCATCGACTGATTTGGGATGGTAAATGGCGAGAGCCGACTGAGCCCGATTCCATGCTATGCAGACGAGATCAGATTTCGCCGCACTCAGCGATCGTGATCTTCGCCGAGGTTCGTCCGCTGCTCGAGCCCAGGCTCTCGATCTTCTTGACCACGTCCGTGCCATCGGTCACTTCACCGAAAACGACGTGCTTGCCGTCGAGCCAGTTGGTCACCACCGTGGTGATGAAGAACTGGGATCCGTTGGTGTTCGGACCGGCGTTGGCCATCGACAGGAGGAACGGCCGGTCGTGCTTGAGTTGGAAGTTTTCGTCGTTGAACTTGGCGCCGTAGATCGACTTGCCGCCGGTGCCGTTGTGGTTCGTGAAATCCCCACCTTGGAGCATGAACTGGGGGATCACGCGATGGAAGTGGGAATCCTTAAAGCCGAAGCCCTTCTCGGAGGTGCACAAGGCACGGAAATTCTCGGCGGTCTTGGGGACCACGTCGTTGAACAGTTCGAACGTGATACGGCCAGCGGGTTTATCGTCGATGGTGATGTCAAAGTAGACGCGTGGTCGGGACATGTGCGTGGTCGTCCTCAAAGGAATCGGATTTCGTAAGGCTGTTTTCCTGCATCAAGATTCGCTATGGACAAGAGAGGACGGAGCCGCCCAAGGCCATATGGTCGAATTGATGACCCTCAAGGTAGCGACTTGGACCTCTTCCCTCAAGTTCGCCATCGAATTCGTCTTTCGCCACGAGGCCGCCACAAAGGAGCCAATTGGAACCTGCCCCGTCGTGGGCACTGCCTACCATTCGCGATCCGTCACGTAAACAGGTGGACAATGCCCGCAAGACAAGAGTCCCAAAGTCGGCAAAGGCCTGCCCATCCCCTCTCAAGGGACGAACGCCGCATTCAGCGTAACGTAATCAGAGACGAAAAGCATTCATTTCTTTTCGAGAACGAAATTTAACTCCTTAACGGTTCCCTCAGGCAACCTCAAAATCTCCGTGCGACGTTGGAAACCCTCGGCTTCAACGACGACGGTCACCGTCTTGTCCGGAAGCAAACGTTGTGAGCGATACCGTCCGTCGGCCTGCGCGATAAATCTCTGGCCGCTCGGACCAGACGTTTTCTCCTGATCCCCGTAAATAGCCGACACGTGAATTCCCTGGGGCTTTGAGCCGGCCTTATCGGCGACCTTCACCAGCACGGTCGGCGACTCGTAGAAAACAATCTCGATATCCTTGACGTCGTGATTAAGCGACGTATCTATCACCGGCAGAGTAAGGGACTTAGGCTCAAGTGTAAAGAGATTGATTCCATAATCGTTTAGTAAAGGCAAGTCCTTCCCGATCCGGTATCGCACACAGTGGTGTTCGCTGGAGAAAAAATTCCATTGGATCGAGGCGTACTCAACACCACGCGGGGCATGGAAGACGAGCTTGCCCGTGGCGTCGGGACAACTCATGCTCGACCAATGCGTCTCATTCCCATTCCCTATCAAGGGAACCGTGAGGTCAGCCCCCTGCGGCTTGTTCGTGCTGCTAAAATTGCCGCCGGCTTGCAGAATCGTATCCGCTAGCGGCTTACCTTTGCTATTATGCACATTTGCCTCGATAACGAGGTAGGGCTGCGGACGGATCTCCAGCGGCTTGGGAACCTCGCCTTCCTTGAGAGTCAATCTGACGGGAAGAAACGGCGCGGGCAATCGCCGGAAGGTCTCGCCCATCAGGGCGTCGTGATCGAACTCGACCGGCAAAACCCGATACACGCCAGGAGGCATCGGCAAGGTCGCAAATTCGCCGGCCGCGTTGCTGACCGTCGAGCGAGTCAAGCTTCCGGAGGCCGTGTTCCAAAACGCATCGTCAGACAGCGGCGGTAGCTCGGTTCTTTCCGGTTCCTTGGAGAATCCCGCCACATTCACGGTAACACCGGCTAACGGTTTCCCTTCCGCGCCCAAGACCTTGCCCGTGACGGGCGCCCCTTTCCGGAGAGTGAATCGCCCGAGATCACCGCGCTGGTTATTTTCGATCTGATGCACGGAAACCGCATACTTCTCGGGAAATAGCTTCAACTCCACGTCACCGGGCGTCAGTACCATGAGCCGGAAGCGCCCCTGCTCATCCGTCCGCGTTTCGGCCGGAAAACCGAGGACCAATTGGCCAGGCTTCGCCTCGGGCGAGAACGACGACATAACCCTAATCACGACTCCGGCCACCGGTTTCCCGTCTGGGCTTTCGACTACCCCCGTAATCGGCTCGCCGCGATGGACCTCGAGGTCGAAAGACAAGCTGTCCCCGAATTGCACATTCTTAAAAGCACCTTGGAGATCGTAATAAAAATCCTCGTCGGATAAGTAATCCGGGTGCTCCACGAGCACCACAACCCCGAGACGCGGCTCAGCCATCTCCTCGGACGTGATGACAAAATGATATTTTCCCTCCCCGTCTGTCAGGTGTTCCGTTTCCCTGAGCACGCGCTTCCAACCGCTTTTGGGGTCGGGGAGGATGAAACGTCGGACCGTGACCTTCGCACCGCTGATCGGCTTCTTGGTGCCGCTCTCAAAAACCTTGGCCGAAAAACGGCGAGACTCATGGGCTCCGCCTCGTACCACAGCCCCGCTCTTCACCGTCGAGGGCGGCTCTTCGGACCAACCCTCCGCGCCCGACATGGCTAAAGCCAATATCGGGAGCTTGACAATCGTTAACCAGCGACCCCATTCGCGCGAACCATTGACTTGAATGCGCATGACCATCCTCCGTGCGCGACGATCCTTCCGACCGCTCCGAACCGAACGCATCCCTGATCCTATCGGAACGGACTCAAAAAGCATTCGGGAGACGGAAATCAAGATCATCCGTGAGGAACCGCCCCCTTGAAGGCCGGACAGACCGAGGAAATCTCTCTGACGAGTGACCTTCAACTCGCTGGACAGCCTCGCCCCGTCGGTGAACGCCAAGACGGATTGGAATCGACATGAGTCTTTTCTTCAAGGGGATTTTTGTTACGCCCATCCCCAGAATTGTTCCGATGACCGGCAATCATTCCGATACCCGTGACTATTGATACCTGGCCATCTATTGATCTTCAGAATAGTGACGTCTGATGCTACGAGACTCTCGTAGGGCAGGCCTTGGCCCTTCGCCAACGTCTTGGCAGGCCAAGGCCTGCTACAGGAACTGGACCGCAACGCCACCCATTCACTTGGACTGAAAATTTTGCCGCAACACAAATAACATCACTACTTTTTAATTACAAACCATTCACAAATTCGAAAAAACAAATATATACCTCTTAGTTACTCCATTACAAAATGGTTGCCCCTTCTCACGTTCGAGGTTCGACCATGATCCTAGTTGGCTGAGCCTCCAGGACGATCTCGACCTTGAACGCGACCGAAAGCCGTGTTGAGTTGGCCGGCCCTGATGCGTCTCGGGATGAATCTCCGAACCTTGCCCCGCAGATCATTCCCGCCTCTCTGCTTCCGGGGAGCATCTCGCGACCGACAACCTATTCGGATGATTTCTTCGACAGGTTATGCAATCCGCAAGTTACTCGTTGCAAATTGCATGACCGATCGCTCGCGCGGCCCCGGATCTGGCTGCACCCAATTGCGAAAAGTCTTTGAATCTCAAAAACTTACGACAGCACGTCCAGAGTGGGCACGCGCCTTGCGTTCTATGAGGTTCCCAAGAGGCCCGGGAGAGTCATGATCAAAACGCTTCGAACCAAACTACTGATCGGTATTACGCCCCTGCTCGCGATCATGGTCGGGCTTGGGTTGTGGGCGATCGTGATGTTCTCACGGCTCGGGAATAACATCGACGTCATTCTCAAAGAGAATTATGCAAGCGTGCTGGCAGCCGAGGGGATGAAAGAGTCGCTCGAGCGCATCGACTCCGCCTTTCTGTTCGCCATCGTCGGTAAAGAGGCTGAAGGACGTGCCCAATTCGACGAAAACCGCCCCATCTTCGCGAAGAATTTGAAGACCGAGCAAGGCAACGTCACCCTGCCCGGTGAGGGGCGCATGGCCGAGCGGTTGACCGGCTTGGACACCCGCTACTTCGAGCTCGCCGACCGTTTCTTCGAGTTGGGACCCGAGCGGAAGGAAGAGCGGACGCAACTTTATTTCACGCAACTGTGGCAGGTTTTCAAAGACATCAAGAGCGAGGCCGACGCCGTACTCGCCATCAATCAAAAGAACATGGAAGATGAGAGCGCTCGGGCACGCGAGGCCGCCGCGTTATCGACGCGGCTGATGGTCACGATTCTGCTGGTTTCGGCAGCCGTGGCCTCACTGATCGCGTTCCTCCTGAGTCGGTCGTTTCTCGAACCGATCCGGGCGGTCACGAGAGGGGCCCGCGCCATGACCAAGGGGGATCTCGACCAGGTGGTGCCGGCCACCACCAAGGACGAGCTCGGCGAGTTGGCCACGGCGTTCAATGCCATGGCCCGGACCATTCGTGAGTTCCAGCAGTCCGGAACCGCTCGGCTCTTGCGGGCTCAGAAAACGGCACAGGCCACGATCGATTCGTTTCCCGACCCGGTGGTGGTCGTCGACCCGGCTGGCTCCGTCGAGCGAGCCAACCCGGCGGCGCGGCGGATCCTCGGTGTTGTCCCCACCGGCGATTCGATCCCGTGGATGCCTCCTCCGCTCCTGAGGCCGGCGATCGACGAAGTCCTCACTGGCGGCCCCGATCATCTGCCGACCAGTTTCGAAAATGCCATCTGTTTCCGAGACAACGGCCAGGAACGTTATTTCCTGCCGCGAGTCTTGGCCATCCGGCTCGATGAAGGGCTGTTGGGCGCGGCGGTGGTGCTGATGGATGTCACCAAATTCCGCCTGGTCGACCAACTCAAGAGCGACATGGTCTCCACCGTCAGCCACGAGTTGAAAACCCCGCTGACGGGCATCCAGATGGCCATCCACCTGCTGCTCGAAGAGGTCGTCGGTCCCCTGACGACCAAGCAGACGGAGCTGATTCTCGCGGCTCGCCAGGATTCGGAACGGTTGCTCACGATGGTCAACGACTTGCTGGACATGACCCGAATCGAGCAAGGCCGCGTGCGGCTCGATCTGACCCCTCGCACTCCGGCTGATCTCGTCGACGATGCGATGATCCGCATGGAGTCCAAGGCACGCGACCAGGGGATCACCCTGGAGTCGCACGTTTCACGCGAGCTACCGCCGGTCCTCGCGGACATGGATCGTATCGGGCATGTCTTTGACAACCTGGTCGGCAACGCGCTCGCTCACACCAGAAGGGGCGGGACCGTGCGGCTCGATGCCGAAACCAACGGCGACTCGATCCAATTCCGGGTGGTCGACAATGGCGAAGGGATCGCGTCGGAACACTTGCCTCGGCTCTTCGAAAAGTTCTACCGCGTGCCGGGTACCCGGCGCGAGAGCGGGGCTGGTCTGGGCCTGGCGATCGCTCGCGAGATCGTCGTTGCCCATGGCGGGCAGATCGACGCCAGCAGTCAAATCGGTAAGGGGACGGTCTTCACGTTCACCTTGCCCACCGCCCCCGCCCGGGACGGCGCGGCGATCAGCGAGGTCAGCCTCTTATGACTCACACGAAACGAATTCTCATCGTTGATGATGAACCCAATGTTCGGCTTGTGTTTCGAACGGCCCTCGAATCCAACAACTCCCTCGTGGCTACGGCCGAAGACGGAGAGACCGCGCTGCGCTGGCTCAAAGAATCGGCGGCCGACCTGATCCTCCTCGACCTGCAAATGCCGGGGCTGGACGGCATGGAGGTACTCCGCCGGTTGCGACAGGAAGGGATCAACACCCCCGTTGTTATTGTGACGGCCCATGGGAGTATCCCCAACGCCGTCCAGGCGATGAAGCTTGGCGCCATCGACTTCCTTTCGAAGCCGCTGACCCCCGAAACGCTCCGCCGCGTCGTCGCCGAAGTCCTCGAGCGGAGCGTCCCTCGCAAGTACGGGCTCACTCCTCGCGAGAAGCCCCCCGAGGTCGTGACCACGGCCTCGCAGTACTCCGCCAACCTCTCGAAGGCAAAGCACGCGCTGACCCTGCGTGCTTTCGACGAGGCGGAAATCTTTCTCCGGCAGGCGATCGCACTCAACCCGTCGTCGGCCGAGGCCCACAACCTCATGGGTGTCCTTCACGAGTGTCGCAACGAACACGACGATTCCTATCGCGAGTACCGCGCAGCGCTCAAGGCCGATCGCCACTACGAGCCGGCCAAGCACAACATGCTGCGTTATTACGAACGGTTCACGTTCGGACGAAGCGAAGTGCCCATCGATACGGGCGATCCTATTGAAAAATTCACATCTTAATAGGATCCTTGATGTTATCATCCACCTCGAAGTCCTGCCCACGACCGCCGTCGGACCGCGAGGCGAACCACGCAACACGGCAACTTCGTCGCAACGTAAAAGAGAGGACCCCGCAATGATGGCTGTGGTCACGCTTGCTCTAGCAGTGGTGCTTTTTGCTTCTTTCTACGGTCTGGTCGCGGTGTGCGACTGGGTCTGAACCTCACGCAATGAAATGGAGAACCCACTCGTGCTCGTCTTGACCGGGATCCTGACGGTAGCGGCGCTCGTCTACCTAACTTACGCCATGATCCGCCCCGAAAGCTTTTAATCGACCCGCGAACGGAGACCTTTTAACGTGGACTCAAGCTTAGCCTTGCTGCACCCGTTCTGGGCGTTTCTCGTGCCGATCGCGGCTTCGATACCGCTCGGCCTATCGATGTACCGATCCCTTGACGTCCCCGACGAAAAAGCCGGGCGAGGGATCGATGCCCTGCCGATGTTTCTCTGCCGCCTGATCGGTCGACGCAAGCCGGTCGCGATGAACTGGAAGCAATACCTGATCGCGTTCCTGACGTTTAACTTCGCGCTCTTCGTCCTGACCTTTGGTCTGCTGTACATTCAGCAACACCTCCCGCTCAATCCGGACGGGAAAGGCTCCCTAGGAGCCCTCGGGTTCAAGGACACCGCGGGGGTCGACCATCCGGCCGCCGATACAGCCGTGGTCTTCAATACCGTCTGCTCGTTCGTCACCAACACGAACTTGCAGCATTACTCGGGCGAGCAGCACCTCTCGTACTTCAGCCAGCTCGGTTGCATTGTCTGGCTGATGTTCGTGACCCCCGCGGCTGGCTTGGCCGTGATGCTGGCCACGCTTCGAGGCTTGCGCGGTGATTCGCACATGGGCGATTTCTACGTCGACCTGATGCGAAGTTTGACCTACGTCTTGGTGCCCGTCTGTTTCGTGATCGCGATTCTGCTGGTGGCCTCCGGCTCACCGATGACGTTCTCGCCGGCAGCGGTAGCGACCACAGTCGACGGCGCCGCCACGAAGATGGAGACGCAGACGATCAGCCGAGGCCCCGTGGCCGCCCTCGTGGCCATTAAACAAGCCGGCACCAACGGCGGTGGCTTCTTCGGCCCGAACACAACTCACCCGTTCGAGAATCCGACCCCTTGGACCAACCTGTTGGCGGTCGCCGCAATCGTGGTCCTGCCGATGGCGTCCATCGTGATGGCCGGCAAGATGCTCAATAACATGAAGCATGCGGGCGTGATTTTCGGGGTCATGCTCACATTCCTGGTCGGGGCGGCTGTCATCGCGATCGGCTCCGAATTGCAGCCGAGCGCCGCCAACCAAGGACTACCGGTCGTGCAGGGACCGAACATGGAGGGCAAGGAAGTCCGGCTCGGCCCTGTCGCCGCCGCGACTTGGTCCACCATCACGACCAGCTCGTCGAATGGCTCGGTCAACAGCATGCACGATAGCCTCAACCCGCTCACCGGCATGATGCCGATGAGCCTGATGATGCTCAACGTCGTCTTCAGCGGCATCGGGGCCGGGTTCGAGAACATGCTGATGTATATTATCATCGCTGTCTTCCTCGCCGGCCTGATGGTCGGACGAACCCCCGAATACCTTGGCAAGAAGGTCGAGGCCAAGGAGGTCAAGCTGGCGATGCTTGCGATGCTGATCCACCCGCTCGTGATCTGCGTGGGGACCGGGATTTTTGCCGCGACCGCCTGGGGCGCAAAGACCGTGGCCAACCCCGGCTCGCACGGCTTCAGTGAAATCCTTTACGAGTTCACCTCAGCGGCCGCGAACAACGGATCAGGGTTCGAGGGCCTCTCCGACAACAATCCCCCCTGGAATATCGCCACGGGGATCGTCTTGCTCCTCGGCCGCTTCCCGGCGCTGATCCTGCCGTTGGCCCTGGCGGGGTTCCTGGCCAAGAAGAAGCGCGTTCCCCACTCCTCAGGCACGTTGCGCACCGACAACTTGACCTTCGCAGGGATGCTCTTCGGAACCGTGCTCCTGGTCGGAGCCCTCTCGTTCTTGCCATCGGTCGTGCTGGGACCGATCGCCGACCACCTGTCGCCGAACCCCGCCGTGACCAAGACGGCAGCGGCACAAACACCGAGTCTTTCCGTGGCAGAACTGCCTTGATACCCCGGACGCGAGCGGCTCAGGCCGCTCGCGTCAATCGGAGATGTCCCGGCCAAGAATCGGACGAAGGGCTGAGTTTGACGCCATTGAAGGGAGAGCCATGGTGCCAAGCGAAATCCTACGCCGGTGATTGGCCGGGACGCCCTTATGCAGTCTCGTAGGGTGGGCACACAGCCCACCAATCCATTGACGTCTCCTCTCGTAGGGTGGGCACCACCCATCAACGAACAGGGGCATAGGTGATAGCGAGCGCAAAGACATTGGTGGGCGGTGCCCACCCTACGAGCTACGAGCACGAACGCTGAGACGCAGGCAACCGAGCCGGCGCTGGTTGGGCTGCACGACCATACAACAAGCAAGCCTTAATTTTGCAGGATCGATCCCATGAGCCTTGATACAGAAGTTGGGGCTCCTCCTCGCGAGGCCCAAGAAGTTCAACACTTCAAGATGCAGCGACGCCAAACCCGGAAGCTCCGGCTGTTCGAACCATCACTCGTGCGCATGGCGATCGCGCAATCGTTCGTGATGCTCAACCCGAGGGTCATGGCTCGCAACCCGGTCATGTTCCTGGTCGAGGCCGGCACGGTGCTAACGGTCATCGCCACGGTGCTCTCAATCGCCAATGGCGCGGCGGCCGGGTTGATCATTTACCAGGCGGCCCTAGCCGTCCTGCTGCTCCTCACCGTACTCTTCGCCAACTTCGCCGAAGCCCTGGCCGAGGCCCGAGGCAAGGCGCAGGCCGAGAGCCTTCGCCAGACCCGACAAGATACCCCCGCCTATCGTCTCGACCGCCCCGGTTCAGACGTGGGGACGATCGTTTCCTCGACCAAGCTCCGCGCTGGGGATTATGTCGTCGTCGAGGCGGGCCAGGTGATCCCCACCGATGGTGAAGTCATCGAGGGCGTTGCCTCCGTTGATGAAAGCGCAATCACGGGTGAAAGTGCTCCCGTGATCCGCGAAGCCGGCGGCGACCACTCGGGCGTCACCGGCGGTACCCGGGTGCTTTCCGACCGGATCGTGATCATGGTCACGGCCGAACCCGGGCAGAGCTTCCTCGACAAGATGATCGCCCTGGTCGAAGGGGCCACACGGCAGAAGACCCCGAACGAGATCGCGCTGACGATCGTCCTCGCCGCATTCTCGCTCATCTTCTTGATCGTGACGGCCACGCTCTACCCGATGGCCCGTTACTTTGACCTGACGCTCGACATCCCCACGTTGATCGCCCTTTTGGTCTGCTTGATCCCGACGACCATCGGCGCGTTATTGGCCGCTATCGGCATCGCCGGCATGGACCGGGCGCTTGCCGCCAACCTGATCGCCAAGAGCGGTAAGGCGGTCGAGGTGGCCGGCGACATCGACACCCTGCTGCTGGACAAGACCGGTACGATCACGATTGGCAACCGCCGTGCCACGGAATTCTATCCCCTGGGAGGTGCTTCGCCTCGCGACGTCGCCCGGCTCGCCGGACTCGCCTCGATGGCCGACCAGACCCCCGAGGGCAAGAGCATCCTCGAGTTGGCTCGGAGCCAAGACGCCATCGACGGCCAGGTCCCGAGCGGAGCCCAGTTCGTCGAATTCACCGCCCAGAGCCGTATGAGCGGTATCGACCTCCCCGAGGGGAACCGGATCCGCAAAGGTGCTCCCGACACCCTGGCCCGCTACATCCAGGAGCAGGGCGGCACAATCCCCGACGGCTACCAGACCACCGTCGACGGCATCGCTTCCGGAGGCGCGACCCCGCTGACCGTCGTCGAGGATAACCGAATCGTGGGTGTCGTTAAACTTGAAGACATCCTCAAACCAGGCATCCGAGAACGATTCGCCCGCCTTCGCCAGATGGGTCTTCGCGTCGTGATGGTCACCGGCGACAATCCACTCACGGCCAAGGCGATCGCCGCGGAAGCCGGCGTGGATGACTTCATCGCCCAGGCGACTCCCGAAGCCAAGCTTGCCTATATCCGCAAGGAGCAGCAAGGCGGTAAACTAGTCGCCATGATGGGAGACGGCACCAACGACGCCCCCGCCCTAGCCCAGGCCGATATCGGCGTGGCGATGAACTCCGGCACCCAGGCCGCCAAAGAGGCCGGCAACATGGTCGACCTCGACAGCGACCCCACCAAGCTCATCGAAGTCGTTGAGATCGGCAAACAGCTCCTCATGACCCGAGGCGCTCTGACCACGTTCTCGATCGCCAATGACCTGGCCAAGTATTTCGCGGTGATCCCGGCCATGTTCATCGTCACGTTGCCCGAGCTGAAGGTCCTCGACCTGATGGGCCTGGCGACCACAGGCGGGGCTTACTCGGCGATCCTCTCGGCGGTGATCTTCAATGCGGTCATCATCCCGATGCTGATCCCGATTGCACTCAGAGGTGTCACCTACCGCCCCGTGGGTGCGGGTGCCCTGCTCCGACGCAACCTACTCTACTACGGCTTGGGCGGCGTCATCGCTCCGTTCATCGGCATCAAGCTCATTGACGTGATGATCGACCCGCTCCTGGCGATCGTCGGCATCAAATAAAATA
>Ga0153954_1000250_pt1 | contig 47008 bp, 27 predicted proteins | sample TSFL038MetaG_FD_102277 | JGI IMG/M metagenome (GOLD analysis project Ga0153954, IMG submission 102277) | Attine ant fungus gardens microbial communities from Florida, USA - TSFL038 MetaG | ecosystem: Host-associated > Fungi > Mycelium > Unclassified | place: USA: Florida, Wekiwa Springs State...
CAGTCAGCTCGGCGGCAAGCACGTGAGTGCTGACGGCTTGGAACGAGCGGTGGTAGGGGTCGAGGTCCAAACGCGCCAGCACGTCTCCCGGTTGATGTCCCTTCGTGAGCTCGCGGATTCCGGGGAGCAGCTTGGCGGAGAGCGAACGCATTCCGTCGTCTTTGTCGACGTTGGTCCCGACCTTGATGGTGTCGGCGTCAACCATCTTCACGATCAGGATGTTGTTGTGATGGCAGTCGTTCGCGGCCACGCCGGTCAGCCTTCGGGTCTTGGTCTCGGCGTCCCACTTTGCCAGGTAGTCCGCCGGATAGGACATGTGGAAGGCGAAGAGCTCTTGAGGATAGCGCTGAACGTTCTCTTGTAACTCGGCGAGGGCTCTGGGATTGGTGAGCTTGAGCATCAAGGCGGCCATGCCGGCCTTGTCCTTCTTGGCGTCGGCGTGCCGGTTGTAGATCTCCATGCCATCGAGGCCCGCCATGGAGTGTTTGGGCCGCTCCTCAATGTGCGAGAGGAAGATCAGGCCGTCCTCGTTGCGGACGGTCTCGATGAAGGCCGGCGTCGGCTCCTTCATGCGGTCGAGGATCGAGTGCGTGGGGTAGAGCAGGAACCCGCGATCCTCGGAGCCAGGGATGAAGAGGATGCCTTCGTGTAAGCCGCGCCAGCTTTGAGTGATGAAGTCCTTCGGGGGCCGATGGTGATCGGTCAGGAGGATGGCGTGGATGCCCACCTTCTTGGCTTCGGCCAGCATCTCGGGTCGGGTTCCCCCGGTATGGGCCGAGTCTTCGGCATGGGCATGCAGAATGGCGCGATAGTCGTTCAGCCTCGGCAATGCCGGCAGCGCCTGCCGCGATCTTTGGATTCGTTGAACGTCTTCGTGCGTCGCTTTCAGATGCACCGAAGTCATGCGCTCGACGGTCGTCCACTTCGGAGCCGGCGCCTCAGGCTCTTTCGCCGTCGTCGACACGGCCGAAATCAACCCGATGAGAACGGCCAGTCCCAGCCGTTTTGCTATGGGAACGAGTCCGACGTTCCCCGTATGTGTCGTTCGAGCCATGACATCTCCCTGTTCCAGGTTCTTTGGGGCAGCCCCCTCGACATCATGAGAAGTCGGCCGACGCAGAGCAAGAATGAGAGTCGCCATGCCCGGGCTCTTCTTTGAGCACGATTCCACATCAGCGAATGTTCCTTTGATGTCTTCCGAGAGTCGAGCTTGCGCGCTTCTGGAGGGAAATCCCGTCTCTCCGGAAGATTTCGGTGAAAGATCGAGTACCGCTAGCCCATTGAGAGCGTAAAATGAAAGGGGAGGGAGTTTTCGGAGACGTGGCGCGAAAATGCAAGCAAAGCTTTTCGTTCTCACGATTCTTTGGGACTCGATGGAGTCAACGGGAGGTCACAATGGCTCGGCACCTAGGTTGGGCGGCAGCGTTGCTGCTGTTCGTGAGTCCCTCGCTCCGCGCGGGTGAGCTGGATACGGAATTCGGAACGAAAGCGACGGTTGCACTAAAAGCGCCGGCCGTGACAGCGCCTTCCAAGGTATCCCCCGCGGATCAACAGACTGTGGCGTTGGCGAGCGAGCTCGACGCTGAGAAGCCGACTCAAGCATGGCACGGCGGCTTCCATGGCGGTTTCGGTGGCTTCCACCACGGCTTTGGCGGTTTCGGCGGCTTCCACCGCGGTTTTGGCTTTGGCGGCTTCGGTGGCTTCCGTCCCGGTTTTGGTTTTGGCGGTTTCGGTGGCTTCCGTCCCGGTTTTGGTTTTGGCGGTTTCGGTGGCTTCCGTCCCGGTTTTGGCTTTGGCGGCTTCGGCTTCCGTCCCGGTTTTGGCTTTGGCGGCTGGGGCTTCCCTGGATGGGGCTGGGGAGGTTTCGGAACTGGCTTCGGCCTTGGTCTTGGCCTCGGTTATGGCGGCCTTGGCTATGGCGGTCTGGGTTATGGCGGCCTTGGCTATGGCGGTCTGGGTTATGGCGGCCTTGGCTATGGTGGCCTGGGTTACGGCGGTCTTGGGTACGGCTACGGCTGCTATTAGAGGGTTCCGGTGAGTTTCTGAGGAGCCTCGGATCGTTACGATCCGAGGCTCCTCAGTTGGTTTCGCGACGCCGTCCCCCCGCACGGGGTGACCGCTTTGGCCGGAGGGGCTCATGCGGTGGGGAACGACTGTCTTTTGGCTCGCGCTAGCGGCGCTCTCCGGCCGACACGGGTGGGCTCAAGCGCAAGAGTCCACCCCGCGGCAAGCGAGCACGACCACCGGTCAGCCGGCGATGGTCGCCCGCCTGGCCGATCCTCAGGGGGTCAGGACGCGGCTTGGTCTCGAGCCTGAATACCGCAACGTCCCTGGCCTGGCGTCGCTCAAGGTCGCCGTGCTCGACTATGGCTTCGAGGGCATGGAGCAAGGGCGTCCCTACCTACCGAAAAACACGGTAGTGGTCGAGCATTACGAACCCGAGTTCGTTCAGCGCTACGCCGAATTGGGCGACCCCGCATATCGCAAGGGGTTCGAACCTTTCAATCGCCATGGCCGAATCATGGCGCAAATCGTCTGGGCCGTGACCGGCTTGCATCCCGAGGGGCCCCGGTTCTACCTTCTCAACGCCAACGGTCCGACCATGCTGCGGCGGGCGGTCCGCTATGCGATCGAGCAGAAGGTGGACGTGATCCTCTTCAGTGGGGCGTTCGAAGGGGGAGGGAATGGCGATGGCCGAGGCCCGATCAACCGGATCGTCAGCGATGCGCTCGATGCCGGAATCCTCTGGATCAATGCCTCGGGCAACTACGGGCGCTCGGTCTACAACGGCCCGGTGAAGGTCCTGAAGGATGGCTATCTCCGCCTCCGCAATGGGTCCGACGTCGCTGCCCTGAGGTTCCGCAACCGGCTCGATGAGAACAGCGTGACGATCACGCTCACCTGGAACGACTACCGCGAAGAGGAAGACGCCGGCACGGATAAAGACCTCGACCTCTATGTCGAGGACTGGGCTGGTCATCGAATCGGTGCCGGGGAGAAGAAGCAGGTCTCGGGCACGCACCCGACCGGCCCGGACGAGAGCCGCAACCCTCGAGAGCGCGTGGTCCTCACGGATTTGGCTGCGAGCCCGGACGTGCCCTCGGACCCGGACTATACCTATCGCATTCGCGTCAAATCCAGGCGCGGTCAGTTCACGGCGAAGGACCGCATTCGAATCCTGCTGACCGCGAGCCACGACATTTATGTTCCTCCCAAGGGGAACGCCCCCGAGCCGGCGGTCGAATTTCTGGATGCGACCAACGAAGAGGAAATCTACCCTCCCGCCGATCACCCGTTGGTCCTGACGGTGGGCGATTCCTCACCGGGGTCGTCGATCGGTCCCACGGCCGACCGCCGTCTCAAGCCGGATGTCATCCTGGAAGACTCGCATGCGTTCTTCACCGACGGCCAGATTTCAGGCGGCTCGTCCGATGCGGCCGCGTACATCGCGGGGGTTGTCACCGTCCTGAAGGCCGCTGAGCCTGGTCTACGCCCCTCGGATTTGCTCAGGCTGGCCCAGCAGGGACAGCTCGTGTCCGACGCCATGCGCGGAGCTGCTCAAAGTAGTGCAGCGATCATATCCACAAATTCGAGAACCGTGATCACGAAAGGTGCGACGATCCGCCTACCGGCGGCTCGCACGAACACCGCGGTTCCTCCTCCTCCCCCTCCACGATTCCCGGGTACGACGACCAGAACAGTCCCCTCCCCTCCCTTGCCGCGTCCCCCGGGCACCAGCCTCTCGACCTATCAGAGCCTCCGCATCTGGCGCACTCCGACCCGAGTCCGGCTTGCCGAGATCGTTCGAACCGGTCGTTGATCGAATAAAAGATGTCCGCCTCCCCTCCCCTGGAGGCAGTACATTGAGGCCTCGTCGCTGTTGAGGGGAGAACCCATGAAGGACGCGCGGACAGGTCTGGAGGTGGAGTCCTGGCGGTCCTTGCTCGAGGCGGGGTCGGTCGCGGGCCTGTGATGGGATGTTGCTCGGAGCGATTCACCGCGCGACGCGATGAGGCCGCCAAGATCGCCTTCGCCGCGCTGGTGGCTCGGCACGGTCCCTTGGTGCGCAGAGTTTGCCGTCGAGTGTTGGATGCGCCCCACGACGCCGAAGACGCGTTTCAAGCGACCTTCCTCGTTCTGGCGCGCAAGGCCGGAGGGATCCAGAACCCGGATCGACTGGCGAACCGGCTCTACGGCACAGCCTACCGCGCGTCGCGAAAACTCAAGGCCCAATCCGTGCGACGTCGCAAGCACGAAACATCCGTCGCGCTGGCGGCATCGAAGTGAATATATGAGTTGACAAGTAGTGAATTGGGGGATTGAGTCTCTCGTGAAAGTCGCGGAAGCCGAGGCTCCGCAACCTTGATCGGGCCTCGTGGTGTGGGCCTCGTGTTCGAAACGCGACACGCTCCCCTCGGAAGCCTCGAGCAGGAGCGTGTCGAAGAAAGCCTCTGCGAACGTCCGGCCCCGGGCCGGAAGAATTCGTTCAGGATCCACTCGGAGAGCTGGACTTGGCCGCTTCAGCGGCTGCCGTCTCAAGGTGCTTCTTGCCGGCAGTGGAAATCAGATGGTGATATGTGCCTTTTTCCTTGTGCTTTGATCCCTTCTTAACCAGCTTGCGCTCGAGGAGGGCGTCGATGGTCTTCTGCTCGGCCTTCTTCTCGGCGAGGTAGCCGGGTTCGGAGGTACCGCTGATCTTCTTGAGAAGCTCGGTCTGGCTGACCGACAGCTTGACCGGCTTGGGGGCCGCCTTCTTCACGGCCGGTTTGGCAGCCGCCGCTTTGGGGGCTGCTTTGGTGGCCGCCGGCTTGGTGACTGCCGGCTTGGTGACTGCCGGCTTGGTGGCTGCCGGCTTGGTGGCCGCCGCGCTCGACTTCTTGGGCGCTGTCTCCTTCTTCGCCGCGCTCTTGACCGCACCGGTCTTCGCCTTCGAAGCCGGCCCTTCCTGTTTCTTGATCCCACCCGCAGCTTTCTTCACGGCCATGATGTCAGACCCTTTGCCAAAAAGGAAACCTCGTTGATCGGCCCAGGACCACCGATCTTGCGCGGTGTCAGCAGTCAATATATCAAACTGCAGGTGGCAAAGAAGAGGCATGTGCGCGCGATTTCTCGATTCGTGCGCGCGAATTATCGAGGCGCTGCATCGTGACCCGTGGTGCATCGACATCGACGAGCCACTCCGACTGAAGCACATGAGAAAACGTTTCCAGACCCATGGCTTCCTATGCGAATGCGCTGGTGTGAAGTCTTTGCCGCAGTCATTTTTTCGTGGTTTTCCCCGGAAAATCCAGGGTTCGAGACATGGCAACGGCAACGACTCCCGAGTCGTTTGATCGCACTAATGTATCAATTCAGAGCAGACGTTAAGTCGTCTGTGCGCCTGGCTCGCACGATGTCGTCAGTCTTTCAGCCGTCTCAAACGACGCTCGACGTCGACCTCGGTGAGCTCTCGGTACCACCGCGCGAGTCTCTCGCGGCGAGCCTTGTCGGTCTCACGGTCGTAGGCCCAAGCGATCTCGTCGAAGAAGGGATGGGCGATGGCGCGCCATCGCTTCAAGCAGGATACGGCGGCTCGTGATGACGATTCGGATTCCCCACGGATGACGTCATGAGTCGCCTGGGAGGCGATCATGATTCCGCACACCTGGACGAACGCGGCGGGCACAAGGATAAGGATGATTGTTCTGATGGTAAGGAGTGTGAGGCTTGAGTGGTTCGTGTGTAATGTCGTTTGTCGATAAGCTCGACGCGCATTCCTCGTATAGACGACCCCCGTTATGAAGGGGATGAAGCCAAGGAGGCCGAGCCCCATGAACAGAGTGCCGATGAGGCTGAGGGGCAAACAGACGAGGCCTATCGTGAAAGCCAGCACACCGCCCGCGTACAAGCAGCCTGCGGTGGGCGCACCCCAAACGCCGAGGCGTGCGCCTTTCCACCGCCAGAGGATGAAGACCGAGATCTCGAACGCGATCAGAAGGTAGGCGAGAGGCGCAAAGGACTCCAAGTATTCCTCGGCCCACCCACGCTTTGAAGCTTTGAAAATGACGGGGTCGGCCAGGAGGAGAAGGATCGGCAGCACAATCGCGTACCCATCCTCATCGGCGAGAGTCATCGGCTTGGAGGGAGTCCCCAAGAGCCGGTCCCGGGCCCGGATGAGCCACTGGAAAAATCGCCAAGACCTCACGGATGCAAACCCGGTCTCTATCTCGCTCCGCCAGGAGATCGGCATCGTTGTCCTTTCGATCAAGGCGGACATCGAACCGACAGTCCAAAGCTGAATCAGGCGGTTTCCTCAAGAGCGACTGCGACCTGCTCGTCCTTGCAAAGGATTCACCCTCGAACTATCCGCTCGCACGCTGCTCCTCGGGAGGACCCTCAGCTCTCGTTGCGAAGGCTCGCTTTCCCTATGATCTCTGATAGAACAGGTCGAAGCGGAGGTAAATCCGCGTCGCGGCTTCGGCCGGCGAACTTGATTGTTCAAAATGTTAACAGTGGCATATTTTAATAAAAAACATGATATCCATTGTATGGATGCGCGTTGGCAAAATGAAAATCGGACTTGACGCGAATCCAGGACCACCGACGGATACGGGATCGACTTTGCCGAGCGGCGAACGACCTCGATACGACGCACGAAGTTGTCGATCATCGCGGTTCATTTACTTACACGTATTGAGCATAATCATTAACGATTAGGACGTCGCTCGCGAATCACCTGTCGAAGACGTGGTGTCTGAATGGTCGGGTTCGGTCTTCGGTACGCGACGGTGGGTATGGTTGCCGGACGCCGACGGGAGGTATACACTCGGCCCTCACTCGTTTCGATCAACGCGGGTTGAGTTGCGAAGCGAATGCCGGATTTGGAGTTTGCAAACGAGCGATCGCAGTCATCGACCAAAATCTGAGGGCGGCTTCACGTTGAGCGGATCAGTGGCAAATCCGTACAAGGCGAGCGACGCTGAAGGATTAAGGGTGGGACATGAAATGTGGGGTCCGCCTCGCGACGTGGAGAGCATCAGCCCTGGGATCGGCCGCTTGCCTCTGTCGCTTGAAGTCAGATCTCGTCGTACTGGGGCGCTCGACGTCGTTTCTTTGGTGTTGGACCGAACTGATCCTTTGTCGCCGGCTTGTGCTTGAAGTGGCCGGCCCGCTGTGGCGGTCCCGCTTTGCCATGGCCCTCGGGGGCTTTGCCGCGGCAGGGGCTGTTGATGTCGTCAATGACGGAGTGTGGCCAAAGGGCCTCAAGGAGTTGGGTCGATGAACGAGTCTCAGGCGTCGGGAAAGTTCCGCGTGGCGCTCACCGCCGATTTTTACGGACCCGACGGTTCGCCGAAGTATCAGGATCTGGGCCTCGGAGTTTTTCAGGCAGACGCGCGCATCGAGCATTTTCCCTTCGCGGAACATCGGCCGGCCGTTGCGCCGGAGCAGATCGATGGCGCCCAAGGGGTCATCGTATTGACCCCTTCTGTGTCGGCGAAGAGTGTTTCGAAGGCCGACGACCTGCTGGCGGTCGGCCGCTTCGGGGTCGGCTATGACGCCGTCGATGTGACGGCTTGCACCGAAGCCGACGTGCTCGTGTTCATTACCGCAGGTGCCGTCGATTACTCGGTTGCCGAAGCGACGATCACCTGGATGCTGGCGCTAACACACCATGTCTGCGCCAAGCACGCCTTGGTCCGTGAAGGGCGTTGGAATGACCGATCGCTGTACATGGGAAGTGAGCTCCGAGACCGCACGTTGGGGGTGATCGGCCTGGGCGGGATCGGGCGAAAGCTCGTGCAACTCCTGGCCGGCTTCGGAATGACTCCTCCTTTGGCCTTCGACCCTTACCTGGACCCCGAGATTGCGCAGAGCCTGGGCATTCGCCTGGTCGGGCTCGACGACCTGTTGGCACAAGCGGACTTCGTCTCGGTGAACTGCCCCTTGACCGAGCAAACCCGAGGTCTGATCGGCTCGCGCGAACTCGCCCTCATGAAGCCGAGCGCCTACCTGATCAACACCGCGCGAGGAGGTATCGTGGATGAGGATGCCCTGATGGACGTGCTTCGCCGGAAGAAGATCGCAGGCGCCGGGATCGACGTGTTCGCCGAGGAGCCGGTGACCCGGCCGCATCGCTTCGGCGAACTCGACAACGTCTTGCTCGCCCCCCACTGCATCGCCTGGACCGAAGAACTCTTCCGCGATATCGGCCTCTCCGCCTGCCGGGGAATGCTCGACCTCGCGCACGGCCGCCTTCCCCGAGGCGTCGTCAATCCTCAAGTCCTCGAACGCCCCGGATTTCAGCGCAAGTGGGAACGGCTCCGGCTGTCGAATCCGACGTAATCTAGCCACCCAAACCGCTCGGGATGTAACCCCCGACCCAACGTACCTTCGGCGATGAATGAAGGATGACCCGTCCCGTTTCCCCGCACTTTTGGGAAGAGGAAGCCCTCTCTTTCCTTGATTCGTGGACAAAATCCGTTAAAGAAGGATCGAATCGTTCGTCGTGTCGAATTTCACCGAGTTGCACATTCTTAATTGATTCGGAGATCTAAGAACGATGAAGAGTCCATCCCATCGGCGAGACTTCGCAAAGTCGACGCTCTCAGCCGCGGTGGCGGGGGGAGTGATGGCGGGAGTCTCCCAGGGACAACGAGTCCTCGGTGCGAACGAGCGGGTGCGGGTCGGATGTATCGGCGTGGGGAACCGCGGTTGCCAGGTCTTACAGGCGTTCGCGGCGCAGCAGGATGCGGAGGTCGTCGCCTTGTGCGATGTCTACGAGCCTTATCTCAAGGGGACCTACGACCAGGTCGATCCTCGGTTCAAGAGCCTTTTCGAAAGGATTCCGGCCCGTCAGCCGAAGTGGGAGCGCCCCCCTGCCAGCTACAAAGATTTTCGTGAGGTCCTGGATCGTAAGGACATCGATGCGGTGATCGTGGCGACTCCCGATCATTGGCATGCGATCCAGATGGTCATGGCTTGTGACGCTGGTAAAGATGTGTACGTCGAGAAGCCTTTATCCATAGCGATTTCCGAAGGACGGCGGATGGTTGAGGCCGCGCGTCGCAACCACCGCGTTGTTCAAGTGGGATTACACCGCCGCTCTTCTCGTCTCTACGCGAAGCTCGCCGAGGTCGTTCAGTCGGGCAAGATCGGCAAGGTAACGGTCGCTAGGGCCTTCCGCACGTGCAACATGGATCCCGATGGGATCGGCAATGCCCCCGACTCGGCTCCTCCCGAAGGGCTCGATTGGGAGATGTGGCTCGGGCCTCGCCCGGAGCGTCCCTTCAACCCGAACATTATGCCCTACAAATTCCGTTGGTGGCATCTCTATTCGTCGCAGGTCGCCAACTGGGGCGTCCACTATTTCGACGCCATTCGCTGGGCGGTTGGCGAGCAAGCGCCAACTTCTCTCTCGGCCCACGGTGGTGTCTTTGCGGTGCGCGACTCGAGGACGATCCCCGACACAGCCGAGATCACCTTCGAACTCCCCTCCGGCATGCTCATGACGTTCGGCATCTACGAGGCCAGCGGCATCCCCGCCCTCCCTCGCGGTGAGGTTGAGATCCGGGGGACCCTTGGAACCATCTATGCTGATGAGAAAAGTTTCGAGATCGTGGCCGACCGCGGCGGAGGCTTCCAAGGTCGGGAACGAAAGCCCAAGATGAAACCGCTGACCTTCCGCTCCGACGACGGCAGCCTCGACCAGCAACACGCGAGGAACTTTCTCGACTGCGTCAAGTCCCGCGCCAAGCCCAACTGCGACGTCGAGGACGGGCATCGCTCCACGACTTTCGCCCTCCTGGCCAACATCGCCCTGGCCACCAAGTCCCGCCTCGACTGGGATGCCAAATCCGAACGGATCACCAACAACGAACAGGCCAACGAGCTGCTCGACTACACGTACCGCAAGCCCTGGACGCATGTCTAATCGGTGTTCACTTTAGGAAGCGAAGCGGCCGGAAGCCTTCTGGAGTACCTCCTGCACGAACGCGGTGTGACCATTCGTGTCGCCCCTCGGGCTCTGGGGTGCTCCAAGGCCAACGGCCGCTTGAGGACACCATAACGACGCCCTCGCTCTCGAAGTTTCGATTCTATCCATAAAAACCTTCAAGTCCGCATAATCGGCAGTCCGATGATCGTAGAGATGCCGTGGCCTCTCTCGGCATGGGGATCCGCACGGCCATTCATGACGGGGAGGTGCTTAGAATGAGCCGCAACCGTTCTCTCCGAGTCGAGATCCTCGAAGATAGGATGCTACTGGCGGCGATCCACGTTGCGATGCCTCACCCCCGTGTTGTGGTCCCACACCTCCGAGCCGCGGCGATCAGGACCCCTCCCAGCAAGACCCCCTTGGTGGTCGATGGCACGCTGAACGTCGCTTACCGAGCGATCTCTGCGACCACGAACGCCGACGGCTCTTCGACCACGACGGCCCCTGTCTCCGGAACTCTCGGCTCGCTGGGACGAGTCCATGGGACCTGGAACGAGAGCGTCGACAGTTTCGGCGACCCCACCGGCCCCGACACTCTGCGTCTCACGGATTCGAAGGGGACCTTTGTCCTGGCCTTTAATAACGAGAATTCTGGACGCGGACACCCGACCGGTCATGGCGGGGTCTCGTTCCAACATCCTCAACGCTTCGTAGGAGGTACGAAAGCCTACGCATCAGCCTCCGAAATCGGAACCGTGACGCTCACCACCAACCCTGCCAAGAGCCAAGTCGTAAGCATCTCGCTTCAAACAACGAGCTCCTGAGCCCCAACCGCGGGCCAGGTCCGCAACGAAGATTTGCTATTCGATCGGAATTGTGTGTGAATTTGTATTCGTAGGGCAGGCCTTGGCCTGCCGAGGCTTTTGCGAACGGCCTCGGCAGGCCAAGGCCTGCCCTACGGAAACTCATCAACACTCGGAAGGCTCTACGGAAGAAGGCCTTTTCTTTGCGGACTCTCAAGAATTCGCGTCTGGTGAGGATACGCCCGAGGTGAGGCGTAACCTCACCCCGGGCGGTTTTGAGAGGCGGCTACGATTCGTTCTCATTTCGATTTCGGCGACGACCCTCGAAGCTTGTTTGCGGCTTCGGTGATGCGGGAGGCGTCGAGCTTGATGAGGTTGCGGTCGTAGGTCATCAGGCCGTTGACTTCGACTTCGACGTCGGTGGTCTGGGTATAGATCGCCGCCGAGAGACCGGGGGAGTCGATGAGCGGGGAGAGCTTGGCGAGCAGGTCGACGTAGGCGTCGGTGAGTTCCTGGGAGTTGCTGAAGCTCTTGTAGCCCCAGTTTCCTTTGGCGAGCCAGGTGTGGCCTTCGAGCGGCAGGCCGAGGCCGCCGAATTCGCCGAGGACGGCCGCGCGGTGCTCTTCGGGGTGAGGGGCGCGAGGGCCGGGGTAGATGTGGATGTCGTGGACGTCGCCCACCGGGAAGTCGTTGCCGCCGCTGGCGCAGTTGACCAGGCGGGTCGGGTCGTACTCCTTGGTCCAGTGGGTGATCCGCACGGTGTCGAACTGGCCCCAGCCTTCGTTGAAGGGGACCCACATGACGATCGACGGATGGTTGCGGAGGGTGTCGATGATCGCTTTCCACTCGCGCTTATAGGTTTCGCGGGAGGCCTGATCGCGGGTCCCTTCGGTGCCGTCGAATTTGCCTCTTGGGTCCCAACGCGCGGCGGCATCGCCGCTCGGCATGTCTTGCCAGACGAGCAGGCCCAGCCGATCGCACCAGGAGTACCAGGTCGCGGGCTCGACTTTGACGTGCTTGCGCACCATGTTGAAGCCGAGCTTCTTCGTGACCTCGAGGTCGTACTTCAAAGCCTCGTCCGTGGGGGCCGTGTAGAGGCCGTCGGGCCAGAAGCCTTGGTCGAGCGGGCCGTACTGGAAGACGAACTGGTTGTTGAGAAGGATGCGCGTGATTCCCTTCTCGTCCTTGCCGAGCGAGATCTTACGCATGCCGACATAGGACTCGACTTCGTCGGCTCCGGTCACGACCTTGAGCGTGTAGAGGAAGGGAGAGTCGGGCGACCAGAGCTTCGGTTCCTTGATCGCGATGTCGCCGCCTTGCTTCAGATCGATCGTTTCGCTGACGCTTGCGTGCGACTCCGGGTCGGTCACGGTCACCGTGGCGCGGGGGCTCCCGGTCACCTCGCCCTGGAGATGAACGAGCTTGCGGTCGAGGTCGGGCGTGATCGTGAGCGAGGCGATGTGGGCCTCGGACACCGGTTCGAGCCAGACCGTTTGCCAGATCCCGGTCGACGGGGTGTAGTAGATGCCTCCCGGTTTGAGCACCTGCTTGCCTCGAGGCTGGGGGCCGTCACTGCTCGGATCCCAGACGGAGACGACCAGCTCCTGCTCCCCGTTGCCGCTCTCCTTGAGGGCGTCGGTGATGTCGAAGTGGAACGGGTCGTAACCACCACGGTGGCGACCCACCTCCTTGGAGTTCACCGAGACGACCGTCTCCCAATCCGCGGCTCCGAAGTGGAGCAAGATGCGCCGGCCTTGCCAGGCCCCGGGGACCTTGAACGCGCGGCGGTACCAGAGCCGTTCTTCGGGCTTGATGCGCTTGCCGACGCCCGACAGCGACGACTCCACCGGGAAGGGTACGAGGATCCGGCCGTCCGCCTTGTTCGCCTCGGGCTGGGCCTGATCCTTGGGGCGAATGGCATAGTCCCAGAGCCCGTTGAGGCTCATCCAGTCCTTGCGGACCAACTGCGGCCGAGGGTATTCGGCGTGGACCTTCTCGGGCGTTACGTCCTTCGCCCATCGCGTCGAGAGCGGTGACTTGGCCGGTTTCCAGCCCTCCTCACCCTGGGCCGTCGCGCCGCTCTGCCAGCACACCCCCAGCAAGAGGAGGGCAAAGGCTGTGGCTTTACTCGTACCTGGGACCCGCATCGCGGTCATTTGCAGAACTCCTTTGGAACCACGCAAAGCACGGAAAAACTCGGAAGTAGACATTCTTTGGGAGGTGGATCCCATTATTGGATGATGGACATCACGGGCCTTGGAAGCGTTCCCTTTCCGTGTTATTCCGTGGATCGTCTCTTTCTGCGGCCGAAGACGATCATGAGGCCGCCGAAGACGAGCATGACTAAACCCCACCAGAGGTTGATGTTGATCTTGAGCGAGCGCTCGTAGATCGCGGGGTCGCTGGCGATGCCGTAGGCAACGAGCAAAGCGCCCAGGATGGCAAACAAGAGACCGATCGGGAGTCGGATGTCGAGGGTCATGGTCGTCCCAGTCCTCTCAGCGGAAGAGGATGTTGAGCAAGAGGGCCACGAGCAGGACCGCGATACCCAGGGCCGGCGGTCGCTTGTACCAGGGGAGGTTGTCGGAGGCGGAATGCGGGGTGAGCGAATAGACCAGGCCGGCCAATTCCTCGTCGGGCCGAGGCTTGGTTCCCAGGCTCACGAGGATCGTGGCGAGGAAGCAGGTGGTCCAGGCGAAGATCGCCGCCCAGAAGTTCTGGGCCATCTCGCTCGGGTACGTATGGACCAAGGTGATCCAGCCTCCTTTGATCCCGGCGCCCGACCCAGCCGGAAGCGTCAGGCCGTGATGAACGGCAGCGGCACCGATGCCGGAGAGTAACCCGTAGAAGGCCCCGTGGCCGGTGGTCCGCTTCCAGAACATGCCGAGGAGGAACGTCGCGAACAGAGGGGCGTTGACGAAGGCGAAGACGAGCTGGAGCATGTCCATGATATTATTGAATCGTGTCGCCATGTAGGCAGCGCCGATCGAGATGACGGTGCCGAAGAATGTGGCGAACTGCCCCATCCACATGTAATGGCGATCGCTGGCGCTCGGCTTGATGTAGGCCTGGTAGATGTCGAACGTCCAGACGGTGTTGAAGGCCGTGATGTTGCCGGCCATCCCCGACATGAAGCTGGCCAGTAGCGCGGTGAGGCCGATGCCGAGCATGCCGTTGGGGAAGTAATGCAGGAGCATGTTCGGAATCGCGAGGTCGTAGTCGAGCTCGGGCTTACCTTCGTGGTTCAGAATCGGCTTGCCGGTGGCGTGATCGAGCTTGGCCGGGATGATTCCCGCCCCCGAGACGGTCGTTCCGGGCTCCGTTGCGGTGGGAACCGGCAGAGCGATCGCGATCAGGCCGGGCAAGATCACCAGGAACGGGAAGACCATCTTGGGCACGGCCGCGATGAGCGGAGTCTTCCTCGCGGCGCTCATTGAGTCGGCCGCCATGGCGCGCTGAATGACCAGGAAGTCGGTACACCAGTATCCGAACGAGAGCACGAAGCCGAGCCCCATGGCGAGGCCGAACCACTCGACACCGAGCGGGCTCGTCGACGCGTGGCTCATCCCTGCCCAGACGTGCGTGAACCTCGGGTCGATCTTCTGCGTCAGGCCCTGCCAGCCCCCCACATCCTTGAGCCCGAGCAGTACCAGCGGCAGGAAACCGGCCACGATGAAGAAGAACTGAAGCACTTCGTTGTAAATCGCGCTGGTCAGGCCGCCGAGATAAACGTATCCGAGAACGATCAAGGCCGAGACGATGATGCTCAGGTCGAAGATCCAGGTGAGCGGGATCCCGAGTCGGAGGAAGAGTGCGTCGAAGATGTGCAAGGTCTGGATTAGCTTGGCCATCGCATACATCGAGATCCCCGACGACATGATGGTCATGACTGCGAAGGTGATTGCGTTGAGGCCTCGGGTCTTTTCGTCGAACCGCAGCCGGAGATATTCGGGTACTGACCGGGCGCGCGAGCCGTAATAGAACGGCATCATGAAAACGCCGACGAAAACCATGGCCGGGATCGCTCCCAACCAGTAGAAGTGGCTCGTGGCGATCCCGTACTTGGCCCCCGAGGCGGCCATGCCGATCACTTCCTGGGCTCCGAGGTTGGCCGAGATGAAGGCCAAGCCGCAGACCCACGCCGGAATCGAACGACCCGAGAGGAAGAAGTCGGTACTCGTCTTCATAAAACGCTTGAGCGCGAAGCCGATCCCCAGCACGAAGGCAAAGTAGATCAGCATGATTACGTAGTCAACCCAAGCGAGCGTTGGGTGCATCATGGATTCGTCTTCCGTCCTCTCGGTTCCCCTCGACTGTCCGGTCCAGGCGCACAACAGCCCGCCCTGAGGCGAGGGCGCCTCAGGGCTTCCACACAAACCGGAATTCATGGTGGGCAGAGCCCACCCCATAAGACCTTATCTTCACTCAGCGCGCCAAGAACCGATAGATCGTCGTTTGCGTGTACGTTTCCCCGGGCTTGAGGATGGTTGAGGGGAAATTGGGGTGATGGATTGAGTCGGGGAAGTGCTGGGCTTCCAGGCAGAATCCCTGGTGCTTCTGGTAGACGACCCCTCCCTTCCCTTTGAGCGTTCCGTCCAGGAAGTTACCGGAATAGAATTGGATGCCGGGTTCGGTGGTCAGAACCTCGAGGATTCGGCCGCTTTCGGGGTCGTGGACACGGGCGGCCAAGGCCGGTTCTTTCCCTGCGGCCGGCAACACGTAGTTGAGGTCGTAGCCGATCGGTTCCCCCTTGAGCTGAGCGAACCGGGCGCCGATCTGGGTCGAGGAGGTGAAGTCGAACGGCGTTCCTTGAACCGGCTTGATCTCTCCGGTCGGGATCAACGTATCGTCGGCCGGGGTGTACTTGTCGGCCGTCAGGAAGAGCTCGTGCCTCAGGATGTTGCCCGAGGCCGGGCCGCCCAGGTTGAAGTAGCTATGGTTCGTGAGGTTGATCGGCGTCGCCTGATCCGTGGTGGCCGTGTAGTCGATCCGGAGTTCGTCGTCCGCGGTCACCGTGTAGGTGATCGTCGCCGTGACGTTTCCGGGATACCCTTCCTCGCCATCGCGGCTGACGTACGAGAGCTTGAGCGCAGGGCCGCTGGGGCTGGAGACTTCCTCGGCCTTCCAGACCACCTTATCAAAGCCTTTTAAGCCTCCGTGTAAGGAATTCGGACCGTTGTTGACGGCCAGGGTGTACTCTTTGCCGTCGAGCGTGAACTTCCCTTTGGCGACCCGGTTGGCCACACGCCCGACCGCCGCGCCGAAGTAAGGGTGGCCGGCCAGGTAGCCCTCGAGGTGATCGAAGCCCAGCACGATGTCGGTCGTCTTCCCCTTCGCGTCCGGCACGTGGAGCTCGGTAATGATGCCCCCGTAGGTGATCACCTTGGCTGTCATCTTGCCATTCTTCAGCACGTACATCTCGACGGGAGTTCCGTCCGGCGTCTTCCCGAAATCCATCTTCTCGATCCTCCCCGATCCCTTGGCGTTCCCGTCCGCACCCTCGGTGTTTCCGGCCAAGACCCAAAGTAAGGGAACCACCATGGCGATCAACGCAACACGCTTAGGCATGAAGATCCTCTTGTGGTAAGTCAGACATCGATGCAGAGGCCTTCCACGGAATCCGCGGCAGGGATTCCCGTGGTCGATCAACGAAATGCCGAAGTCGAACCTCTTGATATTGATAAAGGCTGTGGGTGATCAAGGCGCTTGCACGATGGTGGCGCGTCCGTTGCGGAATCGCAGGCCCCTCCCCTAGCACCCTTCGTGCCAAGTATCCCGTATTCGCCCGGCGAACGCGGACGGATTTTTATCACCGTTTGAACATTTCCAAAAACCTCAAAAGAGCCTAGCCTCGCAGGTTTTCGGACAGCATACTTTGTCCCTACGTCGAAAGCCCGAAAAACCCGCGGGCTCCCGCCTCTTTCCCCGGGGAGAAGGCTCCCCGAAGGGCAACGTCGCGGGATCATCGCCGAGGGGAAACGAAGGGCCGAGCCCGCCGGAACCACCCCTCGACTTGAGGAGGCGCTTCACGACTCCAAGGCATTCTCTGTGGCCGCACTGTAACCTGTTTGTGTCACGAAGGAAACAAACTTGTAACGGAGGTCGATCCGCGTGCAACCGATTCCCAAATTGAACGGGAGAGGTGGGCAAGGTCTTGGGACATTGCCGATCCTTGGTGCTCCGTGTAAAGACGTCCACGACTTCGCGCTTCCTTTCCCCCGGCTCGCGTGTTGAAATGAATGGTCTCAACGCACGCGTTTTGGCGTGGTGCACGACCTCTTTGTAGTCTGGCTCAGAGATCTGCCATGATCGTTTTGCATGGGGCGTTCAGGGACGGTGGACTCGTCGTTTGGGGCGAGACGGGGGATACACCTTCCAATGACCGCCGCGAGAAAAACGGCTCGGGGGGAGCCTCGCCCAAGAACCATCCGTTCGCGATCAATGGCCCCGAACTGATCCGTGCGTTATCCGGGGTCATTCCCACGGCGCTCAAAGCGGGCGATGTTTCGGACTGGGTGGTCTGGGTGCCGACGACGGATGCCGGACCGGCCCCTTCCAGCCCGCTGGTTGGGGAGCCTCCTCGAGAAAAGAGCCGGATTCGCATCGCCCCTTGGAAGGTGGAAGGGGTGAAGCTCGAGGTGGGTCGAACCGTCGACCTACTCTGCGCCTCCGTCGGTCGGGCCACGCTGATTCCTGGAGTTGCCGTGGGCCGGGAGTTGGACTACTGGGTCAAGGCGGTTCGGTTCGCCGGATCTCTGGTGGCTCGGCAGCAATACTTACCGGGATTGAGCCGGGAAGGGGCATTGTATCGGGCGCGCTGGGAACCGGTGCTCACGGGGGCCGATCCGCAGCGCTTGGCCGAGCTCGCGAAGGCCATGCCCGCAGCCTGTCGCGCCTTGACCCAGGAGGCCTTCGGCGGCGCACCGGCCGTGGCGTCGGGACCCCTCTTGGGGGAGTTTCTCGGCGAGGTCGTTGATCACCTGGTCCGGTCGTCGATGGGTGCGGGAGAACCTCGGCCCGGTAAACCCAAGAGAAACGGAAGGCCGAAGAAGGCATCGCAATTCGAGAGCCTCCACGACTATTGGCTCCATGCGCTGAAAACGTCGGACAACCGCATGGAGGGCGAGGAAGCGGAACTCGAGCGTTTGCTCGATCAGGTTCGCCAGTGGCGGCGGCCGATCGACATGGCGGCGGAAGCTCCATTTCGGCTCGGGTTTCGTCTCGAGGAGCCGGAGGGGGACGGTGACTTCGCGAACGGCCAGGGGGATTGGCAGGTTCGCTACTTGCTTCAGGCGGTCGATGATCCGAGCCTCCTCGTGCCGGTGGCCGACGCCTGGAACCCTCGAGGGCGACAGGCTGCCTTGCTCCAACGCGCCGGGTTTCGACCGCGCGAAGCCCTCCTGGCGGCCTTGGGGAGCGCCTCGAAGATCAGCCCAAAGATCGAGGAGAGCCTGAAGGCCTCGGCCCCCAGCGGCTATGTCCTGGATGGTACCGGTGCACATGCCTTTCTGACTGAGACGTCGTGGCAGCTCGAGCAGGCCGGGTTCGGGGTCTTCTTGCCGGCCTGGTGGACTCGCAAGGGGACCAAGCTTCGGCTTGCAGCCAGGGCCGTCGTCAAATCCCCCAAGATGAGGAGCGGTTCGCGGTTGTCCATGGAGGATCTGCTCACGTTCCAGTGGCAGATTGCTCTGGGGGACCAGAGGCTGACCTTGGCCGAACTGAAGGCCCTGGCGAAGCTCAAGTCTCCCCTCGTTCGCATCCGAGGCCAATGGGTTCAGCTCAGTGCCGAGGAGATCCAGGCGGCTCTCGCCTTCTGGAAATCGAAAGGGGAAGTGATCCCGGCGCGGCAGGCGGTGCGGATGGCCTTGGGACTCGCCGACCCTCCCGGTGGCTTGGCCTACGAAGGGGTCGAGGCCGAAGGCTGGTTCGCCGACCTCCTGAGCCAGCTCGAGGGACGCGAAGGGTTCGAGACGCTCGAGGTCGCCAAGGAGTTTCGTGGGACGCTCCGGCCTTATCAGGTCCGCGGTTATTCGTGGCTCGGCTTCTTGCGGCGCTGGGGCTTCGGTGCCTGCTTGGCCGATGATATGGGACTCGGCAAGACCGTGCAAACTCTGGCCATGATCGAGCGCGAATGGGAGTCGACTCCGGCGGCCGACCGGCGTCCCACGCTCCTGATCTGCCCCATGTCGGTCGTCGGCAACTGGCAGAAAGAAGCCTCGAAGTTCACCCCCAATCTCCCCGTCCTGGTTCATCACGGCCAGACCCGAACCAAGGGAGCGACCTTCAAGAAGGAAGCGCGGAAGCATGCCCTGGTGCTCTCGAGCTACTCGCTTTTGCACCGCGACTTCACGATCCTCGATGACGTCCCCTGGGCCGGGGTCATTCTCGACGAGGCGCAGAACATCAAGAACCCGCAGACCAAGCAAGCCCAGGCGGCGCGCACGCTTCGGGCCGACTTTCGTGTGGCCCTGACCGGTACGCCGGTCGAGAATCACGTGGGCGACCTCTGGTCGATCATGGAGTTCCTGAACCCCGGTTTTCTGGGAACCCAGGCTGATTTCAAGCGGAGCTTCCACATCCCGATCCAGGCGAACCGAGACCCGGAGGCCTCGAAGCGCCTTCAGCGCCTCACGGGTCCTTTCATTCTGCGTCGCCTCAAGACCGACAAGTCGATCATCTCCGACCTCCCCGACAAGCTCGAGATGAAGGTGTACAGCACCCTGACCAAAGAGCAAGCCTCGCTCTACGAGGCCGTGGTCAGCGAGGCCGCCCGGGATCTCGATACGTCCGAGGGCATCCAGCGCAAGGGGATCGTGCTGGCGACGCTATCCAAGCTCAAGCAAGTCTGCAATCACCCCGCGCAGTTCCTGGGCGACAACTCGGCGATCCCCGGCCGATCGGCCAAGCTGACGCGGCTCACCGAGATGCTCGAGGAGGCGCTCGAGGCCGGTGACCGGGCCTTGATCTTCACGCAATTCGCCGAGATGGGGACGATCCTCCGCCGCCATCTCCAGGAAACGTTCGGCCGGGAAGTCCTCTTCCTCCACGGCGGGACCGCCAAGAAACAGCGCGATCTCATGGTTGAGCGGTTCCAGCAGCAGGGGGACGGCGCGGAGAACCCTCGCCTCTTCGTCCTCTCGCTCAAGGCCGGGGGTACCGGTTTAAACCTCACCGCCGCCAACCACGTCTTCCACTTCGACCGTTGGTGGAACCCGGCCGTTGAGAACCAGGCCACCGACCGTGCTTTTCGCATCGGCCAAAAACGCAAGGTACAAGTCCATAAATTCGTGTGCGTCGGCACCCTCGAAGAAAAGATCGACGAGATGATCGAACTGAAGCAGGAGATCGCCGGCACCGTCGTCGGTAGCGGCGAGGATTGGCTCACCAAGCTCTCCACGGCCGAGCTCAAAGAACTCTTCGCACTACGGAGCGAAGCCCTGGAAGAGGCGTAGAGCACGCGTGCCTCCTGGCTGCGAAGAGTGGATCGATGGACGATCGCCGGCGGCGGTGGCGATCGCTCGGGTCTCTCGGGTATGCTAAAGATTGAGGAATGAGAGTTCGAGTTGGAGAGATTTCGTCATGGCCAAGCGACCACCTCCCAAGCGTCTATTCAAGGATCAGGACCGGGTTTCGAGCTACCAGCACAATCAGTCGCCGACCAAGCTCATGAAGCGGGTCTCGCGCGACCATGAAGACGTCTTGCGTGGCATCGAAACCTGCCTGGTAAAACGTGCTCGCCAAGATCCGTCCATGGACGACCAGGCCGCTTTCGAAGCCGTCAACGCCTGCCGGCTCGGGACCGCACCGCCCGATGGCCTTGTCGGGGAACTCGTTCATGGATTGACCGCAGCCCGGGAAGCCCTTGCGGTTGGAGTCAGCGACGAGGTCTGGAAGGACGCCCTCAAGGTTGTCGGCGATTCGGTCAAGCGCCACTCTCGTTTTGCGCCTCGGGAACGGAGTTACCTCGGTTTCGCGGCCCAGTTTCTTTGAGGTTCGCCCTTCCTCCTGGCAACCGGCACCTTTGGACTTGAGGAGACTGACCGATGTGGCAATCGTGGGATTTCAAGCCAACGAAGCCGAGAGAAGCCAAGGGAGGAATCAAAGCGCAGTCGAAGCGCGGCGAGTTCGGCACGAGCTGGTGGGCCAAGCGCTGGATCCAGGTGCTCGAAGGGTTTGACATCGGAGCGCGACTGGGGCGAGGACGGTCCTATGCCCGCAAGGGACAGGTGCTTTCGATCCAGATCGAGTCCGGATGGGTGCGGGCCCAAGTGCAGGGATCACGCCCCAAGCCCTATGACATCGCGATCCAGTGCAAGACGCTCACGGCCGACAATTGGTCGAAGCTAGCGAGGGTGCTTTCGCAACAGGCGCTCCACATGGCCAAGCTCTTGGCCGGCGAGATGCCGCAAGATATTGAAGACGTGTTCAAGGAGGCCGGTCTTTCCCTCTTCCCGAGCCGGCTCGGAGACTTGTCGACCAAGTGCTCGTGCCCCGACTGGTCGAACCCTTGCAAGCATATCGCGGCGGTCTATTACCTCCTGGGGGAAGAGTTCGACCGGGATCCGTTCTTGATCTTCGCACTCCGAGGCATGAAGCGGGATGACCTCTTCGCCCTTCTCGATCGGGTCGGAGGTGCGGAGCTCACACGGCATGTCCCCGGCCCGGTTGCGGCCCCGGCCTCTCCTCCTGAGCCGTTGGAGACGGACCTTGCCTCGTTCTGGGGAGGGCGCCCGCTCAAGGACGACTCTCTAGGAGTGGTTGAGGTACCACCGGTGACCGCCCCCCTGCTCCATCGCCTGAGTGGGTTCCCTTTCTGGCGCGGCGCATCTCCCTTGCTCGAATCGATCGCACCAACGTATGTCCTTGCCTCGCCTCGGGGACTCGATCTCGTGGTCAGCCAAGAGCCTGCCTCGGATTCCAACGGCGGGGCCTCGGGACCGGGTGCGACGGCATGAGGCTCTCGGCAGGTATCTGCCCTTGCCCACAACTCATTTTTTTATTGAAGACCCGTGGCTGATTTGTCGGATAAGATGGAGTGAGTTCGTTTCTTTGATCCCGCGGCCTCTCGGCTATTGACGGTCCCCCCCGCGCGGGAATCAAGGGGAACCTTCCTTTCGCCGAATCATGACGACGCTGGAAAGCCCTTCACCGAGAAACCGAGTCCGGGGCCGAACCTGGCTCTTTCGCCTGCTCGCGATCGTACTCGGGCTGGTGCCGTTCCTTTTGAGTGAAGGGGCGTTGCGGGCGTTCGACGTCGGTCGGCCGGATCCGGGGGATGATCCCTTCGTCGGCTTCAGTGAAGTCTGGCCCCTATTCGTCCCCGACGCTACGGGGGCCCGCTACGAGATTCCCCCTGCGCACTTCAAATTCTTCCGCCCGGCGTCATTTCCGACCGTCAAGCCTGAAGGTGAGTTCCGGATCTTCTGCCTCGGCGGTTCGACCGTGCAAGGCAGTCCCTTCGCGACGGAGACGGCCTTCTCGAACTGGCTCGAGATCAGCCTGAAGACGCACGACCCGAGCCGTTCTTGGCGGGTGATTAATTGCGGTGGGATCTCGTACGCCAGCTATCGGATTGCCCTGGTCCTCAAAGAACTGTTGAAGTACCAACCTGACCTGTTCATTATCTGCGAAGGGCATAACGAGTTTCTCGAAGACCGAAGCTATGCCACGGTCAAGCAACTCCCGAGGTTGGTCAAATTTCCCCTCGAAATGATGTCGCGGCTCCGGACGTTCCAGGTCCTTCAGGCGTGCGCACGTGGCGTCTTGGGAGGGGCCGGCAAGCCCTCAACGCCTCGCGCTATCCTCGGGCCTGAGGTCCAGGCCCTGCTCGACTACCAAGGGGGCCTGGAAGCCTACCACCGCGACATGTCCTGGCGTGAAGCGGTGATCGCACACTTCGGCCTCAACCTTCGGCGGATGGTTCGGATGGCGAACGGGGCCGGAGTTCCGGTCGTGCTCATGAACCCGGTTGCGAACCTCGACATTCCTCCGTTCAAGGCGCAACACCGGGCCGGTCTCAGCGAGGACGAACAACGGCGCTGGGACATCCTCTACAGCGAGGCTCGCACCCACTACGCCACCGATCTTCGCAAGGCCATCGCGTCGCTCGAAGAGGCGGTCGCCCTCGACGACCAGCACGCCGGGATTCATTATGACCTGGCCAAATGTTATCAACGCCTCGGACGGTTGGAAAACGCCAAACGCGCATTTATCCGAGCCAAGGACGAAGATGTCTGCCCGCTCCGGATTCTCGAACCGATGCGAAAGATCATCCAGGACGTAGCCCGAGGGACAGGAACCCCTTTTTTCGACGCGGATGCCCTCTTTGCCGGGCATAGTTCCGGGGGGATCAATGGATCGGACTGGCTCGTCGATCATGTCCATCCTTCGATCGTTGGCCATCAGTTCCTGGCCAACGCTCTGACGGACTTCCTGGCGGCTGAAGGATACCTCCAGCTCAACCCCGCTTCGGTTGCCGACCGGGATCGTCGCTATCGTGAGTACCTCGCGACGCTGGATGACGCCTACTTCCTCATGGGCCAGAAGCGCCTGGGTAACCAGCGGCTCTGGTCCGAAGGACGAGGCAACCGCGTTTGGGGCACCTCTGGCGAAGGAGCGGAGGGGCCGATGCGAACTGGCCGAGAGCAATCGGAAGTGAAGGCGGTCGACGCATCGGCGAATCCCACCCTTTGACTTCGATTTTCGCGATCGAGGCGCCTCACAACGCAAGGGCTCGATGACCGCGCCGAGGGTACCGATGACGCTCGATAACCATGCGCCCAGCGACTTCGAGACGCAGGCACAGCAGACCCCTCCAGAAAACCTGTTCGTCGAGTTCTGGCACTTCCTGGGCACCAATAAGAAGTGGTGGCTTTTGCCGATCTTGACCGTCTTGTTCTTGATGGGAGTTCTGGTCGCGCTGAGCGCATCAGGGGCTGCGCCGTTCATCTACACCTTGTTTTGAGGCCGGTGATGACGGTGGCCAGACAAGCGGATCGCTCGCGATTCGTCGCTTGGCCGCGTGGCGCCTCGCCACTCTTTGACGACGATGGAACCAAGGGGCATGGATCGCTTCGCCTCGAGAGGGTCGCTCGTTGAACTGTGAATTTGTACTTATTGATTGTAATTATTAATAAATTTGACCGCTGCCGCGGTCTGTTTCAAGAGGGGTGGGTGATTTTCCTACAGATGCCAGATAGGTGAGGGGCAAAAAACTTCGATCATCGAAGACCGAGGCGAAAGGGGAGCCGGAGGAGTTAGCTCCGGCTCTTGGGATGTTCATCAGCGGTCACTCAGGCCAGTGATTCGGGAACGACGAACGGCCTGCGATACTCGCGGGTGAGGAGCTTGTCGGCCTCGGGGGCGTCGACGAACGACTCGGTCTGGGCATTCACGTGGAGCTTGCGGCCGACGCGATAGGTCAGGTCGTCGAGCTTGAGGTTGTTGCCTTTGGACAGGTGCTCTTCCATCCGCTCGAGGGTTTCGTAGGCCTCTTTGTTGTCGCCGAAGGCTTTGGACACGGAGTTGAAGGGGACGTTCTCGCCGAGCCGGTACGAGATGTTGGCCAGGTGGCAGAGAGCGCTCGAATAGTGCCCTTCGAGGATGGGCGCGTTGAGGTCCGAGGTCTTGTGGCTGCGGACGGCATCGATGAAGTTGGCGAAGTGGTTTCCAGGCTTCTTGTCGGTGAGTTCCACCTTGGGCAAGGGTTCGGGTTTGCCGCCCCCCTTGGGGTAGAAGTCGTTGCCGGCGATCGTCCCTTCCTCGAGGTGAGCGATGTTGCCGACCTTCTGGTCAAGGTATTCCGGAGTATCGAGTCCGCGGACCTCGAAGATGAGCTGGGTGTCGCCGTAGTCGAAGACGGCGATCTGGGTGTTGGCGGTTTCCCCTTGATCCTGGTAGCCGAACCGGCCGCCGAGGCTGATCACGCTCTTGGGCAGAGTCGCGCCTGGGATCAACCAGCGCGCCTTGTCCATCTCGTGGACCCCTTGATTGCCGATGTCGCCGTTGCCGAAATCCCAGAACCAGTGCCAGTTGTAGTGCACGAGGTTCGTGTTGAAGGGATGCTCGGGAGCGGGGCCGGTCCAGAGGTTGAAGTCGAGGGCCGACGGCGGATTCTCGGTCGGCTTGGTCCCGATACTCTTGCGCGACTTGTAGCAGAGGCCGCGAGAGACCAGCAGTTTGCCGTACTTGCCCGACTTGATGATCTCGGCGACCTGCATCCAGTGATCACTCGAGCGGTTCTGCGTACCGTGCTGGACGATCCGGTCGTACTTCCGAGCCGCCTCGACGGCGATCCGCCCCTCGTGGATGTTGTGGCTGCACGGCTTCTCAACGTAGACGTCCTTCCCCGCCTGGCAGCCCCAGATCGTGATCAGGGAGTGCCAATGGTTCGGCGTGGCGACCGAGATCGCGTCGAGTTCCTTGTCGTCGAGCGCCTGTCGCACGTCCTGCACGGTCTTGGGCTTGGTCCCTTTCCCCAGGGTCTCCACCATGATCTGAGCAAGGCGAGGGCCATAGGTTCGCGTGTCGGGGTCGATCAGATACGTGATCTCCACCCCTTTCATTCTCGCGAATTGATGAACGTGCTCGCCGCCTCGGCTGTGGAGGCCCGCGACACCGATGCGGACTGTGTCGTTGGCGCCGATGACCCGGCCCGATGACTTGGTCCCGCCAATCGCGAACCCCGCTCCAATGCCCGCGGCGGCCATCGAGCGACTCAAGAACCGACGGCGACTCAGGTGAGACATCGTCTTTCTCCAGACGGTGGGAATCAACTCGGGCCGCAACCGGCCTCGGCAACCTTGGGATTATGGCCGAAGCGGCGCGCGATTCCCAAGAAATTTTTGAAACCATTCATGAGATTTTCTGAATCGACATATGTGGTAAAACATAGAATGAGCATGGATAGGCAAGTCTCCGTGTCATCCCTTAAGGATCACGGGTTGTGTGCGATCTGTTCGTAACGCGATTGAGGAGGCTCATGCGGGACTGACGTTGTCACCGTGCATCAAAGGCTCGCTCCCACAATCCTATCCAAATTCTTGGCTTTGAAAAACCAAGGGCGATTTGGTTGAGAATTCGACCAAGACGTCAACCGGGTGGTTTGTCCCGCAATCTCGTAGGGTGGGCATTGCCCACCAAGGGGTTCCCATATCTCAATCGTAGGGTGGGCATGGTCCACCAAGGGTGGGTGCCATAGCCGAAGGTCGAAGCTTGGTGAGCGGTGCCCACCCTACGGAAATTGGAAGTTGTCTTGGGAGAGAATCCAGCTTAAGAGACCCACCGTCTCTGACCCTGAAGGACGGGTAGAGACGCATGGGTCTGAGTAATGTGAGTTGTGGTGAATCCGTGCGTCAAGTTCTACGAGGTCTTGGCATCAGCAGGTTGCGCGGGGGTCGAGGGGGGCACGATAATGGCTCGAGGAGTAACGATGATCAGTCGTTCGCGGCTCTTGGCGTTGGTGCCTTCGGTGGATGCGCCGGGCTGATCTTGAGTTCCAACGCTCAGTACGAGACTGGAGCCGTTGGGAATGTCGCAGGAGGTTCGGCCACATTTCTCGATCAATGAAGGTTTCGCCTTCATGGAGATGCGTCTTTCTGAATCGGCTGGCTGCCAGTGATCGAACGTGGTGATGTTGGGCAGTGAAGCGTCATGGAACTCAACCGAAAGTCGGACTCCCTGAGGGATTGATACCCCTTTGAACCGTACCTCGGTTTTGATCTCGGCTCTCAGTTTGGTCAGCGAGGGTTGTGAGGACCGGCCCTGGTCTTTGGAAACGATCGGTCTCGACTCGTGAGCCTTCGGACTCTTGTGCTCGGTCAAGTCGCCAGAACGAATGAAAATATTTTGCGAACTGAGTACAAGGCCGGGCATGTCTTCAAACATCGTTACCTTGGGACATCGCACGAGATTGGCGGCTGGGTTCTTTGGCGCGAGGTGGTGCAGGAATCTGTCGAGAGCGCGTTGATCGAAGGTCCAGGAGAGAGCCTTGACGCCGTCCTCGATAGCGGAGGGCCGGCCGTTCATGAATTCTTTCCACGATTTGGTTTCCAGGGACACGAATTGAACCTGAAAACTCACTTGCTTGTCATTTGGCGGGCGGAAGTCCTTCGGTGGAAGTATGCAAGTGAAGTCGAAGGGAGAGGAGCGGATCGTTTCCTCCTCATCGCGGATGTCGAAGTCGTCGTACAGATAAGGTGTGGACTCGATCGTGACTGCGCGAGGATTTGCCGGCCTCGTGGCGTCACTCGAGGCTGAGGTAGGAACCTGGCCCTTGGCAGTCTGGCTCCAGCCGGCCGAGACGGCGACTACGGCGAAGATGCCGGCAAGTGGCAAAGCGGTGAGGGGCCAAAGGTGGCGTTGGGGACGGGAAGGCTTCATGCCGATCAACTCCTGAATGCGAGGGAGAAGTGATGGAGATTCACCGGCCAGAGCCGCTCCGAGTGGAAGCGGGCTTGTGGCCTGACGACGAAGACGAGCGACTGACTCCAGGGCCCGGGCAAGGGCCAGAGGATCCTTGGTGATTCGGACGGCCAATGCATCGGTGCAGTACTCGCGCTGGAGACGCAACGAGCGAGAGAGCCAATGGACGGCCGGATGGTAGAAGAAGGCGATTTCGACGAGGCGCTGAACGACATTGGTGAGATGATCACCCCGGCGGGCGTGGGCCAGCTCGTGGGCGAGGACGGCCTCGAGCTGGTCCTGGGAAGACGTATCGATCCAGTGGGTGGGTAGCAGGATGAGAGGCCGGAAGAGGCCGCAAAGGCAGGGCTCGCCGATTCGAGGGTGAACCAGGACGACCGGCCTTCGGTGCAGCCTCAGACGTCGAGACAAGATCGACATGCGTATCTGAAGATCTTCTGACGCAGGTACAGCTTCACGGATAAGACGTCTGACTCCGTGCGTTCCGAGAGCCAGGACGCATCCGAGCCCACCCACAACCGAAGTCCAGACGATGAGGGCGACCGATCGCGTCGCCGAGAGTACGCGGACGGCTCGCAAGAATTCACGACTCGGGAAGGCGAACCACGATCTTGTGGTGGATTCCGCTTTAAGAGATCGAATTTGGGGATTCGATCTCCCGGCCTGTGGTCGCGGTGACAGCGAGACGCTTGCCCCGATCACCAAGGTCGCCTGTGGCGGACTGGTCACCCCCGTTGGCGACTCCAGGGCTTCTTGCAGTCCCACGACGAGGATTGGACCCACGACGACGAAACCGAGCGCGACGATCAAAATCGTATGGCGGGTTTGGTGGGCAAAATGGCGTCCGCTTTGGAGAATCAACGCCACCGTTGCCGCCACGACGAGCCCGAGCCAGAGGCTATGTAAAAGGGTCAGCCAGAGCAGGCGAGCGCTCAACCCTTGGAGCGCTTCGAGCGAGAGGGAGGGCATCGGCGATCTCCTTCCTTGGGTTCGACGGCCTGGCGGTTCTCGTAGTCGTCGAGCAGCGAGCGGATCTGCTCGAGCTCGTCGCCGGAAGGTTTTGATTGGTCGAGCAGGTGAGCGACGAGCAGGCTCGCCGAGCCGCTGTAGACCCGCTTGAGCGTTTCCCCCAGGAGGGAACGTAGCGTCTGCTCGCGGGGAGCTGCGGGTTCATAAACAAAGGCACGCCCCTGCGGTTCGCGCCGGAGCAGACCTTTGTCGGTCATGACGTTCAAGAGGCTCATGACCGACGTGTACGCCCGAGGGGACTCGGCCTCTCGGTTCACGACCTCCGCGACGTCGCGCACCGTCGCCGGGCCCTCACACTCCCAAAGGATCTTGAGAATCTCGAGCTCGGCCGGAGTCGGCTGTTCGTTTCGAGGACGCACCATTCCGGAATGACCTCCTTGTCGGTGTCGCTGTCTTGGGTACCCCATCCACGATCGGGATCATACGGGTTTTGCCGTAGAGGTCAACGGTAAAACCCGTACACAGTCTTCGCCAGGGACAATCAGCCTTTCTGACGCGGGTGCGCCAAAAAATGTCGGGGAGTCGAGTTAATCCCGGGAGGCGTCTGCGGTTCTAGCCGGGACAGGATTGGCGAGAGCCTTTGGATCTCGACTTCGGTCGATCGAGATATCGGTTCGTCCATCATTTCTCAGGTTAACCTTGGAGAGGAGATAGTCATGTATGACGTGGCGATTGTCGGAGGCGGACTCGCGGGGATGGCCACGGCGGCGCGGCTCCAGGCGCGTGGGCTTTCGACGATCGTGTTGGAATCTCATGGGCAGCCCGGCGGTTGTGCCGGTTTCTTTCGACGTAAGGGATTCTCGTTCGACGTGGGAGCCACCACGCTGGTTGACTTTGGCCCGGGAGGTGTTGGGGGGGAACTATTGGAAGGCATCGGGGCCGGGCCGCTCGATGGGGAGGCGCTCCCCGGTTACGTTGCCTGGCTGCCGGATCGGACCGTAATACTCCATCGCGACCCCGCCGCTTGGGCTCGGGAGCGGTTGCACACTTTGGGGGACAGCCCGGCCCACCGGTCGTTCTGGCGGCTCCTGGATCGGCTGGCGGCCGTCTTCTGGCGGGCGAGCCGGCTTGGGGTCAAGTTGCCGATTCAACGCATGGGGGATGTGGTTCTGGCCGCGCGGGCGGTCGGTTGGGAAAACTGGGAACTCGTCCGATACCTGCGCTGGTCCGTGGCCGACGCGTTGCACGCCTTTGGCCTGGAACGCGAGAGAGAACTCAAGGGTTTGCTGGCCATGATCGTCGAGGACACCGTTCATAGTTCCTTAGATGAGGCACCTTTGATTAATGCCGCCCTCGGGATCACGATCCGGGGGGCGGGCTTGATCCGAGCTCGAGGGGGGATGCGTGGTTTCTGGCGCGGCTTCACGGCGCACTACCGATCGCTGGGCGGCGAGCTTCGCGTCGGCTGTGCGGTCGATCGTATCGAAGGGGATGCAGGAGCGTTTCGAGTCCTCACGCGACGTGGGATCATCACGGCAGCCCAGATCGTCGCAGCCGTGCCGGCCAACCTCGCGGCGAAGCTGGGACCCGCGCCGGTCGCCCGTGCTTTAGATCCCTACTTGCGACGTGACGCGAAGGCAAGCGGAGGTGCGGTGGTCGTCTTCCTCGGTGTTCCCGAGGACGAGGTTGCCGGCCAGTCCTGGACTCACCATCAACTCTTGCACGATTATTCCCGGCCCTTGGGTCATGGGAACAACATGCTCGTCTCGGTCTCGGCACCCGACGATACCGAAAGTGCCCCGATGGGCTACCGCGCCGTGATGATCTCGACCCATTGCGAACTCGGGCCTTGGGAGAACCTCGAACCGGAAACGTATGCTTTGCACAAGCAAGAGACCGGCGAACAACTCATCCAGTACGCGCGACGAGTCTATCCCGAGCTCGGCCGACGAGCCGTCGTCTGTGAGGTGGCCACGCCGAGGACGTTCGAACGCTTCACGCGACGACCTCGCGGCGCCGTGGGCGGGGTGAAGCAGACGATGGCGAATGCGAACCAGCACGCGCTCCCCCACGACGTGGGCGTACCCGGCTATTGGCTCGTCGGCGATAGCACCTGGCCGGGGCTGGGCACCGTGGCCTGCTGCCTTGGCAGCCGCCTCGTCGCCAACGGTGTCCTCAAGCGTTCGGATTTTTGTATAAGTGGTCACTTTTGTAGGGTGGGCACCGCCCACCAATCATCACGCCATCTACGAGCTGCTGACGGGAGGTCACTGGCCGTTGGGCGTGGTCAAGGCCGGTGATTGGTGGGGGGTGGCCACCCTACAGGATTCGAAAGATTCCTTGAGGCGTTGTAAGCCTTCGTTGATGGAGACGGCCGGGGCGTAGCCGAGGTCGCGGCGGGCGGCGTCGATGTTGAACCAGTGGGCGGTGGAGAGTTGGTGGGCGAGGAAGCGGGTCATCGGGGGTTCACCGGCGATGCGAAACAGGCGGTAGGCCGTTTCGAGCAAGGCTCCGGCGGCGACGGCCACGCTTGTGGGAACGGACCGGGTGACGGGAGGGACACCGGCGGCGCTGAGGATCCGGTTGATGAGGTCCCAGAGTGGGACGGGTTCCCCCTGCGACAGGAAATAGGCTTTGCCCGCGATCGGGGAGCCGGGGGCGAGGCGGTCCGCGGCCAGGAGGTGGGCCTGGGCGGCGTTGTCGATGTAGATGGTGTCGACCAACTGATCCTGGCGGCCGATTTTGCGGAGACGGCCCGTCTTCGCCTTGGCGATGATGCGGGGGATGAGGTGGTTGTCGCCGGGTCCCCAGATCAGGTGCGGGCGAAGCGCGACGGTCGCCAGGGCATCATCATTGGCGGCCAGAACGAGGCGTTCGGCCTCGGCCTTGGTGGCCGAGTAGAACGACTCATAGTGAGTCGGGTAAAGTGCCGACTCGTCGACCCCGGCGATGTCGGCGCCGTTGAAGACGACGCTGGGTGAGCTCGTGAAAACAAGCCGGCGAATCCCGTGCTCGCGGCAAGCGTCGAGGATGTTGCGGGTTCCTTCGACGTTGGGACGATGATAGTCGGCGTAAGAACCCCAGATCCCGGCCTTGGCCGCGACGTGGAAAACCACGTCACAGCCTTCGACGGCTCGACGGACGGCGCTCGCGTCGGCGAGGTCCCCCTGGACCATGGTGACTTCCAGGTCCCGGAGCCGAGGGTAATCGCCTCGGGCCAGGGTGCGGATCGACGCTCCTCGCGCGTGCAGGAGGTCGACGATGGCCCCGCCCAGGAAGCCGCCACCGCCGGTGACAAGTGCTTTCATTTCAATCTCCTCGCTGCCCAGACGGCCAGCTTCTCACGGAAGATCTTGGCGTTGTGGCGGATGTCGACGGGAAAGGCGGGATGGAACAAAATCGTGTCGATATTTTTGGTGTGTGGGTGTTTGGCGCCGATGTCGAGGAGCTGGCGGCGGATCGTATCGACGGGGATGCGACGCCACTTCGTTCTCGGTGGTGGTTGGTTCAGCTCGACGCAAAGCACGGGACGCATCCGACCCGGTTCGCCGATGCCGACGAGCGCAGTGCGAAAGACAGCCGAATGGGTGTTGAAGACGGCCTCGCAGGGGATGGTGAAGAGCGTGCCGCTCGGGGTAACCACGCGATGTGACTTCCGTCCGCAGAACCAGATTCGCCCGAGGGGATCGCGGTAGCCGAGGTCCCCCATGCGGTGGTAGAAGCCCCCCTGCCCTGGCGCATTGATCGCGATCTTGGCCAAGGCGGTCGACTCGGGGCGGTGGAAGTACTCGCGGGTCACGTTGGAACCTCGGACAACGATCTCGCCGATCTCGCCGTCGGGGAGCACGAGGTCGTCGGACCAGGTCGCGATCGGCGCGTCGGTGATGCGCACGATCTTGAGAGTTACCCCTTCGACGGGAAAGCCCACACAGACGCCTGCGCCTTGATCCGTCTGGTGCCGTGTCTCGCCCAGGATCAAGGGGCTTGAGATCGAGCAGACGGGAAGGGCCTCGGTGGCGCCGTAGGGGGTGTGGATCGGGGCGTCGGGCGCGAGGAGCTTCGCGAAGGTCTGGAGTACCCGGGCTGGCACGGGGGCACCCGCCGAAATGACTCGGCGGAGGGTTGGCAAGCTCGCTCCCAAGGCCACGCCATGCTCACCCACGCGGCGGATCAGGGCCGGTGAGCCGAACATATTGGTGACCTTGAATTCATGAATTGCCCTGAGGATCTTGATCGGGTTGACCCGGGCCGGGCGGGTCGCATCCATCTCCGGGATGATCGACGTCATCCCCAGGGCCGGGCCGAAGAGGGCGAAGAGAGGGAAGGTGCAGAGGTCGACCTCGCCGGGCTGGATCCCATAGAGCCCACGGAGGAGTTCAACCTGCTTGACGAAGATCGCGTGAGTGTACACCACTCCCTTGGGGACTCCCGTGCTCCCGCTCGTAAACAGGATCGCGGCCGTCTCGTCGGGGCGGGTGCGCGCCAGCACAGGTTCATCGACTGATGAGTTTCCCGCGTGGGTGAGCTCAGCCAGGGTGGGGCCGCCGCCGGGCCAGCGCCGGCCGACCGTCACCAGGCGCAAGTCGATATCCCTACCCCAACCCAGCACCTGGCGCGCGGCCTGGGCCTTGGGGATGCCGATGAACGCCTCCGGGGTGGCTTCTTGAATGCACTGTTTGAGATTCTTGAACCCCATCCCCGGGTCGATCAGAACCGGCACCGCGCCGAGCTTGAAGAGAGCGAACGTCAACGCGAAGAAGTCAACGCTGGGCTTGACCATCACGACCGTGCGGGTCCCGCGGTCGATGCCGATCGTCCTCAACCCCCGTGCCATGCGATCGCTCAGGTCGTCCAGTTCGCGAAACGTCAGCCGCAAGCCGCGTGCGGGCCAGATCACCGCCCAGGCCTGAGCGTGGCTTCGAGCCATTTCCGGAAGGCTCGCGGCGATGTTGATGAAATCGGTGTCGATCAAGTTCGAGCCGTCCTTCGACCGCGTGTGGGGCGGTTTCCCTTCGAGTTGCACCCTGAGTCTGGTGAAACACCAGTTCGAGGAATGTATGCCCAAGGATCTGGATAGGCCTTGATCCCTTGCAGCCTCCGGTTGGGCGTGGGGGCTAACCGGCCTATGGCTTGTCGACGGCTGATCCCACATGTGGGCAAGCCACCTGTGCCACCCGAATACTCAGCAAACCTCCGACTCAGAGGCGATCCGAATCGGGTTTGGCCGTGTGAGATCAGAACAGGTGGGTGGCCGGAGAGGTGCGCAGCGACGCCTCGGGGGCAGGCCTGGGCAGATTCCCGGGGCCTCGAAGACTCGTCCCCGGCCACCCTAATCCCGCATTCCCCTATCAGAATCCTCGTTCCGGATAGTCTCTCAGGAGACCAGGCCACGGGCTTCATGGGGAGTTGGCAATCCTCATGTTTGTTTGGTCGATGGCGCTCGATCCGCAGCGGCTGATCGTGAACCCGTTCTTCTCGTACGTGGGGAAGGTGGGCTCCCGTGCTTATATTACGCACTTTGCCGCCTTGGTGCTTTGCCGGCGGTCGCTTGCGGTGGTATTACCCGGTTTGGACTCGCAGCACTGGTTGATTTCCTTCGTGGCCTGGTCTTCGTTGGCATTCGCGCTGACGATGGGGTTGTCGAGTCTGACGTTTCATCTCATTGAAACACCGGGGCAACGGCTCGGCAAGCGACTCATCGCCAGGCTGGAGAGGGGCAAGCTCGAGGCCTTGGAATCGCCGTTTCGCGACGGCTGGAATCCGCCCGGGAAGGCTTACTCCTGACCTGGCACGGGGTGTTTTCGCAGGAAGTCGCGTACGAGGGGAACGACCTCGTCGGTTTCGTCTTCGAGGATGTAATGTCCCGCTCGGGGAAAACGGTGGACTTCGGCGTCAGGGAAGCGTTGGACCCATTCTGCGAGGAAGTGGTGGTCGAAGACGAAGTCCTTCATGCCCCAGGCGATCAGCATGGGGACTTTGGATAAGAGTCTCAGGCGATCTTGGACCTCGGAGACGAGGTCGAACGCGCGGTCGCCGGAGCGGAGCGGGATGTCTTGAACGAAGCGGTGGATCGCGATGCGATTGTCCCAGGAGTCGTAGGGGGCGAGGTAGGCGTCGCGCACGAGGCTCGGCATCTTATGGTGCTTGCAGCCGATCAGGGCGGTTCCTCGGCAAAACGCGTTCAAGCCCCGGACCATCCAGGCCCCGAGCGGCGTGTCGCGGCAGATCCAGAGGGGCCAGGGGAACGGCTTCGACGGCGGTAAGAGGAACGCGGCCGTGTTGAGCACGACCAGCCGCGCGATCCGCTCCGGGTGTCGGGCGGCGTAGGTCAGGCCGATCATTCCACCCCAGTCGTGCACGACGAGCGTAATGTTACGGTCGACCCCGAGGTGGTTCAGGAGTGTTTCGAGGTCGTCGACTCGACGCGCAAGCGTGTACGTGTATTTCGAATCGTCGGGCTTGTCCGAAAGGCCGCAGCCGATGTGGTCGGGGACGATCGTGCGATAGGAACCCGAGAGCGCTTCGACCAGGTTGCGATAGTAGTACGACCAGGATGGGTTGCCGTGCACCATCACAACCGGCTCCCCCTGCCCCTCGTCGAGGTAGTGATAGCGCAGGCCGTTCAGGTCGAGGTCGTGCCCCGGATGAATCCGCCGGAATTCGTCGAAGCTTTCGGTCATGCGAGCCACCCGGGCTGTTGGCGATGGAGCACGTGCGGTTGAAACGTGATCCCGCGGCACATTTCTCCAACCCCCGTAGGGCAGGCCTTGGCCTGCCGGGCTTGTCCGAGAGCCGGTGTTGTCGCGGGTGGAATTCCAAGGCAGGCCAAGGCCTGTCCTACATCATTTGCTTGGGTTCTCTGGCTAGAGCGGTTTGCGATGGGATAGCACACACGAAAGCCGGAGCGTGACCACGTTGCTCGAGGGCAGTAAACAGGCTCTGTGGGTGGCACTGGTGGCTTGTCCACCCGTGGGCCAAGGCTGGCGCCACTGGTGGACAAGCCACCAGTACCACCCCATACGCCCATCTATATCGCATCGGTTCATGTTGCGTCCAACACATAAATCCCAGGGATTTCACTCAGATCTTCCGGGATTTTGTAAGCGATCCCATCGCAAACCGCTCTAGGTTGTGTCGTGTCCACCGGACGCGAAGGCCGGCTCACCACTCCAATCCGAGCATCAGGCAGTTGAGGCCGCTGCCGATGCCGAGGAAGGCGACGCGATCGCCGGGGCGGAGGAAGTCGCGGTCCTCGGCCAGGGCGGCGGTCAGGGGGAGCGAGACGGTGCCGATGTTGCCGAGATACGTGTAGGTGGAGAAGTCCTTGTCGAGGGAGATCCCGAGCGTCTGGAGGATCGTGTCGCGATGGCCCGATCCGACCTGGTGGCAGATCACTTTGTCGATCTGGTCTTTCATCCAGCCGAGTTTGCGGAGGAAGGCCGCCCAGGTGCGTGTGCCGAGTTCGACGCCGTGCTTGAGGACGGCGATCGAGTCGGTGGCCATGAACTGGTGGAAGCCCAGAGGGCGAATCGCCTCGATACCCCAGCGGCAGAGGGCGTGGAACTGAGGAGCCGTTTGGGTGACGCCTCCCAGAAGCCTCCGCCGTTTTTCGGGGGAGAACGAGCCGTCGGTCAGGAGCATGGCCACGGCCCCCGAGCCGCCGGTGAGGGTGGCGAGCGACTCCTTGAAGGTTTCCATCGTGCCCGAGGTGAGCATCCGATCGATCATGATGTCGTTGATCTCGCGTGCGGTCTCGCACGAGACGACCATTCCCGCTCGGATCTGTCCGAGCTCGATGCGGTTGGCGATGTCGATCATGCCGTTGAGCACGCCCAGGCAGGCGTTGCTGATGTCGTACACCGCAGCCCCTTCGGCCACGCCGACCCCCGCCGCGACCCGGCAGGCGGTGGCCGGTTCGAACAGCTCGCGGCAGACTCCCGCATAGATCAGTACGTCGAGGTCTTCGGGGCGCACGTTCGAGCTCGCGAGCGCCTGTTTGGCGGCGGCCGTCGCGCCTTCGGAGACGGGGTACCCTTCGTCCCACCAGCGCCGTTCGACGATCCCCGTCAAGGCTTCGAGCTGCCCTTCGGGGATGCGCAAGGCGTCGTAGAACCGCTTGAGCCGCCCTTCGAGTTCGGCCGAGGTGACCACCACCGGCGGCAGCTCGTAGCCAATCGCATCGATATATACCCGCGAGTATCTCATCGAGTCTCCGCTTTGAGACCGGCCTCTCCCGTAGGGTGGGCCTTGCCCACCAAGATTTCTTGCCATGACCAGCGAGGCGATTGGTGGGTGGTACCCACGCCACAAAGATTGTAAGAGACTATCCGTTAACGGGATACTGATGAGAAAGTGCGTCACTTGGGTGGCCGGGGACGAGTCTTCGAGGCCCCGGGGATAGGCTGAGGCTTGCCCCCGGGGCGTCGCTGCGCTCCTCCCCGGCCACCCACCTGTTCTGCCTTTGCATTGCTAATCCCTAACCGGATAGCCTCTAAGAGGTTGCTGTGTCCCGGAGTGAATTCTTTTGGTGGGCGGTGCCCATCCTACGAGATTCCGAGCGTGAAGTCGTTCATTTGGAAGATCGTTCGCCCGTCGACGGTGAGGAAGCCATCGGCTTTGAGGCGGCGATGTTGGTCGTCGACCTCGGTGATGACGGCCTGGACGACGACGCGGTGGTCGGTCGGCAGGACCTGGCCGCGGTACATCCAGCGATGCGGGAGGCTCGACTCGAACCGGAAGACCGTCTCGGGGCCGACCCCCCAGCGCTCGGCGGCCTTGACTTTAAGCAGTTGCAGGAACGATTCCAACCCCAACGAGCCCGGGCAGACCGGGTCTTGATAGAAGTGGGCCTGGAAATACCACGTGCCGGGATCGACGGGCTGCGACCCTTCGATGAACCCGAGCCCGTGCGGGCCCCCGTCCGGGATGAACACGTCGATATGGTCGATCATGCGGAACCGGTCGTCGGGGAACGGAGCTTCCCTGGGATAGTCGAACGACTGCGCGCGGGCCAGTTCGGCCTGCGCCGGGCGGTAAAGCGAGGCGTCGCGGATGCCGATCTGGTTGGCCAGGGCCTCGGCCCGGAAGAACCCGAAATAGGTGTCGCCGCGATAGATCGTCCGCCCCTGGGCCAACACTTCGAGGTCGAAGTTCTGGATGATCATCCCCGCGGAGCGCGAGACCTTGGTGATCCGGATGTTCGTGACCAGCGTGCCGGTGTGCGGGGTCACCGGTTCGAATGCGATCGCCGCCCCTCCCAGGTTGCGGAACTTCAAGTCCTCGTCGCTGGTCAGGGCCGAGCCGAGGTAGGCGGCGAGCCAGCCGCAAGGTTGCAGGGCCGCCTCGAGTAGCACCGCGAAGGGCATATGCGGAGCCCGCTCGGCGGCGAAGTACCAGGCCTCCGAGGGAACGTCGTACCTCGCCTCGATCTCGCCGCCGGCGACCAGCTTCCAGGGCTCCGCGCGGATCGCCGTGATGCGGTCGAGGAACTGGAACGGCGGACCGGGCAAACGGGCGATCACCCGCTCGGAATCGAAGACGCGATAGGGCTCGCCGAACGCCTCCGAAGGTTTGCCGACCGCAAAGGCCAGGATCCGATCCTGGTCGAACAAAGGGGGCGGCTCATCGGCGATCAAAGCCGGTTGGGTTGCGCGTCCGGCCCAGGTCCGACGGAGAGCCTCACGCGAGAGGCCGGTCATGCGCAAGGACATGTCGGTAATTTCAACGATCGGCTTGCCGTCGGCGTACATGAGGGCGTCGACGATCGCGTAAGGCTCGGGCCCGTAGCCGAGTTCCTTGATGGTGACCTCGTAGGTGACCTTCTTCGTCGACTCGATGACTTGACCCCGGCACTTCAGGCGGCTGGCGACTCCCGGCACCGGCTCGCAGACGACTTCGTCGTGCTCGCCGACCCAGCCCATACGCATGAGGTGGATCCGGAGCGTGTGCAGGCAGCACTCGAACATCAAGGTGCCGGGCATCACGCGGTCGTCGACGAAGTGACAGGTCATGAACCAGTCACTGGGGTCGATGTCGGCCTCGGCACGAATACGGCCGAGTCCGAACCGACCGCCCTGGGGATCGAGCTCGAGGACGCGATGCACCAGGGTCATCAGGCCCCCTGGCAGGCGCATGGGGTGATGAAGCGGGAGGCCTTCAAACTGAGGACCGAATGCGGTGGCCAGATCGCCGCGCCGGAGTGCCTCGACCTGTTCGTCGTTGTAGGATTCGACGCCGATGGTCACGAAGTCTTCCCAGTCGTCCGGCTTGCCCCCGGTACGGGTCTGGCGTTCGAGGCGAGGAGCCACGATCCCTTGTCCGGCCGCTAGTGCTTCGGCCGTGAAGAAGCCCGCGCAGCCGTCCCGCATCGACATGAGCGGTTCGCCGGCGACGGTGGCCTCGAAATGGAACCGGAAGAGGTACGTCTCCCCTTGGCGGAAGAAGTGATCGATGTGGATATCGTAATGGATGACGTCGTCAGGAACGGGCAGCGGGCGGTGGAATGTTACCACGGCGTCGAGCAGGCGATAGACGGCAAGCCCCTTCGTGATGAAGTCGATTCCGAGATAGCCGGACAGGAAGAGGTCGGCCTGACCGGATTCGACGGCGATGCAGGTGGGGATCCGGCCGCCGTCGAGGTACCAGGCCCCTGGCAGTACGTCGTGCTCGGTCACGACACGGCCCCCTTGGAGCGAGCGCGGTTCTCCCTCGATGGTCAAGATCCGGTCGACCAGCATCAGAGGTTCATCGGGAAGTCGGACGCGGGTGGGATGAGCGTCGATGGCGGCAAACTCGGGACCGAGTACCGCCCCGATCGATCCCACGGCGAACTCGAGGCATTGATCGCGGTTAAGCGCTACAGCGATCGGAGGAGCCGGCGTCTCGTTGGATATCAGTGTGTGATCACGTGAGGGATCGTGAGGCTCTAATGAGTTCGAAGGCCTCTCCACGACGGGATCGTCGAGTAGTGCTTCGATCAGGGCCATTTGAAAGGCAAGCTGGTTGCCCAGGGTTTGGCTAAGATCGCTGGAGACCTTCAGGAAGACCTCGTGGGCTTCGGCCTTGGCGCTCTCGGTCGCCGCGAACTGTCGGCTCAGCGGATCGCTGGTGGGAAGGGGGCTGAAGTTCGACACGTTGGGAGGTACCTGTCCGCTGTTCGGGCCGGAGGCCGAGGGCTCAACCGGGTGAGGGTGGCGATGGTCGGTCACGATCGGTTCGATGGCTGCCTTGGGCGGCAGAAACTCAGCGGCTGCTGTTGCTGTTGCTGTTGCTGTTGCTGGCGGGTCTGCTGCGGGCGGGTCTGCTGCGGGCGGACTGGTGATCTGGGGGGGGCGACGGTTCTGCGTGGGAGGCTTGGGGACGCGGAACGGTTGCCCGCCAACTTCCACTGTGAGGAGTCGTCCCGAACGTCCGGTGGATTTCGTCGCCTCGGTCGAATCACGTTCCTTGCCGCCATAGAGCGGGGTGAGGTCGACGGGCACGCGCTCGGCGATCAGGCGGGCGAGCAGGTCGAGGATCGTCATCAGTGGGTCGTGGCCGGGAAGGCAGGCCGACAGGGCCAAATGAGGCTCGCCTTCTAGAATCAGGTCGATCATGCGGGAGCAGGAGCCGCCGGGACCGACCTCGATGAAGACGTGGACCCCGTCGTCATAGGCACGTTCGATGACGGCCGGGAAGTCGATCCCATTGAGAGCCTGGGCGGCAACGGTGGCGGCCGCCGACTCGCGGTTGGGGACGAACGACAAGCTCGAGGCTCCGCTGTAGAAGCGGAGGCCGGGAGGCGGGGTTGTCGCGAGCAGGTGTAAGGCATGGTACTCCGGCTCGACCTGGCGGACGATCTCGCAGTGGATCGTGCTGACGAGGGGGAGCGGGAAGAACCGGCCTCCGAGCTTGCGGACGAGTTGATCGACCGCCTGGCGCTCGCCCCCGATAACCGTTTCGCTCGGCGTGTTTTCGATCAGGACGTAGGCCCGCTTCTTGCGGCCGACGAGTGCTCGCCGGATGGTTTCGGCGGGGTAAGGCACGATGCCGGCCACCCAGTCGACCGCTTTCCCGGCGTCGATTCCCCAGGCGCGGCGGGCGGCCTCGCAGGGCCCGGCAAGCTCGGTGCGGAAAAGTGGCGAATCGTTGAGGCGTTTGAGCATGAGGTCGCGCTCGGTCCAGGCCCGCAGCGCGAACAATCCCGACGACTCGCCCAGGCTATAGCCAATCACCGCTTGCGGCGCCAGACCGAACGCGACCAGGAGGTCGGAAACCAAGCAGCCGAGCGTTACCTGGCCGAAGATTGGCGGCCGATGGTCGGTGAAGCGCTCCGGGGGGTCGGTATTCCAGAACGTTCCTGGAGCGATCTGATCCTGGAGCCAGCCGTTCTCGGCATCCTGGGTGCGGAGGATCTCGGGCCAGAGTGACGACAGGGCCCGTCCCATCCCGGCGAACTGATTGCCCATGCCGGGGAAGACGAAGGCAAGCTCACCCTCCGTCGCGAGATTGCCGCTCGTCAGGAAGGCGCGGTTGTCCGTACGTCGCTTGGCGTGAGGTCCGGCGTCTTTCGTGCGGATCCGTTGTCGGGCCTCAGCCAGCAGTTCGAAGAAGGAGTCGGTGATCGACTTCCCGGGTGCGGGACGGGGGCGATGATTGCCTGCGTGGGCCACAAGGGTCAGGGCGAGCAGTTTCGAGGGGTCGGTTCTGCGCGTTTGCCACCAGCGCCGGGCGAGTGTCTCGAGCGTCGAGAAGGGCTCGTCCACGGCCAACGTCTCCAGCGCATCGAGCCCTTGGTGCAGTCCTTCTTCGTCATCGGCCTCGATCACGAAGAGCACGGCACTGCGAGCGCCGAGCGGCTGAAGCCGGTCTGGGTATGGCGTAGCGGCTTGAGGTTCGTAGGCTTCGAGAACGGCGTGGAGGCAGTTGCCATCACTGCCGAGCGAGCTGACCCCTGCGCGTCGGGGGCCTTGGGCTCGGTTGCGGAGCCAAAACTGAGGGCCTCGGGGCACGAAGAAGGGGGAGTGACTGCGGCCGAGCTCCGGCGCGAGTTCGTCGTCGCACAAGGGTGGGAGCAATTGTTGATACAAACAGAGCGACGCCTTGATCAGCGAGGCGAGGCCGGAGGCCGCGCCGGCGTGGCCGACGTCGCCCTTGGCCGATCCCACCGCGCACATCGCGGATTCGGGCCAAGGCCGGCTGAACTCGGCGAGTGCCGAAGCTTCGAGCACATCCTCGGCCGGGCGTCCGCTGCCGTTGGCTTCCAGGTAGCCGACGCTCGCCGGGTCGACCTCGGCCTGGGCGTAACCGCGGTCGAGGGCGGAGAGGTAGGCCGAGACCCCCGAGCCCGAGGCCGCGCCCACGCCTTTGACCACGGCGTAGATCCGGTCGCCGTCGCGCTCGGCGTCGTCGAGCCGCTTGAGGATGACGGCCCCTGCCCCATCGCTCGGGATCGTGCCGTCGGCCCTGCGCCCGAGCGGTCGAACCGTCCCCGAGGCGGAGAACGGATGGAGTTGTTCCGCGCAGAGCACGGCGCGGACGTCGCAGGCGAAGTCGACCGCGCCGACGATCGCCTCGTCGATCTCCCGGTTCTCGAGCAGGCGCATGGCGACCTCAAGGGCCCGCAGCCCCGATGTCTCCTCGCCCGAAACCGTAAAGCTCGGACCGCCGAGGCGAAACTCGCGCGCGATCCGGCTGGCGACGAGTCCTCCGAGGGCCCCCATCGTCCGATTCGCCGACAGGGCCGGGCCCGAGGCGTCTCTCAGGGCCGCGAGCCAGGACTCGACCTGGACCTCGGAGAGTCCCCAGCCCTCTTCTCGATTCCAGGCGCGTGCCTTCTCGAGCAACGACCAGCGATGATGAAAATTGGTCGTGTTCAGGTCGAGTCCGATCCCGACGAACACGCCGGCGCGAAGCCGGGGCCGATCGTCCCAGCCTGCGTCGGCGATCGCCTCGGCGGCGGCCAGGAGTGCCAACGACTGCTGCGGCAGCATCTCCTCGAGCTCGCGAGGAGGAATTCGGAATTGGTCCATCCGGAGCGACAGCTCCTTGATGGCGTAGCCTTGAGGCTTGAAGCGGTCGAGTCCCTCGTTGCGATACCAGGCGCTGGCCGGGATTCCCCACCAATTCCGGAGGTCGACCGGAGCCTCGGTGTTCTCGCCGCCGAGCACGCGCTCCTGGAAAGCCCGGAGCCCCCGGAAGGGGCCGAAGTGGGCCGCCATCCCCACGATGGCCATGGGAGTGGCTCGAGGTGACCGGCTTGGAGGTGAGACCGGCGTGGACGCAGGACGATCCGAGCGATGTCGTTGCGTGGCGTCGTCCGGAACCCATTCTTCAATCAAGGCGTGAGCATTGATCCCGCCGAAGCCGAAGCCGCTGATGGCGGCGCGGCGGGCTCGCCCCTGGGCGCGGGGTTGCCACGGCCGGGATTCGCCCAGGACGCGGAATGGGCTCGTCTCGTAGTCGAGGGTCGCCGCCGGGGTCGTGAAGTTGGCGGTGGGAGGGAACGTCTCGTGCTTGAAGGCGAGCAGGAGCTTGAGCACGCCGGCAGCGCCGGCGGCCGTCAGGGCGTGGCCGATGTTCGACTTCACCGAGCCGATCACGCACTGCCCCGGCTTCCAGCCTGCGGCTCCCCAGAGGGTGCGGAGGCTCTCGAACTCGACGGCGTCGCCGACCGGGGTACCGGTGGCGTGGCATTCGATCAGGTCGACCTCGCGCGGGTCCCAGCCGGCACGCTCGTAGGCCGAGCCCATGGCGCGGAGCTGTCCCTCGGAGCTGGGGGCCAGCAGGCCACCGTCGACGTCGTTGGAGAGGCCGACCGCCGCGATGACGCCATGGATCGTGTCCCCCTGGCAGAGGGCGTCGGAAAGTCGCTTGAGGACGAAGATCCCCGACCCTTCGCCCACGACCAGGCCGTCGCCCTGCGCATCGAAGGGGCTCGGTTTGCCGGTCGCCGACAACGCCCGCAACTGCGAGAACCCCATCTGGGTGTAGAGCGGGTCAGGCCGAGAGAGGCCCCCTGCGAGCATCGCGTCGGCCTGGCCGGCGAGAAGGGCGTCGCACGCCAGCTTGAGCGCGTAGAGGGATGAGGCGCAGGCGGCGTCAAGCGTGTAACTCCCTCCGCCCAGGCCCAGGGCCCGGGCCAGTAATCCGGCCGGCAGCCCCGCGACGTACGCGTTCCAAGGGTCCGTGCGCTCGGTGTCGACGCTCGGTACTCCCGCGACTTCTTCGAAGGTCCGTCCCAGCATGTCGTCGGCGATGGCCGAGGCCGACTCGGTTGGCAGGACGATGTTGCCGAGAACCACCCCGACGCGACTGCGGTCGAGCGTCGCCGTCCGGGCGCTGCGCCAGGCCTGGCGGCCGGCGTGGAGCGCCAGGTGCACGGACGGATCGAGCCGTGCCAGCAGCTCCGGATCGAGGTCGAGTCCTTCGGCGTCGAACACGAAGTCTTCGACGAACCCGCCTCGCGTCGAGTAAACGTGGTCCGCGGCCCCGACTTCCGCATCGTAGGCGTCGGCCGCATCAAGCGCCCAGCGCCCCGGAGGTACCTCACGCGTGGAGTCGACCCCCCCCACGACGTTGGCCCAAAACCGCTCGAGGTCGGGAGCGCCGGGGAAAATCCCCCCGATCCCGACGATCGCTACCCGCTCTGCCTGTTGCATGATCGTGTTGCAAAAGAAGAAACCACCCCTTGGATCCGGCAAATGAATTCAGAGGCTATCCGGATGAGGGTTAGTCATGTGAACTCTGGAAAGGCGGGTGGCCGGGGAGGAGCGCAGCGACGCCCCGGGACGAGCCTTGGCCTATCTCCGGGGCCTCGAAGACTCGTCCCCGGCCACCCAAACAACGCATCCTCACGTCAGTGCTCACTTTCCGGATAGTCTCTCAGATAGGAATACACGATAGTAATTGCGTAAATCACTCTGTGTTGATTCCGTCCTTCTGGAATTCCATGGCAGCGGTTTACAAACGGGCTGGCTACGGAATTCCCGGCGATGTCAATAAGCCGGTTGCTGGCTTGTCCACCCGTGGACCGGGGCCCATCCCACGGGTGGACAAGCCACCGGTGTTACCCAAAGAGCCTCTTGAGTGGTTCATCCACCAGGTTGCTTTCCCGTAGGGTGGGTACTGCCCACCAATCTCATGGGTTCGACCAGGGTTCAATCCCTGGTGGGCAATGCCCACCCTACAAGAAAGGGACTTGCCGGACGCTCCATTTAGCGGTCTCACATCTGGGTCAACCTTCCGCAGTTCGGTGCGCAGACCAGAGAAAACCGCTTTAGGAGGCTAACGTCATCCGGTTGCGCCGGAAGGCCTGGTTGAGAGAGGCGTCGATGACGCACTCGTAATCACTCATCTGAGCGATCAAACCGCCGTCGAGGTCGAGGATCTCGACATCCGCGCGGGCGCGATGGGTCCCGGTCTGCGTGATCTTGGCGACGATGCGGACTTCGGTCTGGGGGAACAGGTTGCGAAACTGGCGATATCGGCCGATGAAGGTCGGCAGCGATGCGGCGCCCAGGTGCTCGACGCTCCAGACGATCAGCATCTGGAAGGCGCAGTCGATGGACAGTGGGTCGGAGAGCCAGCTCTGGCGCAGGGGCCGGTCGATCCAGGTCGCCGGTGCGGGGGTGGTCGCGGCCAGGGCGACGATTCCCGACTCGTCGCAGCCTTCGATCTGGTCGAGGCCCTGGAGGTCGGGACCGTGGAAGAGGATATCGCGATAGATCTCGGCCGTCCCCGAGGTCAAGGGGGGCAGGTCCCGCTCTTCGATGGCCCGTCGGCCCGTCAGCAGGCGTTCGGCCAGGAGGATCTCGGCGCGGGCGTGGAGGGTATCGCGGTCCGACCCTTCCACCTTGCCGCGGAGCTCGACCGGCACGCGGTAGAAGGCCCCGTCGCGAACGGCCTTCGCCGCCAGGACGCGAATCGTCTCCGGCCGGTCGTCCCGGAGCACGACCCCTTTATAAAGGCGGAGGTCGTCAACGCCGCCGAAGGCAAGGCCAGGGTGGCGCTGAAGAGCCCCCTGGGCGAGCCATTCGAGGATCAGGGCCATGGGTAGAACCGGTCGGCCATCGATGATGTGCGACCGCAGGATTGGGGTCGAGGCGACGTCCAGGGTCCGTTCGAAGACGGTGGTCAACGTCGGGTTCGCGGCGGCAGGCGCAGGGGACTCAACATCCGGCTTGGGCTCGGGCGCGTCTCCTGCTGCTCCGAGGATGACGATCTCGGTGGGGCGGTCGCCTTCGACCGAGAGTTCCTCGACGAGGTAGCGTGCCCCGTCGCGGAGCGGGATCAGGGGGATCCCCTCCGACTCGAACAGGGGGCGGAGCGACGGCGTGACCATGCCGCCGGCCCAAGGTCCCCAGTTGACGGCCACGACCCGGCAATGAGGCCGGTTTTGAGCCTCGCGCTGGGCCCATTTGTTCAAGATTTCATTGGCCGCTGCGTAGGCGACCTGCCCCTTGCGGCCGAACCTTGCGGTTGAGGACGAGAAGAGCACGAGTACCTGAAGATCATCGCCGGCCGTCGCGTCGAGCAAGCCGCGGAGGCCGTGCACCTTGGTGTCGTAGACCGAGGCGAATTGTTCGTCGCTCTGGTCGACGATCAGGCGGTCGGCCAGCACCCCCGCGCCGTGAACCAGGCCTCGGATCGGTCCGACCTCGGCCCGGATCGCGTCGAGGGTCTGTCGCAAGGCTTGGCTATCGCGGACGTCGACCGAACGGTAGATCGCGTGGGCTCCGGTGGCTCGGATCCGGTCGAGGTTCGCCACGATTTCGCGATTGGCGGTGAGGTCGCGGTACTGGGCGCCGATGATTTGCGGCGTGGCATGGCCGTTGGCACGAGCGGCCAGGGCCCGCTTGATCTCGCCCTCTTGGACGAGCGGCGCGAGCCAGGTTGGCTCGGGGGTCGGCTCGGGGCTTCGGCCGAGCAGGACGACGGTGGGCTGAGAGGCCTCCGCGAGCGCCCAGGCGACTTCCGCCGTGACGCCTCGCGCTCCTCCCGTCACAACGATGACGTCCCCCTTCTTGAGCGGCGAGGCGGCAGAACGAGGGGGCAAGTCCACCGGCGCGAGCTCGAGGGTCGTCCGTCCCTCGCGTGTCAGGCCGACCTCGGCCGGACCTGGGCGGAAGAGTTCGGTAATTAGCCGCTTGGCGGCCTGCGCAGGGTCTCGCAATTGGGGGTCGAGGTCGATGGCTTTGCAAGCGACCTCGGGCCATTCGTGTCCGGCCGTCTTGGCCAGTCCGGCCAACCCTCCCACCGTGGGGTCGACGCCGCCGGCAAGGCTTCGGAAGCCGAAATGCCCGTCGAGTCGACTGACGGTGGCTAGCAGGGCTCCTCCCCCCTGCCCGGCCTGGCGAAGCCCCGTACCACAGGTGCGGAGCAGGCGGAAGCTTTCCCCGATCAAGGTGTCGCCATCGGCGACTCCTTCGTCGAGCAGGATCAGGCCATCAAGATGAGCGGGTGGATTCAGAATTCCCACCTGGGCCCGGGGGATCAAGCGAGGGCGAAACCCTTGGCTTTCGAGCCGGCCGGCCAGGGCTTTTGCCAGGCCTTTTCCGTCATCGGTGATCCAGATCTCGCCCCCTTTGCGGAGAGCAATCGTCTCGGATTTTCCCGGTTCGGTCAGTGGAACGCTCCGCACGACCAGCCGCTGCACGGCGGGCCTCGAAGCCGGAGCCGGAGAGGGTTCCCGAACGAGCGTGGCTTTCGAGCCCGAGTGCCCGTTCACCGACTCTGTGACCTTGTGCGAAGTCGTTTCGGGGAGCAAGGGCGGGGCGCTTGCGTTCGCATCAGGCGAACCCGCGAGGAAGTCGACGATCTGTCCGAGGGTTCTCAAGGTCCCGAGGTGCTCGGGTTTGACGACGGGAGCCTCGGGTAGTCGTTCCTGGATGGCGGAGAGGATTTCGACCCGTTTGATGGAGTC
>Ga0153954_1000251_pt1 | contig 46991 bp, 37 predicted proteins | sample TSFL038MetaG_FD_102277 | JGI IMG/M metagenome (GOLD analysis project Ga0153954, IMG submission 102277) | Attine ant fungus gardens microbial communities from Florida, USA - TSFL038 MetaG | ecosystem: Host-associated > Fungi > Mycelium > Unclassified | place: USA: Florida, Wekiwa Springs State...
ATGTTTCAATCCGCGCCCTCGCACGAGGGCGAACACCGCCGCTGCAAGTCTGGGGATCAGCGGCGGTTAGGAAGCAGTTTTCGCGAAATCGGGACGAATGACAAGAGATAGAAGGAGGAGGAAGCTGCGACGAGGACGGAAGTTTTCATCGAGAAACGAGTTACACCGATCGCGAACCTCCCTGATTTTCGATGCGCGCTGAGGGTTCGCGTTAGACGATGAGCGGGCCGTCGAGGCCGAATTTTGGGGTGACGCTGTGATGCTCGACGCGATGGCTGGGATCGGCATCCAGGAAGGAGAATCGAACGCTGTCGACGTTGGGATCCATGATTCGCAACCGGTGATCACGGCAGGTGACCTATTGAGAAGGGTCGACCTTCAACTCGAACACGAGTGCTGGAATTGTTGCAAAGATGCAGAGATTGTCGCCCTGAAGTTCCTCTATCGCCAGAGGCTTTTGGTCGGGCATAATGAGGGATTGGAATCGAGGAAGAGTTCTACGCACGAGTCAATGACCCGATGGCCACGGATACGACGTCTCCCCTCCCCTGTTCCTCGCGCCAAAGCGAGCGCAATGTGGCAGCGACGCAACTCCCCGAGTTGCCGCTTGTCCCGCTCACGCTGCCGCACTTGCCGGCGAGTCGTGCTGAGATGGATCGCAGAGGGTGGGATTACGTCGATGTCGTTTTCGTGACCGGCGATGCTTATGTCGACCACCCCGCTTTTGCCATGGGCATTCTGGGGCGAGTGCTCGAGGCTGCCGGTTTCCGGGTTGCGATTCTGAGTCAGCCGGATTGGCGGAGCGCCGATCCCTGGCGACAGTTTGGCCGTCCTCGCCTGTTCTTCGGCATCAGTGCCGGGAACATGGACAGCATGATCAACCACTACACGGCCAACAAGAAGGTCCGCAACGACGACGCGTATAGCCCCGGGGGAACGATCGGCCTCCGGCCCGACCGAGCGACTTTACCCTATTGTCAACGCGCACGTGAGGCGTTTCCCGGGGTTCCCGTCATCGCGGGAGGCGTGGAAGCCTCGCTTCGCCGGCTCGCACACTACGACTACTGGAGTGATACCGTCAAACGCTCGATTCTCCTGGACTCGAAGGCCGACATGGTCGTCTTCGGGATGGGGGAGCAACCCATCGTCGAGATCGCGCGACGGTTGGCCGCAGGGGAATCCGTCCGCGACCTCCGCGACATGCACGGCGTGGCCTATACGCTGGGGGCCAAGGATGCGCCGCCTGCCGATGCGGTCGTCCTGCCCTCGTTTGAAGAGATCAAGACCGACAAACGTAAGTTCGCACTGGCTACCAGGACGATCCACCAGGAGACGAATCCCCTCAACGCCAGGCGCCTGGTTCAGTTCCACGATCGACAGGCCGTGGTGGTCAACCCCCCTGCACTTCCCATCAGCCAGGAGGACATGGACCGGATCTATGGCTTATCGTACACCCGGCGTCCGCACCCGATGTACGGCGGCAAAACGATTCCGGCGTACGAAGCCGTCAAGGACTCGGTCACGATCATGCGCGGCTGTTTCGGCGGCTGCACGTTCTGCTCAATCACCACTCATCAAGGACGGATCATCCAATCGCGGTCTCAGGAGTCGGTCCTCGCGGAGCTTCGGCGCCTGGGCCAGGATTCGGAGTTCTCGGGAATCGTCTCGGACATCGGCGGGCCGACGGCGAACATGTACCAGATGCGCTGTACGCGACCCGAGGTCGAGGCGAAGTGCAAACGGCTTTCCTGCGTACATCCTAAGATCTGCAAGCTCTTGGGGACCGATCACGGCCCTCTGATCGACCTGATGAAGCAGAGCCGAGAGATTGATGGGATCCGCAAGGTCCACGTCGCGTCGGGGGTTCGGATGGACCTGGCCCAGCTCTCGCCCCGCTATCTCGAGGAACTGGCGGCGCACCACGTGGGCGGTCACCTCAAAGTCGCGCCCGAGCATACGGACCCCGACGTCCTGAAGCGGATGAAGAAGCCGGAGATCAATGATTATCAGTCGTTCGATCGGGAGTTCCGTGAAGCCAGTCAGCGTGCGGGGAAAGCCCAGTACACGGTCCCTTACTTCATCGCGTCGCACCCGGGAAGTGACCTCGACGCGATGATCGATCTCGCGCTCTTCCTGAAGCGGAACGGGTACAAGCCGGATCAAGTGCAGGACTTTATCCCGGCCCCGTTTGATATCGCCACGTGCATGTATTACACGGGGATCGACCCCTTCACGGGAGAAGAGGTTTATACGGCCAAGAAACTCAACGACCGCAAGCTGCAACGCGCCCTTTTGCAATTCTTCAAACCCGAAAACTACTTCGAAGTGCGCGAAGCACTCATGAAGGTGGGGCGAGCGGATTTGATCGGCTCCGGCTGTGACGCCTTGATCCCGGCCCAGCCCCCCAAGGCGGCGCTTCGGGCTCGGATGGAAAAGGCGAACCGAACGCTCACTGAAGGGCGCTATGTCCATACACCACCGGCGCAAGCCAGCGCCGAGAAGCAAGGGCAGCCCCCCTCGCGGGCGAGCTCGGGATATCGCCCGCATCGCAAGTCGGCCAAGCGCCGGCCTCGTTGATCGGATCGAATCGATCGCCTGCGAACTCGCATCAACACGCAAGGCGTCTGCCGCTCGCACGCGCCTTCACTTACATAAAAACAGATAAGCTCCTCTAACGATTCTTCCCACGATGAACCAACGACCGAAACGATCGCGTCCCCGACCAGCCGCAAAATTCCCGCTCCCCAGGCCTGGTGCGTCCAAGGTAAGGCGAGGTCCCCATCGCGATCCGATCGCGGCTCCGGCTGCGTCCGAACCGAAACGAGGCCGGGCTGCTGCGCGGTCGGCTCAGGTTGAGTACCGCGATCGGACGCCAACCCACGTGGCGTCTCTGGAACTCCTGGCGGAAACCGCCGTCGGGCTGGCACTGAAGGTTGAAAGGGCCGTCTTTCAGGAAGGGAAGCGGGCCGATCGCGTTCTCGGAGCCCTGCTCCGCACGAGACGAGAGCTCGCAGCCCCAGACCTCCATTTTTTGAGTCAGGCGGTCTTCGCCTTGTTTCGCTGGCACGGTTGGCTCGAACCCGCTGGCTCGGCTCCGCCGGAAGCGCGTCTCCTGTTGGCTTGGCTTCTGGATGCGCCAAGCATTCACCCGGTCTGCCGTGTTTGGGCACGTGTCCTGGGGCGTGACATTAGCCGGCTGCACGCGTTAGGGGATGCTCCGAACTGGACGGCTCGTGCGGAAGGGCTCAAACGCTGGTTTGAAGGCCGCGCGATCAACGCCGACCCCTGGCGGCTCTTCCCGGCCTGGTTCCGGGAGCACCTCCCCTTGCCTCCTGGGGGCGCTCCGCCCAAAGCCCGCTACCTGGAACTCTTGCAAACGCTGCAATCGCGCCCTTCGCTCTGGATTCGCGCTCAGGGAGCGAATGAGAAGACCCTCTGGGCCGAACTCACGGAGATGGGGCACAAGCCCTGGGCGCATCGCCACGTTTTACGTGCAGCCAAGATCGATGCCGAGGCCGATGTCCACCACCTGCCCGCGTTTGAGCGTGGGGAACTCGAGATCCAGGATCTCGCCTCGCAAGCGGTGGCCTTGGCGTGCGACCCAGATCCCGGCGAGCGCTGGTGGGACGCTTGCGCTGGGGCGGGAGGCAAGGCGATCCATCTGGCGGCTCTCATGGGAGGTAAGGGGGTCGTCGTCGCCACCGATGTCAACGCGATCCGACTCAAGGAAGCGGTCCGACGAGCTCGCCGGAGTCCCTTCCGCAACCTCACCACCAAAGAGTGGGACGGCCGACATCTTCCCTCGAAGGCGAAGAGTTTCGATGGAGTCCTGGTCGACGCCCCCTGCTCTGGGATTGGGACATGGCGCCGCAATCCGGATGCACGCTGGTCCTTCGACAGCCAGGCCATCAGCCGGCTCGTTGAGTTACAGACCCAACTCCTCCACACGGCTTCCGGGGGAGTCCGTCCTGGAGGCACCCTGGTCTATTCCGTCTGCACGCTCACGCCCAGCGAAACGACCGGTGTCGTGCGGAGCTTCCTTGAGTCCCATCCCGAGTTCAAGCTCGACCCGTTCCCGCATCCCCTGAACGGCTCACCAACCGAGGGGAGCGTTCTCATCTGGCCCCAAGAGGCCGACACCGACGCCATGTTCATTGCGCGGATGATCAAGGTCGAGGCGCCGAAATCCACGGCATGAGTCGTGACTCGAGCCGGAATGATTCCAAGGACGTCGGAGGGAGGGCTCAGACGCTTCGATGGCTTCCCTGCCCGAGATTGCGTCTGGGCCTCCGGGCGGGTGACCGGGGAGGCCCCGGGGACGAGCCTCGGCTTATCCCCGGGGCCTCGAAGACTCGTCCACGGTCACCAAATCAACATATTCTCACGTCAGTGTTCACTCTCCGGATAGTCTCTCAGACATCCTTGGAACTCGTGGCTCGACCCTTTGCCACCTTCGTTGAGGTCGCCTTCCTGCGTCTGCGCGACAACTTTTCGAGTGCCTCGGCGTTCCGGGTCCCCCACTCATACAGCATCTCGATCGGCTCGATGAAGAGCTGACCTAAAGGCGTGAGGGTATATTCAACCATGGGGGGCACGACCGGATAGACCTTACGGTCGATGAGGCCGTCCTGCTCCATTTCTCGCAATGTCTGGGTGAGCATTTTCTTGGAAATGCCCGGCAAACTGCGTTGCAGTGCCCCAGTGCGGCACGTGCGACCATGGAGATGTAAAGCGTGGAGAACCATACTGGTCCACTTCACGCTGAACAACTCGAGCACGCGGCGGGGTGCGCAATTCTCATCCAGAATGATCGGCATCGACTCAGGCATGGTTATAGGCACCAGTTGGTAACTACGGCACCAAATCGTACCTTCTGGACTCGATGGGGACAAGGACCTAGATTTCGTCTATTGAGAGCTGGAACAGAATCACCCTGCCCCGCCTGATGTCGGGAGTCCTGGTCAGGGGATTTTGGGAGATCTCACGATTGGACCGTTCTTGGGAAATGCACCGTTGAACGGCTTGGGGTGACCTCTACCATTTTCGAGGGAAACGATCCTTCGTTCCTCGCACGTCGCACTGGATCCTCGCCGTTCTCGGAGGACTCGACATGAGCCGCCTCGCAAAGGTCTCGTATTCCCTTCTCGACCTGTGTCCGATCACACAGGGAGGGACAGCCGCCCAGTCCTTCCGGAATACGCTGGATTTGGCACGCCATGCGGAAGAGTGGGGATATCAGCGCTACTGGGTCGCCGAGCATCACAACATTCCGGGGATCGCGAGCGCAGCGACTTCAGTCGTGATCGGATATGTCGCCGGTGGGACCTCGCGAATCCGAGTCGGCTCGGGGGGCATCATGCTCCCGAATCACTCGCCGCTCGTGATTGCCGAGCAGTTCGGTACGCTCGAGTCGCTCTACCCTGGTCGAATTGACCTGGGACTGGGTCGTGCACCCGGCGGCGATCAGGCAACGGCTCATGCGCTCCGACGTTATTTCAAGGGAGCCGACGGCTTTCCGCAGGATGTCCGCGAGTTGCAGGCCTTCTTGGGTCCTTCTCAGCCAGGTCAGATTGTCTGTGCGGTCCCTGGGGACGGTCTGAACGTCCCGCTCTGGCTCTTGGGATCGAGCGACTTCAGCGCCCGCCTTGCTGCTGAACTGGGCTTGCCCTTCGCGTTCGCGTCACACTTTGCGCCCGATTACTTGTTCCAGGCCCTGGAACTCTATCGGACCTATTTCAAACCCTCCGAGGCGCTGAGCCGACCGTATGCGATGCTCGGCGTGAATGTCTTCGCGGCCGATACGGACGAGGAAGCGCGTCGCCTGTTTACGTCGTTGCAACAAGCCTTCCTCAACCTGATTCGGGGAAAGCCGGGCCCGCTCCTGCCACCAGTCGACGGCATGGAAGGACGATGGAGCCCGCACGAACAAGCACACATCGAACGCATGACGCGCGTCTCCGCCGTCGGCTCACCCGAGACCGTGCGCCAAGAGTTGGAAGAGCTGATCGTTGCGACCAGGGTGGACGAGGTGATGGTCACATCCCAAACGTTCGACCACGGCGCACGGCTCCGCTCCTTCGAGATCGTGGCCGAAGTCTTCAAAGCTGCTCAAGGATCGTGACGGGCTCGGGCCCAGCCCACATAGATTGATAGCCGCTAAGAGACTATCCGGAAAGAGGATTTCGATGGAAGAATGCGTGATTTGAGTGGCCGGGGACGAGTCTTCGAGGCCCCGGGGATCAGCCTAGGCCTGTCCCCGGGGCGTCGCTGCGCTCCTCCCCGGCCACCCATCTTTTCTAATCTCACGCGGCCAAACTCTATCCGGATAGCCTCTAACAGCCGAGCAATTTCGAAAGCCAAACGACCGGGGAGAGTCGAAACTCTCTCCGGTCGTGGGTGTTCGTTCGCCTTGAATTCGGGGCAGGCGTCAGACTTGTTACTTCGGCAAGGCGATGGCGACCGGCTCCTCATCGACCGGAGCCGGGATGGCGGTCGCTGCTTCGGCGGCCTTGCGGGCCTGAGTCGAGACCGGACCCTGCAAGAGACCGACGATCAACGAAAGTCCAGCACAAGCGGCTACAGCCACTGCCGTGGGCCAGGGCACACGTGCGGCGATCGGGGTCGATGGGGCTGGGCGAAGATACATCACGACGATGATGCGGAGATAGTAATAGGCACCGATCGCCGCATTCAGCGCACCAATCACCGCCAGCCAGAAGAAGAGATTCGAGTCTCCGTTCACGGCAACGTTGAAGGCCGATGCAAACAAGGCAAACTTCCCGAAGAAGCCGGCGAGAGGCGGAATACCCGCCAGGCTCAGGAGGCAGACGACCATCGCCAAAGCAAGGCGAGGATGAGTGGTCCCCAAGCCCGCGAGGTCGTCCACCGACTCAACGGCCCGCTCGGGCGTGCTCAGAGCAATAACGACGCCGAAAGCACCCAGCGTCATCAAAGCATAGGCCAGCAGGTAGATCAGCACTCCCTGCGTGCCGAAGAACGCCGGATTGAAGCCGGCCGGATTATAGAACGAAGCGGCTACGCCGATCAGCAGGTACCCGGCATGAGCGATCGACGAATAAGCAAAGAGTCGCTTGAGGTCGTTTTGAACCAGGGCCACAGTATTGCCCAACGTCATCGTCACCGCCGCGATGATCCAGACGACCAGCACAGCACGATAGCCCAGCAGGCTTCCGATACCGTCAGCAGCGATCAACGCAGAAAGCGTTCGAGCGATTGCCAAGAAGCCGATCGCCTTGGGAATCCAGGCCAGCAGGGCCGCAATCACCGTCGGTGAGCCCTGGTAGACGTCGGGAGCATAGAAGTGGAACGGAACGGCCGCGACCCGGAAACCGAGACCAGCCATGATGAACACGACGGCGATCAGGGCAAGTTGCGGCTGAGGAACGTTCGGGGCGTGCGACGCCAGGAAGGCCAAAGCCTTCAAGTTGCTCACCCCGGTGAGCCCGTAGAGGAACGCCAGACCGTACAGCAACAGGCCCGATGAGAAGATGCTCAAGAAGAAATACTTGGTCGCCGCTTCTTGCGTCGTCGCATTCCGTCTCGGCAGGTACAGGATCAGGTACGTGGGGATGCTGACAAGTTCGAGGCCCACGAACAAGAAGATCATTTCGTTCGCCGCGGCTACGAGCATGGTCCCTGCTTGAATCATCAGCAGAGCGCCAAAAAACTCGGGTGCTCGTGCGTCATCGACCTGGTCGTGAGCGAAGGCAAAGAGCACGAATCCGGTCAGGATCAGCACGAGGCGAGCATCGAACGAGAATGTGTCGTTGAGCGCAACGGCGGAGTAGAGGTCGGTGACCTGTCCCTTGATGGCGAGGAGCGCCAGCAACGAAGCCAGGAGTGTCCCGAACGCCCCCAAACTCCAGTAGTGCCGAGGCAGACGAACAAACGGGGCGGCCGTCATCATCGCAACCGCCACGAGCAGGAGCAGCAATTCCGGCGCGAGAACGCGGAGTGTCTGCTGAACAACATCCAAGGCGTTGGGAGGAAGCATCAACGGCTGCCCTTGCTGGGAAGTTGAGTGATCGTTAACGAACCCTGCTGCTGAGCGGAAACCCGAGCCGGGGGAGGTGTCGGGGCGTCAGAACGAACCGAGGTCACACCAGGTTCCTTCGACACCAACGCCGCGATGGGGGCGACTGCCGGCCGAATCCGCTCCAGGAAGGGACGCGGGTAAACACCAATCAAGACGATCAGGACCATGAGCGGGGTAAGTCCCGCGATTTCATGCCAACCCACGGGCGCGATCTTCGTAGCCACCGCCCCGTGATCGTGACCATGGCCGTGACCATGGCCATGGCCTGTACCATGAGCGTGAGGCTCGTGAAGGGGGCCGAAGATCACGCGTTGAAGCATGAGGAAGAGATAGTAGGCCCCGAGCACCATACCCGTTGCTGCGAACGCGGCTGCCTTGGGACTCTTCGCGAAGGTTCCCGCCAGGATGGGGAACTCACCCACGAAGCCATTCAGCCCAGGAACGGCGGCCGAACCCAGCGAAGCGAGAATCAGGAAGAAGGCCAGCAGCGGGAGCCGTTCCCACAGGCCTCCGAGCTCGGCCATTTCTCGGGTGTGATACCGCTCGTAGATCACCCCAACGCACGCGAAGAGAGCTCCGGTCGTGATCCCGTGGTTGATCATCTGAATCACCGAGCCGTCGAGTGCGGTCGGATTCAGCGAGAAGATCCCCAAGACGATGAACCCCATGTGGCTCACCGAACTGTAGGCCACGAGTCGCTTGATGTCGGTCTGGGCGAGAGCGGTCAGCGCACCGTAGATGATCCCAATCACGGACAACGTCGCCAGCAGCGGGAACAAGACCTGGGCACCCACCGGGGTCATCCCCAGGTTAAAGCGAATCAAGCCGTAGCTTCCCACTTTGAGCAAGACGCCGGCCAGCAAGATGGAGCCGGCGGCCGGTGCCTCGACGTGGGCCAAGGGCAACCACGTGTGGAACGGAAACATCGGCACTTTGATGGCGAACCCGGCGAACAACAGCAGGAAGATCAGGACCTGCGGGCTGACCGACCACGGGGTCGTCCTTTGCCACTCTGCCCAAGGCATCTCGGCGAGTCCCTTGGTCAGTTCCGGGATCGAAAATGTCAGCGTGTGGCTGGGTGAGTGTTGGTAATGGATAACCACCAGCGCGATCACACCCAAAAGTGTGAGTAAGCTACCGGCGAGTGTGTAAAGGAAGAAAGTAACCGAGGCCTGCCGCCGCTCGCTTCCCCCCCAGAGCCCGATCAAGAAGAAGAGCGGGATCAGCGAGAACTCGAAGAAGATGTAGAAGAGCACCACGTCAAGACTGGCGAACAGGCCCAGCAATCCCGACTGAAGCATCAGCAGGAATGCATAATGCAAGGGCGCTCGTTCTTGGATCGATTCCCACGAAGAGAAGATCGCGGGAATCATCAGAACGGAGCTCAGCACGAAGAGCCAGATGCTCAAGCCGTCGAGACCGAGCGAGAAGCGAATATCGGGCGTCCCGAGCCAGCTCAGTCCCAGCTTGCCCCCTTCTCCCCTGAAGGCGAATTGCGGCCCGAGTTCCTCGGCCCGGAACCCTGCGAGCAGGAACAAGCTGAACACCAACGTCACCAAAACGGTCCCCAGAGCAATAGCTCGAGCCGTTTTGACCTCGAGACGAGGCGCGAGGAAAAGGACCAAACTCCCGAGCATTGGGAGGAAGGTCGTGATCACCAAAAGCTGCGCCATTTCAAGAGTCCTTGTCGCCCGTCAGTTTCCGAGATCTCGGAGCATCCGCACGGCAAAACATCGTATCGGAGAAGCCGGCGCCAATCAGTCAAAACCAGGCGCCGGCCGAGTAAGGATCGTCATGTGAAGAGCAGGATGATCCAGAGCAATCCCGCCACGCCGAGCGCGGTCACCGCCGCGTAGAACTGGACCAAGCCGTTTTGCAGCGGCGCGAGCAAGTCGCGACCGACGAGACGGGGGATCCAGGCGGTTCCACGAACCAAGGCTCCGTGCACCAGGTATCGATCCAAGAACGCGAGGAACGAAGCCAGTGCCAGGAGCGGACGAACGAATACCAGAACGTACAACTCATCAATCCAGAACTTGTTGTACGAGGCGAGATACAACGGTCTCAGCGCGGTCGCAAGCTTACCGGGCAACGGACTCGGCTTGGCATAGAGCACGTAGCTCGCAACCAATCCGATGACCCCGACGAGTGTTCCCACGATCGCCGTGGTCCAATCGTACTGGTGATGCTCGAGGTGCTTGAGATCTTCGAAGGCCAGCGAGTGCTCAAGGTGGTGCTCGAAGAAGCCCGTCAGGGGCCCGAACGCGATACCGACCAGGAAGGCACAAACGGCAAGCACCATGAGAGGAATCGTCATGACCGGCGGCGACTCATGGCCGATCTCGTGGCCATGACCATGACCATGATCATCGGCACTATGGCCGTGCGCGTCATGCGCGGCTTCAGCCTCGGCTTCGGGATCATTTGGGCTCGGAAGCTTCTCGGGGCCGTGGAAGGTGAGGAAGAAGGCTCGGCCAGTATAAAAGGCAGTCAGCAAGGCCGTCATAACGGCGATCCAATAAATGAGCATGTAAGCGCCGCCGGCCGAACCTTGCGACTCATGCGATGCCATCTTCAAGGCGGCAAGGATGTCGTCCTTGCTCCAGAACCCCGCGAACGGGAAGATGCCGGCGAGAGCCAAGGCACCTATCGCGAAGGTCCTGTAAGTGTGCGGCATGCGGTGCCGCAGGCCTCGGAACCTTCGCATGTCGATCACGCCGCCCATGGCGTGCATCACGCTACCCGAACCGAGGAACAAGAGAGCCTTGAAGAACGCGTGGGTGAAGAGGTGGAACATCGCGGCGACGACCGCGAACTGGGCCACGTTCCCAACGCCTGCTCCTAGCCCCATGAACATGAAACCGAGCTGACTGACGGTGGAGTAAGCCAGGACTCGTTTGAGGTCGGTCTGGGTTACGGCGATCGCACCAGACAAGAGTGCTGTAAGGCAGCCGGTCGCCGCAATCAACAGTTGGACATTCGGTGCATAAGCGAAGAGCGGAGAAGACCGAGCGACCAGGTAAACACCCGCCGTCACCATGGTGGCCGCGTGGATGAGGGCGGAGACAGGAGTCGGACCTTCCATCGCGTCGGGGAGCCACACATAAAGGGGCACTTGAGCACTCTTGGCCGTCGCTGCCCAGAAGAGCAGAAGCGCGATCCCTACGAGTGCGCTTTGAGGCACTTGGCTCAGGTTCTCCGCACTCAGAACGTTCCCATAGCTCAAGTCGTGATTCAGGCTGACCGTCCAGAGCCAAAAGAGGGCAATCGCGAACCCGAAGTCACCCACGCGATTGACCAGGAACGCTTTCTTCGCGGCTGCCGCGGCGGAAGGCTTGGCATGCCAGAATCCGACGAGCAAATAGCTGCAGGTACCCACGCCTTCCCAGAAGGCATAGGTCAGCACATAGTTGTTCGAGAGCACCAGCCCGGTCATCGAGAAGACGAACAGGCCGACGCAAGCGAAGAATCGGGGATAACCGGGGTCACCGGCCATGTACCCCGCGGCGAAAATCGCGACGAGCGTGGACACGAATGTGACCATCGCCAGCATCATCGTGGTGAGTCCGTCAATACGGAACTCGATCGGGACGTGGAGTCCGCTCACTTCGAACCAGTCATAGACGACGGTCTTCGGCTCCGGGCCCGCTACGGAGAGCAATCCGAGCGAGACCAGAAACGCGACAAGAATTCCGATCACGACCGGATAATGCGCCCGCTCGCGAAGTTGCCGTCCCCCGACGGCCGCTATCAGAGCCCCCAGCAACGGGGAGAAGGGCAGCAGCCAGGCGTTATTCACCAAGAAGTTCGACACGTCGAAGCTCCCAACATTCTCGATCGGGCGCGAGGGTTACCGGCCAAGGATCGGCGTGGTTCAAAAAATCGGCTCGAAGCAGTTTAGTCCCGTCTCTCGATCCAGGGAGAGTTCGGGTGCGGCGGCTCGTGGCCGGCGGGAATCAAGTGAGGATACGACTCGGGTCCCTCGGTATGCAGGGCCGGCTCGGCTTCGCTTTCCTCGACACTCCTGGAGTAAGCGGGTTGCCCAGGCTCACGGATCTCCTGCCAGAGTGTGACGTCGAGCGAGGACTTACGATTGAAGAGGACGAGGATCAAGCCCAGGGCGACCGAGGCCTCGCAGGCTGCCACCGTCAACATCACGATCGTGAAGACCTGTCCTGTCCAGTTGCCGTGGTAGCGACCGAAACCAACAAGGGTGAGCGCAACCCCTTGGAGCATCATCTCGGCCGACAGGAACATCACAATCAGGTTCCGTCGGGCCAAGAAGCCGAGCATCCCCAAGACGAAGAGCGCGGCCCCGATCAAGAGGTAGTTCCGCAACAGGTCGAACGTGAAGTCTGCGGCTGGCATGGCGTGACTCGATTCGTATCTCGAACAGGGGCTCGGGGATCTCGATGAACCAACGAGGACTTCGTGAGCGTCCGCACTTCGACCTAAGCGGTCACTTCCTGACTCGTGGGACGAACCGGCGGTTTGGGTGTCGCGATCGAAAGTGCTCCGATCAACGCCACGAAAAGAAGCACACCCGCCAGTTCAATGATGAGCAATTGGTCGGTGTAAAGGGTTTCACCCAGGCCCGCCACGTGAGGTTTCGCCGCACCATTCTCATCCTTGAACAGAGCCGTAGGACGCACGGCCCGCGCCAGGACTTTCGCGTTTTGGGGATTCGTCTTCGCCAGTTCCGAAAGTTGCGGGAGGCGATCCTGTGGCTCCTTGAAGCCGACCGTAGCATTGCCGCCCGGTGCGGTGATCGAGAGGAGTGAGTAGAGCAGGGCCCAAAAGAGCAAGAAGCAGGTCAGCGTCCCCCGAAACGGTGATCGGGCGGCTCGGTCGTAAATGGCACGCCCTTCCATTTGAGCGAGCATGATCACGAAGAGGAAGGTGACGATGATCGCTCCCGCGTAGACGATGACCGTTCCCACAGCGAGGAACTGGGCTTCGGCAAGCAGGAACAAGCCGGATGTCGAGAGTACCACCGACGCAAACCAGAGCGCGCTATAGACTGGGTTTCTCGATGAGATCGTGAGGACTCCACCCGCGATCGCCGTGAAACCGAAGGCGTAGAAGAAGAGACTCGTCAGGAACGGACCGGGTGGACTCCAGTAGCGAGCGAACAAGAGTACGCTCAGTGCCGTCAGGATCCCCCCGACCACGTGAACCCGGCGCGGCTTGATGGTGCCGAAGCGGTGCGGCAACAGGAGATACGTGCCCACTGCGCCGAGGACGATGACGGCGACGGCCAGCGTCAGATCATTACTCGCTTGGATATCCACGGTTGCAAACATCCTTCTCGAGGCACGACTGAATTCAGTGCGCGGGTTTAATCGTCGTCTCGGACGAATTGCCTACGGGACCTTTACCGAACTTCATCGGCTCGGCGTCCTTGGTCGCATCGAAAACGGAAAGGAGCTTCGACTTATCGAAGATCATTTGTTCGCGTGAGAGCCCTGTTAGGTCATACAGGCCGGTCAGTTCGATCGCTTCGACGGGACAGGCCTCTTCGCACATGCCGCAATAAATGCAGCGGAGTTCGTCGATCACGAAGCTCTCGCAGTACTTTTCGCGGTCGGGCCAGGTCTCGGGAGCGGTCGCGCCGACGATGTCGATGCAGTGGGCGGGACAGGCCGTGGCGCAGAGCATGCAGGCCACGCACTTCACTCGCCCCTGCTCATCCTTGTTGAGTCGATGCACACCCCGGTAGTTCTGACTGGGGACGTGCTGCTCCTCGGGGTATTGAACGGTGATCGCCGTGTTCGAGAACATCACGCCGGCGATATGCTTGGCTGTGACGACCAAGCCCCCAAGAATCTGGGGCAAATATGTCTTCTCACTCAACGTGAGCTTGGGGGGTGTCAGGCGTTTCAAATTCGGATCATCGGGGCGCACGTGAAAGTCTCCTGACCACGCCAAACATACTTGAGTTTTCCGGCCGACCGCTCATCGTCTCCTGGCGGTCGGCTGGGGTGTAACAATCGTGTGTGGCCTTCGCTACCCGAAAGCTCTGAGGCTCACCAAATCAGTTGAAGGAGGGCGGCCGTAGCGACCAGATTCACGAGCGCGAGCGGAATCAATGACTTCCAGGCCAGGTCCATCAGTTGGTCGTAGCGGAACCGGGGCAACGTCCACCGGACCCACATGATGAAGACGATCATCACGCCGACCTTGCCGACGAAGATGAAGAGCTTGACCAACGCCCAGAACCAGGTCGTCTGAGACTGGTTGGTGATGAACGGGAGATTCCACCCTCCGAGGAACAAGGCCACCGTCAGGAAGCTGATCGTGATGATGTTGAGATACTCACCGAGGAAGAACATACCGAACTTCATCGCCGAGTACTCGGTGTGAAATCCGCCAACCAACTCCTGTTCGCTCTCGGGCAAGTCAAATGGCAAACGGTTGGTTTCCGCGAAGGCACTGATCAAGAAGAGCAGAAAACCGACCGGCTGGATGACGATCCCCCAGACCCACCGATCCTGCCAGTTGATGATCGTGTTCAGGTCGAGCGACTTGGCGACGAGAACCATCCCCAGGATCGAGAGGCCCATCGGAATCTCGTAGCTGATCAACTGGGCGCTCGAACGAAGGCCTCCGAGAAAGGCGTATTTACTGTTCGAGGACCAGCCGGCCAGGATGATCGAGTAAACGCCGAGGCTACCGATCGCGAAGACGTAAACGACGCCGACGTCAATCCCCGGGGCGATCTGAAACTGGATCGGACCATTGAACAGGTGCGGACCGTTGGGACCCACCGGACCGAACGGCACAACGGCGAACGAAATGGTCGCCGCGATGATGGCGATCATCGGGGCGAGCACATAGATCGGCTTATCGACATAGCGCGGAACAACGTCCTCTTTCAGGAGCATCTTCGCGCCATCGGCCAACGGTTGAAGCAACCCGAAAGGGAGCCCGAACTGGCGACCGCAACGGTTCGGTCCGATTCGGTCTTGGGCATAGGCTGCAACCTTCCGTTCGACGAGAATCAGGTAGGCGACCGCCCCCTGCGTGATCCCCACGACGAGTAGGATTTTCACCAAGATGCCGAGGACGACCAGGAGCTCCATGAACATCACCCTTCCCGAAGAATCGTAACCGCGGCCAATCGGGACGGATCGAGCGAACCGCCGTGGGGAACTTAAATGAACAAGCTCGACTCGATCCCACCGTCTCTACTGACGTTGCTCAATCGTGCGCATCACCAACGAAAGGGACCCGAGGACATCGGGTCCTTAACCTCTCACCAAATCAGCCCGGAACACGGATCCCTCTGGCTCCGCCGTTCCTGGTCCAAGCATCACGGAATTTGACTGCGGGAGCACTCGGCTCGGTTGAGCCAAGTACGGCCCCGAAGGGATGAACCTTGCCCCCCTTGGCGACGGAGAAGGCAGGCACCACCTCGGCCAGCTCGGCCAGAACGTCGCGTGAGTGGATCGGTCCCTTCGATCGACCGAGGAGGATCGCGATCAGGTCGAGGTCGGGCAACGAGCCGTCACGAGGCGGCAGAGCGGCCTCGGCATACTGGAGGCGACCATCCGCGTTGACATAGCAACCGGCCTTCTCGGCGAACGTGGCTCCGGCCAGGACAACGTCGGCGGCCTGAGCGAGCGGCGTTACGTGGGTGTCCTGCACCACGAGGAACTCCACGTGAGGTCGCAACCGGGATACGTCGTGATCGGTGAAGGCGGGAGCCATCGCGTCCGAGAGGACGTAGAGGCCACGGAATTCTTGTGCGGCCACGCGCTGGGAGATGGCCTGGAAGTTGATCACTTCTCCTTGGAAGTGCTGAAGGACCGCTTCAACACCTCGTCGGTTCGGGCACTTCTCCGCGTGGATCGTGAACGGACGAGGCACCACGAAGCTGGTGTCTCCCGTTCGTCCCTTCTGGATGTCGGGTTGGAAGGTGACATCCGTGCCATTCGTCGGCACCGGGCCGAGAGCGAGAACCGCATTCGTGTTCAGCCCCTTGATATAAGAGGCTGCGAGATACGCTTCTTCCACCGTGAGGAACGGTGAGAGGATGGCGGCGATAGCACCGCCGGAGTCGGAAACCCGCGTGAGCCCCTGCCCTGCCTCTTTCAGGGCCTGATCGATCGGGACCGGGAGCAGGTCGTCTTTCTGGCGGACGTACATGGCCGAAAGTAAGGCCGCGTCGTTGGCACTCTTGTAGCCGTAACGCCCTTCGTCGCAGATCCAGTAATCGTTGACGTGGGGGTTGTGTCTTGGCTTCAGCCGCCAGAGAGCGCCTCGATTTTCCTCGGCACTGATGTTGCACCCGGTGGAGCAACTCGTGCAAATCGAGTCATGCTTGGAGAGGAACCAAACACGCTGGTTGTGCAGGAAATCTTTGTCGAGTAGAGCACCGACGGGGCAAAGATCGACGACGTTGCCGGCGAGCGGGTTTTCGACGGGGAGTCCGGGAAAGACATCGATCTCGGCGTGACTACCGCGCCGCATGACCTGGAGTTCACCGGTCTGCGTGATTTCGCGAGTGAAGCGCACGCAGCGCGTGCACATGATGCAACGGTCTTGGTTGAGCTGGATCAGGTCCGAGACGTCCTTGCGTGGGTTGACGGTTCGCTCTTCCACGAACCGGTGCACCGCCTGGCCGTTCTCGTAGCTGTAATCCTGGAGGCCGCATTCACCGGCCTGGTCGCAGACCGGGCAATCGAGCGGGTGATTGATCAGGAGGTATTCCATGATCATCCGCTGATGTTCTTTGACCTTGGCGCTGTCGGTGACAATCACCGTGAGGTCTTTGGCCGGGGTCTGGCAGCCCGGGACGAGCTTCGGGATCATCTTGATCTCGCCCGTCTTCGGATCCTTGCTGCCCACCTCGATTTCGCACATACGGCAGTTGGCGACCACGGAGAGGGCGGGGTGCCAGCAGTAGTAGGGGATCTCAACCCCTACGCGTGAGGCCATCTGGATGGCGTTGAGCTTTTCGCCCTCGGGGATCTCATGCTCTTGGCCGTTGATGATGATCGTCGCCATCAGCTTCCTTCGTCGTTCGTAGGGCGTGTTCGACACGCCATTCGGCGAGAAAATCCGGCGTGGATCGCACGCCCTACAGTGACGTCATCCCGACGTTGAAACCATCAATTCGCGTGCGGAGATCGCAATGCGCCGCCTGGAGCGGTGAGGATCGGCAACTGCGTCAGGCTCGCGGGATCGATCGGCGCCCCTTTGCTGATCCGCTCTTGAAGCGGCGTCACTTCGCGGGAGCTGACCTGATGCGTCTTGATGTAGTCTTCGAGTTCGGGCCGGAACTTGGCGAGTGCGTTCTTGATCGGCCAAGCCGCCCCGTCGGCCAGACCACAGATCGTGGTTCCCGGCATGATCCCCAGGTTGTTAGCCAACTGGAGCATGATGTCGAGATCTTCGCTGCGTCCGCCGCCATCCTTGATTCGCTTGATTGTCCTGTAGAGCCAGTTCGTCCCCTCACGGCAGGGAGTGCACTGGCCGCAGCTCTCGTGGGCGAAGAATCGCGCACAGTTGTAGAGATAGTCGAGAATAGGAGTCTGATCGTCGATCACGGTCACGGCTGCGGTTCCGAGACCGAGGCAGCCGGGCTTGCGCAGGCTCTCGAAGTCGAGCGGAGTGTCGAGTTCGTCGGCCGACAAGAGTCCCATGCTGATCCCGCCCGGGACGGCTGCCTTGGCCTTTCGGCCCTTCCAGACGCCGCCGGCATAATCGTCGATCAAGGCCCGGCAGGTGATGCCGAGCGGCAGTTCGACGCAAACTTGCTTGTTGACGTGCCCCGACACGCAGTAGAGCTTGGGTCCATAGCTCTTGGGCGTACCGATGGACTTGAACCAGTCGGCCCCGCGTTCGATGATGTGCGGGACACAGCAAAGCGTTTCGATGTTGTTGACGACGGTCGGCTTGCGGAAAGCCCCTTCGATGGCCGGGAACGGCGGCTTGATGCGAGGCCAGCCCCGTTTACCTTCGAGGCTCTCGATCAGTCCCGTTTCCTCTCCGCAGATGTAGGCGCCCGCACCGCGGTGGAGATAAATCTCGAGATCGAACCCGGAGCCGTAGATGTTCTTTCCGAGGTGTCCCGCCGCTCGCGCTTCGGCGATCGCCTTCTCCATGACGCGATACGCGTGGATATACTCGAAACGAAGGTAACAATAGGCTGTGGCGGCTTTGGTCGCGAAGCAGGCAATCAGGATCCCCTCAATGAACTGATGAGGATCCTGTTCCATCAGGATTCGATTGTTAAACGTCGCCGGCTCGCTCTCATCGCCGTTGATGCACATGAGAGTTTCCTTCCGGTCTTTGGGAAGGAAACTCCACTTCAATCCGCAAGGGAAGCCAGCTCCGCCCCGCCCGCGCAACTCCGAATCCTTCACAACCTGGACCACGCTGTCGGGGTCCATGGTGGTGAGCGCCTTTCGGGACGCCTGATAGCCCCCGCGCGACTCGTAAACCTTGAGCGTGTGGCTGTCGGGAACGTTCCAATTCCGGCTCAGGACGGGTTCAAATGCGGCCACAGCCTATGCTCTCCTGAGGTCGATACGGACCGTTGTTTCCGTGCTCGTAATCTGTTTAGAACGGCTTGAGGGGCCATCCCCGAAGATGGGGGGAAGGAATGACGCTCCAGAGCCAGAAGCAACCACCTACCGACTCACGATACGGGCTTGGGGCCCTGTTTCAGTTCCTCGATCATCGCATCTGTCTTCTCAGGCGTCAGCGGCCCGTAGATTCGACCGTCATCGGCCAGGGCGGCGGGGGCGAAGTCGCAGATTCCCAAGCACTCGGCGAACTCCACCGTCAGTTTGCCGTCCGGTGTCGTCTCGCCCGGGTGAATCCCCAACTTCTTGCATGCGTGGTCGAGGATCTCTTCCCCACCGGTTAGCATACACGAGATCGAGCGACAGACCCAAACCCGCACGTCGCCGATCGGCGCCTGCGGAAAGAATCCGTAGAAGCTCATCGTGTCATGGACTTCAGCGGGCGTCATCTCGAGAATCTCGGCGATTTCCGCCATCGCTTTGAGCGGCACGCAGCGGAAATGCTCGTGCACAATGTGCAAGGCCGGAAGCGTCACGGCTCGCTTGCTCGGGTAGCGAGGAATGAAGGCCCGAATTTTTTCCCGGATCGCTTCGGGAAGCATCGGGATCTTGGTTGTCGCGTCAGCGGCCATCAGTCCAATTCCTCAATCCTCAGTGAACCGAGCCAGGAGAAAGATCCACCTAAGTTCAACGATCCAACTCAGCGGCAATGATGCTGAGGCTTCCAAGCACAGCGACGACGTCGGCGATCAAGTGATCCTTGATCAGGTGCGGGAAGAGCTGGAAGTGGATGAACGAAGGGGGTCGTGTGCGTGTCCGCCAGCCCGTCTGGCTGCCATCACTGATCAGGTAGTAACCGAGCTCGCCGTTGGGACTCTCGATGGCCGCGTAAACCTCGTCCTTCGGAGTCTCCATGCCTCGGTTGGGCATGATCAGCTCGAAATGCTGAATCAGGCCCTCCATGCTGTTGTAAACCGTGCCCTTGTCGGGGAGCGGGAACTTCTCGGCAAGCGGGACGTTGACCGGACCTGTCGGCAAGTTCTCAAGGGCCTGCTTGAGGATTCGATGGCTTTGGCGCATCTCTTCCATGCGGACCAGGAACCTGGCGTAAACGTCCCCCTCGGTCATATAAGGGACGTCGAAGTCGAAGTCACGGTAAGCGAGGTACGGGTGGTCCTTGCGCAGGTCGTTCGTCACACCGCTCGCCCGAGCGATGGGACCTGACGCCGAGAAGTTGATCGCGTCTTCCTTCGTGAGCACACCAACGTTTCGCGTTCGGTCGAGGAAGATTCGATTGCGGAAGAGCAGCTTCTCCATGTCGGCATAGACCTTGGGGAAGCTGTCGAGAACGGTCCGAATCCGTTGGATGACGCGATCGTTGAAGTCGTAGAGGACGCCACCAACCCGCGTGTAGCCGGGGTGAAAACGATACCCGGACATCTCTTCGTAGACGTCGTAAATCAACTCACGGAGGTTGAACGCGAAGAGAAACGCCGTGAATGCACCCAGGTCGAGCGCGGCGGCACCGGTGCAAAGCAGGTGGTCGCTGATTCGAGAGAGTTCACCGATGATCACGCGAATGTACTGGCAACGCTTGGTCAGCTCGATGTCGAGCAGCTTTTCCACCGTGTGATGCCAGGCCACCTCGTTCATCGGCGGACTGATGTAGTTCTTACGATCAACGATCGTCACGTACTGGTTGAAGTTGAGATGTTCGCCCAGCTTCTCGAATCCGGAGTGGAGGTACCCGATATCCGGCGTCGCCTTGACGATCCGTTCGCCGTCAAGCTCGAGGATCAGACGCAAGGTGGTGTGCGTCGCCGGGTGCTGGGGCCCGAAGTTCAGCGTCCACGTGAACTGCTTGGACTCAACACCGATCTCGGGTTCGTCGAGCAAATTAGCGGGCATGGATCTCGCGCCTACAGGATCAGGGCCGACGAGCGTGTTCGTAGAACTCACGTACAAAGAGGCCGACGAAGGCGTACAGCTTGTCGATCTCTAGGAGTCGCTGCGGAGAATGCGGGGGAAGTTGTGACGCTCACCGCGTCCTCGAAGCGGGTAGTCCTTGCGGAGCGGGAACGCAACAAACTCTTCCGGCATGAGAATCCGGCGCAGGTCGGGGTGACCCACGAACTTGATCCCATACATGTCGAAGACTTCGCGCTCCATCCAGTCGGCCCCTTTCCAGATGGGCACGACCGAAGGAAGAGTCGGCTGGTGCGGGTCGTCCACACCGGTCTTCACGACCAGCCACTCCCCGGTATCCAGGTTTCGCAGCACGTAGTGGACTTCGAATCGGTACCGAACCGTGCCCGTATACCCGAGATAGTCGGCTCCGCCGACCTCGGAAAGCATGTTGAAGCCGCACTCGTCCTTCAACGCCAAAAGCGTATCGAGCAAACGCGTGGGGGCGACATAAAGCCGGAGGTTGTCGCGAAAGCGGGACGTCGTTAATACGCCATCGCCGAGGACGCGCTCAAGGGTTGCCAAAGTACCGGCATGCGAATCGGTTGCCTGGGCGTTCTCGGTGCTCATCGCCTTCTGCGATCTCCGTCGTGACTCGGGATCTATTCGATTGCAATCCGGTTACTTGGTTTCGTCCGAGCCGAGCAAACCCGGCCCGCCGGGCAGATGGTACCCGAAACGGTCCTCGTCGCCTCGTTCGCGGGCCAAGGGGAGTCCGGCCGGCAAGTTGCGCCTTTCGGCCAGCGCCTTCTCACGTTCGGACAGCTCGGGCAAACCTGTCTTCATGAGTCCGCCGCCACGTTGAATCTTCTCTTGAAGATCGATGACAGCCCTGAGAATCTGCTCGGGCCGCGGCGGGCAGCCAGGAATGTAGACGTCAATGGGGATGAATCGGTCGACTCCTTGCACGACGGCGTAGGTGTCGAAGATTCCACCCGTTGAAGCACAGGCTCCCATGCTGATCGACCACTTCGGCTCCGGCATCTGGAGCCAAATGCGTTGCAGCACGGGCATCATTTTCATCGACACGCGACCCGCAACAATCAAGAGGTCGCATTGCCGAGGGCTGAAACGCATGACCTCCGCACCGAAGCGAGCGATATCGAAGCGGCTCGCTCCCACGGCCATGAGTTCGATCCCGCAGCACGCCGTCGCGAATGGCATCGGCCAGAGACTGTATTTTCGGCACCAACTCACCACCGAATCCAAGGTGGAGAGAATCACATTCTCAGGTACCTCAATACCACCCTTAGTCTTGGGAGCCAGAACCGAGCCAACCTTGAACGACGAGGGGGAAGGAGCTTGAGAATTCTGTCGAGTGCCTACCGCCATTCAAAAACCCCCTTACGCCATGCATAAGCGTACGCCGCCGCCAAGATCAACACGAAGACGAGGATCTCGAAAAATACAAAGGTGCGGAAGTCTTGGGGAATTCCCGCAACCGCAACGACCGGAGCCGTCGCAGCGGCGGCTTCAGCCTGCTTGGCTGCCGCCACCGTTGCCTGCGGGTTGACACTCCACTGAGCTACCGCCCATGGATACAGAAAGAGCAATTCGACGTCGAAGAGCAGAAAGACGATAGCGACAAGGTAGTATCGCACGTCAAACCGCTGCCGAGCGTCGCCAATAGGATCCATGCCCGACTCATAGGGCATCTGCTTCACCGCCGTTTTCTTCTTTGGCCCGAGCAAGGCGCTCAGGACAATCATGCTAACAGCGGTGAATATGGCCACGATCACAAACAAGAAGATCGGCGTGAATTCAGTGTCCATCGATCGTCGAATCGCTCGTGGCCCGGGTCTTCTTTGTGAAGTGTTTCACAAAGTAAAACCAAAAAAATCCCAGCCCAAGAGGCCGGGAGAATGTCGCAGGGAACGCCTCAGATCATACGCATGAACTTTGTCTTCGCAAGGGGGTACTCAGAAGATCTTAAAGTACTCCCCTTCGCATTGGAAGCAATGGGGGTATTGTAAGCCCGAAAATCTGTCAGTCAACGCACTAGCGACGGAATGCGTCCTTTTCTTCGTCGCACAAAGTGCGGATAAAGCCCAACTTGGCGATACCGAGGAAATCGCCGGGACCGAACCTGCTCAACGACTGGAAGACTCTCCTGTCGAGGGTGTGCTCCGGGCTGGTTCTGCGGGCTTTGGTTTTGCCGATCGAGTCCCCGCGCTTCCCTTCGGAGCGGCCCCCGTCGAGTTGCTCGATGCCGGCCCACGGCTCCTCGAAGGCGAGGTGGCCCCCGGACGAGCTAAGGTCGAAGGGCGGCTCGAAGGGGCAGACGACCGGGTTGAGGTTGCCGGTGCTTTCTTCCGTCGTGGCGAGGCGGGTCTCGTATCAAGACCTTCCTCATCGAGACCATCCGTTGCAGATGACTTACGGCTCATAAACGCGCGAGGAGAAAGCAGATCGCGTGAAAAGCGTTGGCTTTCTTGTGTATATTCACGATAAAGGCGTGCTCTTTTCTTGGGATCACGCTCTCTTAAATATTCCAAATACTTCCTGTGACGAGCCTGTTGCTCCTCATGAAATCGGTCGTCGATGCCCGCGTTAGGCTTGTAGATTCGATCGTAATCCGCGTCGAATTTGCGATACGCCTGATAGTACGGGACGCCGACGCCGCGACGTCCGAAGCCGGTGACACTTCCCTCGAGCTCATCGAGATAATTCTGAAACTGATTGGGTCCGCGCAAGGCGGATCGACCTTGAAGAATCGACTGGTTCGGTGAATATCCTTCGTTGGGATATGTAGGGAACGAGAACGCGTCGAACTGCGCGTTGTAGGGCTTATACGGGTCGGGCGTATGGTCCTGGGCCACGGCGAAGAGGCCTGGTCCGATCAGAACCCATCCCAACGTGGAGATCAGCAGGGCGGGCCGGAACACCTGCGGACGAATCTTGCCCACGGCATCCTCCTTCTTGGCAACCAGACATCCGTGACGACACGCTACCAGGAACTCATTACATCGTCACAAAAAATAGCACCCTGTATTTTAGCACATTGTGTTCGGCAAGCCATCAGCCTCAAATTTTTGTGAGTTCTCGCCCGTCACCGAGCTCTCGAAGGGTGGGAAATTTATGAGATCCTCAACGGGATGGACACGGTCCACCCGCATCGGGAAAGCATCGAGAGAGACAGAGATCCGGAATCTCGGGAAATTCGGCTGTGCCGCGATATGCCCACGAACATAAGGCACGAACGACTTTCCTCGGAGTCGGTCGCGGTCGGGGAAATCCCAGCGTGCCTTAGCCGGAGAACGAGCAAACTCGAGTGCTCTCCCCAGGATAGTGGAATCGGCTCGGGAATGAGATATGATGGAAAAATATCGACGCGGGCACCGTCGAACCGTTTTGGGATTAGCATTCGCCTTCTGAGCCGGCGTTTCATGGATGGGCCAATCCTGAGGAGATCGTAAGAGATGGGTGCGAACCTCGCGTTGATGGTCCTCATCGGTCAGCTTGCTGGTCCGGCCCCCTTCTCGGATATCCCCCAGCTTGTTACCCAGTTGGGTGCGGGGCGCTTCGCGGAACGACAAGCCGCCGCAAAAGCTTTGGAACAAGTCGGCGGGCAAGCGTTGTCTGCTTTGAGGTTGGCTCGGCATTCCAAGGACCTGGAAGTTCGTACTCGGGCCACAGCCCTCATCGCCAAGATCGAGGGAGCTCTGCTCACTCAGCCTGCGATGATTCAACTCGACTACGCGGATCGGCCATTGCGGGACGTTCTCAAGCAGGTCGGTGCACAGGCAGGAATTCGGTTGAGTCTTTACCCCGAGCAAGGTCCAGGAGTTCAAGAGCGGCGGATCAGTGTGCGGGAACCACAACCGCTTCCGTTTTGGAAGGCCATGGACCGTCTTTGCGACGCGGCTCAACTCCAATACAACTTTGCTGGAATGCCCGGAAACGGCAATTCTCGCGAACCCGTCTTTCCCTTGTTTGCTGGTGGAAGTCGGCCCACGGGTCCGATGTCGGATGATGGTCCGTTTCGGGTCAGCTTGGTAAGTTTCCACTACGAGCGCGACATCACGTTCATGAGTGGAGGCAATCCGATCGGATTTGCCAATCGTGGTGGTCTGCCACGTCCCGTGGCTCCCACCCCTCGCAGTGAGCCCGGCCACTCATTCAATGAGCAGTTTTTCGCCCAAATCCAAGTTGCCGCCGAGCCTCGTCTCTCGGTAAGTCAGAGCGGGTCGATCAAAATCCTTGAGGCCACTGACGAACAGGGGCAGTCGCTGCTACTCTCGGGGAGCTCGGGGCCGGTCGTTCAGCGTTACACCGGCTATTTCGGGCTTACAGCGGCCTCGACCATCCAGCTCCAAGCTCCCTTGAAACGACCTGAGCATCCGGGCAAGTCGATCAGGAAATTGCGCGGGCTGCTTCCGGTCATCGTGGCCAGCCGCAAACCTGACCCCCTGGTCGTTCCGTTGCAAAACGCGATCGGGAAGAGCTTCCGGAATGAGGAGGTGTCGCTCACGATTCAAGACGTGAGATCGAACCCGAACTCGCGGCAAACAAGTATCGAGATCTCACTCCGCTCCAACGAGTCCTCGGCGCCCGGCTCGACGGCTGCCGACCATGGGGGAGACGAGTTGGTGGGCCAACGGCCTCAGACCCATCAGCAACAAATCGAGGTTCTCGATAGCCAGGGTCGGACGATCCCTTGGTACCACTCGAACGATGCGGAAGGGGATCGCATGACCCTGACCTTGATTCCTCACGAGCAGGGAACGCCAAGCGAAATCCGCTACTATTCGATGTCGAAAGCTGTCACCGAAGTTCACTTCGCGTTCGAGAACGTTCCCATGCCCTGAGCGGCATTATTCGATGAGGACGAGATTGTCTCGGTGTACGACCTCGTCGTATTGCAACGATCCAAGGGTTCCGCGAACCTGTTCGGTTCGCAGCCCTCGGATCTGTTTCGCCTCATTGGTGGCGTAGTTGGTGAGTCCGCGAGCGAACTCGAGGCCCTCGACATCGCGGATCCCCACGACATCCCCTTTGTCGAATTCCCCGACCACGTCCACGATTCCGATCGCCAGCAGGCTGGTCGGCCCAGAGACCAAGGCCCGACGGGCCCCGGAGTCGACGACGAAGTGTCCCTTGGGACGAGCGGTGAGACCGATCCAACGCTTGCGCGCGGCCTGCGTTTGGCCGCGGGCGAGGAAGAGCGTACCCACCGACTCTCCGGAGAGAATCCGGGTCAGTGGGTTTTCCTTCGCACCCGAGGCAATGATCACGGATCCGCCGGCCTGCGTGACGAGTCGGACGGCTTGGAGCTTACTGCGCATCCCCCCTGTACCCAGCGCACTTCGACTCGAGCCGGCAAGACCGAACACCTCCTCGTCCAGGTTGGCGATGAGCGGGATCGCCTCGCCGGAGATGCTGCCGGTTCCCGGATCGGTGTGGTAGAGTCCGTCCACCACGCTGAGAACCACAAGCAAAGGGGCCTGGAGGAGGTTGGTCACCATTGCGGCGAGCCGGTCGTTGTCGCCGAACTTGATTTCCGCGACGCTAATCGTGTCATTCTCATTGATGATCGGAACCGCATCCCATGCGAAGAGCGCTGTCAGCGTATTCCGCATGTTGAGGTACCGGGCCCGGCTGTCGAAGTCTTCGTGAGTGAGCAAGAGTTGTGCGGCGTGTCTTCCATGCCGTCGCAGCCCCTCGTCGTAGGCACGCATCAGGTACGACTGGCCGACAGCTGCGGCAGCCTGGAGTTGGGGTAGGTTGTCTGGACGTCGTCCTAATCCGAGTTGGCCGACCCCTGCTCCCACGGCTCCCGAGCTGACCAAGGCGACGCGCCGTCCCGTCGCCATCACGGCGCTGATCTGTTCGGTGAGGTGGCCAATCCTGGCCGGATCGAGGACGCCGTCGGATCCCGTAAGAACGCTCGTCCCGACCTTGACGACCCATGTTTTGGCAGACAGCACCACGTCATCGCGGACCAAGTCGCGGGGAAACATGATTCGTCGTCTCTCGGCTTCCGTTGGGTTGTTCGAACGAGTTCCCGGGGCTCGTCGTGGAATCACGGCTCGCATGGCCCTGACCGGATCTTGATGCGGACAAAGAGTTTACATAACGCCATGCCGTGATGTATCGGCCTCGGACACACTGGCATAGGTTGGGTGTTTGTGGTTATGAAGGTTGTCGGTAGAAGTGGGGGACATTATAATGCGAGCTCACCAACGGCCCTAGAGCAACCGCATGGGTGTTGGATTGGGTCGTCTTCCTTTCCCTCAAGTTGCGTCCCTGCTCCGGTGCGAGTGGGGACAGGTCAACGGGGTTATTCCACGCTCATGGGCGAATTGATCCACGAGTGCGGTGTGGCAGCTGTCTTCCACGCCGCGGGGCAGCCTGTATCCGCGCTGGCACCCATCTCGGGCGACGTCAACAGTGTAGCGAGGCTCGTCCCGCGGATGCTGTTGGACATGCAGAACCGGGGTCAGCTGGCCGCGGGGATGAGCAGTTATCACCCCGGTCGCAAGGCACTCCTGAAAACGCACAAAGAGCTGGGGACGGTCGCCGAAGCGTTCCGCCTCAACCACCGTGCGAAGTTCGAGTCCATTATGCGGGGGCAGGACGGCCCGGTGGCCATTGGCCACGTGCGGTATGCGACCTGTGGCGGGGCGGACCGAAGCTATGCTCAGCCCTTTGAGCGCGAGCATGGGCGCAAAACCAAGTGGTTCTCATTCGCCTTCAACGGCCAGATCACCAACTATCAGGCGCTTCGCCGGGAGCTACTCGAGCAGGGTGACTATCACCTCAAACGTGAAACTGATACCGAAATCTTGATGCACCTGCTCAGCCACGAGCTTCAGGGTCAGAACGGAACCTCGACCGATTGGCAGGGCGTTTTCAGTCGTCTCTCCGACCGGCTCGACGGGGCCTACAACATCGTCCTCGTGACTGCTGCAGGCGACCTGGTCGTGGCTCGCGACCCCTTGGGCTTCCGTCCCCTCTGCATCGCCGAGCATGGTCCCTTGTTCGCAGCGGCGAGCGAAAGCGTGCCGCTCTCCAATCTTGGCTTCAAGAATGTGCATTCGTTGGACCCTGGGACGCTCATCGTAGCGAACCGTGACGGCATCCGCGTCGAGCGATTTGCGGCTTCACCCCGTCGCGCTCACTGTTTCTTCGAGTGGATCTACTTCGCCAACGTGGCCAGCACGCTTGACGATCGGTCGGTCTACTTGAGCCGGGCATCTCTGGGCGAAGAATTGGCGCGGCTGGAAGATGTGCCGCTCGACGCCGACACGATTGTGGTCCCCGTGCCTGACACCGCCAAGGCGGCGGCGGATGCGATGGCATTTTCGCTCGGTGTGCGCTCGGTCGAAGGCCTGATGCGCAATCGTTACGTGGGACGAACCTTCATCGAGGGGAACGCCGACCGCGCCGCCAAGGCTCGGCTCAAGTACACACCGCTTCCCGAGGTCCTCGCCGGAAAACGCGTTCTCTTGGTGGAAGACAGCATCGTTCGTTCCACGACGATGCGGGCGCTCGTGCATGAGATCCGGGATCGCGGCGGTGCTCGGGAAATCCACTTGCGCGTGGCTTGCCCCCCCATCATCGCACCTTGCTTCTACGGGATCGACATGTCGCGCCGAGCCGAGCTGTTCGCGACCAAGTTCGTGGATCAGGTCGACGGCTTCGTCTCCATCGAGGCCCAAGCGAGGATGGCCAAGGAGCTCGGGGCGGACAGTCTCCGCTACCTCCCTGTCGACGCCATCGCACGCTCCGTGTCACTTTCCCCTGATCATCTCTGTCGCGCCTGTATTACCGGCTCGTATCCAAGCGCGGCGGGGCAGAGGCTTTATCAGATCGACGCGGACGAGTCGGGCCACGCCAACGGCTCAGGAGGCGTCCGGGCCTATGAACTGAATGCGGCCGCACAATAGTGACTGTACAGCACTCGGCGGTGCGTAGGCCCGATCCTCAAGGGTGAACGCACCGCCACTGGAATTCTCAGCTTCAACAGCTTCCCATCGTCTCACATCGATGATTGCGGATGATCCGGCCATGAACCGCGTTCGACCGGATTGTCCGGAAGCGAATCCCTCCACGCAGATCTGATGCTCGATGCTGTCGCAGGACCCGAGAATCCTGTGAGAGAGACGACGCCGGCTTCGCAAGTTCGGCTCTCGGTCCAAAAGCTGAGAGCAAGTAACCGGCTCGAGAACGGCGGCCCAGCCTCTGCTCTACGCTCGATCAGACCCTTCACCTCTCCTCTTACATCTCCGAAGGATCGATGCCCTGGATCTGACCGGTGGGTGAGGGCATCATGTGGAGGTTCGTGGTATCCTTATCGATGTCGTTGCCTTCGTAATCCCCACGGGCCAACTGGGATACCTATAACGGTTGCACCACTAAGGCCTCCCCACCACTTTTCAAAGTCCCCATTGACAACATTCGCTCATATCGATCATGACCGCCTATTGAACCGATAGAGACCAATTTGGTAACGTCTGGAATCTTACGTAATCCGTTACGGAGAACCGTAGATTGCGCATGCGAGAACGAACAAAATTCCTGCACGTCGATGATGCCGTGTAACCGTTCGAAGTCGCGTCGAACATCTGCCGTGGCCTTCTCCGGAGAGCCTTTTCGGAGTTGCGCCATTAACGGTGGCAACCGTAGCTGACCGGGTGCTGACAACGATCCTGCAAAGGTTATTCCAACAAGACCAAAATCCTCCCAGTTTCGAGGAAAAGTACCGTGCCGCCACTCAAGCGCAAAATCAAGAACGTCGGAAAATACGGGCTGAGAAAGTTGTTTGAGGTAGGCCAAGGCTTTGGTTTCGATATCCTTCCACGCCATTTCTACTCAGAGCTTGCTGACATCAGAGATTTACGACGCGATGATCGTTGGAAGGAACCACGCAGCCTCCTGGGAGTCAACGGAACCGATCTTTACGAGCAGTTGCGGTTCCTTGAAAAGTGCTCCAGCGATCGCCTAAAGCGCCGAACGCAGCCTGAGAGCATTCATATTCAGGCTCTGCGCGAGAACAACCTGGACGAGGGTTATGGGACGGTCGAGGCCGACTGCCTTTACTGCTTTATTCAGGAGACGAAGCCTCAAAAGATCGTCCAGGTCGGCTGTGGCGTCTCTACTTCGGTGATTCTTCAGGCCGCGGACGCGGTCGGTTATCTCCCGGAATTGAGCTGCATTGAGCCGTACCCGAACGTGTTTCTCGCGGATCAGGCCCGCCGTGGTCGTATCAAGTTGGTCGCCGAGAAGGCCCAACACGTTCCGCTTGAACTGCTCACGGATCTGGGTGAGAACGGTTTTCTGTTTGTCGATTCCACACACACCGTCAAGGCCGGCAGCGAAGTCAACCGAATTATCCTCGAGGTAATGCCTAGGCTCAAACCGGGAAGCTACATCCACTTCCACGATATCCACTTTCCCTACGATTACATCCCAGACCTTTTGAGCAGCGCCTTGTTCTTTTGGAGCGAGAGTGTCTTGCTACTCGCCTATCTCATGGATAATCCGCGATACACGATCTTGGCCTCGCTGTGCATGTTGCAGCACAAGCTACCCAGGGAACTTGCAGCAATTTTTCCCACCTTTTTACCCGCCGACAAAGAGCATGGCTTGAAAATGTCGACGGGTGAGTTCCCCAGCTCGATCTATCTCCGGACAGTTGCATAAAAAAGAGATTCTCATATTGCAGTGACGTGCGTTATACCTACGCGCATCGATGGCTGCCGCGTTTCCCGTGCGTCACGAGGTCATGATTCGAAGGTCCAAAGGTGGCGGGCCAAGCTCGTAGCACACGTTCGTCAAGAAGCGGTGTCGGCTTCGACGGCGAGTGGTGATGGGTTGGCCGCCTCGTCCTTTTTCCGAAGCGTACCGATCGTACGGAAGTACGCATCGACGATTTCTCGGCGATCGAGCAGGCCGATCAGGCGGGTGGGATTCTCTTCCGCAACCACGGGGATCTGGTCGACATTGAGCTCGGTGAGGCGTTGCAGGGCGGTATGCAGGTCGTCGCGAGGCGTGACCGTCACAGCGGGGCTGGTGGCGAGATCGGAGGCGACGACCAGCAGGCTGAGATCGGACCCGAGCAACGCGAGACGAACGTCGCGAAGGCTGAAGATTCCCGTCAGTTTTCCCTCGTGATCGACGACGGGGAAAAGCAACTCCGACGAGTTAGCGACCCGGCGGAGGACCTCTGAGAATGGGGTCGCGTCCGGGATGACCTCAAGTCCTTCGCGCCGGATGGGCACCTGAGAAACGAGCAATGGTTCCAGGACGTCGATGACGAAATCGCCTTGATGGGCGGGGCTTTCGATGGGGCTCGGCACTTGCTCTTCATAAAGACTCCAGCGCCGGGAGAGTCCCAGATTGAGGCCGCAGACCAACATCAAAGGGACCAGCAGGCTATACGACCCGGTCATTTCGCAGACCATGACGATCGAGGTGAGCGGCGTCTTGGCAACCCCCGCGAAGAAACCACCCATTCCGACCAACGCGAAGGCCGCGGGATCGATCGCGGATGTCGGAAAGAGGAGCTTAAGGAATTGGCCGACTGATCCTCCCAGCATACCTCCGATGAACACGGAGGGGCCGAATACGCCGCCGCTCCCTCCGGAACTGATCGTCAGACCTGTGGCAACGATCTTCAGGAGTGCGAGCACCAGCAGCGTGAACATACCCATCTGCGGAGCCGTGAACTGCGTCCCTCCCGCCGGATTGAGCTCGGGAGGGATGCCGATGGCTCCCCATTGCACCCAGCCGTAACCCCCGGTCATCAACTCGGGGAAGACCAGTGCCATTCCCCCGAGCATCAGACCTCCCAAAGCCGGCTTCAGTCCTCGAGGTAGCGGGATTCGGTGGAAGAAATGATCGCGGAGCCCATAGAAGATGCGAACATAAAGCCAGCCTACCCCCGCACATGCCAGTGCCAAGAACGCGAAGGCTGGGAGGTCAAGCAACCCGTTGAAGGCAAACGTAGGGACCAGAAAAATCGGCTTCGGAGTGATGAACAAAGCAAAGGTTGAATAGGCAACGATGGAGCTGGCGAGACAAGGGAGGAGAGCGTTGGCCTCCATGGCCGTGGTCGCATAGAGCACTTCGATCCCAAATAAAGCCCCTCCCAACGGAGCCCGGAAGATCGCCCCGACGCCCCCTGCGGCTCCTGCCAGCATCAGGAGTCGCCGTTCCGAGGGTGAAAGTCGAAAGAAGTGTGCGAGTACCGATCCGAAGCCGGCCCCGATTTGCGCGATCGGTCCCTCTTGACCCGCGGAACCTCCCGTACCGATCGTGAGGATGGACGTGATCCCTTTGATCAAGGGAATTCGGCCTCGAATCAGGCCGGCACCTCGGTGGAAGGCCCGTATGAGTGCATCCGTCCCGTGTCCTTCGGCTTCCGGTGCCAACGAGAAGACAATGAGACCGGAGAGCAGCCCGCCAAAGGCCGGAACGAGGAGTGTCATCCACCAGGGGTGGGGATAGGTGACCACTTGGGCCGTCCCTTCCCCCGTCGGGGGTAGGTGAAAGCCGAGGAGCTGGCCGAGCGCGTATCCCATCAACATGTCGAGCAGGGTGAGGAACGCCGCAGCACCGAGCCCGGCGACGACTCCAACGATCGGGCTGCAAATGGCAACGCGGCCAGCGCCCGGAGTTGCCAGTTGAGTCGTGACGCGGTTGAAGTACCCCCTGATCCGTTCGCGCATCGTTGATAGTTGGAACGCGGACGACCCCTTCATCGTCTCCTCGATTCAGACCCGCCGATAATGCTTCCGGTAAATCGGTCGTCCTTCGATTCGATATTTGCGTTCGAAGTTCGTGAGGTAATCTTGGTCGTTCTCAGGTGCCTTCGGCTCATCAAATGGCACGTCCTCGAACAGCGGCCGAGTAGACATCAGTTCACAGATTACACCGAAATACTCTTCAACGTCGGTGACCACCCACAGATCCCCTCCCGGCTCGAGCCCGCGCTCGATATCGTTGACCAGTGGTTCCGCGAATACCCGGCGTTTCTTATGACGTTTCTTCCACCAAGGGTCGGGGAAGTAGACGTGGACTGCGCGGAGACTGGCGGTCGATACGTTACGGGACATGAACAATTTGGCATCTGCGGACAAGATGCGCACGTTGTCCAGCTTCCGCTTGGCGATCCGCTCCGCAGCATTGCGAGCGTATTTCCGCGCCAGTTCGATCCCAAAGAAGTTATGCGAAGGACAGGCCGTCCCCGCATTCATGAGGAAGAGCCCCTTCCCGGAGCCGATTTCCAGCTCCACGGGATGGTCGTTCCCGAAAAGCTCGCCCCAGGAAACTGGGCTGGAACATTGTTCCCGTTCCACCCAGTAAGGAGATAAATCGGGCTCGGTCCGCGCTTCGGGGGCGCGTGGAGCCGGTTGAGGCGACGGAGAATCGTCGACGGATCCCAGATGACTCTCGGAATCCCAGGTCATCACCAACCTCGGTCTAGACAGGACATCGCGGGGAAGGAAACGGTCTCAAAACCACCCTTGGCTCCAAGGAGGTCACTCACCTCGGCTTGTCAGCGGCACGCCGATGATCTTTCCGTGGTAGACCATGTTCGTTTCCACGAAGCCTTGCGTCTCGAAGATCGTCTGGCGACGATGAACGCGAACCGCTTGAGACACGAGAATCAGCCGGTCCCCAGGTCGCACCTGGCCTCGGAATCGAACGTCTTCGAGCCCGCCAAAACCAATGAACCCGCTCTCAATCAGCTTGATGGCATGGCAATAGTAACTCGACAACTGAGCGGCGGCCTCGCAGATGATGACCCCTGGCATCAAGGGGTAGTCAGGCATGTGTCCGCGAACCCAGAATTCGTCGGGCTCGATGTCCTTGTAGCCAATAATGAGGTGGCGTTCAGGATCAACCGACACGATCGCCGTGAGTTGCTCCATCTCGAAGCGTTGCGGATTGCCCTGACGAATCCCTTCCCGATCCACCAAGATGCGGGAGGTGTCAATCGTCGCGGGATCGACCAGGGCCACAGGGGGCATTCCAGCAATTCCTTTCCGGGTGGGTGAGTACGTCTTTGAGTACTCGTCGGCGCAGGCAAGAAGATCCGAGTCGACAAAAAAACCCGCCGCGGCTGTCATCCCAACCCGCGGAGAGTGTCCCAAGACCGGCGCCAGTTCTTAATTATCATGACTTCCCGTCGTCGCTCCGACAAGAGCTCAGATCCCCAAGCTAGCACAAAGGATTTTGCCCCATGAGGATAGAGTCTGATTTGCATCGCCAACTTGGAACAATGGTAGCTTATGGATTCCCCAAGGTCGAACTCGGCGACGACCTGAAGCTCGCCTCCCGACTGGGGGCTCAAATTCTGGAGATTCTTCCCGACTGGCGCACTCTCCCCGATCCACTTCTTCTACGAAAACAGGTCGAAGATGCCGGTTTCGCCATTCACAGCGCTCACGGCTGCTGGGGCAGCCAGGCAATTCAGGCTAACCGTGTCGATCTCGGTTCCCTCGAACCCGAAGCGCAACGGCAGTCGATCGACGATCTGAGGCGCTGCATCGATTGGCTGTCGGCAGCCGCTGGAAGATGCCTTGTCGTTCATCCGGGCGGACTCTCGTCCCCTTCAGACGCGGAGCGAAGGCAGGAGGCGCTTGCGAGCGGCCTGGTGGCCCTGGCACGGCATGCGGAAGGGACGGAGGTAATCGTCTGCGTCGAAAATATGCCTCCGGGCGTCCACCCGGGTAGTCGCATGAACGATCTTTTTCACCTGGTGAACCGGCTAGGGCATGCGGGAATTGCCCTCGCTCTCGATACCGGCCATGCCCATATCGCAGCCCAGGTCGAGACCGAGACCCTGGCGGCCGGCTCATTGCTGAGAACCACGCATGTTCATGACAATGATGGCCGACAGGATTCGCATCTCGCGCCTCGCTCCGGCACGATCGACTGGGAGGCGTGGGCACGTTCGTTGGACCGGATCGACTATGACGGTCCGATCATGCTCGAGTGCGTTCGTTACTTACGGCAGTTTCCGGAAACGCTGAATGAGGAGTTCCTCGCGAGCCTCAAGCGGCTGTGTGTGAGGTCGCGAATGGCAACGGAGTGAAGAGGTGGTTGAAGACGTGAGGTTGTCCCTACTCCAGTCATGGTCCAAGGCCGGCAAAATCCTGAGGGAGCGTTGGAGGTCTGAAACGGTTCTACGAATTAGTCGGAATTGATAAGGCCGATCTCTGCGCTCCCTTTCGAGCGGGCTAAGACCCTGTCCTGATCATTGCCGATGAGGTACGCGAGACTCGATCTCACGCGGGGGCCGCGGAGATGCGGGGGCGGATCGGGAATGAGTGCCGATCCGGACGGGACAGCCAGGGAGGGGCGACGACGTGATTCCTAACGTAAATCGGCGCGAGGCGCTTGGCCTGCTGGGCGGACTCAGTGCGGCCGCCGCCACGTTGTCCAACTCCACGACGACGCAAGCCAGTCACGTCGAAGTTGGCCACTACGTCAGGCGTCCCGGTGTTCAGGGCAGGATGACCGGCGCGCAGGCAGCGGCAGCGGCCCTCTGCTGTGAGGGAGTTCCCTGCGTCTTCGGCGTGCCGGGTGCCCAGAACAACGAGTTCTGGGATGCACTCAAGGCCCGGAGAGTTCCCTATCTCCTCGTCACCAACGAGTCGTCCTCCAGCGTCATGGCCGACGCGTCCGCAAGGGCGACCGGCCGGGTTGGAGTCTTCAGCGTCGTACCAGGACCGGGCCTGACCAACGCGATGACCGGTATCGGCGAGGCGCTGCTCGACAGCGTGCCGATCGTGGGCATCATCACCGACGTGGACCGTCGAGCACGGGCTCCGATCGGGCAAGTCCATTCATTGCCGAACGCGGCCATCTTGCAGCCGATCGTCAAAACGGTGATCGAGGTCAAACACCAGGCGGAAATCCCAGGCGCGATTCATCAAGCCCATCGACTCGCCGTGTCGGGTGAACCCGGGCCGGTCGCGGTTCTCATTCCATTTCCCTTCTTCACCGAGGCCTGGGATTACGACCAGCCGGTCCCTCCCCCCTACCCTCTCCCATTCGACGAAGCCGCCTACCAGCGGGTTTTGGCACACCTCGCGAATCGTTCCTGCCGAGTCGGCATCTACGCGGGAATGGGTTGCGTTGATGCCGGCCCGAGCCTCATGGCCGTGGCCGAAATGCTCCAGGCGCCGGTGGCCACCTCGGTCAGCGGTAAGGGTAGCATTCCGGACTCGCACCCACTGGCCGTCGGCTGGGGGTACGGCAAACAGGGGACCCGAGCCGCCGAGAAAGTGTTCAAGGACGTCGACATCGTGCTCGCCGTCGGCGTCAGGTACAGCGAGGTTTCGACGGCGAATTACGCGATCCCCAAACATCACGTAGTCCATGTCGATGCGAACCCGAATAATCTTGGCCGCAACGTCCCCACGTGTGCAACTCTGTGCGCTGATTCCCGGCTTTTTTTCGACAGGCTCCTGGCCGATGCAGCCGTTTTGCAGCGCCCACCCTCGGATCCGCTCGTTCGCAAGATCCAGGCGGCACGCGAGCTCGACCGACGCGAGAATCAGATCCCCAAGATCAATGCAGCCGTCGATCCCATGTTCTTCCTGGTCCAACTTCGCCAGGCACTGGGTCCCGACGAACTCTTTTTCGTAGATGTGACGGCCTCAACTCACTGGGCGTCGGAGTCGGTGGACGTTCAGGGAACGAGACGCTACTTCACCCCCGCCAACAACCAGAGCATGGGGTGGGCGATCCCGGCGGCGATCGGAGCCCAGCGGGTTCGTCCCGATCGCCAGGTCGTCGCAATTACCGGTGATGGCTGCTTCCTCATGTCGGCCATCGAGCTTAGCACCGCCGCTCGGGCCTGTCTTCCCGTCAAGTTTTTCGTCTTCGACGACGGTGCCTACCACTACATGCAGATGCTCCAGGAGCCGGTCTATCGTCGAACGACGGCCACGGAGATCGCGCGGATCGACTACGGTTCGTTCGCGCAAGGAGTTGGACTAAGCTACAACGAAATCTCCGTCAACCCCGATGTCTGTGCGGGCATCGCTCGAGCTTTAGCCATGCCGGGCCCCGTGTTAACACGGGTGGTCGTGAGCTACGACGGGCGTGAAATTCGATGGCTCAACGCGCTGAAGTCCACGTACCTCAATCGATTGTCGACCGAGCAAAAAGTTCGGATGGCGAGCCGTGTGGGAGTTCGATCCCTCAAGCGTCGCCCCGATGATGATTGACGTCAAGCTCACGTGAACGAGAGGCCACCCTCTCCCTAATGATCCAAAGTTCATGGCTTGCTGAAGCCGATAATCGAGACGTGTCTACCTTGCCGGCGCGGCCTCGTGCCATCGTGCGCAACTTGCGCTGCAAAATTTGAGCGGGGTAGGGTAAATCAGAATCCTGCCGGAGACCTACGGATCATTCACGGGCTGGTTGGACTTCCTCGATTGAGGAGACCACCGTAAGATGCCCCACCGATGCAGGCAGGGTCGTGTATGGCGGGATGCCGGCCGGCCCAAACCTGTGGCGCTCTTCGGACCAAGTAAGACATGGATGTTCGCAAGACTTCGCCATCCTCCGTCCTGCATACGGAGTTTTTCCCTCCGCCCCGCGAGCCCAGGGGGCCGAGTGTCTGGCTCGCCAGGATCGCTCAAGATCGACGCGAGCTGGTCCAGTTCTGGCCGGTGATCCAGAACATGGTGGTGCAGGATCTGCGCGTCCGTTACCAGCGTTCGGTGCTTGGTTTCTTATGGACGCTGCTCAACCCGATCTTGATGATGACCACGCTGGCGTTGGTCTTCCCGTTGTTGTTCCAGACGAGCCGGGAGAATTACATCGTCCTTTTGTTCTCGGGAATGGTCCCTTGGACCTTCATGAGTGCCTGCCTGAATGATTGCGCTTTCGCGATTATCAACAATGAAGGACTGATACGTAAAATCTATCTCCCCAAGTTGATCTTCCCACTCACTCGAGTGCTCATTAATTTGACAACCTTTATCTTTTCGCTTGCAGCGCTCTTAACGCTCTTCTCGATCCTTATGCCGATCGGCGCCAAACTGCATCTTCCGATCGTGTATCTCAAGCTCAGTTTTTCGCTCGTATTTCTGCCCGTGGCGATCTTGCTCTTCGCCGCGTATTCACTCGGAATTGGCCTGATCGTGGCAACGGCGAACACGTTTTTCCGCGATTGTGGTCACCTGGTGTCGGTCGTCCTTCAGGCTTGGTACTTCGCGACGCCGGTCATCTACGAGATTTCGAGGTTTTCGCCTCAGACTCAGCGTTGGTTCTGGTTGAACCCAGCCTTCCCCTTCATCCGGCTCTTTCAGGTGATTCTGTACGAGGGGCTTTGGCCGAGTCGGGTACTCTTATTGGTGGCTACCGGCATTGCGTCGGTGAGCTTGGGAGTCGGTTATGTCGCGTTTAAGTCTCAAGAAGACAAGCTCGTCTTCCGGCTCTAAGCGTCATCGGCGAGACGAGAATCTTCCGGCTGCAACCGAAGCCTTGATCGAGCTCAATAACGTATCGCTCCGGTTTGTCAGCTACCACGACAAGCAATATTCGGTGAAGCGGGCGATGCTCGACCTCCTGCTTCGCCGAGAGGACCCGATGCCCGTATCCGAATTCTGGGCGATTCGAGGGGTATCGTTACGGGTCAAGAAGGGTGAGCGGATCGGGATCGTCGGTTCCAACGGCGCGGGTAAGAGCACCCTGCTCCGCCTTTTGGCTCGAATCTATCCACCCACTTTGGGAACGATCTCGATCAAAGGGACCGTTGCGCCCTTGATCGAGATGGGGGCCGGATTTAATCCAGAACTCTCCGGGACGGACAACATCCTTCTCAACGGAGCGATGCTGGGGTTCAAAAAGCGCGAGATGCAGGCCAAGATTGATGGGATCTACGAGTTTACCGGCCTGCGCGAATTCGCGGATCTGCCGCTGAAATATTATTCCAGTGGCATGTATATGCGATTGGCCTTTGCCATCGCCACGGAGATCGACCCGGACATCCTCATGATCGACGAGTCCCTCGGCGCGGGGGATGCGGCGTTTATCGAGAAGGCCAAGGCCCGAATTCATGGCCTCCTCGATCGATCCAACGTCGTTATCATCGTGTCGCACGACCTCAATGCGTTGCGTCAGATGTGCAACCGAGGACTCTGGATGTGCCGGGGTCAGATCGCTGCCGACGGCCCGATCGATGAAGTGATCGAGCGTTATCGCGAAGCTGGGGGCACTTGTCCCTGAGATCGATGGTGGTGCGGACTTCGACCCTCGGGAGATTAGGTTTCTTAACAGGCGGGTCGCAGTCAATACCTAAGGAAACCGGTCTTACATCCCAAGGTCGGCTCGGTGACCAGACCGAGGCCGACCTTGACGGTGCCCGACACCTGCGTATGATGCGCGGGCCATGGCGCGCCTGGTGGATGGAGATCGTCGTCTGGGTCAAGGGAGTGGTCCGCCCATGATTCTCGCCCCCCTCACGATCGTTGCCGCCTCAATCCTTGGCTGGGTCGACATCAGCGTCCAGCCAAGCCGCAGTGATCGGTCACACACCGCCTATAACCGCAGCGTGGCCAACATCGATCGTCCCAGCGCGCGGACGGTGGAGACGCTTAAGCGCTACGATATCGAACGGCGCTATCGGCGCGACGTCGACGGTGCGCTCGCGAACCTGGAGAAGCTTGCGCGCGAGCGACTCGAGGGTGAATTGGTCTACGCTCTCGCCGAACTCTCGTGGGTCGAAGCGCGAAGGCTCGATCGCTGGCGGCGTGCGGGAGCCACCGATCGGTACCTGGACACGGTGGCGTATGCGTACGACTTTCTCACCGACCCCGATCTGGCTTTGGCCAATCCTCAACGCGGTTCCGACCCGCAATATCGAACGGCCATGGAGCTCTACAATGCGGGGCTCGAACACCTGATCCGCAGTGCCATGGCGAAACCGAATGGTTCGATCTTGCCGGAGGGGTCGATCCGGCTCAAAACCCATGGAGGAGAGCAGGTTCTTCGCGTTGTGCTTCGCAACTCCCCTTGGGCGCCCAACGATGTGGACAAGCTGATCCTGGCCTCGGACTTCGAAGTCCTCGGGATGCCCACCCACCCCTACCAGTTTGGTTTGGGAGTCCCCTTGATCGGCGTCCGCCTGGCCGATGACGATTCCCGAGAGGGGCGTAATTTTTATCCGCCCGAAATGGCGTTTCCTCTCACGGCGTTCCTTCGACCGACCTCCCGGCTTCGTGACGTACGGCAAGGTATCGAGGAGCCTCGGGAATGTGCGCTTGAGTTGATCGATCCGGTTCGTGAGCGAGACATTGGACCACCGCTCCGGATCCCGATTGAGGCCGACCTCACCACGCCTCTTGCGTACATGTGGTCAAGAACCGACTTGAACCGCTATCGCTGGACCGGCTTGTTGCGGCCTGGTCAAGCTTTGGAGCGGGCCAATCTCATGCTTTTGCGCCCCTATGAGAGGGGCAAGATTCCCGTGGTGATGGTTCACGGCCTGATCTCGAGCCCACTGGCCTGGATCCCGATGATCAACGAGTTGCTCCGCGACCCGAAGATCCAGGAGCGCTACCAGTTCATGCTCTACATGTACCCGACCGGGATCCCTTTGCCGATCGCCGCCGCCGGTCTGCGCGACTCGCTCCGCTATGCCGAGCAGCTCTACAATGCCGATGGGTCGGATCCCGCATTCGGTCGAATGGTCTTGCTCGGTCACAGCATGGGCGGGCTCTTGAGCCATTCGATGGTCGTCGAGAGTGAAGACAAGCTCTGGCAACTCAATTCGGATCGCCGTTTCAACGAGATCAATGGGCCTCGGGAAGTTCTCGATGAGTTGCAACACTACTTCTTCTTCCGGCCTCTTCCGTTTGTCAAGCGAGTTGTCTTCTTGGCGACCCCACATCAAGGCTCAGAACTGAGCCGAGGCGTGGTGGGACGCCTGAGCTCAGGTCTAATCTCCGAACCTGACCACATCAGTGACTTGCTGGCTCGACTCATCAAGGATAATCCGGATGCGTTCGATCGGCGAAAATTCCGACGCTTACCGACGAGCATCGAGACCCTCGAGCCGGTCACGGCCAACCATCCGTCCATCCTCAAGGCGCTGTTGATAATGCGGCCCGCGCCCGATGTCGTTTTCCACTCCATCATCGGCTCGAATCGACCAGGAGGCGTCGTCCAGTCGACCGACGGCGTTGTACCCTACTCGAGTGCTCATCTCGAAGGAGTCCCAGAGCTTCTCGTGCGGTCCGACCATGGGGTGCAGAAAGACCCTGAAGCCATCCTGGAAGTCCGCCGAATTCTATTCGAGCACTCCGCCGCAACGGCCGTTGATCCGCCGAGAGCGGCGCTGGTCCCCCCCGGGCGAGCTCGGTAAACGGGATCCTCCTGATCCCGAGGAGAAATAAAGCGATGCTCGGGTTGAACCGCTTGAAAACCGCTGTCGGCCAAGGTCTCTGGCTCCTCCAAAACGGAGGCCTTCGCCAAAAGATCGAAGATTTGGAGCGCCGCGCCCTCGAGCTTGAGGAACGCGAGGCCAAGCGTTGGGAGGCGCTCGGCACCCGTCTCGATTCCCTGCTCAACGAGCTCCGCGACCTCTCGCGGAAAGTCGAGGTTGTCGAGGGCTTCACCCGTGAAGGCTTCCAACTGGATCATGGTCGTTGGTCAGAGCTCGGTCTTCGACTTGACGCATTTGCACGCGACGTCGCCGGAAATGCGGCCAATGCGGAACAACGTCTCCAAGACATCGGCATCACCGCGCAAGGGGCACATGACCGTGCCGTCGAGGTGCTTCGGAAAGCCGATCAAATCGACTACCTCATGCGATCGCGCAGCAGGGTCTTCGGGCACGAGATGTTCTTGGATCCGAGCGATTCGATCGTCTCCCCTTTCCTTCTCCGAGACGGCTACTTCGAGCCGTATGAAACGGCTCTGATCGCGTCGCAAATCCGGCCGGGTGACGTCGTACTCGATATCGGAGCGAATATCGGTTACTACACCTTGATCCTCGCCCGCCTGGTCGGTGAAACCGGCAGGGTTTATGCGTTCGAACCCGATCCGACGAACTTCGAACTGCTCAAGAAGAATGTGCGCGCCAATGGTTATCAAAATGTCGTGTATATAAAGAAGGCCGTCTCCGATCGATCGGGACCGCTGTCCCTCTATCTGTGTCCCGATAACAAGGGAGATCACCGGATCTATGACTCCCGAGACGACCGCGCGTCGATCACGGTCGAGGCGGTGACTCTGGACGAGCATTTCGCGGATTTCCAGGGGCAGATCAACTTCATCAAGATGGATATCCAGGGGGCGGAAGGGCGCGCGATCAAAGGAATGCTCAGGCTCCTCGATTGCCACCGAGAGACTTCGATGATCACCGAGTTCTGGCCCGCGGGCCTCCATCGCAGCGGCGTCCCCGCTCAAGTTTATCTCTCCGACCTGGAGCGACTCGGCTTCCAGCTATTCCGCATCGACGAGGATGAGGAAACCACGGAGCTCACATCACGCGAAGAGCTTCTGGCGAAGTACCCAGCCACCCGAGAAGAGTTCGGAAACATTTATTGCGCGCGGTCAGCGTAGTTGATCGTGCCTTCAACAACTCTGCCTCGTAAGCCTCGAGTCAAGATTTGACATTCGGGCCCCTGAGTTTCTGGCGGGGATGGCCACCAGCATTCGGCTTGTGTAACCAGGGCAAAAGCGGTATTCCTCCTGCGGAGTCCGATCACGGTCGGCTCGGACAGAAAACGAATGACACTGCCGGGACGAGCAAGATGCGATCATTTTCGCGAGCTCGCCCACGCGGAAGTGAACTCCTTTGGTCCATCGGTTCCTCAAGGATGAGGGCGGACGATGCTCTTCAATACGTTTCACTTCGCTTACTTCTTCGCGATTTTGCTGCCCCTGTATTGGGTGCTACCGCATCGTCCGCAAAACTACTTGTTGCTAGCAGCCAGTTACTATTTTTATGCCTGCTGGGATCCACGGTTCCTGTCGCTGCTGGTGCTCTCCACGGCGATGGATTATGCGTGCGGCTTGGCCGTCGACCGAATTGAAGCCCCTCGCAAGCGCAAGCTTTTCGTTGCGCTGAGCATGGCTTTGAATTTGGGGATGCTCGGGTATTTCAAGTATTACAATTTCTTTGCGGAAAGTTTGCATGTCGCCCTGGCTCGCGCAGGGGTCAACGTGTCACTTTCTCAGCTCAACGTAGTGCTTCCGATCGGCATCTCGTTTTATACGTTCCAGTCGATGAGTTACGTCATTGATGTCTATCGTCGTGACATCAAGCCCACGCGGAACTTCGTGCAGTTCGCTGCGTTCGTCTCGTTTTTTCCTCACCTGGTCGCCGGACCGATCATGCGGCCGACGACGCTCCTGCCCCAGATCGAGCGTCCTCGGCGTTTTGACCTCCAGCAGTTCTATCAAGGGGCCTACCTGATCTTCTGGGGGCTGACGAAAAAGGTGGTCGTCGCCGATAATCTCGCTTTGATCGTCAACGACCTGTTTGGCCGTTGGGAAACGATCGACGGCGGCCTGGCCTTGATTGCCATCTACGCCTTCGCCTTCCAGATCTACTGCGACTTCTCGGGCTACACCGACGCGGCTCGCGGCATCGCGAAGTGTCTCGGGATCGAGCTGGCCCTCAACTTCAACCTGCCGTACTTCGCCACGAGTCCCCAGGACTTCTGGAACCGATGGCATATCAGTCTGTCCACTTGGTTGCGCGACTACTTGTACATTCCCTTAGGGGGAAGTCGAGGCAGCAAGCTCAAGCTCTATCGAAACTTGATGATGACGATGGTCATCGGCGGACTTTGGCACGGTGCGGCCTGGACCTTTGTGATCTGGGGATTCTACCAAGGGGCGCTTCTGGTGGGGCATCGGCTTTGCCGTCCTTGGCTCGATCGCATCCATCCGACGGAGTTGATCGATCGCGCCTGCTGGAAAGTCGTACGCATCTTCGTGACCTTCCACTTGGTCTGTCTGGGATGGCTGATCTTCCGGGCCAATTCGATCGCTCAACTCATGGGCATGCTCCGAGCGATCGTCTACCGTCCGGCAATCCCGGCATCGTCCTTCCTCCTGCCGGTCGCGGTTGTGATTCTTCCCTTGCTCATTTATCAATTCGCCCAATTCCTGTCCAAGGACCTGGACGTGATGTCTCGAACCCCTTGGTACGTACGTAGTCTCTTTTATACCGCTTGCTTTTATGCATTCGTCCTGGGTGGCGAGTTCGGCGGCAGTCAGTTCATCTACTTCCAATTCTGAGCACGAGGGATGAGCGGATGAGCACGCCGGCCTCTTCGGCAAGGTGGTCGTCACTCCCGCGGGGACTAATCGGCACACTCGCCTTGATCGCGGTCGTCGAGGCGAGCTTCAGGCGACACGCCGATGACTTCTCCCGGCCGGAATCAGCCAACTGGCGCTACGCTGCAATCAAGGCGTCTCGCGACTCCAAAGACGCGGAGATCCTCAGTTTTGGGACGAGCCTGGTCAAGTACGGTGTTCAGTCCCGCGTCGTGTCACGCGTGACCGGCAAGCGGACATTCAACCTGGCGGTGTTCTGCGGGCAGATGTCTTCAAGCTATTTCCTTTTGAAGCGAACGCTCGCCGCCGGCGCTCGGCCACGGCTACTCCTCGTCGATTGCCAGGACGGACCGGTCCCCCGCGAACATAGCGGAGAACGGCTCGAAGGCGTCCAAAGCAGTCTCCGTTGGTGGCCTCAGATTCTTTCTTTTCGCGACACCTTGGAACTTGCCTGGGACACGAAAGACCCTGCCCTTTTCGCTGACATTTCGACCGCCAAGCTCCTTGCGTCCTATCGCGCGAGGGACGAGATCCGCACGAGTATCCAGGCCGCATTTCGGGGAGATAGTAGCCTCACAACCGCGGACATCCGTACTCTGCGACGAAACTGGGCCATGAACGGTGGCACCCACGTCGCACCTCGGAAGCCGGCTGTTGCGCCGAATGAGGCTGTTTCCCAGAGCGTTCCCATTGCCAAGTTCGATGATCGCCAGTTCCTGCGGAACAAACTTGCGCATGCCCACGCGCAACGATTCGTCGACCTTGCCTCGCAGCACGGTATCCGCGTGCTCTGGCTGTTGCCCCCGATCGGCCCGAATGCCCAGCGCGATCGCGATCGCATCGGGCTGGATGATTACTTCACTCAACAAGCCCGATGGATTCAGACGCAGTCCGACCTGATCACGGTCGTCGATGGTCGTCGCGCGGGCTACGGAGCCTCCACCTTCGCAGATACAGTTCACCTCGACCGTGCGGGTGCTGGGACTTTCAGTCAAGACGTTGCCGAGGTGATCAAGCATGCCATCGATCACCCGGAATCGCTCCCGCGCTGGGTCGAGCTTCCGCCCTATCGTGACCTGCCGGAACGTATGCCCCTCGAAGATGTCGGGCAGTCTCGCCTTGCGATCTCCGAGCGCGAAAAGATCGGGCGGTGATCCTGAGTTCCTCGTCCTCCGAAGCCAACTTCAACCTCAGACGACCGCCCAAATCCCACGTTTCTCCACCGAAGTCGGCTGATTCGGTCTTCGTCGGTTCGTCGCTAGGAATCGTAGAGAGCCAACGGACAAGGTGCTTGGCCTCTTCGTGACGTCGACGTACGATCGCGAATTGGGTCAAATCAAAGGGGCGAGGCCAACCGGAATTCCGGTCCACGAAACAGCACCGCCGAACATATGGAGAGCCGCGCCATGTTGATCGCGCCGCTGGTCTGGTTGATAATTGCCCAGGCCCCGACGATGCCGCTAACGGGCACGGTCGTCGGGCCCGGGGGTGAGCCGGTGGTTGGGGCCGATCTGCTGCTCGTGGGTCTTCGGAGCTTCGGCCCGCCGATCATGATGAAAGGGAGGTCGGGCGAGGACGGACGGTTCTCGTTCACGCGGCTGACCGCCCTTGCGGGCAACCCCGCTTCACAACGGGCGCCGACCCTCTGGGTAATGAAGCCGGGATTCCGGATCTCGGCGGTGTCGTCGAAGACGAATGAGCCATTGCGAGTCGTGCTCAAGCCTCCCGGCAGAGCGGAGGTCCGAGTCGAGGGGCCGGATGGTCAGGCTCTCAGCGGTGTTAAGGTTCTCCCTGAGCGGTTGAAGTCCCAGTCCACCGGCTTGCCCGACGAGGTTGCCGAATTCGCCTCGGCGACAACCGGGCTCGATGGACTCGCCGTAATTGACGCGGTTTCGCCGGATGAACTTGTCTACGTCGATGTCCAATCGCGCGACTTCGGCATCCAGGGGCGGCCGATCGTCTCCAAGCCGGGCAAGCCGGCAGTCATTGCGTTGAGGCCGGTCTCGTCGTGGAGGGGGCGGCTCTCGGGCAGCGATTTCGAGTACGCCGGAGGCTGGCGAATCCGAGCCTGGACCCGAATCACGGGCGAGCCTAACGAGGAACCCCTGACGACCGGTTACGTGGTGACGACAAGCGACGAGAGAGGCCGATTCGTCCTGGCACCGATCGCTGCCGGCAGGCTCAAACTCGAGTTAACGCCGCCCGGTGACGTGCCCGTCGTGACCGACGTGCCAGAAGGATTGGTCGTCCGTGAGGGAAAGCAGGACTCGGTTGACATCCCGCTCAAGCAGGCGGTCCGCGTCACCGGCCTGTACCTCGAAAAGGGTACCCACAAGCCTGTGCCGGGCATCACGGTCACGCTCACCTACCTCGGCGCGAAGCGGGACGGTGGTCAAATGGTCAAGACCGACGCGCGGGGGCGTTACACCTTCCAAAGCCTTCCCGGGCAGGTGCGTGTCGCTCATTTCCAATTCCCGCCGACGCACGTCGCGACTCCGGGTCCGGCCTGGGAAGACTTCACGGTCCCCGAACCGCCGAAGGTGATCGAGGTGGCGACGAGAGAAGCTCTACCCGCCGCCCCACCACTCCGAGGGCGGGTCGTCGACGAAACCGGCCAAGCCGTCCCCGGCGCAACGGTCCGCGCGGCTTGGACGCTCCTCGGATCGAAAGGCTCCAGCAACGGGGTCGTCACCACGCAGACCGATCAACGAGGCGACTTCCAGCTCGTGGGACTCGGCCCCGACTCGACCGTGAGAATCACCGCCCAGCTTCGAGAGCGGAAGTCCAAAGAGCCGGTCAAAGTCCGGGCAGGAGAAGCGAACCCGGTGACGATCTCGATCGCCCCGATCCCCGAGCTCGCCGTGGCCGGGCGTTTGCTTGGCCCCGACGGAACGCCACTGGCGGGGATTCCGGTCAAGGTTCAGGTTCGATTTCCGCTCGCGAATGCCCCTGAAATCCCTGGATTTCCAGAACCGGTCGAGTTCGAAGGCACACCGGAGATCCAAACCACTGCTGACGGCACTTTTCGGACACCGAAAACGCTGGAACGAAAACCCATTGACACTCCCCACGGCTAAAGCCGGGGGATTCTCGGTTCAGCGACACGTGCCTGCTTTCGCAGGTCTTACGGTGTCTCCCCGAGCGTTTTACCTGTCCGTCTGCCCGGCGGCCAGGTGTTC
>Ga0153954_1000252_pt1 | contig 46960 bp, 39 predicted proteins | sample TSFL038MetaG_FD_102277 | JGI IMG/M metagenome (GOLD analysis project Ga0153954, IMG submission 102277) | Attine ant fungus gardens microbial communities from Florida, USA - TSFL038 MetaG | ecosystem: Host-associated > Fungi > Mycelium > Unclassified | place: USA: Florida, Wekiwa Springs State...
CACTACACAACCATCACCACTGATCCCAACCAGATCCAAACCATCCATATCCACGACAACCGAGGAAGACCAGCCACCACCTACAAACAAAACTCCCTTGGAGACACCCTATCCAAATGTGAAAACCAATATGACTTAAGCGGCAACCTCATCACCCAAACCCACACCATCTATCACGCTAAAAAACCGATCCGCACGATCACCCACCATTGGGAATATGGACCTCAGGGAAGAGTAGAGAAATTCATTGAAGCAGAAGACAAACAAACCCATTATCTCTACGATTCTCAAGGGCGTTTAGCCACCATCATCAAACCCAGCGGCCACCAAATCCACCATACTTACGATGCTTTAGGCAGACTCTTACGCTACTACTCCTCTGACTTTGACTACCAATATACCTATGATCACAATGACAGACCCATCTCTGTTCATGACACTTTTACAAAAACAACCACTACTAGGACCTATGATTCTCTTGGCAACATCACCCAAGAAACCCTCGCCAACGGATTACACCTCATTAACACCTACGACACCCAAAACCGTAGAGTGAAACTCACACTGCCTGATCGATCGGATGTCCATTATTCCTATCATGGTCCGCATCTCTACAGTGTCCAAAGAAATGGTTACACCCACACTTACCAAACTAGAGACTTAGAGGGTCAGATTTTAACCCACGAGCTTCCTTCAAAATTAGGTATAGTCAATATCACCCGCGACCCATTGTCACGCATCTCAAGTACAGTGTCTCCCTATTATCAAGCCAACAATTACAGCTATGATCCTGTCGGTAATCTTTTATCCTACACTATCCAAGACTCCCTAAGTCCATTGACTTGTAGCTACACCTATGATGACCTTAACCAACTCACTTCAGAAAATGAGCATACCTACAATTATGATTCGATCCATAACCGTCTACAGAAAGACAATGCCAACTACGACATCAACCACCTCAACCAAATCCTTAACGACGGCAATCAAACTTATACCTACGATCTCAACGGGAATCAAACTTCTGATGGACAATGGCGCTACACCTACGACACACAAGATAGGCTCGTCACATTAGAGAACACTAGATACCGCATTGAATACACCTACGATCCTTTCCATCGCCGTCTTACCAAAACGGTCTATGATTATGGATGGCAATCAAACACGATCAAATACCTATGGGATGGGGATCATGAAATAGGACTTGCCAACCGTGGAGATTATCTACTTGAGCTGCGTATTCTAGGGGAAGGACTCGGTGCAGAAATCGGAGCTGCAGTCCTCTTTGAGCTTAACTTCAAAACCTATATCCCGCTCCATGACCACAGAGGAAATCTAGTCGTCCTACTAGATCCCAAATATCAAACAGTCGCAGAAACCTACCGCTACACAGCCTTTGGAGAAGAGCTCACCACCAACAAACTCTCTCCCTGGCGCTTTTCTTCCAAAAGAACAGATCCCGAAACAAACCTGGTATTCTTCGGCAGAAGATACTATCACCCAGCCCTCGGCCGCTGGGTCACTCAAGATCCAGAAGGGTATGATGATGGGCCTAATCTTTATGCTTACCTCAACAATTGTCCGTTAAATGACTTTGATCCCTATGGATTATGGAGTTGGGAAAACATGTGGTATGGAGCAAGAGACTTTTGCTTTGGAGCCGGGAAATATGCTTGGGATGGAGCATGTGGATTAGGTTATGGGCTGGGTAAAATGGGCCAATGGATGCACGCAGATTTTCAATATGAACATTTCAATGATTCATCTTTCTTTCGCTCAAAAGCTCTGACAGCCACAGAAGAGTGGAAGAATTTAAGTCGTGCAGCTTACAAAGATCCTCTAGGTACAGTAGCTCCTGGGTTTATGGAGGCGTGGCGTATGCCAGCAGACGCTCCTTTTTCTGCAAAAGCAGAGGCTTGGGGAAAAGGAGCTGTAGATTTAGGACTTGCTGCTATAACTCTCTTTAAAGGAGCCCAAATGGCTTCTTCTATCGGCAGAATCAATCGAATTGCGGCACAGGGTGGGCGATTAGGTGAAGCAGCTTCCGTGTTTGAAAAAGCAGAGATTGTCTCTGCAGAAAGAATGTTAGCTCGTAATAGTGTCACGATTAGAAAAAATTCGAATCACATATTTACTGATCGTCCTGGCCATATGGTTGATTCCCCAGCAAATCGTCAATTATTAATTGACACTGCATCTAACCCAAACAATTTCATGGGAGCTGATGCATTCGGTTCTCATTGGCATGCCCAAATTTTGCCTGATGGTTCGCAAGTTTGGTCGGAGACTTGGAAGGGAGAAATTAGAAATGGTGGAATTAACCAAATTCCTCGCCCTTGGGATCCAAGCTTTGGATTAAAGCATAACAAGAGAAAATCATGAAAAAATTGACTTATATTCAAGGGTATAAATCGATGTTTTTCTTTCTTCGAGGATATTTTAAAAAGACTCGTGTAGGGGATGTGGCGTCTTTGCTTAGTGATACTATGTTTTGTGAGGAAGATGGTGAGATGGAACTTAGCACATCAGATCCTGCATCTTGGTATGATTGGGTCGATAGTATTTACAAAACTTTTCCCTTATTGAAGAGAGCTAGTGAAAAAGAATTGACCTATTTCCAAGCATTTAGAGTGATGTATACTTTTCTTTATAATTATGAAAAGGCAACTTCGTATGAAGATGTAGCGGATATACTCAAAGAACTTACACCTATTGCGGCCGGCAACGAAAACGGTGCTCATGACCCAAATATATGGAATCGATGGCTGGATAGCATTCAAAAAGCTATCAATGCTAAATCCTCTGCAGATTGAATGGAGTACAAGCCATGCCTAACCCCATTCCTTTGATTCTTGCAATTGGTGTTATTGATGAGCAAAAAAGCGCAATCTAAACCATAAAAAGCCCTGAGGATGGGGGAGAACAACCCAAAACTCAGGTTAATAAGGCTCGTCAAGAATGTTTTCAAATGGCTCGAAAAGGTAAGGGGGCAAATAAACAAAATCGGCTATTTAGAGCAATCCAAACGATTTTGTAAACGTTAAAAAATTGCTTGTAAAGAAGTTGTGGAATTATTTTTTGAATTCGCAGAGATCGCTTCTTGGCTGCAGCTTTGCCTGATGCGTAGTCTAGGAGAGTGAATACTAAAAGTCGGATTGAAGCATTTTGTGGGCAAGCTCTGATGCAGAGACTGGCGGCGCTACTAGAGCTTGTGCGATTTTTTCTGGCCGGATGTCAGGCATTTGCTTTAACTTTTCCACCCATTCCGCTTTTTTTTGCGCCTCAGATGAAATAGCCACAGTATCTTCTATGCAAGCTGTTTGAACAGCCTCACCACGGATAACCTGTTTCACACTATGCACTGAATTTACGCCTGCAATTTCCATAATCTCTCAGGATGATCAAGTTGACCAAAGGTTAAACGCATTTAAGATTTCTTGCAAATCGAGTTCACGTGCAGACGGATAAATGAGATCATATAAAGAAAGTTGATTGGGATGATGAGTCGTAGCAAGAGCCACAGCGAAACAGCCTGCCGCTTTGGCAGCTTGTAAGCCAGCAGGAGCATCTTCAAATACAACACATGAATCTGGTTTGAATCCTAAATGATTTGCTGCTGCGATAAAGATGTCGGGTGCAGGTTTTCCATGAGCGACATTCTCAGCTGAAAGGTATTCTGTGAAGTATTTGCCTAAAGCCGTTGAACTGACTAATAATTCTAGGTTTGCAGTAGGTGTAGAGGACGCGATAATATGTGGTATCTTCGCTTCAGCAACTTGTTTTAAAAAATGTTCCATCCCAGGTAAAAGGGTTACTTCTCCACGGGCTATCTCGCGGAAAATGTGTTCCTTTTGATGAGTCCACTCAATGTGGGTTTCCTTGGAAACATGAGGTGCAACCTTTTGAAGAATAAGATCATTGCGCATACCAAAAGTGGCTTGAAATGCGTTTTTGTCTATCTTGAGAGCAGGCTCGCGCTCCATCAACATTTCCCAAGCGCGCCAATGGAACTCACTTGTATCTGTGAGCACTCCATCGTTATCAAACAAAAAAGCAACTGGCATCCCGAATTTCCTCTAAATGATGGCGTAACATCATCAAACGGTCAAACCCCACTGCAACTCCACAGCAATCGGGCAGGCCCACTTCAAAAGCCTGAATGAAATCTTTGTCGACTGGCAGCACTTGCTTACCCAAACATTTTCTTTCTTGATTAGCTGCATGGATTCTTTCCGAGAGCTCTAGAGAATTGAGGAGTTCATGGTAACCATTAGCGAGTTCTATGCCCCGGTAATATACTTCAAAACGCTCAGCAAACCCATCTTCACCAATCTGCGCAAGGGCAGCCTGTTCAGGAGGAAAGCGGTCGATCACGGCTAAGGTTTCTTTTCCTAAATGGGGTTCTACCTCAAAGGAAAAAATAGCATCCCGCTCTTCAAGAGATTCCGGAAAACTTCCTGCATATTTCTGGAAAACCTCTTGGTAAGAATAAGTTTCATATGTAGCTGGAAGATGATCCAAAAAAAGACGCATAAACTCTAAAGTTTCATCTTTCATTTGCTGAAAGGAAAAACCAACCCGATACCATTCTGCCATCGTGAATTCAACTGTATGCCTTTCCCCTTTCTCCCAATCTCGGAAAACATGCGAAATTTGATAGATATCACCAATCCCTTCAGCAAGAAGACGCTTCATCCCATACTCTGGAGATGTGTGCAAAAAAGCGGGCTTACCACAACAGGCAACATTCACCACATCAATGTGCACATCCACGGAAGCGGCGTGGCTTAAAATAGGCACATCCACCTCAAGGACATCTCTTTGAGCAAAAAAAGCGCGCGCTTTGGCTAGAAGCGCGGCACGATCACGCAGGATGTCAACTCTATTTATTGACGCGAGAGACATACTCACCAGTTCGGGTGTCAACCTTGATGATTTCACCTTGCTCGATGAAAATAGGCACCTGCACAACACTGCCAGTTGAAAGTGTCGCAGGTTTAAGTACGCGCCCAGAAGCAGTATCCCCCCTTACGCCTGGAGCTGTTTCTTTGATCTCAAGCTCCATAAAAGTGGGGGGCTCTACAGTTGTAGCTTGCCCTTTGTAAAAGACTAAACTGTAGATCACATCTTCTTGAAGCCATTGTCTGACATCTTCGATTTGTTCAGGAGTCAGTGTCAATTGCTCGTAAGAGTCATCGTCCATGAAGGTGCCTCCTTCACTATCTGTGTATAAAAGACGCATTTTTGTTTCTTTAACATCAGCCTCTTCAACCGTTTCTCCCGATTTGAAAGTTCTTTCAATTGTGCGGCCCGACATGAGATGCTTCAGTTTAACACGTGTGAAGGCTTGTCCTTTACCTGGCTTCACAAATTGAACAGAAACAATAGTATAAGGCTGTCCGTCCACTTCGATTTTCATACCAGCGCGGAAATCATTAGTTCCAATTTGCACCATAAACATATTCCTTGATAAAGTGAGAAGATCTATTATACCACACTGCTGAATACTTACAATGAGCTTTGATTCTAACCAAACCCATGAAGCGCAAATTGCCCGAGAAACACTTGAACGTTATTCGGGATCAGAAATCGAGCGATTTGGCTCATATTTACTGCTCACAAACTTTTCCCGCTACATCCGCACTTTTGCTGAACTCTATCAAGTTCCGCTGATGGAAGGATCGATGTTCACTGCTGCCCATTCTCCTGAACATGATGTCAGTATTATCGATTTTAAATTAGGCTCTGCTGCTGCGGCTTTGATTATTGACCTGTGCAGTTTTCTTCCCAATGTCAAGGCTGGATTGATGTTAGGAATGTGTGGGGGGTTACGACGCCATTACAAAATAGGTGATTATTTTATCCCGGTAGCCAGCATACGCGGTGAGGGAACGTCCGATTTTTATTTTCCACCTGAAGTGCCTGCACTAGGAAATTTTTTGATGCAAAAAGCTGCGACTGAAGTCCTTGATGCACACCGTTCCCCTTACCATATCGGGATTACCCACACCACAAACATCCGTTTTTGGGAATTCAACACGGCTTTCATCGAAAAATTAAAGGAGAATAAAGCACAAGCTATCGAATTAGAATGCGCAACACTGTTCGCAGCAAGCTACAGGCGCAAACTTCCCCTGGGAGCACTTCTGCTCATTTCAGATCTTCCTTTAACCATAGACGGGATCAAAACCAAAAAAAGCGCCAAGATGATTTTTGATACCTACACCGTCGATCACCTGGAAAAAGGGATGGAAACGATCGCCGTTATGCAGAAGATGTTGCTGCATAAAGCGAAAGGTGCCTACCGCGGCGACTCCGCTAAGCCCGACATTTGAAATTCGCAACCGCAATGCCCGACTTAAACTTAAAATAGATATCTTCCAACAAGAAAATATTTAAAAATGAAGATTATTTTATTTGTCGGGACAAGTGTGCCCTTGTCCCCGCAACCCCTTGAGCTGAACTGGCTTCACATAACCGGCCCTCCCTCCCTCGGCTGTGTGGAACACTAGCCTTGGTTGTTCGGACCAATTCTGCATTGCCATTTCAGCCATCGGCTGCTCACGCACTCATCCCCTACCGGGCGCCTCAGCGCCTCTTAGTGGGGGCTTTTCGTGTCATTCGCAGTCATATTTTGGGAGGGCCCTTCACTGCGCTTCGCTCTGTTCACCCCCCTCCCAAACCCTCTCCCGCCCGCGCTTGGAGTACAAAATACGGCAACTTTAAAATTTAATCCTATATTGGTTCATTAATCAAGCATCGTTTTATTGACTTTTTGAACTATGCTTTCGAGGTATATATTTATAGCCTCAATCTCGCCACTTTTATATGCGAATTTTTCACTGTTTTCTTTTAGTTTTTTTATTTCTTCATTCAGTTCAGATTTTTTTTTTGCTAAATATGTTAATGCAGTGAAAACATCCATAGTCTGGCTATTGACTATTTCGCTCATAGCATTCATTTGACCTTTTTGATAAAGTTGCATTAATTGAATAACCACTTCTGAATTAGAAGATTGTGACAAATTACTAGTGATCGTGTTGGCACGACAGGTGCAAGGTATGCATTCTGAAAGTAATTTCATTATTTCTGGGCTAACGATAGTCATTTTTCTGTTTGAATCGTAATTTACAATTCCATAGAGCAAAGTAATAATTACAATTATAACGGTTATGGCTACTTTTTCAAAGTTATATATTTCAGCCCTTTTATTCCTAATCCAAAAAAATATTAGAATTGAAATAATAAAAATTAATGCAATTACTGTAAAAAGAATGTCCGATAGCATATGATCTCCTCAAATAATCTTAGCAATTTAAATGCCTAGTTTTTGAAGAAAATTCACTAAATGAACCCGATTTCTTCTAAACTTTAATTATCCTCGATTCAATTCAATGGATATGTGGCGTAGTATAAACTCTTACATGTATAAACATGGGACACCCCCTGATACTTGTTGCAGGATATTGCTGTTACTTTTTCTATTCCATCATTTCCTTTATTTAAGGAAAAATAGGATATTAAATATTTGTCAGGATGTCCCGAGTCTATATAGTATCCCTACCCAAAACCACAATTTAGGATTTTGAATTGACTGATTATCAGGTCCAAGCATAAGCGGGAAGGGTTTGAGAGAGGGGTGGTAGCGAGCGCAGTGAAGGGCCCTCCCAAAACACTACTGCAAATGAGAAGACAGGGCCCCTTTTCCAGACTCCTTCAAATAAATAATCATCAACTTTAATTTTCCCTCGCAAGAAGTTTTCTTAAGCTAAGATTCTTTCTAAGATGGAATCGACTGTGAAACCAAATTCTTCGGCGAGGGCACTGGCAGGGGCGGAAGCTCCGTAACTATCCATGGCAATCGCAATTCCATCGCTTCCAATATATTTATGCCAACCCAGTTCCACGCCAGCTTCAATGCTGACACGGATTCCAAGATCGCCTCCTGTGACTTGATTGCGATAAGATTCATCTTGTAGCTCGAAGATTTCCCAACAGGGCATTGAGACAACACGGACATCTTTTTCCCTTTTTTCGAGTGCCTCTGCTACATCTAGCGCAAGATGGAGCTCAGAGCCCGTTGCAAACAGGGTATAGTCAGGTTTAGATTTTTCTCTTTTGATAATGTATCCTCCCCTTCCTACACCATCTTGATAAGGAACATTGGTTTGGCTCAGGGTGGGAAGTGTTTGGCGCGACAACAAAATGGCAGTGGGATAACGGTAGGTCAATGCTGCAAGCCAAGCCATCTTCACTTCATTGCTATCCCCCGGGCGTATTACATGTAAATAGGGAATCGCCCTTAAAGCTGCATAATGTTCTATTGGCTGATGCGTGGGGCCATCTTCACCCAAAAAGATCGAATCGTGCGTGAATTGGTAGATCACGTGTAATTTAGATAGACTGCCCAACCGAATGGAGTTACGCAAGTAATCGGAGAAAGTTAAAAATGTGCCAATAAAAGGAGTGAACATATGAATATAGGCAAGTCCATTTGCAATGGTACCCATCCCAAATTCACGTACGCCAAACTTCACATTGCGCCCCTCAAAATGCCCAGGAGAAATAATTGGGTAGTTTTTGAGCAAAGTCAAATCAGAGCACGAAAGATCAGCTGATCCTCCATATAGATCAGGAAGCAAATCAGCCAAGAAATTGATAATAGTGTTGGATGCTTTACGTCCAGCCACTGAGCCAGAAATATCTAGAGCCCATAATTTTTCTTCAAGATCGTCGGGAAGTGTGTGATTGGCCATCTGGTCAAACGTGTTTTTCAAATCTGGATAGCTTTTAGCCCATAGTCTAAAACGCTCCTGCCACTGCTCTTCATATTTTTTATCTGCTTCCAGTTTCTCTTGGAAGAAGGCCTGGACAGCTTTTGGAATATAAAAAGGCTCTTCTGGCAATCCCAAAGCAGCTTTTGTGGCTGCCACTTCTTCAACACCCAAAGGAGCGCCGTGGGCATGGTGTGTCCCCGCTTTGTGGGGAGCCCCCTTCCCAATCGTAGTGTGGGCTAAAATAAAGACAGGTTTATCTTGATTTTCCCGTGCTTTAGAAATTGTCATATGTAGAGCATCGATATCTTGCCCATCCACTTCGTGGACCTCCCAACCATAGGCCACAAAGCGAGCCAAGGTGTTTTCTGAACAACTCTCGGCTAAAGGCCCGTCCAAACAAATCTGATTCGAGTCATAAATAAAAATCAAGTTATTGAGCTTCAAGTGCCCTGCAAGCGCGCAAGCCTCATGGCTCACCCCTTCCATCATGTCTCCATCGCTGCATAAACAGAAAACCTTCGAATCGATAATTGGATAATCAGGGGTGTTAAATTTGGCTTCCAGGATTTTCATGCCGAGCGCCATCCCCACAGCATTACCGGTGCCTTGTCCTAAAGGACCTGTTGTCGCTTCTACACCATCTGTTTCATTAAATTCAGGATGGCCTGGAGTTTTTGAATGCAACTGTCTAAAGTTTTTGAGCTCTTCTAAAGACAGATCAAAGCCAGAAAGGTGCAAACAAGAATAAAGCAACATCGAACCATGGCCTGCTGAGAGAACGAACCGGTCGCGATTCAACCAGCGTGGATGTTGAGGGTTGTGTCTCAACGCATACCCATACAAGTAAGCGCCAATCTCTGCACATCCCATAGGCAAACCTGGATGACCTGAATTGGCCTTTTGGACTGCGTCCATAGCAAGACCTCGAATCGTTTTTGCAATCTTTTCAAGAATCTTTTTCAGTTCAGGGTCCAATGCACGCGCTTCCATTTCGAATCCTAATTTGTATTAAAAGCGCCTAGTTTACCCAGCCTGCCCCAAAAACCTCAAGCAATACGCTATTCTTTGAAAATCATGCGTGTTGTGATCTGTTTGAAAAAATCTGGCGACCATAGTTCTAACTGAGCTTGATCTGTGATAAATGCAGCTACATCTTCTTTAGCAGCCTTCCAGTCAACTTGATCTATTTTGTTCTCTAGCAAGACCCTTAGTGAGTTTGGGGTAAGCTCAATTCCTTGTTCTAAATTACCCAGTTGCTGCATACGTTGAGATAAATGCTTTAGGTTAAGTGGAACACGATGCCCTAAAAACCAAATTAAATCATACCAATCCCTACCTTTAACTCTTTGTTTCCAGCCTCTACAAAGAGCAGCATGCAACTTCCCTGCAAAAAGATCGCTTTTATCAAAGGTAACCACATTAAAAGGGATCGGGTTCAAAACAACGTGTGTGTCAAGAGTAAATCCCAATGGCGGATCGGTATCGACTTCCATCTTAATACGGATTTTGCTTTCTGGATGTAAATCCCTTTTTTTATAATGACCTTGAACAGATAGGAGAAGATTCATGGTATTAGTTTTCAAAAAAGCAGATAAGATAGCTGTCTGATGATTTTTCTCTTTAACACTGACATCCACATCAAAGCCAAAAGCATTAATTTCAGCTCTTAATCCTTCTAAATAAGGCACTATATTAAAATTGGGATTCGGAACGAGTAAAGAAAAAACGAGATCTTCGCTGAAGCGATTAAGGCCATGAAGAATGCGCAGGGCTGTCCCGCCATAAAAGGCGGCATGTTCAAAAAAATTTTGCCTTACTAAACCTAATAAAGCAAATTGTTGAAGGATCTCACGCATTTTTTGCTCTTCAGATAAAGGCACCCCACGGTAAAGATCTAACATTTTAATAATAGAAGGATTGAGGCTCATAATAGTTCCAATGATTTAATGAATAAGTCGACAATAGGCGATCGATATTGTAATGCAATTGCTTTTAACACCCTTTTATCTAAATTGTTTATGTCATCGATCTCCATACGGTATGATTCAAATAATTGATCCAGCAGATCTTTTTTTGTAGACACATCGCAATAAAAATGGAGAAAATCAATAATAGCTTTTTCAGGCGTAGCGATTAAAAAAGGAAATGGTTTTTCTGTGAGGTTAAAGGCTATACAATAGCGGTCTCTATTGAGATAGGAATAAGAAAATCGTCCGAGCGGGGTACTGTATTCTTTATTTCTACGTGTTGTAACGCTTGTCACAACTTCTACCCTTTCCGGAATAAATCCATAAAAAGACAAAGCCCAGTGTAAACTCACATAGGATGGCCCATATAAAACATTTGCTAATTGAGACTTCTCAATTTCTCTTTTAGCAATGCAATATAGCCCATTTTTGATACGTATCAAATTGCCATTTTTGATCTGCCTCGCAATCCAATCCCAAGGTTTTTTATATTTTTGAAGAAGAGGAAGCAAGGCTTGGGCATCTACGTAAAAGGTGTCAATAGAATCGAGAGGATTTGTTTTCATACCTTCATTTTAACCAAAAACACCATTTTTTGTGGAGAAATTGGTTGATTTTTAGCATTTATTGTCTAAAAAAATCCAAAAACTCCACTTTTTTAATACATACTGGATGACCTTCAGGGAAAAGGAAGGATATAGTATCCTGTCAGGACTTTCATATATGTAGGTGATGATGAGAAGTCAGGATGTACGGCAGGCGTTTTTGCAATTTTTTAATGGTAAGGGGCATAGAATTGTCCCCTCTTCATCAGTTGTTCCTGCAGGTGACGCAACGCTGTTATTTACAAATGCTGGAATGAATCAATTTAAGGATGTTTTTTTGGGGCAAAGTGTGCGGGATTATGTAAGGGCAGCCAGCTCCCAAAAATGTATCCGGGTGGGAGGCAAACACAATGACCTTGAAAATGTGGGGCATACAAGTCGCCATTTGACCTTTTTTGAGATGCTAGGCAATTTTTCTTTTGGCGATTACTTCAAAAAAGAAGCGATCGACTTCGCGTGGGATTTGACACTGAATATCTTTGGTTTTGAACAAGCGAAGATTTGGGCCACGGTTTTTCATGAAGATGAGGAATCCTTTGAGCTTTGGACCCGCTATTTGCCGGCAGATCGGATAATCCGGATGGGGGAAAAAGATAATTTTTGGGCCATGGGAGATACTGGACCATGCGGGCCCTGTTCGGAGCTTTATTTTGACAGGGGGGAAAAATATTCTCAGGGTCGCAACCCTGCCGAAGATGTTGAAGGAAATCGATTTTTAGAGTTTTGGAATTTAGTGTTCATGGAATTCAATCGAGGCAAGGGTGGGGAAATGGTTCCTCTTCCAAAACAATCGGTTGACACAGGGGCGGGTCTCGAAAGAGTGATGTCTCTTAAACTGGGTGTGGAGTCTGTCTTTGAAACTGATATCTTACGTGAACTGATTGCCCAAGTTGAACAAGTCAGCGGAAAAAAATATGATTTGGGTTCTGAAAATGCAGCCGCTTTTCGTGTGATCGCTGATCATACTCGCACCCTTGCTTTTGCCATTGCCGATGGAGTTGTGCCTAGTAACATTGAAAGAGGGTATGTTCTTCGTAAAGTCTTGCGCAGGGCTGTCCGATATGGGCGGCAATTGGGACTGGAGCAACCTTTTTTAGCTGATATCCTTCCCCGATTATCACATAGCATGGGGAATGCTTTTCCAGAGCTGCATGCATCACAAGGGAGAATTGCAGAAATTTTGACACTTGAAGAAGAAAATTTCTTGCGCACCCTTAAGCGTGGCGGCAACATCTTAAATCAAATCATTCAAGATTCCCACAAAACAGGGAAAATTTCCGGAGAAGATGCTTTTAAACTCAAAGATACCTACGGTCTTCCCCTTGAAGAAATCATACTATTAGCTAAGGATGTTCATCTGCCCGTCGATATCCGCCGTTTTGAAGAGTTAGAACATGAAGCTAAAGAACGCTCTAGAGGGACACGCAAAGTCACTGACCAAATAGTTCAAGAATCGGTTTACGAAACACATCTTGAAAAACAGGGAGCGAGTACTTTTTTAGGGTATCATGAATTGAGCTCAGATGCTGTTGTTCTCGGCATTTTAAAAGATGGAACAGACCTTGCTGCACTTTATGCTGGCGAAGAAGGGATTGTTTTACTTGATCAAACCCCTTTCTACCCTGAAAAAGGGGGGCAAGTCGGAGATCAAGGGATTATATCCTCTGAAAACGGAAGATTTGAAGTTTTAGACTGCCAAACGCCTTTTACTGGCGTCATCGCACACATCGGTCTTCTTCGAGAAGGAGAAATCCATGTGGGAGATCGGATCACTGCAACGGTGGATAGTCAAAGAAGGGAAAAAATTGCCAATAATCACACGGCAACGCACTTACTCCATTGGGCGCTTCGCAAGGTTTTAGGGGGACATGTCAAACAGGCAGGGTCGGTTGTTGAGCCTACAAGGATCCGCTTCGACTTCAGCCATCATAAAGCGCTGACATTACAAGAAATTGAGCATATTGAAGATCTTGTGAATGCACGCATCCGTGAAAATCATGCTGTGCATACTTATGAGCTGCCTTTTAGTGAAGCTCAAAAGAGGCATGATATCATTCAATTCTTTGGCGATAAATATGGTGAAAGTGTCAGAGTGATCGATCTCGATTTTTCAAAAGAGCTTTGTGGCGGCACACACACTTCTTGCGCCGGCACAATCGGATATTTTCGCATCCTTAAAGAGGGAAGCATTGCCTCGGGAGTGCGCAGAATCGAAGCGGTCACAGGTTATGAGGCTGAAAAATTTACCCGTTTTGAAAAACAAGAAAGGGTTCAAGAGCTGGATCATGCCTCAATAGAGAATAAACGTTTATCCGCAGAAATCACCAAATTAAAACGGGATTTACTTGCTGTCGAAGTTGAATCATTTCTTGATCATCGCTCACAGGTGGGAAATGTTCCTTTTTTGGCTTATACAGCTCCCCTTGAAGCTGATGCTTTGAAGGAGTGCGCCGATTTAATCATGAAAAGAGAATCGTCTTTGGTTTTATTACTCATCGGCAAACAAGAAAACAGATGTACACTCCTTGTGAGAGTATCTCCTGATTGGATCGGAAAAGGGATAAAAGCCTCTGATCTATTGAAAGAAATCGCTCCCCTCGTAGGAGGTAAAGGGGGAGGGAAAGCAGATGCAGCGCAAGGTGGAGGCACAGATATTTCTCAAATTCCTCAAGCAATGGAACGCGCAAAAACATGGCTCGCACAGACGAATATTTAACAAATCCCCTTCTGAGTGCATTCACCGAAACCCTAAGTAAAGGCTCCGATGTTGTAACAGAAGCATTATGGTGTGCTCCCAAAGCCTTATTGCTCACTTTAGCTCAAAAGACTCTTGGAAAAAATATCGTTATCATCACGGCAGGTGGCGCCAATGAAAGCCGTTTGTTCGATGATTGCGTCTACTTTAGTGAAAGCACCCCTCTCGAATTCCCCGCCTGGGAAAGTCTCCCTTCCGAAGAAATCGCTCCCAGCCCAGATATTGTGGGAGAGCGCTACAGAGTACTACGCTCCATTCAGGAAAGCGATGAACCTCAATTGATCTTTACAACTCTGCAAGCGGTTCTTCAGAAGCTTTTGCCTCCTCAAAAACTGAAAAACTTGCATTTAATCCTGAGGGAAAAAGGTGAAGTGCCCTTTGATGCGCTGCCTGATGTTTTGGCGGAAATGGGCTACCATCGAAAATCGGTGGCAGCAGATAAAGGAGAATTTGCTTTGAGGGGGGGAATCATCGATCTTTATCCCGTCAATTCCCCTGATCCTTTCCGCATCGAATTTTGGGAAGATGAGATCGTATCGATCCGCAAATACGACCCTATCAGTCAGACATCCGTAGGAAGAGTCCAAGAAATTTTGGTGACTCCAGGAGAAGAATTAGAGCTGCTTGCAAAAAGCCAAGAACTCTCCACTCTTTTTGATTATTTAGGGAATCAAACGATCATCGTTTTTGATGAAATCGCTCAGATCGAAGATAAATACGTTGCCCTCAAAAATATGGCAGGGGCATCTTCCCGCACATTTACAACCTTAGAAGAGCTTTTTACTTCCATTGCTTCTCATCAAAAAATCTTTTTTTCTGAAACACCTTTGGAACAGCTCTCAGAAATTAGGCTTCTTGATAAAAGCACAAGCCTTATCTCGTTTGAAACACTCAATCAACACATGAGCGCAATCCGTTGGCATTCCCCTTTCTTCCCGCTCTTTTCTGCATTTTGTCCGCCAGAACTTGCTCTAGATGACTTCTCAAGCGACCAATTTTTGGCAACACTTGCAGAAGTCCCTGAACAGATTACTTTCCGCTTTCTGTGTCAAAATGAATCAGAAAAAATGGCTCTCAAAGACCGTTTAAGTAAACTCCCCAAACCTTTAGAGGCTCAATTTGAAAAAGGGTATCTTTCTTCTGGTTTCTATCTAAAAGAGCCGTCGATCGCCCTCATTCCAATGACGGAGTTAACACATCGCTACAAAGTCAGACGGCAAAAACAACGCACTCACTATCACACGCTTCCTGTTGAAATGCTTTCGATTAGCCCGGGTGAAGCAGTTGTCCATATGAACAGTGGAATTGGCAGATATTTAGGCATTGAAAGAAGGCCCAATCACCTGGGTGTGGAAACTGAGTTCATGGTTTTAGAGTATGCCGAAGGGGGCAAGCTTTATGTCCCTATGGAACAAGCAAACCTGATCTCTAAATACATTGGTTCAAGTGAAGAAAAACCGGAATTTCATACCTTAGGCAGTGTCCGCTGGAAACGAGCAAGGGAAAAAACAGAGCAAGCCATCATGGGGTATGCTGAAGATTTGCTCAAACTTCAAGCAGAAAGAGTTCTCAAAGGGGGATTTGTCTATCCTGCTGATAGCGAGCTCGTAAAGCAATTTGGTGAAGAATTCCCTTATGAAGAGACCCCTGATCAACTTCTAGCCATCGAAAGTATCGGAAAAGACATGACTTCAGATCAATCGATGGATCGGTTGGTATGCGGTGATGTAGGATACGGCAAGACCGAAGTTGCCATGAGGGCTGCTTTCAAAGCCGTTGTTGATGGGGGCAAACAAGTCGCTGTACTCGTTCCGACAACTGTTCTTGCGATGCAACACTATGAAACTTTTTCTGCGCGGATGGCTAATTATCCCCTAACAGTCGGAGTACTCTCCCGTTTTGTCAAACCTAAAGAAATCGAAAGAGTACTCAAAGCAGCGTCTGAAGGCTCTATTGATATCTTAATTGGCACTCACCGCATTGTGAGTGATGACGTGACCTTCAAGAATTTAGGCCTGATCATCATTGACGAAGAGCAACGTTTTGGTGTGCGCGCGAAAGAGCATTTAAAAAAGATCCGCAAAGAAGTTGATTGTCTTACCCTTTCGGCAACACCTATTCCACGCACCCTTTATATGTCGCTCACAGGTGCTCGCGCCCTATCTGTGATCAATACACCCCCTGAAGACCGACTGCCCATCCAATCTGTCGTATGCACAGCCTCTGAAGAGCTCATTAAAAATGCACTTTTACGCGAATTAGCTCGCAGCGGACAGGCGTATGTGATCCATAATCGGGTTGAGACCATTTTCAAAATGGCTGACACCATCCAAAAACTCGTGCCTACAGCACGCATTGTAGTAGGTCACGGACAAATGGGGTCTCAAGAGCTTGACCAAGTCTTTCATGCTTTCAAAACAGGCGAAGCTGATATCCTTGTCGCCACATCGATCATCGAAAATGGGATCGACATCCCCAATGCGAATACCATCCTCATCGATGATGCCCAGCGCTTCGGCCTTGCAGATCTGTACCAAATGCGTGGGCGTGTGGGCCGATGGAATCGGAAAGCATATTGCTATTTTCTCGTGCCCAGCACAAAAGAATTGAGTGAAGTTTCCCGAAAACGCCTTTCCGCTTTGACAGTTTCGAGCGGTCATGGTGGCGGGATGAAAATTGCCATGCATGACTTGGAAATTAGAGGAGCAGGAAATATCTTGGGCACAGAGCAGTCAGGCCATGTGGCGACAATCGGATTTCACCTTTATTGCAAACTGCTCAAAAAAACCATCTCGGCACTACAGAAAAAAGAGTCTCCACAGTTTTACCAAGAAGTTAAAATCGAATTCCCTTACGACGCCAGGCTTCCCGATGACTATATTAACGAAACAACATTGCGCATGGAGATCTATCAGCGCCTTGGCGATGCAGAAAGTGATACAGAAATCGATCAGATCATGGAAGAAGTGCGCGATCGATTTGGCCCTCTCCCACCGCAGGTTCTCTGGTTACAACGGATCACACGTATTCGTCTTTTCGCAGCCCGCAACCAATTCACGTCTCTCAAACTCACCAAAGTCGTCTTCATGGCGGAACAATCGCATGGTAAAGGGAACAAGATCAGCAAAAAAATCCTCATCAAGCTTCCTCAAACACCTGAAGAGCTCGAAACAACAATCCTCCACGCCCTGCGCGAAAACTTCCCTCTTAAGAAGGGATAAATTTTCTATTGAATTGGCTGAGGATGATGATGACTATCATGTCTGCCCATGCCTATGCATTGAATGGTTTTAAGGCCAAAAGCAGAAGCACATCCTATAGGCATAAAAGCTTGCCAGAGATTTTCAGGCGTTAGAATATTAGCAACTCCTAAAGCAGCTAGAACAATGACTAGAGAAGCTACTAATCCTCCCGTTAAAAGAGTAATCTTTCTATCTTTTAAATTTCCTGGCGCTAGCTGAAGCAATAGACTGCCACATCCCAGTCCAACGCCAGTCCATCCAAATGTAGAACCTGGCATGATACCACAAGCTCCTAGAAACCCTATAATAGGAAGTGCCAAATAAATTATAGTATCTAGACTATGTGCTACCCATCCAAAAACCGAAACGCCTTCTTGCTCTTCGTAAAATTGGTTTAAAGCTTCTTCTAAGTTTGATTTAACACATGACATATATAATATTATATCATTCTAAGCATTAATAGCCCAACGATTATTAAATAAAAAAATGATTTAACATTAAAGTGTTAAACACCCTTTGTGTTTCCGTATGGTAAAATTAAAAAAACCGCAGAGGGCGCAAAGAGCGCGAGAGATGGATTCTGCTTGAAAAATTTGTATGGGTGGAGCGATGGTGATACCTATGCATCGATTAATCCAAGCTCTTCATTGTAAAAACAAGGGTAGGCCTCCTGTTTGGTTAATGCGCCAAGCGGGAAGATATATGCCCCAGTATCGCAAACTGAAACAAGGGAAAACTCTTTTTGGGATGTTTCACGATCCTGAAATGATTGTCGATGTGACTTTGCTGCCCATCGACTTGCTTGGAGTTGATGCTGCCATCTTGTTTAGCGACATCTTGACTGTGTTAGATGGATTAAATATCAGGTATGATTTTCAAGATCAAATAGGACCTGTTGTGCTCGATCCTCCAACCAGCTTACAGATGATCGAGCCTAAAATGGCCTATGCTCATATCATCAAAGCCATACAAGAATTAAAAAAAATACTTCCCGTTCCCCTTTTAGGCTTTGCAGGCGCTCCTTTTACCATCGCAAGCTACATGATTGAGGGAAAAACGAGTAAAGACCTGCGCAAAACCAAGCAATGGCTATTCCGTGAACCCTCCAGCTTTATGTGTCTGCTGAATCAGATTACAGAGGCGACAATCGCCTATCTTCACTGTCAAATTGATGCAGGTGTCGATGCCATTCAACTTTTCGATTCTTGGGCAAACGCTGTGGGATTCGAAGAGTTCAAACAGATTTGCCTTCCACCCATGCGGTCTATAGTCGACTCAGTGAAAAAGCGTGGGATTCCTGTCATCGTATTTACAAGGGGCTCTTGTCTTTTTGCCGACGCACTTGCATCCCTTGAACCTTCTGCGATCAGTCTAGACTGGAGCGGTGATCTGGCCCAAATTGCGCCAAGAATCCCCTCCCATATTGCCATTCAGGGAAATCTTGATCCGATGGCTCTTTATGGGTCTAAAGAGTTGATCCGATCCAAAATTGATGCTCTGCTTTCAACCATGAAAGGACATCCAGGCTATATTTTTAACCTGGGACATGGGATTTTGCCCGACACTCCCTTTGAAAATGTGCAATTTTTGGTAGATTATGTCCGAGCTGATACCAATCCGGAGAATAAATTATGATAAATCGGATTGGATAACGTGATAGGTTTTGAAGATCATTTTGAAGCTCATATTTTTAAATATGAGTGAGAAATGATCTTCAAAGGATGACATGTTAGGCGATTTGAGTTTACATAATTTATTTTCCGGATTGGTATGAATCTTTTGTTGAAATTCAATAAACCAGCTCCACGCTATACGAGCTATCCAACCGCTCCAGAATGGGGAGGTTTGACACCTGAAACTTACGCTCTGCAGTTACAAAGCCTGGGAGCCAAAAAAGCGCCTCTCTCTCTTTATTTTCACATCCCTTTTTGCAAAACCATGTGTTTATACTGCGGATGTTCTGTCATCTTAAACCGAAAACCTGAAAATGAAGCTTATTATGTCGAGAAATTATGCCAAGAAATTGATCTTGTCACTTCCTATTTAGGACTTGGACAAAAGGTGATGCAAATCCATTTTGGAGGAGGCACGCCAACAAAGCTTTCGATCTCACAATTGAGGAAGCTTTATCACAAAATCCAGTCCTCTTTTCATATCGATCCTGTTAGCGAAATTGCCATTGAAATTGACCCTAGAACTGTATTTGAAGATCAAGCCGAAAAACTCCGTTTTTTACGTGAACTGGGCTTCAATAGAGTCAGTTTTGGCGTCCAAGATACTGACCAACGTGTCCAAGAGGCTGTGAAAAGACGTCAAAGCCTTGAAATGACTGTGAAAACCTATGATTTTGCGCGCTCACTTGGCTTTTCAGGAATCAATATCGATTTGATTTATGGGCTTCCTTTTCAAACAGTACAAACTTTTCGCACAACTGTTGAACATATCTTAGAGATGCATCCTGACAGGATTTCCCTTTTTTCTTATGCCAAAGTCCCCTGGCTTAAACCACATCAGAAAGCCATTTCTGATGAAATTCTCCCCTCTCCAGAAGAAAAATTCCAAATCTATACAGAAGCTAGAAACCGTTTTGTTCAAGCAGGATATTTGGCAATTGGGATGGATCATTTTGCTACTCAAGAAGATGACATTGCGCATGCTTACAAAAATAAAACTCTACAGCGCAATTTTCAGGGGTATTCTTTGAGACTTGCCCACAATATGCTTGGCTTTGGGGTGACATCGATTGGGTATGCGAACGGTGTCTATGTTCAAAATCACAAAGATCTTGCCGCTTACTACTCAGCCATCGAAGAAAAAGTAGTACCCGTACACCGTGGCAAAATCCTTTCGGAAGAAGATCATTTAAGAAAATGGGTCATCCACACGCTCATGTGCGATTTTGAATTAGACAAAAATGTATTTCAGTCACTTTTCAAGACCGACTTCGATGACCATTTCAAGCCGGTTCAAGATCAACTCATAGCCCTACAGCAAGATGGACTCATCGAAAATCATCAAGATAAAATCATGGTCACACCCTTAGGAGAGCTATTTGTAAGAGTGATTGCAATGACCTTCGACGCCTATTTGCAACTTAAACCTTCATCTTCAAAATTTTCCTGCTCGGTATAAAAGGACAACATGAGAATTGTAGTGTTAGGTGCAGGAATTTCAGGGCTAGCTGTAGGCTGGTTTTTGAAGCAGAAATGGGGAAAAAAAATCGACTTGACCATCCTCGAGAAAAAAGATCGGGCTGGTGGTTGGATCCGTAGCTTTAAGGCGCAAGAATTTCTTTTTGAAGCAGGTCCTCGAGGGTTTTCTCCTGCAGGTAAGGGTGAAGCCACATTAGAACTTGTGCACTCATTGGGATTGGAAAATGCGCTCATTCCAGCCAACAAACAAGCCAAAAAACGTTATGTCTGTTTAAATGGAAAGCTTCAACAGTTTGGCCTAGGATTTCTTCTAAGAAATGGATTGGCAGGGGCTTGTTTACACGATTTAAAAGCCCCAAAATCTGTGCTGGAGGATGAAACAATCGCCTCCTTTATCGAACGTAGATTTAATCACCGCTTGGCTGAGACTGTCATGGACCCCCTCACTAAAGGAATTTTTGGGGGGGATATCCATACTCTTTCAATGCGTAGTTGTTTTCCTAAGATCTGGGGATTAGAACAAGAATACGGCTCTATCTTGCGAGGTTATTTTGCAAATCGGAAAAAGAAAAAAAAACCGGCTGTTCCCGTTTATACTTTTAAAAATGGAATGGAGACATTAACACAATCGCTTTGTGATGCTCTCGCAGGTCACATTCAATTGGGTCATGGATGTGATTCTTTAGACGCGATCCATGCGGATTGGATTATCTCTACCCTCCCCTCTTATGCGTTAGCAAAACTGACCCGGTTGGAAGATCCTTGTTCTTACATCACCCTATCTTTAGTCCATCTGGGATGGCATCGCCCTGTGCTCACTCAAAAAGGTTACGGATTTTTAATCCCCTCAGTTGAAAAAGGGGAAATTTTAGGAATGACATGGGATTCAGAGGTTTTCCCCTGTGGAGACCAAACGCGGATATGTGTGATGATCAGGGGGGAATGGTCTGAAGAGGAACTATTCCAAAGAGCTTCGAAAAGCCTAAAGCAATATTTAACCATAACAACCCCACCAGATATTCAAAAAGTGACGATCGCACGGCAAGCCATCACACAGTATACATTGCACCATGAAAAAAGGATGGAACATTTTAAGAAGCAACTCCCTTTTCATTTAAAAGCCATCGGCACCAGCTTTTCTGGGCCCGGAGTGAACGATGCGATTTACGCAGCGCGAGCTACCGTGCAGGAGCTGCTTTTTTGATAATGCAAAAAATGACCCAAAAACCGATACACGCCAAAATCCCTGCAAAGAGTGAAATCGCAGAGAACGCTTCTATATGCGAACCTGATGTCTCCATTTTTCTCATGTAGACAGCTGTCATCAGAGCAATACCTGTCGTAGAAGCAATTTGACGTGTTGCTGTTGTGACTCCAGAGGCTGATCCCAGTTTATCAGCATTGATCTGAGAAAGAGCCAAGGCCACTGTGGGTGACATAATCATCGGAAGACTACACCCAAAACCTAATAATCCAGGAAGCAAAACAAAGATCTGCTTGGTATGAGCCGTAAACAAGAGCCAAAAAAGAGCAAAGATTAAGATTGCAAATCCAAGAAGTAAAGGTAATCTGGGACCACAACGGTCAGCGAAATAACCACCTAAAGGAGCCATCACAAATACGGGAAATGCAGCTATAAAGATCAAAACCCCAGTTTCTAAGGCGGAATATCCCAATTGTTCCTGAAAGTAAATAGCCCATAAGACAGTGACCATCACAATCACTTGGGTAATATACATCGAAATGTTTGCTACAGTGAAAAGACGATTACGAAAAAAATGAAAATCAATGATGGGGTGCTTTTCACGTAGGGAAAGCCATACAAATAGAGCAAAAAAAAGTGGACTTATAACAAACAAAGATACGGTTAAAGGGGAAGCCCATCCCCAAGTATTTGCTTGCATAAATCCTACCACCAAAGAAACAACTGCTACAAACATCGCAACCATCCCCACGAAATGAAAACCTTCTTTTCTTCTTTCCCCTGGTTTGAGAATAATAAGAGCCATCACGATCCCTAATACAACAAGGGGAAGATTCAAAAAGAAAACACTTCGCCAACTGAAGTACTCTGTTAAAAAACCTCCAACAACAGGACCAATCACTAGAAAAATGCCGCTGATGCCAGTATTGATCCCGATGGCTCTTGCCCTTTCCCCTTCAGGAAAAGTTGCAACCAAAAGAGCGCTCGTCGCAGGAATTGTCAACGCCCCTCCCATTCCTTGCACCACCCTGGATAAAATCAAAAACCATTGAGAATGACTTGTGGCTGCAAGTAGGGAACCCGCTCCCATAATCGCAAGACCCATTATGAATAAGGCCCTTTTGCCAAATATGTCACATAACCGTCCTCCAACAAGCAAAAGTGAGGTAAGGCTTAACAAATAAGCATTCACAACCCATACCAACCCTAAAGTATCGAAAAGCAATTCCCTTTGGATCGCTGGCAAAGCCACAGGGATCACTGTGGTATCTAAAAAAACCAAAGAGGTTCCGTTAGCAGTGACCAAAAAGATCCACCATTTACTCAATTTTTTGATCATCATTTGATATTCCATTGTTGCACGATAGGAATTCGCCTTCCCACAGTTAATGCTTTTTTAGTCACGCGCAAACAAAGGGGCGCTTGTCTACGTTTGTATTCATTCAAATGAATTTTGCGTATTAATTCCTTAACCTGGGCCAAATCCAAATGGTGTTTGTTTGCGATCATTTCTGGCGACATGTGTTCTTCGACATACTCTTGCAAAACGAGGTCAACAACAGGGTAAGGGGGCAAAGAATCAGTATCTTTTTGATGGTGTCTTAGCTCTGCCGACGGCTCCCTTTCGATAATTCTTCGAGGAATGATCTCTTCTGAGCGATTGATATAATGTGCCAATGCATACACTTGCTGTTTTGTCACATCACCCAACACACCCAAACCTCCACACATGTCTCCATACAATGTAGAATAACCCATTGCCATTTCACTTTTATTTCCCGTACTTAAAAGCAAATAGCCAAATTTGTTAGACAACGCCATCAGAAGAACGGCACGGATCCGTGCTTGTAAATTTTCTTCAGTCACATCCTGTGGTTTCCCATGAAAAAGAGGGGAAAGAGTCTCTAAAAACATTTCAAAGTTTTCTTCTATCGATATCTCTTGAAATCGGATTCCTAGCTTTGAAGCTAGTATGCGTGCATCTTCTTGCCCTTCTAAAGAAGAAAATTGTGATGGCAAAGAAATCGCAAACAGATTTTCATTTCCAAGCGCCTCTTTGGCAAGCGCTGCTACAACTGCTGAGTCAATCCCACCAGAAAGGCCAAAACATGCCTTACTCCAACCCAGTTTAAAGAAATAATCCCTCAGACCTAATACAAGAGCGTTGTAAAGGTCTTCAACCGGCTCTACAGCAATCATGAGAGATTTGGGCTTTTCCTCAAGATCAACGACAATCAGATCTTCTTCAAATCCCTTTCCAATGCCAAAAATGTTCCCATCAGGGTCTATACAAAGGCTGTAGCCATCAAAAATTAAGCTATCATTTCCCCCCACCTGGTTGCAATAAAGCACAGGGCACTGCAATGTCTTTGCTGCCATGCTGCACACCCGCAATCTGGTTTCATGTCTTCTCATATAGTAGGGTGAAGCGGAAATGTTAATCAGCAGGTCGGGCTTTTGAGGTTTTAATTCATTTACGGGATCGCATGTATAATGGGAACACTCGACAGCGTCCGCATGTTGCCAGATGTCCTCACAGATAGTCACTGCAACGGTTTTTCCATCGATATCCCATGCATTGATATGATTGCCAGGCTCAAAATAGCGACGTTCAGAAAAAACGTCGTAATCGGGCAAAAGCATTTTATCTTGAAATCCAATGAGTTCCCCATCCTCAATGAAGGCTGCAGAATTGTATAGATTTTTCTCACCTCCATGAGGGTTTTCCCGCACGCACCCCACAAAAACGGCAATCCCCTGTGACGCTTTGATAATCGTTTGAATCGACTTAGTCACGGCTTCAATAAAGCTAGGAAGTAATAGAAGATCTTCTGGGGGATACCCTGTGATGGCCATTTCCGGAAAAACCACAATCCTGGCCCCTTCATCCCGCGCCTTGCCCATCATACTCACAATCTTCTTACAGTTCTCCTCGAACGCCCCAACAGTAGGATTAATCTGAGCCAAAGCCACTTTCATAGGGTTGTATATACATGATCAATGAGATTTCTCCCATGTATTTCAGGCATCACACACATCAAAAAGTTAACGAACAGTCAGCGATTTTAACCACATTTTATAGAATCTAAAGCTTCTTCATATGTTTCTGAGGTGATGGATTTAAAAAACGGAAGCTCCCTTTTGATGACTTCATCATACTTCGTATCCATTGTTTTATATTGCAAAGTCCCCTTTGATATTGAGGCAACTCCAATATTTGGATCATAGGGAATAAGAGTTGCAGAGGAACAATACGAACAAAAAATTCAAGATTTTCATAATATTCCTCACCCTCATTCTCAATTTTTAAGGTAAAGAACGTATCAAATTTTCTAAAAATTCAACAGAAAAATTCATTTATAGCCGAGCCAATTTTGTCAGCTGCCGAAGTCGTCGAGAATGATGTTTTGACGGGGAACGCCATAGTCATCGAGAAGTTTTAGAACGCTGGAGTTGTGTAGAGGGGGGCCGCAAACATAGTAGAGGCACTCTTCAGGCTCTTCCATTGTTTTTAATTGCCCCAGTTCAAAGGCGCGGAATAAAAAATTAGTCTGAATCGGATCACTTTTTGGCCATCCTTTTTCGATATCTTCTGGCAAAGGTTCCGAAAGCACCAAATGGTAGCGAAAGTTGTCATACGCTTTATCTAATTGCTCATATTCATTTTGATAGATATTTTCTTTTAAAGACCGGGCGCCATACCAAAAATCTACCTGCCGCTTGGTGTTCTCAGTTTTGAATAGATGCATCACATGGCTACGCCCAAATGAAGAGCCTGCACCACCGATCAAAAAAACCAAAGGTCTTTGGTCATCGATCATGAAAGATTCGCCATATGGTCCAGAAAGCCTCACAATGTCTTTTGGTTTCAAACTAAAGGTATAACTTGAACAAATTCCCCAAGGTAAATCTTCAATCATTTGCCCTTTAATGAAAGGAGGGGTGGCGATGCGGATATTAAACTTCAAAACCCTCCCCTCAGCAGGATAAGAGGCCATTGAATAAGCTCGGATCACCTCATCAGACGACAAATGGCTAAAATCAATTGTCCGATTAAATAACCCAAACTTTTCCCAATCCCCATGAAATTTAGGATTCATTGTTTCTTTCCAATCAGTCGTGTGGGTTTTAAAAGAGGGCACATGGAACTGAAGATATCCTCCAGAACGGTAGGGAACCGCTTCTCCCTCCGGTAATTCAACAACCAATTCTTTGATAAATGTGGCAACATTCTCATTGCTGATGACCCGCGCTTTCCATTCTTTAACAGTCAAGTAACGCTCTTCGATGTGGACATGAAGGTCTTGCTTCACCTTCAATTGGCAAGAAAGGCGCCATCCTTCTTTGAGCTGTGTCTTAGAAAAAGTCGCTTTATCTGTTTCCAGCGGGTCTTCTTTACCATCTAAAAGCTGCACGCGACATTGCTTACAAGTTGCTTTACCACCACAGGGAGAAGGGACAGGAATGCCCTCCGATGTCAATGCAGCCAAAAGAGTTTGGCCGCCTTGCACTGTCTTTGTTAAATCAGGATTTTCATTAATTTTGATCGAACAAGGAGTGGTGCGGACAAACTTTTTTTTTGTAAAAAGGATCATAGCCGCTAACATCACACAAATGGCCACAAAAGAGACAATAGCCGTAGAAATTAAAACTAATCCTTGAAGAAAAGAAGCCAAAAACATTTGCCCAAAAGGTATAACGAGATTATGATTTCTCTTCAACAATGAGGTAAAATGAGTAAAGGAACAATCAAAATTCACAGTGAAAATATCTTGCCAATCATCAAAAAATGGCTCTATTCCGAAAAAGATATTTTCGTACGAGAATTGGTTTCAAATGGCTGTGATGCGATTTTTAAGCTACGCACATTAACTGAAGATCAACCGCAAAATTGGCGTATCGATATCCATATCGACAAAGAAAATAGAAAATTGACCTTTTCTGACAATGGCATTGGTATGACTGCTGAAGAGGTGGAAAAATATATTGCTCAAATCGCCTTTTCTGGAGCAGAAGACTTTGTCAAAAAATACCAATCCAACAAAGAAGAAGAACAGGTGATCGGCCATTTTGGATTAGGATTTTATTCTGCCTACATGGTTGCAGAAACAGTTGAAATCCAAACGCTTTCTTATCAAGCCAATGCAGAGCCGGTTCAATGGGTCTGCGACGGTTCTTCAACTTATTCCATTGAGCAAGGAAACAAAAAGGAGCGTGGCACCGACATCATCCTGACCTTATCAGCTGATGAAGAAGAATATCTCGATGCGGCTAAAATGAATTCTATCCTAAGCTACTATTGCAGCTTTTTGCCATATCCTATTTATCTGAATGGAAGCCGTATCAATGAACATCCACCTTTATGGATGAAATCTCCTTCAGATTGCACTGACCAGGAATATCTTCACTTTTACAAACTGCTGTTTCCTGGCGAAGCAGATCCCTTATTCTGGGTGCATCTCAATGTCGATTACCCATTCCACCTCAAAGGAATTCTCTATTTCCCACAAGTCTCCCATGAGACTGAACTCAAAAAAGAGAGCATCAAACTATTCTGCAATCGTGTGTTTGTCTCTGACAATTGTAAAGACTTGCTTCCCGATTTTTTGATGATTTTAAGAGGTGCCATTGATAGCCCAGACATTCCTTTGAATGTTTCTAGAAGTTATCTGCAGATGGATAAAACGGTTCGGCAGCTAGGTTCCCATATCTCAAAAAAAATCGCAGACCGTCTTTCGAGTCTTTATGAAAGTGAAAAAGACAAATTCCTCTCTTATTGGGAAGACATTGAAACCATCATTAAATTTGGCGCCCTTCAAGATGACAAATTTTATGAAAGGGCAAAAGAATTCCTCGTTTTCAAAAATAGTGACAATCAATGGACAACAATCGCAGAATACCAATCCAAACACCCGAATCAAGCGATCTATTATACCCACGAAGCTGGGCATTTCCTCGAGCTTTATAAAGAAAAAAAGATTGAAGTGCTTTGGATCAGATCATCTCCGATCGATCAAGCCCTCATTCGCATGCTTGAAAAGAAAACGGGAGTTAACTTTAAACGCATTGATGCGCATATGGATGAGCATATTCTTGATCCTACGAAAGAAAAGTCTCTCCTTGATGCAGACGGAAGAAGTGAATCAGCAAAACTTGCAGAGTTTTTTAAGAAAAAATTGGAATTAGATCTTGAAGTGGAAGCTAAAAGTCTCAGTTCATCAAATCTACCTGCATTTTTACTGCTTAAAGAAGAAGAGCGCCGATTGAGAGATTCTCTTGCTTATCACAACCGCTCAAGCGGCAGTATCAAAGAGTTCAACTCATTCATTAAGCCAACGTTTGTGGTGAATACCAATAACAAATTGATCCAGGCAATCCATCACGTAGGCCAAACAGATCCAGAGCTTGCCCAGCAATTGGTTCGTGAGGTGTACGATCTAGCATCTCTCTCTCAAAGAGAAATGGACCCAGAAGGGCTTACAGATTTCATCACACGCAGCACCTCAGTTTTAGAAAAATTGGTCTTGAAAGTTTCTAATCCATAAAAACTTGATTTTGGCTGATCGACTATAAACTTGAAAAATTTACATTAGACCTCTTTCGAAATTCCATTTGTTCGCTAAAATTGCCCTTTTTGGCATCTTTTCTGCAAAATTTCTCGACCATATGTACTCATATGCTCTCAAAATTTTTCAGAAAATCTGAACAAAAAATGCTAATTTTTTCAAACAAAGCGAATTTCGAAAGAGGTCTATTCACCTGCATGACAGCCATGCAAGTTATGAAATAATACAATCCATGTATTTTTCAAAACCCTTAGCTTCATTCCTTACTGAATTTTCCCACCAGTTAATCGAATTTTCGAAAAAGTTTTTCGGTTGGGGCTGCGACTGCAAAACATCTATTCGGTCCTCTTGTAGAGATCCAAACTCCAAAATCTCTATGATTTCCTGTAAAGAATTCTTTTTAGCAATAGAATGATATAGCATATCGTGAGATTTGATATGCCAGATTGTGAAGTAGTGAGAAAGAACATTGTTGTGGTCACTAGTTGAAAAGCAAATTAAATATTCTTTAGAATGAAACAGCTTAGATTTTATCACGTTGCCGACAATTTCAGGCATTTTCAATTCATCTAGTGGTTCTACCAAAATTCTATCAAAAACTGAAATGAATCCATCTGTTTGAATTTTAAAAAGATATTGCTTAGAGAAAAGCGTAGCGTTTATTAGTGAGAACAGACGCTTACCTGTTTTTTTGTCGATAATAAGGTCATTGTTCAAATAAATCCGTTCCCCTTCCACTCCTACAACCCATGCAGGAGTAGTGGATCCAAGATCGACTTCTAAATTCTGTGAATGAAGTTCATAAGATATAATGTCCATGAAAGCTATGTCATGCTTTTGATAACTCAGAAAAAGGCAATCACTAACAGATGAAAAAATAATAGAATTGATGTCATTAAGAACTCTTTTACATAGACTCGTTTTTATTATTTGAATTTGCTTTCCTGATTGAAAATCCCATTGAATGATTTCTCCATTTAAACATAATCCAAAAACATAATCATCAATCGCGCAAACTCTGATTAAATCTCCATTCTGCTTTATTTCAGATTTAAGAATGACCTTGTTTTGTGATCTTAGATTAACGACAAGGATGGTTGATTTGTCGCTTGCATATGCAACATTTAGCCACTCGTTGCAACAAAAAGGCTTTTGAATGTGATTGTCGAAGCGTTTTGTATATTCTGTATCGTGTGGTACATAAGTAGCAAACGAAAAATTAAAAAATTTTATTAGCGGAACATATTGAATCAAATTTTCTAATGTAAACTGCTTATTTTGGATAAGATCATTTAAGTGGTCTGATCCTGCTTTTCCATATTTTTTTTTCAAGAAGTCGCTTTACATATTGAAAATTGGGATGAAAAACGATGTTTTTCCATTGCCTGCACACACGAGGACAAAACTTTAAAGAAGAAAAATCTAAAGATAAAAAGATACGGGTCAAAATATCAGCGTGTAATTGTGAAGTTCCCAGGTAGTTGTTAACTTGAAGAGAAGGGTTTACTATCATTTTTTCAATATTTCTTTTTTTTAAAGGAAATAGTCATAACAAACGAAGTATTAAAAAACAATAAATGTTTAAAAAACTCGTTTCAGAACGTGTTCTTCAACAAAAAGCGTAACTACTCAGGACATCTCTGTGATATTTATTTTTACTTTTTACCACAGAGATCACAGAGCACACAGAGGGTGGCGAACAGGTTTAAAGAACAAGCCCTCGAAAGAGGGCTATTTTCTATTCAGAAGACTCTTTGTCTTCTTCTGGAGTGGTCTCTTCTTTAGTTTTCACTTCAGTGATCGCACCTTTTAGGAATTCGATTTTTGAACCATCAACCATTTTAACAATCACAGTTTGGTCTTTAATCCGGTCGATTGTTCCCACAATTCCCATCGCTGTGACCTGATCTCCTTTCTTCATAGCACCACGCTTCTGTTCCATCGATTTGCGCCGCTTTTGCTCAGGACGCCATAGGATAAAATAGAAAAAGATAATCGCAATCAGAATCATCAACATGGTTTGCATGAACGAACCCTGAGCGCGCTCAGCTGGAGCATCTTCTGCTAAAAGTGGTAGCGAAGTCATCAGCATCGCCAAAAAACCAAATAATTTTTTCATCCTCATCTTCCTTAATTGGAGTTAAAAAACAGTCAGATTAACACAACCCCTTTACCGATTCAACCTCAGACTTAATTGCAAAGCTTTGTGATCACAGTTTCAAGCCAGTCATCCTGATCAAAGATAGCTACCAATTTTTCATGAAGCTTTTTATATTTTTTTATAAGAGCTTGCGCTTCCGAATCATCTGGATCATGAGCAAATGGCACCGTTGTCACTCGCAACAAGCATGGGCATGTATTAGTATACCATTCATTTTTTTTTGAATAAATCTGAAGATGATCCCTAAGATATTTTAGCTCCTCATCTAATGAAAGAAATCCTGAATTTGGAATTGTTGGTTGAAGCAAAAAAGGTGGGTTGAATATTCCACATTCAAGCGCGCATCTTCTCTGAAAAAGCTCTGCAGAATGCTTCCCAAAACCAAGCATGATACCAAGCAACATATCATTTTGAAAAAGCGGCTCCTTCCAAATATCTTGATCATTCTCAAGACGATCTATTATTTTTTTTGCAGTTATCTCTTCTGAATAAGCTCTTCTAAACAAATCCTGATTTTTATTAAACGTCGCCTCAAAAGCTTTTTTATTGATTAAAACTGTAAATCCAGGAAATTTATTTTGCTCCTCTATTATTAATAGGTAATTTTTAATTTTTAATCTTTGTGTAATATTCTTCCAAGTTGCTAGCGGTTTAAAAAGAGGAACAGTGCCTTCTACATAGACCTTGAATGTATAATCTTTCTCAGAAAAACGGGGGCTGAGTGTATTTGGCCAACAGAAAGACATCGGCTTATCACCAAAAAGAGAATATCCAAGCTCATTTTGCGCAAAAAGATCATGAAAAAAAATAGTCAGCTCTTTCCGCTCTTTTGCAGATAACTCCTGTGTCAAGGTCGTTATTTGTTGTCTATTCTTTGAGTGTTGAGAACAGGAAGAGAAATTAACAAGCAAAAAAACAATCTCTAATTGAAAAAAAACAAATAGAGATTGTTTTATTATCTGCTTAAGATGCTGGATATTGCACTCTCCAACCATGAGGGCATTTGCTAGATTGATTATCAGCGTCATATCTTTTGCCACATCTAGAACAAGTAACCATCATGACGGCATCATAACCAGTTACATAAATACCACCTTCATCAAAGCATACACCATTGACTGGTACAAAAATCCCTGAAAGGTTCAAGAAAATTCCATTTGGTGCGACATGAACCGTTCCTGGTTCAACGTAGTATTTTCCATCGATGCACTGACCAGCCAAAGGGGCTAATTCGCTAGCAGAAAGTCCGGTATTTAAAGTTATACTGAACATTAATTAGAAAAAGACCTTCATCTTCATACATTACCCATCAAGATTAAATTTCAAAACATGAATTTAAAGAATCAACCTTTAATATCAATTCATTTTTTTTCTTAACGTGAAGAAAGAAACAGACTACGGATCTACAAAGCAGTTACAAAAAAAACTATTTTATTAAAATAAACTTTAAGCTTCTTTTGACAACAGGTGCGCAAATTCTTTTTTTTGAAATGCCTGTGATAGACTCAACTTGGTTTAGATCCATTCCAGCTGATAAAAGTTTTTGGGCAATTTTAAGAGCAGCTTGTTTAGAACCTTCAGCAAGTCCTTTTTGGATACCTTCGGCAAGTCCTTCTGCTCTTTGGAAATCAAGGATTGCCTTTGCATCTCTTTCTTTTTTAAGGGTTTGCTCATAAGTGTTTAGCTCTTCTTGGCTCCAAGAAAATTGATTGAGGGCTTCGAATGCTTGTCCAATGATGGGATCTTGCTGGCTTAGTTCTTTGACATCTGCTTCAGATGTGTGTGCCGCATGTTTAAAAAAGTAGGCCCATTTTTCAATATGGGTGCTTAGTTCATGGAGCTCTTTTTTGAACTTCGGCAACTCGAGAAAGCAAAAGTAAAAATCTTTTAGGTCGTGTGCATGGGAGTTTTTATCTAAAATAACATGGTCCGATTTGTATTCAATCTTGTCTGGAAACATCACAAAATTGGTGATGGCAAGAAAGATGATCTCTTTGAGGTTATGGTATGAATCCCCTTGGTTGATTTGGCAGCAATAAGCTTTAGCCGCATAATACTGCGCCCTTTTGACAAAAGCATCGGTATTTGCAACTTGCATCTCCACAATGTATTTTCTCCCTTGCTCATCGGAGCATAGGACATCGACGATGCTTTGCTTGGCGTAAGCAATTTCAGGGTCTCGGACAGTCTTTAAAAATTCAACGTCTTTGATGATCGCATTGTCTTTAAATTCGATCATGTCATTTAGAAAATGGATTAAAATCTCTTTGTGATCTGGTGTGCCAAATATTTTTTTAAATGCAAAGTCGTTTCTCGGATCTAAAAACTTGCTCTCCATGCATTTGATAGTAGCATTTTGAAAGCAAAAGTCCTAGCCTTTTTTAGCAGACGTGTACGATGAAAAAAACAGGCGCGCTAATTATGAAATAATGCAATCCTCGGTCTTGTCTTTAACAAAGCGTTCAAGGTGATAAGCAAGATCGCTAACATCACGAGTTCCGTGACCAAAAAATCTTTCAGCATCCTCAGCGCTGTCTTTAATAAAGTCGCTCGCTTTCCTGAAAGTCCGACTTAATTGTCCGGTCTCCAAAATCGCTATGATATCTTGTAAGGAATCCTCAAAAATAGAATGATAAACCATTTTATTTGATTCGATATGCCAAATTGTGACGTATTGAGAAAGAGCGTTGTTGTGGACACTTGCTGAAAAGCAAATCAAATATTCTTGTTGGTAATCAAACAGCTTTGTCTCCATCACGTCACCTTCAATTTCAGGCCTAAAAAACCTAACGATGATCTCCGAGCTTCTTTTCAAAGCTTCAATATATCTTTCAGAAGCATCCGCAAAAATGTATTCCTTAGTAACGAGCACACTTGTTACTCCATCCACGTATTTTACGAACTTATTTTTTTCTCGATCGTAAATTAATAGGTAATTAACGTGTTTCAGATAAATTAGTTGCTCCTCTACTTTTTCAACAAAAACAGAAATTATTGATTCAAGGCTTAATTGTATGTTCACTGAAGGATTTGTATAAGATATAATTTCTACAAATGTCTTATAATTTATTTGAAAACTCAAATAAAGACTATCCCCAACAGATGAAAAAACGATCGAAGAGGTCTTTTCAAACTGATATTTACTTAATTCAGTTTCTATGATTTGAATTTGAGTTTCTGTTTGAAAATTCCATTGGATGATTTTTCCATTTGAACATAATCCAAAAACAAAATCATCAATCATGCAAACTCTTATGAGATCTCCCCCATCCTCTATCTCAGATTTCAGAGTGATAATATTTGTTATTTTTAGATTATCAACTAGGATGGTTGAGTTATCGATAGTAAATGCAATATTTTGCCAGTCGTTGAAACAAAAAGGCATTTGAGCGGGATCTTCGAAGTTTTCCATATATTCGATATTGTTCAGCGAACAAGCATTGGCAGAAGAATTCAAAAATTTTATTAGCAGAGCATATTGAATCACATTTCCTAATGTAAGCTGCTTATTATGAATAAGATCATGCAAGTGATCTGATCCTGCTTTGCCATATTTTTTTTCAAGAAGCCGCTTTGCATACTGAAAATGGGGGTGAAAAACTACATTTTTCCATTGAAGGCACACATGAGGACAAACCTTTAATGTAGAAAAATCTAAAGACAAAAAGATTTGCGTCAAAGTATCACAGGATAACTGCAATGTTCCTGGTAGTTGTTTGTTGTGCAGAGAATTGTTTACTATCACTTCTTTAACACTCCTTTTTTTTAAAAAAATACCAAACAAAATATTAAAATTCAATTAAGATATAAAAACCAAATAAAAGCTGATTCATTAAACTATCTTTTTTTGAGGAGGGCGATGTTTTCGACATGCGGGGTGTGGGGGAATTGGTCGATGGGTTGGAGGTGGAGGATGTTGTAGCCTAGTTGAGCGCAGTCTTGGGCTTGGGAGGCGGGGTTGCAAGAAACGTAGACGATGGTTTCAGGTTGTAGGTTGAGAAGGTGGGAAATGGCTGTGGGGCCGAGGCCGACACGTGGGGGATCGACGAAAACTGTAGTGGGACAATGGGAGAGGTTGGATAAGACTTTTCCGACATCGCCTGCAAAGACTTGCAAGTTGGTGATTTGATTGAGATGGATATTGGCATGGGCATCCTCGACAGCTTCAGGGACAATTTCTATACCTGTCACGTGTGAAACGTGGGGGGAAGCAAAAATGCCAAGGGAACCTGTCCCACAATAGAGATCGAGGACTTCATCTTGTTTTTTTAGATCGGCAAGTGCGACGGCCTGCTGGTAAATTGTTTCTGCTTGATAGGTATTGGGTTGAAAAAAAGAAGCTGCCTTAATACGAAAATGAAACGAACGTCCCTCCGCATCATGCAGAAGTTCATGGATGTGATCTTTTCCTGAAAGGATCCGCTCTTCAAAGCGGGTAGGTACTTTTTTTTGGATGATTTGCTTTCTTAAAATCACAGAGTTCAGATGAGAAAGAATGTCAGTCAAGTTTCTTAAATACTGCTCTTCGCAAGGTTCATCTGAGACAGTGAGTATGGCCATTTTTTCACCCGTATGCACCCCTTCCCTAAAAGTCAGGGTTCTTAAGTAGCCTTTATTAGAGTGAGGATGATAAGCCATTAGAGGTGTGTCTAGCCACCACTCTCTGACACTGCTAAGAACATCCAGAACCCAAGTTTGAGCGAGATAACATTCTGAAAGATTTTCGACCTTCCCTCGACTTCTCATTAATCCTAAAAATTTCTCCCCACTTTTGGCTTGTGAAAAGGAAAATTCCATTTTATTCCTGTAATGCCAGTGTGGATCGCATGGCAAAACCTTTTCTACACTCCGTCCAAAGCAATCACTGACAAATTGTCTCTTTTGGATCAGTTGTTCGTCGTAAGGGATATGTTGAAAGCGACAGCCGCCGCATATTTTGAAGTGACGACATCTTGGCTCGATCGCCTCATCACATGTCATGTGGAGTTTCATAGGGGGATAATATAACAGAAGGGAGGTATAAAAAATACCTCCCTTTAAAAAATGGAAAATTGAAAAATACTATCTCTTTTTTCTTTTAGGTAGCTTAGCGGTTGCCTTTTTTTTGGGAGCAGGTGCTTTTTTGGCTGGAGCTCTTTTGGCAGGCGCTGCTTTTTTTGCAGCAGTTGGGACTGGAGCCGCTTTTTTGGCAGGAGCCGCTGTTTTTTTTCTTGAGGCTTCTTTAGTTTTTTTCATCAAACCTGATTTGTCAGCTTTGATCGATTCTTTGCGGTAGAGTTTCGCAACTTTTTCGAATTTAATTGTGGTTGTGCGCACACGTTGAGAAGCCGCTTTGATGCCACTTTCTGCTTTTTCCAAATCGCTCATGATTGTTTCCAAAAGCGTTCTCATTGTTTTGCAAGTGTCTTTAAGAGCCATATCGAATGTTCCTCCTCTATTTTCTGGCTTTTTTCATTTTATTAATCTTTCCGAAAATTTGAGCAATGCTTTTCTGCAAATGTTCAATGGATATAATGGTAGAGTATGCGAGCACGACTTTTTCTTCTATTGATTCTTTTACTTACCACGACATCTTTTTTTTGGGAGGATGAGCAAAAGCAATTGCGACAGCTACACCAAAATGGTGAATTGGCCATGCAGAAACGGGATTTTGAGGGTGCCAAGAAGGTGTATGAAGAGCTATTTAACAGGATCAGCATTGTCCCATCTTCAAAATATCAGGTGGATTGGAGCACATATGTCGATGTATCGGTCCGTTTAGCTCAAGTTTACAGCGAGCTTCAGGATCAAGCTAAAGCTGAAAAGATACTCTCACAGTTGATTGCAAAAAATCCCCCGCCACAACTCGTTTATCCAGCCCAATTGATGAAAGCAAGGCTCATAGCTACCCTTGAAGCACCAGTTGAAGGGTATTATGAAATGTATCAACTTTCCAAAGTCTTTCCCTTAGAATTTTGGCCTAACAAGGATGTCACTTTTTTCCGAGCTCTGGCTCAATCTCTCGATCTCTATTATGATGGGCTAATGCGCAAAGCGAAATTGCACCTGACAGCTGGTTTTTATCCGGAAGCCATATCAGCCTATGAAGAGCTTTTAAGTGCTATTGAGAAGAATTGCTATCCTAAAATCACAAACCCCCAAGGATGTCTCACAAAGACGTTGAAATACCGATTAGCAGAGTGTCATTATCTCAATAAAAACTATGAAAAATCGTTGAGTTATCTGCATTCTCAGGAGACAGATGCAGAAATCATCTATTTAAGTGCTCTTTGCTTTCTTGCCAAAAAGGAATACGAAAAAGCGATGGAGCTTTTTCAAAATTATACACAACTTGATGATCAAAGAGATTTAGAGCATTATGAAAACGCCCTTTTTGAGATTGGGCATTACTTCTATCAAACGGGAAATTTTGAAAAGGCCAAGAGCTATTTTCAAAGTTTACGCAACATCAAACGTAAAGCCACTCAATTAGCCACCCTTTTGCAAGGGCATATTTGCATTGAAGAGGGTAAATCACAAGAAGTAGAAAGACTTCTCAGGCCGCTTGTAGACGTTTTAAGCACCCAAGATCCCCTACAATATGAATGTTACTATCTACGAGGGCTCGCTGCATATGCATCAGGTGCTTTTGATCAAGCGAAGGACTTTTTTGAGCGTTCATTACCTTCAAAAATGATGGGGAAATGGTCTGGAAACTCTTTATATCATTTAGGCTGGTGCTACACACATTTGGGTGACGATCCTCTCAAGGAGGAAGCCGTGCGTTTGGGTTTTTTCAAAAAAGCAGAAGAGTCATTTCATCAGCTTTTAGAAACCCCTTTAAATGAAGTAGGTGTTTTAAGCCTTGCTAAATTGTATACTCTCACCTTTCGTCAAAATCCAGATGAGTCGGCTGAAAAGCTCACTAAATTGTTGCAAAAACACGGTGTAGATTTTTCATTATCTGGACAAATCGAATCGTTGCTGCTCAGAGCCGAAGTGGCTGCTTCCTATTCAGATAAAGAAAACCTCTACGCGCTTTCTACGGAAGAGCGTTTTCATGACACCCCTTATTATGCCCACGCATGGTACTGTAGAGGGGTAAACCATTTTATACAGGGCTTGCACGAGCCCCAATCAGGTCACTTCTACTTTGAAGCTGCGGCTGCAGCATTTGCAAGGGCTTTTCTTTTAGCTGAGAAAGATGATCACAATTTTGCTGCCGATATCTTAAAGATGGAAGCTAAAGCCAGTATGTGCTGCAAATCTCCTCAAATCAGTTTAACTTTATTAGAGAAGCTACTTTTACAATTCAACGAAACAGATATTAATAAAGAAGAAAGCTATTATCTACAGGGCCTTTTGGCTTCTCAAATGCCTTCCCATTTTTCTGTGGCTGAAAAGGCGCTCCATCATGTGATCACATCCTATCCACAAGGATCTTACCGCTCAGAAGCTCTCTTTACCTTAGGAACCATGTACTATAAAAATGGGTATTACAGCCAAGCTCAGGAACATTTTTGTAAATTAGCTATGGAGTATCCAGAATCTCATCACGCTTCTGCGTCATGGTTTTGGGCTGCAGAATCTGCTGCACGTGGAGATCAAGCCACGTTTGCTTTGCGCCGCCACGTGTACGAAGACTACCCGGAGTGCCCTCTTGCTGCAGAAGCTTATTTCCGTCAATTCCCGTATTGCAGTTATTACTCAGGGGATCCTGAAGCGATCTATCATTTGAAAGATTTTGAAAAGCGCTTTCAAGGCTCCCCTCTTGAAATGATTGTCCATTACCTTATTGGCAAAAATACGCAAGAAAAGACAATCGCATGCAGCCATTTTAACCAGGCTTTAAAGGCCTTTTCAATTTATCCAAACCGGGATCAGACGTATGCCTTTTTCTACTATCGGACGATACTTGAGATGTCTGATCGTTATTTAGAAGAGCCTATCGAAGATGAGGCACTGAAAACGTGCGAGCAAATTTTAACTTCTCTGATTTCTGATTTTGAACAAACAAATCATCCCATAGCTTCTTTGCTCAAGCAGCAAAATAAGTACCCTGGAGCATGGGAAGAAGGGGAATTTAAACTTGTGCAATGTTATTTAAAAAGTGAAAATGTGGGAGTTGCGCAAAAAAAACTCAACGAGATGCTTCTGCATTACGACCGTGCTGGGATACGTGAAGGGCATTATTTGTCACAAGTTTGGTTTGAGCAAGGAAGGCTCGCCATGCGGTGTGGTGATTATGCGACAGCTTTAAACTGCTTTGACATTGCTCTTTCTTGTGCCCCTTCAGATCAAAAAACATCACACCTCTCTATTTGGCTGCAACAAAGTGCTTGCTATCGTGCCAAGAAGGAATATGATCTGGCGATGCGTTGTTTATCAAAAGTGATCAATGCAGAAACAGCATCACCTTTAAGGCTAAAAGCGATGCATTTGCGCTCAGAAATTTATGAACTTGAAGGGCGCCCAGAACTTGCTATACGGCAGCTCGAAGCACTGGCCAAAAAAGGGGGGGAATGGGCAAGCTTTGCTAAAGAAAAACTGAGAACCGATTATGGATTTGAATAATTTTATCATTTTAAGCGCCGTGTGGAAAGATTATCTGCTCCGCTATTTTACAGAAGGCAATACGATCCTGATCATCATTGCAGGGTGCTCGTTAATCGCCATGACAGTCTTTTTCGAAAGATTGCTGCATCTAAAAAATTCGGAAATCGATACCAATCGTTTCATCATCCACCTGCGTAATGTGGTGATGCAGCATAATATCATCGAAGGAGTACGCATTTGTGAAGAAATGGGGGGTGCCATTGCCAAAATTGTCCGGGCAGGCCTCCTCAAACACGAAAGGGGAAGGGATGAAATCATCTCAAGCATGGAAATCGCTGCTTTAAGTGAGATTGCACGCCTTGAAAAAAACGCAAAGATTTTATCGATCATCGCACACATCACACCGTTGATTGGTCTTTTAGGAACGGTTCTAGGATTTATCCAAGCCTTTGCTGAAATGCGCGCTTCAGGTTTGATGGACATTTCTACAACCCGTGTAGGAGCTGCAATGGAATATGCCCTTGTTACCACAGCAGCGGGTCTTGTGGTCGCCATCCCAACGCTTGTGGCTTACAATTATTTAGTCAGCCGCATTCAGGGGCTAGTCCTTGAAATGCAGATCACCTCCTCTGAGGTCGTCGACTTATTGACAAATCAAAAAGAGGCTTATGAAATTTAAAACTTCATTAGAGCCATCCAAAGCTTTGATCGATTTGACTCCTTTGGTGGATGTTGTTTTTTTGATGCTCATCTTTTTCATTATCACATCAGATATTTTGCCTCTCAAATCTCTCAATATTCAAAATCCTGATCTTACCCGTCATGCACCTCCGCGGACAGCCCAAATTTTGGTTGTGATGGATGCCCAGAACGTGATCTACGTGGGAAGCAAAAAAGAGATTGTAGACCTCGCGTCTTTTCGTGAGAGTCTGATGCATGAGATTGCCCATGCTCTTTCGAACCACCCAGGTGCAGATACAACGGTTGTGCTCAATATTGATAAACGGGTGGAATATGGCGATTTCTTACGCCTATTTTCCTTAGCTCAAGAGTCAGGAGCCAAATTGCGTCTCGCATACAATGATGTTTCAGATAGGGTCCCATGCTACGATTCAACCGTTCCTTAGAGCTCGCTTGGTGCACTAAAGAATCTCTGTTTTCTAAAGAATTTTGCAAGGGATTACTCTTTGCTACCGCATTTCATATCTTGCTGTTTGTCGTTTTTCGGATTGCGCCTTCCCCTAATTTTGATAACTTAAGACCCTTAAGCCCCGTGCATGTTGAAATCGATTTAGGCGAGCGCGAGATTGCTGTTGCTCTCAACACGACACCGATTTTGCATTTACCCTTTGAAAAATTGGATTCCCCCTCATTCCTACCTGCCATGACAAACATCACGCTCCCCCCACTTCTCAATCACAATTTGCACTTAAAAGCTGACTTTTCTGAACTCGAAACTATTCCTTTCAAGCCGCATGAGGGAATTTGATTACAGTTAATCAAACAACAATGCTGCTGCTCTACCTCGGTTTTTTCCTTTTTTTTTCTCTCGGGGCATGGGTGTCTTCCCACTTGAAAGGCTGTAAAAAAGAACCTCTCCCACCTCTGTATCAGTTGTCAGTGTGCGAATACTGTGCATTCGAGTACCTAGCTACCACAGGAAAGCAGATTACCCAATGCCCTCAATGCCTCTCTTACAACAAAAATCTAACACTTTGAGAAAGTCAATTGAGCGGGAACCCCATGTGTCGCAAGCCAGCACCTTTTCTTGACCTGATGTTGCTTTGGCTTGCCAGTTTTCGAATGAAGGGGAATCCCATTCTCCAAATTGATAAGTAAAAAGATCGGGAAGGTGGGTTTTGAGATAAGGGTTTTCTCCGGTATATACCGCCGCACCGCAAAGGAGAGCATAAAAAATGCGCTCGTGAGCACCCCCTTTAAAACGTGGAGCGCTATTGATGACCACTTGCGCTTCTTTCATGATCTTGAGAGCTTGGTCAAAAGGAACAGGAGCGTAAACATGATGATGCGGGGCATATTTTTTCCATGGCCCTTCACCCCAAATGTGAATGGGATATTTGAACGAACGGATGAGCATGACACGGTCTTTTCCACGTGTATAGCGGTCAACTTCTCCATGGTAAAAGGGGAAATCTTGCGATGAAATCCCTTGCTCAATTAAAGCTTGTGCAATCGAGATGTTCGCAGGTGATAACACGCGCTCACAAGCAGCTAAAAGCCGGGAGCGGATTGAGGAAGGCCATTGATCTGCGATCATTTCATAGTCGACGCAGGTGCCAAAAAAAACTGCCTTTAAAGGGCGATCCTTTCGAACAGGTGTGAGGTGGTTTTGGTCTGCGGCATGGGGCAAGAAGTAAGCCCGCTCAAAACCCAATTTCTCAATAAAATGGACGTCATGTTTGTCCACGCAACCTACATAACTATAATCCCCTTGCATTTGATGCAGGAAATAAATAGGGGGGTCTACCATCCATGTGAAATGGGGGATTTTCCACAAATCTCCGATGGGTTGTCGGTTCAAAGAGATATCGGCAAAAGAGAGGGTAAAATCAGGAGGATCATCAAAAATCGCATGCATCGCATGAAAAAAATGGCCATCATCGATCCAAAAGAGACGGGTAGCCACACCTTGGCTTTGAAGTGCTGAAACAAGCCCTTTTGCAAAGTGCACCCCCGTTCCATAAGTATTTTCAGCCGCAAAAACATCAATTTTCATGATAACTTGAACGATAAGCAGCAAAAGCTGGAAAAAGAGGTTCTGCTAAAAAATGAGGTATTCTGTATTGCGGGTATTCTGTGGATGTATTGGAATCGTGGATCATATGGATCACGTACCCTTTTTGATCGGAAGGCATATCTACTTGAAAACCGTTTTTTGTGATCTCACGAAAAAAGTGATGATCTTCAGCAAAGTCGAGGTCTGGAAAACGGCACTTGTTCAAGACCTCTTTTCGGTAGGCAAATGTAAATCCAAAACCTGTCTTTCCATTCACATTCAGTTGTTCTTCTTGTTGACCTAAGTAAGGACCAAGTTGAATTTCTCGGATTCGAGTGCCTGAGAGCGCATTTAAAATATAACGTGTTTCAAAAGATTGCTCCGTATCCCAATAATAATACTGTGCTGTTTTTGTATCATAAGAAAACCAGGAAGCCATTGTGAAAAAATCAGCAGTACCTAATCTTTTAACGACATTTTCTAGATAGGAAGGAGCGTAATAGTCATCATCATCGAAATGTACAATCAGATCCCCTTTGGCAAGCTCAACAAGGCGATTTCTTTTCTCTCCTATCGACACAATGCCGTCGTCTTGTATACAAACAACTCTTTCGTCATGAAAGGAGCTAGGATGCAAGCTCGTGTCATAAACTAGCCATTCCCAGTGGGGATAACTCTGCTGTTGCAAAAGCTGATAGGCTCCTTGAAGATAACGAGCTCTTTCAGCAGTTGGTGTGATCACACTCACTAGTTTAGACATAATACCTCTGCATCAATTTTCTGACCTGATTGAGCCATGTTCTATGAGGTAATTCTTGTGCTAAGCGATTCAGCTCATCCTCTTTTTGTTTTGGATGGGACAAATAATAGGCAATTTTCTCAGGATTTTCTTCTGGCAAACAGCCTGCTGCAACGGCAGGCCAATACCATTGACTCGTCGCAGTCAGCAGCACTATCTTACTCTGTTTTAATATTTCAAAGTGTTCGATATAAGGCAATGCACCATGCAGAGAAACGCCAGAAGGGAGGCTCAACAACACATCTTGCCCCTCATGTTCTCCAAAAATTGAGACAGAAAACCCTGTCATACTGTTCACTAGCTGATCGGTCACATTCGCAAAGGTGATCACTTCCCTTGTTTTAACACTAGCTGAGTTAATTTTTTCAACTCCAAAGGGGAATATTTTATTTTGCGGCATTAAAATTCCCTCCGACCAACAGACATGGGGAATGTTCATCACTGCGCAAAAAGATTGACACAGCTGATAAGTCAAATGATTAAAACTGATGCTCAAAGTGGGTGTACACCCAAAAAAAGCTTCTCGAACCCCAACGCTTAAATCGATGATACGGTGCGAGATTCCTAAAGCTTGTAAAGAGTGGCTCGTGTTTTTCGCGGCATACCCCTCCTCAGTGTAGAATTTTTTGTTAGAAACGAGCAAATCGACATGCATTTTCAATCTCTAGTTTAAGTTGTGCTAAAGGTTTTTGAGGTCCAAAAACATGTTGATAAAAGTTTTTGCAAGGCAATTTTTGCGCAGCAAAATGAGGTAAATCATTTAAACTCACTCGAGTTCCATAAGCTTGCAGAGCTGTTTCCCCATGGGTTTCTAAGAAAAAAAGGGGCCTGTCGTAATAAAGGAAATCATAGCCAATCGATGAATAATCCCCCAGATAGATATCCACTTGGCTTAAGAGTGGATAAATGAGCGGGAAATCATTTAAAAAATGAATTTCCGGATACTCTTGCATCATTTTTTCAATTTTTTCTGGCATCATCTGAATCATGTGAGGATGCAGTTTAACAATTAATTGGTAGCGATCAGAAAGGGTTTTAAATACCGTAGGGTAAACATCGAAAAAAGGGGTGTATTGTTCCTGGTAAGGTGTATGACAAGCAAGAGTTGCCCATGTGGGAGCATATAAGAGGATCGGCTTAGTTTTCTGGAATGGAAGCTTATGATCAAAAAATTCCTTATGCTCGTGATAGAATTCTAGGCGATAATTTCCCGAGATCACAGGTTTTTTTGAAATGCCTTTCTTTTTCAGTAACTCCGCAAGCTGTGGGCCGTAAGCCAAAATGATGTCCTCATCATTTAACTTTTCTAACCAATACATCCCCCAATATTTATCGGGGTTACCATGCAGCGACATCACAGAGCGCACAGCTTTTCTTGAAAGGTAGTCCTGAAATTGGAAACTGCCACTTGCTCTTCTGAAAAAATCGACATAAACAAATAAGTCATACTCTTTCAAATAAGGATCCAGATCATAATCTTCTGGCTGTGCATACACGATGGACATGGGGGGATAATATCTTTCCACCAGCGCTTCGATTTCCCGATCTGTGACAAGTAAAGGGATTTCCAAAATTTGGCAGAGAGGCACTACATGGTCAATGTAAGAAGGGTGGTGGCCAGGTAAAATTCCAATGCCTTTCTTTAACTTGGCATGCTTCATGCTTTTCATTTTATCCAATAAGGAGTTAAAAATGAAAGGAAGCTCTATCTTATGCTTCGTAGAAAATCACTACGAAGATCTTGAACTGCAATATCCAAAATACCGCCTTTTAGAAGCTGGGGCTAAAGTTGTGATTGCTGGACCTAATGCGGGAGAAATTTATAAAGGCAAAAATGGCTATCCGCAAAAAGCAGATGTCTCGCTCGATCAAGTCAATCCTACAGATTTTCAAGTACTTGTAATTCCAGGAGGCTATGCTCCAGATCATTTGCGGACAAATGGCAAAGCTTTGGAGATTGTGAAACATTTTCACGAAAACCAGAAGTTAATTGCCTTTATTTGCCATGCGGGTTGGCTTCCTATTTCAGCCGGTGTGATTAAGGGCGTTAAGTGTACTTCTTACAAGGCTATTAAGGATGACATGATTAATGCAGGCGCAAAATGGGTAGATGAAAAAGTTGTTAGAGATGGACATTTTATTTCTAGCAGATCCCCAGAGGATTTGCCCTTTTTCTGCCCTGAAATCATTAACTACCTACAAACAGCAAAACTCTCAGTGAGATGAAGGAATAAGTGTATGGAAAATGAACAAATCAATCCATGGTTGAAGATTTGGACTGAACCGAGAAAAACAATGCGTGCCATTCTATCAACAGATCGCATCAAGAACATTCTCTACTTGGCCATAGTAGGGGGTATCCTAGCTGGAATCTCTTTTGCTCTTTCACTTCAAAAAAATCCACCCAACATCAAAACAATGAGCGCGGTTCCTTTCATTAGCCTGTTGATCGCAGGGGGTCTTCTAGGAATATTTAATCTATATTTTGGTGGTTGGCTCTATCGATTAACCGGTTCTTGGATTGGCGGAAAAGGAGATTTCACTGACCTCAAATGCGCTGTGGGTTGGAGCAATTACCCGTATATTATTGCGAGCCTTTTCTCGATCATATCTCTATTATCCATCCCCAATATTTGGCTGCAGGGTTTTTTTGGCTTACTTAACTTCATCGCTGTCATCTGGGGGGTTGTGATTTTTTTAAAGCTCATCTCAGAAGCTCACCAATTTTCCGTTTGGAAAGGAATTCTGACTGTGATCATTGCAAGTGTCCTCATCACAGTTGTTATCTTAATCATTGGCCTCTTGGTACCCCTATTAAAACCACTCTTTCAATAAGAAATATTGCAGTATGCTGCTTGATCAAATGTGCCGAGCCAATAATTTACCTAAGATATTAAATATAAGAGGGTAAACGTCTTTCATAGCCCCCTCTGAGAAAAGGCCTTCACTCTTTAAAAAGACACAGTATAATCTAGTTTTATCCATGTTTATGGTATTTTGTTCCATTTCTTCAATCGAAGGTCTCTCCTCTTCATTAAACTTCATACATTTTCTTATTATACCTGCATATGCCCATCTTTTCTCAATTTTAGGCAATTGATTTGCACAGATAGCATTTATGATCATGTCCTCGTTCTCGTCTGATATCTTATCAAAGGGCTTGGTCCTTGATTCCATTTGCCATAAGACCATCGCCAAAGCAAAAATGTCTATCGCCTTTGTAGCAGTGTAATTACGTATAAAAGTTTCGGGAGCACGCCAACGCAGTTTAGATCGTACCATATCAGGACTTGCATTGTCATGGTAATTTGCCTCATTTTTAAGCCTTAAAAGGCCGTGGTTGCCAAGTTTTCCCCAACCATTTTCTCCGAAAAAAACATTTGAATCATATATTTGCCGATGTAAAATATCCAGTGAGTGAAGGTATTTGAGGCCGCGTATAATACCTAAAGCAAATCGATACTTGGCAGTACAGCATACGTAATTAATATCACTATATTTGGTTTGGAAGTCATATAAGCTCATTCGCATTAGATCAGTCACAACAAAAAAATTTCCTGGTTCTGCGCAAATACCATGAAATTTAACAATATATTCATTGTCAACTTTGCAATGAGTATCAAACTCATCCTTAAGACAAGAGGGTATTGTATCAATAAAATATCTTTTAACAGCAACTGTTCTACCATTCCATGTTGCAGTAAAAATTGACCGCTTGGCTCCTGACCCTATCAGGTCTCCTATATTCTCCCCTATCCTCACGTTCTTACTAGGGATCTCTTTTCCAAGTTTTTCAACTAAGGAAGTCGGTTGAGTTGGTGTAATCGAATTAGCCATAAATAAATTAAAATTGATTGCATTAGCCATAAATGAATTAAAATCTCCAAAAGAACTGAATTGGGAAATACTTAGTCAAAAAAAAAGCCCCGTCTATTGACGGGGCGTGAATAAAAACTTGGCGGCGACCTACTCTTCCACACTCTTGTGTGCAGTACCATCGGCGATGAAGGGCTTAACTTCTGAGTTCGGAATGGGTTCAGGTGTACCCCCTTCTCTATTGCCACCAAGAAAATTGGTATCACCCCATAAGGGATGAAATAAAGTTTAGTGCACTCAATTCACTTACAAAAAATGGCGCTTAAAGATGGCCTTGCATCCAAAAGCGCTCAATCAACAACTTAGTCTCTAATCAAAACTTGCCACTTTCAGTGCCTTTAAGGCACTTCGTGTGAAAAAGTGGCCAAGCCGATGGACATATTAGTATTGGTTAGCTGAACATATTGCTATGCTTACACCTCCAACCTATCAACCATGTCATCTTCATGGAGTCTCTAAGGGATACCTTATCTTGAGGGGGGCTTGGCGTTTAGATGCTTTCAACGCTTATCCTGTCCAGACGTAGCTACTCGGCAATGCCCTTGGCAGAACAACCGAAACACCATTGGTCTGTTCACTCC
>Ga0153954_1000253_pt1 | contig 46773 bp, 31 predicted proteins | sample TSFL038MetaG_FD_102277 | JGI IMG/M metagenome (GOLD analysis project Ga0153954, IMG submission 102277) | Attine ant fungus gardens microbial communities from Florida, USA - TSFL038 MetaG | ecosystem: Host-associated > Fungi > Mycelium > Unclassified | place: USA: Florida, Wekiwa Springs State...
CAACCCTAAGAAAACGGGTGCAGACGGCCTGCCGTAGGGTGGGCATTGCCCACCGATCTTCGCTGAGGCCAACAGTTTGGTGGGCAATGCCCACCCTACCAAAAGGAATCGCTTACCCGTCAAGCGAACGTTGACAAAGCACTAGGCCTTCGCTTTCTCATACATTCCGTAGACGCGTAGATGGCCGTCGTGATGCGCGGTGGCCACGTGCAATTGGTCGGGGGAGAGGTCGAGTGCTCGGCCGGTATTACCGAGTGTTACCTTGAAAAACTCGTTGGTCTGGTTCGGCTTGAAGAACCAGAGAAAGCCGCCGCTCGTCCCGCCGGAGACCATGACGATGAAGTCGGAGGCGTGACATCGAACCCCCCAAGCCACTCCTTTGATGTCTTCCTTGGGGCGCTGAAGTTGGAGGAGTTTCCCTTCCTTCCAATCGAGAACCACGTTCGCCGGGTTGCTGACTGCGCCAAGAGGATTCGAGGCCTCGATCAGCCCGCAGCCGACGAGGTAAGCGCCGTCAGCGCTCAACGAGAGATCGCGCACGCCTCCGTAGTCGACCCCTTGGGACGCGAAATAGATCGCGAGTTTGGAGGCATCGAGCCGCCTGGCTTCCTTATAGGTAGCCAGGTCCCATTGGATGATCCGCCCTTGAAGGTCCGCCGAGATCAGATAGCGACCGGACGGCTCGAAGAGAACCCGGTAGACCGGCTTCTCGTGGCCGGGCAGTTGAGCCACTGGAGAGCCATCCGTCACCGACCACAAGCGAACGCTGCGATCATTGCCGCAGGTCGCGACCAGGTTTCCTGCGGCATTGACCGCGATGGCGTTGATCCAGCCCGAGTGCGCATCGACTCGGCGCTGAGGCGTAGGCGACTTGGCGTCAAGAGGCCACCAGAAGAGGGTCCCCTCGCTCCCGCCGGAAAAGAGGGTCGCCCCGTCGGGGGTCATCTCCAGGGCGAACGGCCAGGTCTCATGCCCTTTGAGAACGGTCTTGGCCTTCGACGCCAGGTCCCATCGGAGAATGTTCGAATCCTCCGAGGCGGCGAAAACGAACCGTCCCTTAGGGTCAAATCGGCATGTGATCAACGGCTTCTCGTGCACAAGGTCGTGCACGAGATGCGACTGTTCCGGCTTGGCCGTTCGCGACGAAGTGGCGGGCGGGTTCGGGTTCATGCCAGCAATTCCTTGATCGCTGCCCCTGCCGGATCCCCCAACTGAATGATCCGACCGTCGACGTCAAGATCCTCGGTCGGATTCAAGCCGACCGCACGCAGGTAGGTGTGGTAGAGGTGCCCGGCGTTGACTTCACCGTCGGTCACCTCCGTACCCTTGGCATTCGTGCGGCCGTGTACGATGCCCGACTTGATTCCGCACCCGGCCAAGGCGATCGACCAGGCGGTTCCCCAGTGATCTCGACCGTAAAGATAGTTGATCTGGGGTGTCCGCCCGAATTCCGACATCACCACGACCAGCGTGTGCTTGAGTAAGCCTCGGGCGGCGAGGTCGTCGATGAGGTTCGAGTAGCCTTGGTCGAACTCGCCGACCTGCTCAAGGTGAAACGTAAAATTCTCGTTATGGGTGTCATAGTTCGAGTGCGACACTTGAACGTACGTCACTCCCGACTCCAGGAGGCGGCGGGCCAGAAGGCAGTGACGCCCGAAATCGTGATTCCCGTACCGCTCCTGATCTTGAACCGACTCCTTGGTCACATCAAAGACCTCGCGACGCGTCATCAGTTGAAGCGCTTGCTCGTAGGTCGTGGTGTAGGCTTCGGTTTCCGCAGTTCGACGTCGGGACGCGAAGCGGTCGTTCATCCGCCGTCGCAGATCATGGCGCAGCGTCTCCCCCTTTTCGTCGACCAACCCGGGTCGCGTGGTATGAGAAGGAGGCTGGCCGTTGCCGAGATAGAGCGCCGCGTATTTCGGTCCGAGGTAGGCCGATTCGGTCCCGGTCCGACCCCCGCCGCCAGGCGTGATGTGGATGTAACCGGGTAACGGATTGGCTTCCGATCCCAGGTATTTCGCAGCCATCGACCCGAAGTGGGGATGCGCCACGCCCGGCATCTCCGGCCGGCCGGTATGCATCATGTACTGCCCCTTCGCGTGGTCGTTCTCTTTGGTGTTGATGCCACGTACCAGAGAGATGTGGTGCATCAAGCGGGCCGTCTTGGGCAGAAGCTCGGAAATTCGGGTACCCGGCACCGAGGTATCGATGGAGCGGAACGGGCCGCCGGTTTCGGTGCCGGGCTTGGGATCCCAGGTCTCGAGCTGACTGGCGCCGCCCGCTAGCCAGATGACCAGGATTTGTTTCGCTTGATTTTGAAGCTCGGTAGCGATGGAGGGCTGCACGAACTTCGAGAAGCCAAACTGAGACGCGACACCGACCCCGGCCGCCAGACCTCCCAGGAAGCGGCGCCGGGACAGCAAGTGATCGTCAGAGCCGCACGCGTAAGAGCACTTCATCGTTCGCTCTCCCAACTCGGGGTCGAAAGCACGGCCAACGCGGCACGTATCCACGCAGCTCAATGATTGAATCGAAATTCGGTCGAAGCGGCCAACGCCCAGGCGAACTCGCGGATGGCCTGGGCCCGGTCGGTACCCCGCTCGCCTAGGTAACGAGCGACTTCGTCACGCTCGCTCGCAGTAGGACGACGACTGAGAATCGACAGGTACAACTCCTCCGCAAACTCCGACGCTTCTTTCTTCGCCAGGAGTCGCTCGCCCAGCGTCCCCGTCCCCGGACTGAACCATTGGAGGACCAGGTTGTCGTTCGCCAGGAAGAGGGCCTGGTCGACGTTCGATTGGCCTGGATTCTCCGCTTGTCCCGCGGCGCTGCCGAATCGAGCCGTAAATGGCTGCACGTTGCCCTGGAGACGTTCGTAAACTGTTTTCTCAACCGACTCGGCCCTCAGAGCCTGCCGTTTTTCGTCAAGCGTCGTAATATCGCGGAATTTCGTGTCGACCTCGAACAATTGATGCTCAACCTCCTTCTGTTGTCGCGTAACGATTCCGGCGGCCTGCATCAGGCTCCACGCGATCTGCTCGGGCGTCATCGGTTTGAGCAAGGCGACGGCCAAAGCTTCGGGATTCGATTCCGACGGCGATTGACTGGGAGGAGGTTCGCTCGAGCGCTGATAGGCTCGCGTGAGGGCGATTTCACGAATCAAGGTTTTGACATTAAATTGCTCGTGCGCGAACTCTTTCGTGAGAAGGTCCAGAAGCTCGGGATGCGTCGGCGGGTTGTCCCCATGGTCCATGTCCAGGGGATGCACGATTCCCCGGCCCATCATCATCGCCCAGAGGCGGTTCGCGATCGTGCGGCTGAATTCAGGGACGTCGGGTGAGGTGATGCGCTCGGGCAGGTGCTCGCGTCGGCTGTGAAGCGGGATCGCTCGAATTTTCTCGCCCGGCGCGAGACGGTACTCCTGCCCTTTGGGAACCACCGGCTCCGGCACTTCGGGGCCCTCGATGATCCTGGGTCGCGTCGTGTGCACGATCTTCTTTTTGAAGACCGAGGAGAAAGACACGTCGCCATCCGCCTTCTCCGCGAAGGTCATTGCGCCCCGGTCGTCGGCCACGAGGTAGCTACGATTGAAGAACGCGAAGAGGCCGTAGTAGTGGGCCTGCTTGAAGTCGCTGATCAAGGGATGGTCATGACACTGAGCACACTGAAGATCGCGGCCCAGGAATAGTCGGCCGACGTCGCGGGTCAAGAGGTTGGGCTGCCCTTCGCGATCGAGAAAAAACTTGGCAGCCCCTCGCCGCGTCGGATCGGTTCCGTCCGCGGTCAGGATCTCGCGGACGAGCTGGTCGTAGGGCAGATTGCGGGCGAAGGCACTGCGCAGGAACTCGCGCCACTCGGCGGCGGGGACATGCTGATCGGTCCTTCGCTCCATGAGCATCACATCGAAGACCGTCTGCATCCGTCGCGCAAACGACGGGCGGGATAGCAAGCGATCGATTAACGCGGTCCGTTTGTAGGCGGAGGGATCGTCGAGAAAGTCCCTGGCGTCCTCGGCGGTCGGGATCATCCCCGCCAGGTCGAGCCAGACTCTGCGGAGGAACTCCGCGTCACCGGCTGCCGGGGCGATGACCTGTCCCTCGAGCTTGGCCTCGATCTCGCGGTCGATCCGCTCGTGCAACGGTTTCGTCCGGCCGTCTTCGGCAACCCCGTCCATCGCGAATCCTGCGATGAAGAACCATCCCACAAAGATCGTGACGAACTTTGAATGGTGTTCTCTCATCATCCCCCTCGTGCAACGGATCCGATTTCGCTCGTTGCGAGCGTCCCAGCGCGACGACTTCGTCATGCAAACGCTGGCGAGTGTGAGCCAAGGCTCAATGTTTGTTTAACATACCCTTCCCTCCGTCCAATCTGCAATCTCTTTCTTCCGGGACAATCAAGGCGACCGTTGATCCGGTTAGACACGGCAAGGTGAACGTTCCTGCGAAATTTGCTGGGAAGTTCCGTCGGAGAGTTGCGGACTGGTCCGTATACTTCCTCGTCAGTAGCATGAGTCGCTCCTGACTGCCGTATCTTGGAGGATGTCTCGCATGACGACGCCGGAACTCTCGATTGCCGAGCAAGCGGCTCACGCCGCCAGCTCGATCCTGACGCGGTACTACCGAGAGGGGGTCGAGATGCGGAGCAAAGACGTCTCCAACCTCGTTTCCGACGCCGACATCGAAGCCGAGCGTGCCATCGTCGAGGTGATCCGACGCGCCTTCCCCAGCCACGAGGTTCTCGGGGAAGAGGTGCACCAAGGGGATGTCGAGGCCGAGCATCTCTGGGTCGTCGACCCCCTGGACGGCACCAATAACTTCGCCCACAAAATCCCGCACTTCGCCATCTCGATCGCCTACTATCACAAGGGCGAGGCCCAGTGCGGCATCATCGTCAACCCGGTGCGTGAGGAGTGGCACATCGCGGTGAAAGGCCAGGGAGCTTTTCAAAACGGCCGCCGCGTCCGCGTCTCGGAGCACGCCCATCTCAACGAAGTCCTCGTCGGCGTCGGCTTCTATTACGATCGAGGTGCCATGATGGAGGCAACCCTCGCCGCCCTCGGGGACCTGAAGCGCCGCCAGATTCACGGCAGTCGCCGCTTCGGTACCGCTTCGCTCGACCTCTGCATGGTGGGAATGGGGATGTACGGCGCTTACTTCGAATACGAACTCTCCCCCTGGGATTTTGCCGCCGGGAGGCTGTTCGTGGAAGAAGCGGGTGGAAAGGTAACGACGTGTACGGGCAACCCACTGAGCTTGAAAAAGTCGAGCCTCTTGGCCAGTAACGGAGCACTCCACGACGAGGTACTCGCCGTTGTCGGTGCACACTACCTGGGCGAACCTGGAACGTTCCCTCGCTGAAGCCTGCCCTCAATCCGGCGAACACCCCCCCTGCAAGACTGACGTCCCCCCCATTCGTCTCCTATCCATCAACCCAGGGCGAATCACGCCATCTCGGCGTGTCATGTGAGGCCAACCGCTATCTCGGCAGGGGGAGTTGCGTCACCCCAACTCTCCTGACGCTCCAGGCGCAGAGGGCACCTAAATTCGTAGGGCCAAGCAAGCAGCTCGCTCCGGCTGGCCCACATCCGAGAAGCCTCCGAGGTAACTGCCTCGAGAGTTCGACGCCGAATCATTAACTTTGTGAACAACTTGCCTCGACGGTAGAAATCGAGGATCTAGAATAGACGGGAGGAAGCCCTATACTCATCTTCAGTTTTACTGAAACGAACTAAGGGTGAGGAGAAGTATCACAAATCGTGCTCGGAGGATCCGAGGCACGATTCGCTTTGAGATGGGAAAGGAGGATTCTCTGATCAAGGGTGGGTGACGGGATTCGAACCCGCGATATCCAGATCCACAATCTGGTGCCTTAACCGCTAGGCCACACCCACCGTCGTGTTGACGATTCCACGATAAAGTCCGCCGCCCCGCTCGTCAAGCGCACCAAGTCTCGAGTTTGCTAATTCGTGAGGTCTCGTGCGGATTGTAGGCTTTGAGGAAGGAATACCAGGAGACGTTTTCGTACCGAAATCGCTGCGCGGCCACGGTCGACATGGTACATTACCGCCGATGGGCGAAGCGATCCATGCATCGTCCCCTTCCCCGCGAAGTACGAGTTCAGGGTTTTCGATCGCAACCCGTTCCTCGCACGGGAAATGGGGACTTGACGTCCGAGCATAATGTCTTGACGCCGTCAGCATAGGCTGCTGGGATGAGGCCTTTCAGAGACGAGACTCGCAGGCCTTCTTTTTCGTCGGATGAGGGAGTGGAAAGCAATGGCGACCTCACTTCTCCGAATCGGCCTCATCGGCTGTGGTTTCGCTGCTCGAGTGCACCTCGATCGGCTTCTCGGCCTGGAAGAGGTCGAGGTCGTCGGTTTCGCCGATCCCGACCTGGACGCGGCTCGGTCGCTCGCCTCGAAGGTTGCCCTGCAAGGGAACCGATCCGAACCGCCGGCGTTCGCAGATCACCGCGAGCTGCTGAAACAGACCAGTCCGGACGCGGTAGCGATCTTCACTCCGCATTTTGCTCACTATCGTCCGGCGATGGATGCGCTTCAGGCGGGATGTCACCTGTTCATCGAAAAACCACTCTCCACGAACGTCCAGGAAGCCGCCGATATCGTGGGACTGGCGCGAGGTCGAGGCCGCACGGTGGGGGTTGGGCATCAGTATCGTTTGAGTCCCAGCCTCGTCACGGCGAGACAACGTCTCGCCGAGGGCGCCATCGGCCCCGTACGGTTCGTGTCGGCGACCCTCGCCAACCCTTGGATCGCCGCCCACCGGGGTTCCGAGGACAGTTGGCGGTTCAGCGGTAAAGTCGCAGGGGCCGGAATCCTCGCCGATACGGGGGACCACCTGCTCGACTCCTTGCTTTGGCTCACAGGAAAAACGGCCGTGGAGGTCGCCGCCATCCAGGATCGTCACTCGGCGGGCCCTGATTTGGTAACGGCGGCAGCCCTGAAATTTTCCGACGGAACGCCCGCTTCCATTGGGATTTCCGGAGTTTCCCCCAGCCGGCTTTTCGAACTGAACGTATTCGGAGAACAGGGAAGACTCCGTCTGACCGATCAAGATCTCATCGAGGAGATTGGCACGCAGCCGGCTCGCGCGATCAGCCTTCCCGAAGCGGTTGAGAATATCGACCAAAACTTCGTGAGGGCGATCCTTCACGGAACTCCGCTCTGTTGTTCTGCCGAAGAGGCTCAGGACACGGTTCGGCTCCTGGAGGCGATCGTTCGATCAGGGGCGAGCGGACAACTCGTCCGACTCGCTTGAGCGATCGTCCACGATCGACGCAACTCCTTGCGGCGGAATCACGATTCTCATGGGATCATGCTTGACAATCTCGTGCTTCCTGGAATACCTGTATGGCTCCGACTCGGCCAGCATGCCGGGCGCACCAGCGGGCGAGCGGGCCATCCACTTCAGACACTGTCGGGGAAATCCCCGTAGACCCCTTGGACTGAGGACTAACCTCATGTGGGAAGGTCAGGAAATGTTGGCGACCTTGAGAGAATCGTCCCAGGAGCTATTGCCTTGGGAAGAAAGTCTCCCGACCTTGCTCTTCGCTCGGGACACCGGCGAAGAAGAGGACTTCGACGAAGAAATCGATGAAGAGGAAGATGACCTCGACGACGATTTCGATGACGAAGAAGATGACGACCTCGACGATGATTTCGACGATGACGAGGATATTGACGACGACCTCGACGACGAAATCGACGAAGAGATTGACGATATTGACATTGACGATGATGAGGATGACGACGACGACCTCGACGACGACGATGATCTCGACGACGAAGAGGATGAGGAGTTGGATGACCTCTGAGCCGGTTCTCGGCACCGTCTTCTCGTAACCGAATTTCGCATAATGTGAACGAAACCTCAGGCCCGTGCCGGGTCTGTGTTCGATCTCGGACCGCACGGTTTTCGGCGGGGTGAGGCTTTGCCCTCCGAATTCCTTGCGGCCCGCGATTCGACGGGTGAGGCGTTCCTACTTCGCCGACCGAAATCGCGGAACTCCTGCTTGTTCAGAACCCCTCGTTCCGGCTATCCTTGATGTTTTGCCATGCGTCACATTCCCAAGGCGCTTGCGCTGAGTGGGAATCGCAGGGGCTACGAGCCGGAAAGGGAGCACCTCTGATGGCCGCACACCAGGATCGTCCGGGCGAGTCTTCTTCCGAGGGCCCTGCTCCCGAAACGTCAACGCGCCGGCTCCGGGAACAGAGCCAACTGGACTTCGAACTCGACTTTTTCGGGCGAGTCCTCGAGCGCGACCCCTTCTACGCCGCTGCCTTGCGTGTCCACGGTAACAATCTGGCAGCTAAAGGTTTCTACTCGCGCGCCCTTCAGGTCGATCGCCGACTGGTTCGACTCCAGCCCGATCGTAACGTGGCCTGGTACAACCTTGCGTGTAGTTATGCATTAATGGGAATGATCGACGCCGCGTTCGTCGCGCTTCAGCATGCCCTTGAGCTCGGTTACCGCCGGTTCGATCGCCTCCGCCGTGACCCCGACCTGAAATCCCTCCGACATGATCCCCGGTTTCCGCGATTGCTTCGTTGAGACAGGGTTACTGTCGCCCTCCTTTGAGATGTGCCAAGCAGCCTGGTTCCCGAAATTTTTCGGGAGGGATCTTTCCCTCGCCGCGTCGGGGAGCCACGCTCAAGTGACATCGGGGATCGAATTCACCTGGAAAGTCCTTCGGTGCGATTGGACGCGCCGGCCGACGCTGAGACCTGACTAACCTCGAATCGCTAAATATGAAACATCACGAGTGGGAACACGTTCAAGAAGCGACCCGAGCAGTTCGATCGCGATGGACGGGCACGCCGCGCGTGGGGATCGTTTTGGGTACCGGTCTCGGCGCCCTTGCCGAAGAGATCAAGGCTGAAGCCACCATCCCTTACAGCAGTATCCCGCATTTTCCGCAATCGACGGTCGAGAGCCATCGCGGACAATTGGTCTGTGGGACACTCGCCGGTCAGTCGGTCATCGCCATGGAAGGCCGGTTCCATCTCTACGAAGGCTATACGGCCGCCCAGGTAACCTTCCCGATTCGCGTGATGAAGGAACTCGGCTGCCGTTACCTCGTGGTCTCCAACGCGGCAGGCGGTCTTAATCCCCTTTATTCCAAAGGGGATCTCATGGTGATCGAAGATCATATCAACCTGCTCAACCAGAACCCGCTCATCGGTCCCAATGATGACCGCCTCGGCGTCCGATTTCCCGACCTGATCGAACCCTATGACAGGGGATTGCAGAAACTGGCGATGCAGGCCGCACTTGAAGAGAACATCGTGGCCCATCGCGGTGTCTATGTTGCCGTGACCGGGCCGAACCTGGAGACCCGCGCGGAGTACCGATTCCTCCGCAGGATCGGGGCGGACGTCGTCGGGATGTCGACGATCCCCGAAGTCCTCGTCGCCGTTCACGCGGGCTTGCGAGTCATCGGTTTCTCCATTGTGACCGACCTCTGTCTGCCCGATGCACTGGCCCCGGTCAGCGTCGAAGAGATCATCGCCGTGGCCCGCGAAGCCGAAGGCAAATTGCGAACCGTCGTGCGAAGAGTCTTGGAACAGATCCCGGGATGATCACCGCTATTGGAGAAAGGCTGGGGAAGGTCGACGACCTCGCCGATTCCCAGACGCTCCCGTCGCCGGCAAAATTTGGTTCCAGTCCCTTGTTTCCGCAGGATCAGGCTCCTCAATCTCTGAAGGTCCGAACGCTCGATTGCAAGGCCCGCGTGTGGTCTCGAGCAGACTCGCACCGCTCTCCGTCCTTGTCTTAAGAACCATGTCCACGAACGCGAAACCGTACAAAGATACGTTGAACCTCCCGGTCACTCGCTTCGACATGAAAGCGAATTTGACCACGCGCGAGCCCAAGATTCAGCAGCGTTGGCAGGAGTCGGACCTATATGCTCAGATTCGCCAGGCGCGACAGGGGCGGCCCCGCAAAGTGCTGCACGACGGGCCTCCCTACGCCAACGGCGAAATCCACATGGGGCACCTCCTGAACAAGGTGCTCAAGGACATCGTCGTCCGCTCGTTGACCATGCAGGGATTCGACAGCCCCTATGTTCCCGGCTGGGACTGCCACGGCCTACCCATCGAACACAAGGTCATGAAAGACCTGGGTTCCAAGGGGGCCGGCAAGAGCCAGGCCGAGATTCGTTCGCTCTGCCAGGCGGACGCGTTGAAGTGGGTCGACCTGCAACGCACACAATTTCAGCGACTGGGGGTTAGCGGCGACTGGAAACACCCCTACCTCACGCTCGACCCGCGCTACGAAGCCGGCATTTTGGATGTCCTCGGGGATCTCATCGACCGCGGCTACGTCTTTCGCCAGCTCAAGCCGATTCACTGGTGCATGACCGACCGCACCGCGCTGGCCGAGGCCGAGCTCGAATACCGTGACGAGACCTCATCGAGTATTTATGTGAACTTCCCGGTCGTCGCGGGGCTTCCCGGGTCGTGGGGCCCCGGACCTTGGCATGCGATGATCTGGACGACGACTCCCTGGACGCTCCCGGCCAACGTGGCAATCGCCGCGCACCCGAAGCTCGAGTACGCGGGAATCCAGTACGTCGACCCCACAACCGGACAGACCATTCAGACGATCTTGGCCGCCGAACTCATCGCCAAGGTCATGGCGCTCCGGGGCGTGACCGAGGTTCGAGAACTCGGGCGCTGTTTGGGCAAGGAGCTCGAACACGTCCAGTACCGTCACCCGTTCATCGATCGAACCAGTCCGATCGTGCTCGCCGATTATGTGAGCGTCGAAGATGGTACCGGCCTGGTTCACACTGCCCCGGGGCATGGTACCGAGGACTACCAGACTGGTCGAACGTATCAACTGCCGACTCTCAGTCCCGTCGACGCATCAGGCCGGTTCACGCCAGAGGCCCCAGAGCCACTCGTAGGCAAGGCCGTCTTCGTGGCGAATCCCGAGATCGTGGAGATGCTCCGCGATTCGGGGCATCTGTACCATCACCTGAACTTCGTTCACAGCTATCCGCACTGCTGGCGCTGTAAGAAGCCGGTGATCTTTCGGGCGACCGAGCAGTGGTTCATCGCCGTCGATCACAACAACCTTCGTGCGGAAACCCTCAAACAGATCGACGCCGTCCGCTGGCTTCCCGGCTGGGGCAAGTCTCGGATCGATGCCATGGTCTCTCTTCGCCCAGACTGGTGCATCAGCCGACAGCGAGCCTGGGGAGTGCCCATCCCCGCGCTCGGATGTAAGTCGTGCGGTACTCAACTTCTCACCGCCGAGACGGTTCGCCACTTCCGAGACCTCTTCCGCAAGGAGGGGGCCGACGCCTGGTACACGAAGTCCGTCGAGGAGATTCTCCCACCCGGAGCGGTCTGTCCCAAGTGTGGCGGTACCGAATTCCAAAAAGAGGGGGATATTCTCGACGTCTGGTTCGAATCGGGGTCGAGCCATCGAGGGGTTCTCGCCGAAGGTTTCGAGCTCGGTTTCCCCGCATTCATGTACCTCGAGGGATCCGACCAGCATCGAGGTTGGTTCCAGTCCTCGATCTTGACGGCAGTAGGCACCACCGGTCGAGCCCCGTTCGAGACCGTGCTCACGCATGGCTTCGTCGTCAATGAGAAAGGGGAAAAGGAGTCCAAGTCGGCAGGCAATGCCGTCTCGGCCGTCAAGTCAACCGAGCAATATGGCGCGGACGTCTTGCGTCTCTACGTGGCCAGTATGGACTACGCCGACGACGTGCGAATGAGCGAACGCGGCATCAAAGAGATGTCGGAAGCCTACCGCAAGATCCGCAACACCTTCCGTTACCTTCTGGGCAATCTTGAGGATTATGCCCAGTCCGACTTCGCCACGGTCCCCCTCGAATCGCTTCACGAGATCGACCGTTGGACCCTCCAGCAGCTCAATCGCCTGATCGCCGACGTCATCAAAGCCTATCAAGACTTTGAATTCTATCGAGCCTATCAGCGTATCTATCAGTTTTGCTCCGTCGATCTTTCGAGCTTTTACCTCGATGTTCTGAAAGATCGGCTCTACACCGAGACTCCGGCTGGCGACGATCGACGCGCAGCGCAGTTCGTGATGGCTCGGTTGCACAGTGTCTTGACCCGACTCCTCGCACCGATGATTCCCCACACAACCGAGGAGCTCTGGGACTTCATCCCCGAGACTTCCAACAAACCCGGCAGCGTTCACCTGACCGAATGGCCGGCACCCGAGGCGGTATGGGACCAGCCCGAAGGGCAGCCGAAGTTGCCCTGGGAAACCATCCTCGAGCTGCGTACCGACATCCTGAGAGAGCTGGAAAAACTGCGCTCCGCCAAGACGATCGGGAGCAGCCAGGAAGCCTTGGTCCGAATCGGCAGTTCCGATCCGCAAGAACTCGCCCTGCTGGAATCGCTGCGGCCGATTCTCGAGACCGTCTGCATCGTCTCCGAGGTTCAAGTCGGGGGAGAACGCCCGTCGGAGGCCTCGACGCTTACGACGCATCCCAAGGCCTGGGTGCACGCCGTGAAGTCGAACTACGGGAAGTGTGAGCGCTGCTGGAATCTGCGGCCGAGCGTTGGCCGCAGCGCGGATCACCCGACACTCTGCGAGCGTTGCACACGCGTTGTGGCATCCCTGCCTGGCATCACGGGAGACGGCCGGTAGAAGACCGGCCTTGTGCGAGGTAAGCCAAGATGACACATATCGCCGGGTGGGGAACCCTGAATGAGCGCCAGCGATAAGATCGTCCTGGGAGTGCTGGGCCTCGGCCTCGCATCGCTGGCGTTTCTCCTCAGCGCAGGGCTTTGTGGCTTGGCAAGAGTCGTGAGTCCCAAGCTGGGACTCATCGACTCTCCTGGTGGACACAAAGGGCATAAGAAGCCAACCCCACTGGGCGGAGGGGTCGCCATCTGGCTAACGACCATCGCCGTCATCGGCCTGGGATTCCTCGTGGCCGACGTCGACGGCGGGTTGCTTCCCACCGCCGTCCTCAAGCATCTCGGAGGGCTCCACGATCGCTCGCGGGAGCTCGCCGGGATCCTCGCGCTAGCGACGGTCGTGATGGTGATGGGCCTCATCGACGATCGCTTTGCATTGGGCTGGCGTATTCGGCTCGGAGTTCAAGTCGGGCTGGCTCTGCTCCTCGTGCTTTCGGGAGTGCGGGTCACGCTCTTCTGGCCCTTCTCGCATCCGATCGTCGGTGGTCTGATCACGATCCTTTGGGTCGTCGGCCTGACGAACGCCTTTAACATGCTCGATAACATGGACGGGCTCTCAGCCGGGGTCGGCCTGGTGGCCTCGTCGCTTTTCGCCGGAGCTCAGCTCGCGGTCGGCAGCCTCTTCGCGCCCGGGGTACTGCTGGTGTTGGTGGGAGCGTTGGCGGGCTTTCTCGTCCATAACCGCTATCCGGCTCGCCTTTTCATGGGAGATGCCGGCAGCAACTTTCTCGGATTCTTGCTCGGCTCACTGACGGTGGCCGGAACGTATTACCGTTACGAAGCGGATTATTCACCGTACAGCGTATTGACACCACTGTTAGTCATGGCGGTACCGCTTTACGACGCGATGTCGGTCATCGTGATCCGGCTCCGCGAGGGACGAAGCCCGTTCCTCGGGGACCGAAGGCATTTTTCGCACCGGCTCGTCGACCGCGGCTTGACGCCACCGCAAGCGGTACGCACGATTGATTTAGTCACTCTTGCAAGCGGATTGGGAGCACTTTTACTCCATCGTCTCGACGCGTTGGGAGCCTGTGTGGTCATGGGCCAAACGCTCTGCTTGCTCGGAGTGGTGGCCATCCTGGAAGTCTCATCCCCTCGACCGGAGCGCGTTCATGCCGAGGCGAAACACATCGCCGACCTCCCTTCCAAAGCCGGTGTCGGGTCCGAGGGTTGAGTCCGTCGAAATCGATAGTGATGCCGAGTTCGCGCGTCGGCTGGGCGAACGCTTGCGCCAGGTGGCACTGGGACTGACGGCCATGCTCCTCACCGCCAGGGCTTACTGGCCCGGGGAGCCTGATCTCAAGGTTGAGGCAGGGACCGGTCTGACGTGGGATTGCGCGATCCTCGTGGCCGCCGCCCTGGCGATCGCCGCGTCCCTGATCGGCGGCGTGCTTCGGTTGCGATTTTCGTGGACCGATGCGGCTGTCATCGCCTTGATCCTGCTCGTCGGCTTGAGCTCGACGCAGGCTCTCGACCGGCGCCCGGCAATCAACCTCGCCTGGGACTGGGCGGCGCTCGGGGTTCTGTACGTGTTGGTACGCAACCTTCCTCGGTCCCAAGGCGAGTCGAATGCACTGGCCGCCGCACTCGTCGCAACCGCTGTGGCCGTTTCGTTCTACGGACTCTACCAGGTCGGCGTCGAGTTACCGCAGATGCGCGCACAGTATCGATCCAATAAGTCCGAGGCGCTCCTGATGCTGGGGATCACGCCCGGGTCAACGGCCCAGCAACTTTTCGAGAAGCGACTCAACGACTCGAATGAGCCTATCTCGACATTCGCATTAACGAATTCACTGGCCGGGTTTCTCATCATCCCCATGGTTCTGATCTTGAGCCTCGGTTGGGAGAACCTGGTCCGAAGAGATCCGGATCGACCGCGAGGCTCCCCTTGGCCGGCGCTGGCGCTCGCGTCGACGCCCGCCCTCCTCGTTGTCGTCTGTCTCCTCCTGACCAAAAGCCGAAGCGCTTGGCTCGGATTGACGGTCGCGTTGGCCTTGCTTGCCTTGAGGGAACGACGTCGGGTGCGCGCTCGTACGCTTGCCATCACGGGACTTGTGGGGGCATGCGTTCTGGCCCTGCTCATCACCGCGGGACTCGCCGCCCGGCAACTCGATCGGTTGGTCCTTACGGAATCGACCAAGTCGATGCGCTATCGCTGGGAATACTGGGTCGGCGCCTGGCGCGTGATCAATGAGAACAGCACGGCCTTCTGGAAAGGGCATGGTCCCGGAAACTTCACTGCCCCCTACCTGAAGCACAAGGTTCCGCAGTCCAGCGAAGAGATTTTCGACCCTCACAATCTCGTGCTCGAAGTCTGGGCGACAGCCGGGCTCCCCGCGGTGATTGCGCTCCTGGCCGCAATTACACTGGCGTTTCGCGAGATCTTCGGTCCCAGCGCGGCGAGTCTCTCGCCAGCAGTGAGCGAGTGGAAACCGCTTCCTGCGAAACAAGTACCACCTGCCCCACTCGCTGGCTCCTTCTGGGTGTTGGCCTGCGGCGGGGCAGGTCTGATCGCGGCCATGTTTCTGGGAAAACTCAACCCCTTTGAAGGGGATCTCTTCTACCGCTTGTTGATTCTCGGCGGAGGTTGGCTCTTCGCGGTCCTTTTGGGCGCTTCCCTCTGGCAACGCCTACCCCTGGTCCCAAGTGCGTTGGGAGCCGGGGTCCTGGCCCTGGCGATCAACCTCCTCGCTGCCGGTGGCATCGGCATCAGTTCCGTGGCCATGATGCTCTGGGTGGGAATCGCTCTGGGGCTTAATCTGCGCGAGGATCGATGGTGTAGTCACCTCCAGGACCGCGGCGGAAGATTGCCTGCCTTCGGCCTGGCGCTGGTCTGTTCCGCCTTGATCGGCTCGTTCTATGGAGCGATCATCCCCTTCTGGAAATCCGAGGCCGCACTGAGCGACGCTCGCGACGCTCTCGAACGCCGGCCTCCCCAGTTCGAAAAAGCCGAGGCCGCCTACACTCGGGCGTTCGAGGCCGACCAGTACACGGCGAATCCTTGGCTCGGACTGGCGCAGGAAAAGTTGGCCGAGTGGATCTCTCGTGGTGCCAAGGTGGACGACCTCCGCTGGATGACCGTCCCTGACACCCTAGCCAAGGCGGTCAAGCCACCTCGAAATCCCAACTCATGGTCGCTGCATCAGTACCGCGCCAACGTCATTCGCTCGGTGGTCGGCCGAATCGGTAGTCAGATGAAGCCTAAAGACCTGCTGAAAAGCCAGGGAAACATCGTCAAATCCCTTCGGGAAGCGACGCTGCTCTATCCGTCCAACGCAAATCTCCATGCCGAACTGGCGCAGGCCTCCGCGGAGATCGGAATGTATGGAGACGCGGTGTCCGAGACGAAGGAAGCGCTTCGGCTCGATAAAGTCTTGACGCCCCATCCCGACAAGCGATTGCCGAAACCGCTGCGACTCGCACTCGAAGAACAACTGCCCAAGTGGGAAAAAATGGTCCCCGGCGGAGTCCCTTCCGCAGTTAAGCCCCAACGCTAATGGAAGCAAAGAACGACAAGCCCAGTGGCTCCTCGACCAAGTCCTCGACTCGTAGGATCGTCGGATGGAGCCCGGCTTTGACCTGATTCGACCCGGGTCCGCTGCGCGACAGGAATCAGGCCTCAAGTGAGGCGGTTCGATCGATCCTGGCTCTACGACGCCCGAGCCAGCGACTGCCCCACCCTGCTAGCAAACCGCCACTCAACGCGATGACGAGGATCAAAAACCCGAGGACCGCACGCTCCATGTAAATAAATGAGGCCGTGTTGTTAAATCGAAAGGTCCTCGTGTCTCCTGTGAGATCACGGTTAAGCTCCAAGATCCATTCAAGAATATGGGGATCTTGATTAAACGGAAGTGTGACCATCGCGGCCATAAACCCGGCCACGACGAAGCCGTATTCGAAAGGACGGAACGACTGACGCCAATTCAGAAGACGAATCAGCGCCAGATCGAGCAAGACAAGGAGGGCAGCGAGCACCGGAATCGTGAGAATTTTCATGATGCCACGGAATAGAGCCAGGTTAAGTGCAGCGACGACCATGAGCCACAAATACCCGCACAACCCGAGCTTATTCCTGGTCATAGGTCGACTCCAGATCGAGAGCTAGAGCGATGATCGTTCGAGTTGCGCACGGAATACCAGACGCTTCCGGTGGGAATGTCTCGAGTGATTTCGTGAACCACCTGTCGCGATCACTGCAAGCCTAAGACATGTAGATAAGCCGGCCAGGTAGCACTGGTGGCTTGTCCACCAGTATCACCCATACGCCCATCTACATCGCATCGGTTGATGGTGCTTCCCACACATCGATCCCAGGGATTTCACTCAGATCTACCGGGATTTCGTAGGCTATTCCATCGCAATCCGCTCTAGAAGCTAGGTTTCGCAGGCAAAGATGGGTCTGGACGGAACGGTGGATTCTACCGCAACTCAAGAATAAGCGACAGAACGCGCTGAGGATAGAGCCGGCTCCGTCCTGGTGACGGAGCGCGGCAGCAGGGATCAGTACGCTCAACGGAAGAATCGGAAAGCCCGAGCGTTGAGCTGCGACAGTTTGGGATTCGGCCGCGAGAACGCCAGGTTCGGTCGCGCGAAGGCGAAATTCGCCCGCGGGAACGCGAGGTTCGGTCGCGACCGACCCACGTTGAATCGCGAGAAGTTGACGTAACGAGCCGCGGCGAGTTGTTCCGCAGCCGAGACGTACAGCTCCGGTCCCGAGGCTTGTCCACCACTGACGGTGAACTGAGCCACATAGTTAGGATTCGGCGAATTCGTCGTCTGCGGGAACGTGACCAACGACGTTTCGACCAGCGTGTTGCCAGCGCGGTCGGTCAAGCCGTTGGCATTGAGCGTGAGGACGTACGTATTTGCAGGACGTCCGAGCGCCAAGGAGACCACTTCGGTGATGTCACCACTTCCGGGAGCCCCCGGCTGAAGCGTGATGCTCCTCACGGGAACGTTCTGCTCGGTTCGCCCGATGGATTGGAACGAGAGATTCGCCGCGTTCACCATCTGGGCCGGATTGAGGCCGCTCCCGCTATCATGAAGCGTAATCCGGAGAACGCCCTGCGCCGGATCGAATTGAGCCCCCTTCACGGTTGGCCCCGTCGTGTCGACGATCAAGGCCTGTGACTGGAGCAGGTTAACCCCCTGCAAGGGTTGGCCGCTCGCGTCGAACATGAGTCCGAGGATCGCGTACTGATCGTCGGGCAGAGTCGTTCCACCGATCGACCACGTACCCGAGCTCCCGATCCTCTGGCCACCGATGGGAATGCGAACGTCGGGCGTCGAAATCGGAATGGCGAAGAGTTGGATCGAGGTATCGGGTTGGGCGGTGCCCGAGAATTGAGGAGTATTATCGCTGGTGATGAGCGAGGTACTCACGCCGCCCACCAGCGGGCTCAGAACCTGAATCGTCCCCTTGGCGGAAGCGGTATTTCCCCCATCGCCACTGATCGCGACCGAGACGGACTTCGAGTCGGCGGAGCTAAAGGTGTTCGTTCCGATCACCTGGAAGCGGCCGTTACCGAGCGGAACGACCTGGCCGATGGAAACATGGCCATCGCCCCAGGTGATTTGGGCGGTGAAGTCCGTGGCCGAAGAATACGGATTCGCATCATTCAACTGGGCAACGACCCCGGTAAACCCTTGGCCGAGAACCGCCGTGTGATCGCTGCCCGTGGCTACGAGCTCCGCGTCGTTTACGTTGGCGGTCACATCAACGGTCGCCGAAGACCCGAATTCATCCTGGATCGAGACCGAGACAGGATAGGATCCGTGTTGCTTGTAGATGTTGGTTCCATTGACGCCGAACAGCCCTTGCCCGAGCGAAACGATCTGTCCCGTCGTGGTATTGCCATCGCCCCAGTTGATCACCGCCGAGAATGAGCTGGCGGACGCGGTGGGCGAATTATTGAAACTCGCGACCATTCCACTGAAGGTAGAGCCTTCCGTGGTGCTGAGCGATGTGCCGGTGACAGGGACGATGGGCGCATCCAGTACGGTGACCGTGCCGCTCAGGGTCAAGTTGCTGCCGCCGATATCGACGACCTTGACGATAAACGAATAAGTCCCGGGCGTCTCATATTGGTTCTCGCTTGAGATCGAGAACTTGCCGTCTCCCAGCGCGGTCAGCGTGCCGATCGAAGTGTGTCCATCTCCCCAAGTAATGGGAACAATGAAGTCGGATTCGGTGCCTAACGGATTACCGTCGGTCAACGTTGCCACCTGACCACTGAACGTACTTCCCGCGACGAGCGATGGGATGTGGCTGATCGCACCGGTCAAGGGAGCGTCCGTGATCGTTGCCGTTGAGGTGATCGTCGCGGTGGTCCCTCCCGCGGTGACGATCGTCACTGTGATCGTGTACGTACCGGTAAAGGTATAGGCGTGCGATCCCAGAACATTGAACGTCGATCCCGGCCCTCCCGGTTGACTAATCATCCCTGGGCTTGTGTCGGGTTCTTGGGACGACCCGTCTCCCCAATCGATCGTCGCGCTCACGTCGTCCGCAAGCTCGAATGGGTTCGCGTCTTCAAAAGTCGCAACAGTCGTTCCGGACTGCCCGCTGGGCGTGATGTCGTGACCTTCCACGCCATTGACCGTGGCGCTGCTCGGCGTGATCGGGGCGTCGTTGACAGTCACGGTGCTGGTCACGGTGACCGAGCTCCCCCCGCCATCGGCGATGGGGATGGTGATCGTGTAGGTTCCCGCCTGTTTGTAGGTATGCGTCGCGAGGATATCAAACACCGCGGCGGCAAGAGCCTTCAACTGCCCGGTCGAGGTGGAGCCGTCGCCCCAATCCACGGTGACGGTGTTACCGAAGTCGGCGAGAGTGCCCAGTGCGTTACCGTCCGTAAAGGAGCCGATCACCGGCGGCGGATCGCTGGGAGCAACGAGCGGTTGGCCCGCGATCGATGTCAACGCGATGCTTCCCGCGATCAATTTCGCATCAGCGACCTTGGCCGTGGCCTGTGTCGCGGTCGAACTGCCCCCTTCATCGCTGATTGTCACCGTAAGCGGATAGTTACCGAACTCAGCGTAGGTATGAGTGCCGGAGACGGTGAACACGCCATTTCCGAGTGGGCTGATCACGCCGGTAGTCACGTCTGGGTCGTCAGCGGTTCCGTCGCCCCAGTCGATCAACGCGGTGAAGCTGCCGGCGGTTGAAAAGGTGTTGCCATCGGTGAACGTAGCGAGGCTCCCCGAGAACGGCGTGCCTTCCGTCGTCGTGATGCTCTGGCCCACCGACGTGAGCGGAGCGTCCGCAACAATGGCGAGCCCCGTGATCACGGTCATGCTTCCGCCGACATCATGAATCGTGATTTGAACCGGATAAGTACCGGCGGCGATGTAAATATTGCTGCCGAATACGTCGAATCGTCCCTGGGTGGTGCCATTCGCTCGAACCGTGCCGATCGAGTCGTTCCCATCACCCCAGGAAATGTCGGCCGTGAAGTCCGTAATGGGAGCGAAAATATTCCCGTCCAGGAAGGACCCGACCAGCGCGTTGAAAGTCTGCCCTTCGGTCATGTTGATCGTGAAGCCGTTGAGACCGGTCAACGGGGCATCGACAACCTGGACGATGTCGCTGGATTCGCCAATGACTCCATTGGGACCACTGATGTTGATCGTGATCGTGTACGATCCCTCCTCGAGGAAGGTGTGCGTCGCAACGATTCCGTAGGAGCCGTTTTGGAGGTCGATGATGCTGACCGTCGAGGGCTGTGTTCCGTCCCCCCAATCCACCGTCCCCGTGTAGCTCGAGGTGGCCTGGAGGCCGCTCGCATCCGTGAATTGACCGACTTGAACGTCGTTGAGGGCGATCCCTTCCATGGCGTTCGTGATCGGAGTGGGAGTCACTTTCAATGGCAGCGGCGTCATGTCCAGGACAACCGCCGGGGCGATCGGAGTCCCCAAACCCGTCACGAGGTCGTAACCGGGGCCGGCGGGAAAGCCATTATTTCCCGTGGTGATATCGTGGAAGTCACCGGACGGCAGACTATAGAGGAGCGGCAAGGTCTGGGTGGGGCCGTCAAGGATCGAATCGCCGAACGCGACTCGTTCCTGGTTGACGATCGCGATCAAGCCGGCCCAGCAGGGACAAGCCAGGCTGGTGCCGCCGATCGCTTCCCAGGGCGTCGTCGCTCCAAAGTCATAAGAGTCGTAGATCGCGACTCCGGTTTCAGGGTCGGCGACGAACGAGACGTCGGGGATCGATCGGAAGTTATAGGGGAGCGCACTCTGGTAAGGGGGTTTAGGCTCGAACGTGCTGATCCCTCCGCCACTTCCACTCCAGCCTGATTCCGAGGCGTAGCTATCGTCCCCATTCAAGAAGAGCGAGGTTCCGCCAACCGCCACAACGTTGGGGGAGTACGCCGGATAACCACCCGGTTGGCCATCATCACCAGTCGAGGCCAGGAAGGTCACCCCGTTATGACCCGCTGGTGTCGTGAAGATATCATTTTCCAGTTGATCCAAACCATCCGTTTCATCCCCACCGAAGCTCATCGAGACCACGGAAACGCCAGGGAGGTTTTTGGCGGTCGCGACAGCGGTATCGATCAGATCGTTAGAGAAAGCACTATTGGCCTCGACTAAGATGATGTTGGCCATCGGTGCGATCGCGTGGACCCACTCGACGTCGAGCGCTTCCTCCATTTCCCAGGTACCGTTCGGATTCCCTGCTCCTGCGGGATCCGTTCCCGGAAGTGGTGAGGCTTGGCCAAACTGATTGAGCTTCGTAAAGCTCGGCGGGTCGGGAAGACCGAATTGCTGGTCGAAACGATGGAGGTCATCGAACGCCGTCGGCCAATCATAGGCATCGACAATAGCAATAGTCTGTCCCGAACCATCTCCGACGATCCCATTGATGGAGATCGAGTCAATACCGTAGGCTTTTCTAACCTGCGCAGGCGTATATCCTATGGGAGAGGGAAATTGAGCGGGTCCTACACCCGAAGGGCCTTGAGGGAGCACGATACTGGGATGAAACTGGCCCCCGGCATCGAGCAAAATCCGTGAATCAAGTACCTCGAGCACGAAACGTACCCGATCGTGCTGGCCCCGTCTCGGATTTAACTCGGCAGCGCGCAACTTCCTCGCTCCGCGGTGGCCCCGCGGAATCCAACGGAAACTCATGATTTCACCCCGATCGCGTTGAGAATGCTCAGTTGCGGATTCTTTATCGATCAAGCTTCAGCATGAAATTCGATGCTTGACGTCGCATCACATGCCGCCCACTGCCATACTTATGGCGATGAGAAGCGTAATTAGGACTGAAGAGAGCGCAGTAACCTGGTTAAAACTCTATCCTCAAAATTCGACCAGTCAATGAATTCCTCAGAATTTTAAAAGTCCCGTTAAGCACGGGTTAGTTGCCCTTGGAACATATCTCGTGATTGAGTTTACCATGCACGAATCATGTACGTACGAGTGCTTCGAAGATCGCCGGTCAGGCAATCATCTCCGGAGTCACGTCTGGAATACGATGATTTGTGAGCACCCACACGCTTGCCGGGTTCCATGAAGACATAGGAATCATCGATGTGATCGAGGAGAGAGAACCGGGAAGGCGAGCCTGAGGCGATTTATGCGCGATGGGAAGCCGCGCCGCTCGAAGGGTTCGATGCTTCGAGGTGGCAATCGAAGACATCAGCAGGCGACTACGAGCGGCGAGGCCGATGCTCCCGGTGACCAGGAGTACGATCGATGCCGGCTCGGTGACGACTACGTCCAGCAGCCATGCGCAGAGGCCCCCTACCCCAAAGATCGGGACAGGGAAGATGGCCGTTTCTTGCCAAGCCGGCGATCGGAATAGTCGGCCCGAAAAGGCCGCGCGGGAACGATGTGGGCATGATTATCGTCGAGGTGCGATCAAACGGGATTCGTGTCCACCAGCGGTGAGAACGTGTACCGGCCCAACCCGATCCAGGTTTGGTACGACTCCGTTACAACTTCGACTGACATCAGAGACGCATATGAATGGAGTCACGCTATAAATATAAACAATTTCAAATCAATAATTCATCACAGAGTCGTCGAGCGAGAGATCACCTGCGACTTGTAATGATTCGATGAGAATGACTCGCCGGCTCTCCAAAGGCGAAGCACTCGGCGCTTGCTTCAGAGCACCGTATGCTCACGACGGAGCCAGCCGTCGCCGATGCCTTCGAAGTGGCCGAAGATCCAATCGCCGTTCTCGGAGAGGACCGTAAACTCGGCGCCGTCTTTGAGGGGCTGGTCGAAGGCCGGTTCGTAGTCCTTGCCGATTCCCTTGCGGGCAATCGTTTCACTCGTAACCACACCGTGCCGCGAATTGTTCACGTCGGCGTAAGCCAACGCGGCGTCGAGGCAGAGGATCGAGCCCGTCGCCAGCAGAACCGCACTGATCCAGTACACGCGTCCCCGGCGTAGGAGCAACGCCGCGCATGCTGCCACAGCCGCCAGCAGAAATGCGGTGAACGCTCCATAGGCCTTCTCCGGGAACGACAGCGAGCCGCTCCAGAAGAGGACGTGCCGCCACCACGCAGGAGGTGGCTCAGGAAGCTTCCCGGGAGCCACCGAGAGGGCCTGTCGCAGGTTTGCCTCGAGGTAAGGATCGCGGGGACGATAGGGTTTGGCTTTGCGGTACGCCGCGATCGCTCGCCCGTACTCCCCAGCTCGGTAGTACGCGTTCCCCAGGTTGTAGTACACCGCGCCGCTCCGGAACCCATCGGCGAGCAACGATTCCAGCAGAACCGCCGACTCGCGGTATTCTCGCGGGGACTTGGCGGCATCGAAAGCTTCCAGCGCCCGGAGGAACGTCCGCTGCTGCGCTCCCGGGTCCGCGGCGAACGCCAGACCGGGCAGGGCGAAGCCAACCACGAATAGGGCCTGCACAATCCTCGGCATCATTCACGAACCCCGCTCTAGCTGACGTGCCAAACTGGGTATGAGCGCGGCAGCTTTCTCGATCATGGCCGAAACTTCGGATCCGGCCCCCGAGCCGTACTCCGCCGACTCGATCGCATCCAGCAAGCGTGAGACCGCCACCCGATCGTCGGTCGGCACGGATGTCTGGGCGAGCGTCTTGTCGGCCTCCGACGCCGTCAGGCCCTCGGCGACGATGTTCCGCATATCGGCAATCAAGCCGAGCAGAGCCGATCGAACGGCCCGAAGCGCTTCCCTCGGTCGTCCTTCGGCGAGATCCTTGCGAGCCTCGGCCAGTCGGCGCTCGGCGGTCCGGCGCGCGAACCGCTTGCGCTGCCAGACACGGTCACCCGATTTGCGGCGATGGCTGCTGACGACGGTCATCAGGCATCCCGCCACCAGCCAAGAACCGGCCGCCACTCCGGCCAGCGCCGGGACGTTGACCCGCTCGTCGCGCAGCTCCGAAGGATCCGTCACATTCTGAAAAATGCCCTGCGCCCGCGACCGAATCTGCGGCGTCGCGGAACGCGCGACTGCCCCGACCAGTTCCCCCGCACCCACTCGGTTCGCCGCCGAGACGGACAACGCGATGGGCTTGGTGGCAATCTCCGAGAATGCTTCGCGTTCGGGGTTGAAGACGGTCACGGCGAGTGTGGGAATGCCAACTCCGGCCCGCTTTGGCCGCAGGGCGTACTCGAAACGCTTGACCTCTCCTTCACTTCGCCCCGTCGGATTGCGGTCCAGGATCTCGAAGTCCGTGGCGAGTTGGGAGTTCGCCGCCAGGTCAGGCGCCGAGATCTGGTCCAGGGATCCACTCTCCTGCTGACGCTCGATGTCGAGTGTGAGCGTGAGCGGGTCACCCACGCGGAGCGCCATCGGCGAGGCGGACGCTGCGACTTGGTAGTTTCCGATCGCGCCACAATACGTCGCGGGGCGCGGGGTTGGCACATCGCGCACCTCCACGGACACCGCAGGGGCGACCGCCACCAGGCGCGGGCCCGTGTAACTGGCCCCGTCCTCGCCCATGCCCTTGGCGAATGTTCCCTTCACGAGCGCGGGACCGAGTGTGTAGGTTCCTGACTTCTCACCCGTCAGCGTGCGCTTGAGCTCGTAGACAAAGTAGTTCACCGGGCGGCCGTCGCGTCCTTTCCGGCTTTCTCGCCCCTGGTAGAGATTGAAGACCGCCTGGGGCGCCTCGAAGAACGCGAGGCCCCGCATCGTGAAGTCGTTGAGCGTGAAGCCCACGCCGTTGTCAGCGAGATAGGGCTGGAGCCAGCGCGACTTGTCCTCGCCGGTCAGGCCATCCGGCGGGGTGGCCCAATTGACCTCCAGGTGTGGAGGCCGGCGGCGGAGCGGAGCCAGCGGATCGCGGTCGGCGTCGTCGGGCAAGGGACGCACCAGCACCCGGAGTGTTACCTCGAACGGCTGAGTCGGGTAGACGCGGGAACGACTCGTCTTGATTTCCGGGATGACCAGGTCCTGAGCCTCGGGAGCCTTGACGCTCAGTTCCAGAGCTTGGCCCGAAATGGTCTTGCCGTCCACCGTCACCGTCGGCGCGGCGATCGTAAGCTGGCCGCTTCGCTTCGGCGTCAGGCGAAAGCGGTACGAATGCCCGAACACGTTCTGCTGCGTGATCTTACCGTTGATGATAAATGTGGACGATTGATTCTGCGACGCATCACCGAGTGAGACGACCTCGAAATCCTTGCGCAGGGCGGACAGGTCTGGAGCCGTCGGTTTCCCCACGTTGCGCAGTTCCACCACATAGTCGACGCTCTCGCCTGTGAAGATCTCTTCCGCGCTGACTTCAACGGCGATCTCCGGTTCCTCGGCATCGCCGGTCCGCGCAGCGAGAAGCAGGAGCATCACGACCGCCAGGCCGGTAATTGCAGCATGAACCCGTCGCATCACCAGTCTTTCTCCACGGGGACCCTTCCATAAACGCGGGCTTTCACCATGCGGTCGCGCTCGCGCTTCTCCTGCTGCCGTTCCCGAACCTTGCGGAGAACCGATTCGATCTGGTCACGCGAGACTTGCGGTTGTGGTTGCGGCTCTTCCTTCTTCTTCTGCTGCTTCTGCGCGTCGGACTTACCCGGCTGTTGCTCTTTCTTCGACTTGTCTTTCTTGGGCTCTTGTTTGGGCGATTCCTTCTTCTGCGGCTCCTGCTTCTGCTGGTCCTTCTGCTCCTGCTTCTTCTGGTCTTCGTTTTTCTTCTGCTGATCTTCGTTCTTCTTCTGATCCTGATTTTTCTGGTCGGGCGACTTGTTTTGAGGTTGAGCCTTCTGGATTTCTTCGAGAATTTTGCGTGCCTCCTCGGCGGGGGGAGAGGCCGACTGTCGATCCTTTTGCTTGAGCGCCTTGACCGCGTGCTCCATTTGCTCAACGGCTCGCGGAGCCAGCTCGATCGCTTTCTGGTAGCCGGCCTTCAATTGCTCGGGATCGGGTTTGCCGGACGGGGCATTCTTGTCCTTCTCCTGGGGGGCGGCTGGTGGAGACTTCTCGAGTCGTTCCCGTTCGGCCTCGGCCTTGAGCTTGAGCAGTTGTGTCCGGCGATGGGTCCGCTCCTGGAGCCGAGTCAGCGGTGCCAGGTCTTCGGATTCGGTTCCGAGAGACGCAGGACCGGAGCTCGCTGCGGGACCGGGGGGCGTCTTCTGTGTAGGCTGTTCCGCTTCTTGTTTCGCGTCGGTGTCGGGGGCCGGCTCTGGTGCCAGGGCTCGAGCGACGAGCGTCTGGTCTTCCAGGTCGCGTGCGAGAAGGGGATGGAACGGGATCACAGCCTCCCAGATCTTCTCCAGTTCCTCGACCGCGGCCTGCAGGTCGGTCACCGCAGGTTCGGCATGCCGGCGGTCGAGTTGGCGGGAGGCGGAGGCCATCTTCTCACCGGCGGCAGTCGCCCACCCCTGGAGGAGCTGGATTCCTTGCTGTAGCTCGCTCGGGTTTGCCTGCGGAGCTCCCCCGCTCGCGGCTTTAGGCGGCTGCAGCTCGGCCTTGATCTTCTCCTTGAGTGGGACAATTTCCTCGAGCAGCTCATCCTGCAAGCGCTTGAGCTCGAGATAGGCATCAGCGGGAGCCGTGCCGGTGAGGGCCTTGACCGATTCCTCGAGCGCGGTTTCGGACTGCATGAGGAATTCGACGAAGGCCAGCAGATTCATCTCGCGTCTGCGCTTCTCCCGATCGTAGGCGTGCCAGCGGTCCCCATAGTATTTCACCCACTCCCGTACGAGCTCGATGTCACGACGGGCGGCGGAATTGTCCGGCTCCAGCTCGACACAGTGACGGAACGAGGCCACCGCTTTCTTGAGTTCGTCGAGGATCTCCGGGCGCTTGTCTGGAGGGACGGTTTCGGGATGCTCTCCGGCAAGCCGGCGCGCTTCCTCACCGGCAAGCGTGCCCAGATTGAAGTGTGCCGAAGCGGCCAGTCGCTTATCGTGCGCCAGACCGGCTTTCAGATACCACTCCTTGGCTTGTGCGACGTCCCCCTTACGATGGGCTGCACAGGCCTGATTGAATGCGGCAATGGCCGCCTTGCCGGCATCCTTGCGATCGAACTGTTCGCGTGCGGTCGCGAAGCGGTCCCGTGCCTTCGCGAACTCGCCCCGGCCGTACAGACGCAAACCCTCGTTCACCGAAGCTGCGGGATTGTCCCCTCGGCTGACCCCAGCCCAGGACAAGAGCAGGATGAGTGCCGTCGCGATCGGTGTTGTCTGCGGAGGGACGCGGGAACCGACGGTGCTCCGGGGTTCGGCGGAGCGCTCGGATCCTGCATCGGGAGACTCGACCAGGCGGGGATAGGGACGCGTCAGCGCATCGACCAGCAAGGCCAGGACTGCGAGTGCCAGAAAGATCTGGAACCGGTCCGCGCGGCGAATCCGTTTTGCGGTCGGCTCCTCGCCCCCTCGTCGGCCTTGGAGATATTTCGCGTAGAGTTCTCCGAGGTCATAGGCCCGGGTACCGACGGGTACATAGACGCCGGACGTCTTGAGCGCGATGTCCTTCAGGAGGGTACCGCCAAGCTTGCTCCAGACCTGCTGCCCCTGGTATTCGAGGTAGGAGTTCGCGTCGGCTTCCTGCGGAATCCGTGCCCCATGGTCGGCGTCGCCCAGGCCGATGGTGAAGATCGTCACGTGCTGCTCGGCGGCGACCGCGGCCGCCTCGAGCGGGTAGGACTGGAGGTCGTCGCCGTCGGTGATCAAGAGGATTGCCTGATCGCGATCGGCGCGGGCCTGAAAGACTTCAAGCGCCTTGCGAATGGCGTCGCCGATGGCGGTCCCACCCCTTGGGGCGCTGTTCGGGTCGAGCTCGTCGAGCGAGCGGCGGAAGGCGTCGTAATCGACGGTCAGGGGACACTTCACCACCGCCTGTCCGGCGAAGGCGATCAGGCCGATGCGCTCCCCTTCGAGCCGGTTGACGAGGGCCGCCACGTCGGCCTTGGCGCGACCCAGTCGACTGGGGGGAACATCCTGGGCGAGCATCGAGCGCGAGACGTCGAGCAGCACGTAGAGGTCGCTCCCTTTGGGAACCACGTCTTCATACTGCGTACCGAATCGAGGTCCCGCCAGCGCGACGAGGCCGCAGACCAGGGCCGCCTCGCGCAGGAGGGTCTTCACCCAGAATCGGGTCGGCGAATCGGCAGGGAGAATTCGCGGCCACATCGGTTGGGCCACGAACAACGCGGCGGCCCGCAGCCGCCGGCGGCGGGAGTAAACCGCCAAGACGAGCCAGGCTATTCCCAGCGGGAGAATCAGGTACAACCACTGTGGATACTGCCATTCCATCGCGGAAGGAACCCCTCGCCTACGGCAACGAACGGAACCGAGTTTCCATCAAAACGCCGACAAGGAGAATCATCGCCAGCCCAGGCGCGACGAACCAGGGGAACAGTTCCCGGTACTCCGAGTACTTCGTCTCCTCCACCTTGGTCTTTTCCAGCTTGTCGATCTCCGCATAAACCTCCGCCAGGCCTTCAGAGTCGGAAGCATGGAAGTATCGGCCGTGCCCGGTCTGGGCCATCTCACGGAGCAGATCTTCATCGATACGAAACTGGGCCGGGACCAGGACCTGGTTTCCGAATCCGTCGTCCTGGGGCACGGGAACGGTGCCGCTCCGGCCGATGCCGATCGTATAGAGTCGGATCCCCGACTCGGCGGCGATCCGGGCGGCCTCACGCGGGTCGACGACCCCGGCGTTGGAATCGCCGTCCGTGAGCAGGATGATCACCTTGCTCTTGGCTTTCGCCCCCCGCAAGCGGTCGACCGCGACCGCCACGCCGTCGCCGATCGCGGTGGCCAACTCCTCCTTCAGCATCTCGGCATTGATCACCTCGCCTTGGCTATTACGCATCGGCCGAGGAATCTCGAGTCCCTGCACGATGTCGACCAGGGCGCCGTGGTCGAGGGTCAAGGGGCACTTGCTATCCGCGAAGCCGCCGAAGGCGACCAGTCCCACGAGATCGTCGGTACGGCCCGACAGTCCGCTTTCCCGAGAGCCGAGAACGAACTCCCCGACGACGTGCTTGACGGCCTTCAGCCGATTAACTTCCCGGCCCCCGAGCTGAAAGTCGACGGCCTCCATGGAGCCCGAAACGTCGAGGACCACTTCGATCGCGATCCCCTGGCCGGCGATGCGAGACTCGGCCTTCCCCGCCTGCGGCCGGGCCAGCCCGACAATCATCAGGCAAAGGCCCAGGCCGTAGAGATATGGGAGCCAGCGCCGCAGCCGCTGCGCCAGGGTTACGGGAAGCCCTTTCAGGTCGCTGACGCTCGAGAAAACCGCGGCCGGCCGCCGCTGGGGACGACGGCGCCACCAGAGCACGCCGAGCGCGACCGGGACGAGAAACAGACAGAACCAAGAATAGAGTCGAAATGCGTTCACAGAAACAACCCTGCTCCTCGGGACCTCCGCTCAATCTCCCACCGCGACGGCCGCCGGCGCCAGGTTCACGAACTCGTGCGCCCGAGCGATCGCCTGGTCGATCTGCTCCTCCTCCGGCATCTGCCCGGCGTATTTCACCAGGTCGGCCGTCTCCAGGAAATCGGCGAGCCGGACCGAACGTTCGGGCGGGAAAATCGCACGCGACCGGATATCGCGCAAAAACTCTTCCGTAGTCTGTTCGGGGGCCCGTATCCCCGTCGTATCCTCGACGTACTGGCGGACGATGCCCGTGAGTCTCAGGTAGAACTCCTTGACCAGGCCGCGCGCCGGGAGGTTCTCGGCGAGTAAGCGCGCCAGGGCCGCGTGGGCGATCTCCTCGGGAGTCTGCCGAGGCGGCTCGACCGGCCGCCGCTTGCGCCGACGGAGCATCACAAATCCGAGGACAGCGAGCACGACCACCCCCCCCGCCACGGCGATCCAGCTCAGCGCGGAATGCTGTGGCACCGCCTGCGGCGACACCATCGGCTGGAGCTTGGCGAGACTCGGAGGTTCATTTCCGAGCTCTGACGTGACGTTCACCTCCAGTGGCTCGGTCTCGACCAGGGCGGGCTCCCCTTTCTGTTCCGAGCCCGGGCGCTTGTCCACGAATTCGATCGCCACCGATCGAATCAGGTGCTTGCCGGCGTGCGCCGGCTCGAGTTCGTAATGAAACCGACGCTGCCCCTTCGCGCCGTTCTCGGGGGGCCGTTCGGTGTAGTCGCGGACGAGGAAGTCGCCCACAGCCTGTCCGAACGCCGGAGGTTTGATCTCGACGCCAGGCTGAGTCTCGACGCGCACCTCCATCTGCAAGAGATCCGAAAGGCGCGGCTCGCGAGGCCAGACGCGGACGATGAGCTTCACCGGCCCTTTCTCGGCGGCCCGCTCGATTGCATTCCCCGGCGCCGAGGACGACGCCTGGTCCTTACGATTCCCCACGCCACAGCCCACGACGGAAGCAAGGACGAGCAGCAGGCAATACCAAGCGTGTCGCCTAATGAGACTTCCTCGCACGAGGGTAACCAGGGAGGAGCCAGCGATGCCTGGGGGGCGAGCCTTGGCCGAGTCCCGGGGCCTTGAAGTCCCCTCCCCGACCATCCAAGGCTCGCACTCTACCATCGCTGAACTTCGGGATCCGGAGAGTCTCTGGGCGTGCGCCTGGCCGCTCATCGTTGCCGCTCCCGCATGCGGAAAAAACGCTGGAGGCTGGTCGCATAGGGCTGATCGGTACGTATTTCGAGGCGGTCGACGTTGGCCTTGCGGAGCCAGCCTCGCAGTCGCTGTTCCCGATCGCGGGCAGCCTTCGCGAACAGGGCCCGCACCCGGGGGTGTCGGGTATCAAGCTCGAGCAGCTCATCGGTCTCGGCGTCCCGGAGTGTCAGGAAACCGACGTCGGGGAGGCTCGACTCGCGCGGGTCTTCCATGGTCACGGCGATGCAGTCGTGCCGCTGGTTGGCAATGGCCAGGGCACGGGAGCAGTCGGGACCCAGGAAGTCGCTCATCACAAAGACCACGCAGCGCCGTCTCTGAACCCGCCCCAGAAAGTCAAGTGCCTTCGAGATGTCAGTCGGCGCCTTGACCGGCTCGGTAGCGAGAAGCTCGCGAATGAGCCGCAAGACATTCGCCCTCCCCTTGCGAGGGGGAATGTATTTCACCACGTCGTCGGTGAAAAAGAGCAGACCGACCTTGTCGTGGTTCCGGAGCGCCGTGAACATGAGGACCGCAGCGACCTCCACTGCCGTCTCCATCTTGCTCAGCCGGAACGAGCCGAACGAACCCGAGGCCGAGATATCGACGGCCAGGATCACGGTCAGCTCGCGTTCTTCGCAGAACGTCTTGACGAAGGGGGTACCAGCGCGCGCGGTGACGTTCCAGTCGATGGTGCGGATCTCGTCACCAGGGACGTATTCGCGAACGGCGTCGAATTCCATTCCGCGTCCTTTGAAGACGCTCAGGTATTCGCCGGCAAGCAGGTCGTTCACCTGTCTCCGCGCAACGATCTGGATCCGCCGCACTTCTTTCAGAACGTCTTCAAGCTGTCGGGTAGGCATAGAAGCGAGCTTCAAGGAACGGGGACAGATTCGAGCACCTTGCGGACAACATCGTCGGACGTGGTCTCCTCGGCCTCGGCTTCGTACGTCAGCAGTACGCGGTGCCGGAGGATGTCGAGCGCCACATCCTTGACGTCCTGGGGTGTGACATAGGCTCTGCCGACGAGGAACGCGTGTGCGCGAGCCGCCAGGCAGAGGTTGATCGACGCCCGAGGCGAGGCACCATACTCGATGAGCGGCTTGAGGTCGTTGAGCCGGTAGCGCTCCGGGTGCCGGGTGGCCGAGACGATGTCCAGGACGTAATCCTTCACCTTGTCGTCGAGATAGATCGCCGCTGCCGTCTCCTTCATGGCTCCGAGTTGCCCGGGGTCCAGGACCGGCTGGACCTCGCGACGGAGACCGTCAAGGGCGACATCGACCACCTTGCGCTCGTCGCTGGTGCTGGGATAATCCACCACCACTTTGAGCATGAAGCGATCGACCTGGGCTTCGGGTAGAGGATAAGTCCCCTCCTGCTCGATCGGGTTCTGGGTCGCCAGGACGAGGAAGGGTTCCTCGAGCGTGTACGACTCATCGCCGATCGTGACCTGATGTTCCTGCATCGCCTCCAGGAGGGCCGACTGAACCTTGGAGGGGGCCCGGTTGATCTCGTCGGCGAGGATGAGGTTCGCGAAGATCGGCCCCTTGCGGGTGCTGAAGACTCCTTCGCGGGGGTTGTAGATCAGCGTGCCGATGAGGTCGGCCGGCAGCAGGTCGGGCGTAAACTGGATCCGGTTGAATTTGCAATCAATGGCGGCCGCGAGGGCCTTGATGGCAGTGGTCTTGGCCAGGCCGGGAACCCCTTCGAGCAGAACGTGGCCCCCGGTCATCAATGCGATCAGGAGCCGCTCGAGCATCTGGTCCTGTCCGATCAGGACTTTACGAACCTCGGTCTTGACCCTCTCGAGCTGGTCCGAGTACTGGAGGACCTGGTCCTTGATCCTCTGGATGTCGACGCTCATGTTCTCCGATCAACCCTCTAGCCGTAGTGTCTTGTCCAATGGCTCCGCCGGCGATTCCAAGCCTGGCCACGACCAGGCCCAGCCTCGACCAACGCCCATAGCGGGTTTCTGCGCAGAAGCTAATAGAAAAGCCGGTTGCCCCCTAATACGCAAGCCCCCAGGCTGCGGTTCGATCCGCGTTAGGCGCATTCCGCGCTGGCACGCTCGCCACGACGCCGGATCGGGCCGAATTCGACGCGGATCAGGGCCGAGGGATCAAGGTGTGTGCGCGCAGCCCGACGAACCTGGCGGGCGCTGACCTCGGAGATGCGGTCGGGCCAATTGACGGGTTCATCTAACGGCAGTTTCCAATGTTCCAGTTCGACAAGTCGCTCGGCTCGTTGATCGACCGTCTGGTAGTCGAATACCCAGGCCCCTGCCAAATAGCGCCGGGCGCGATCGACTTCCTCGTCCGAGAAGGCTCCTGCGTGCATGGCACGGATCTGTTCGACGATTCCTGCCACGGCTCGGTCGACTTCGTCGGGCATGGTGCCGGCGTAGACCCGGAAGAGACCCGGCTCGACGTCCGCCGAGTCGGTGATCCCGCCGCCGACCGAATAGGCCAAGCCAAGTTCGTCTCGGAGCAGACGGCTCAGGCGGTCGGTGAAGCCGGGACCACTGCCAAAGATATGATCGAGAACCGCGAGAGCCTCGAAGTCCGGATGGTTCCGTGCGATCCCGAGGTGCCCGAGGACCAGATTCACCTGTTCCCCGGGATGCGCGACCCGGCGAAGGCGAGGCCGGGCCGATCGAATCGGCCGGGGCAATCGGCGCTCGGTGTCCCCTCCGGCTGCCCACGACTTAAAGTGAGTTCGAACCAGGCTCGACAACTTTCGCGGCTCGAAGTCTCCCACGGCGACGAGAAACGCGTTATCCGCCAGAAAATGCTGCTCGTGATGGGCCTTCACGTCGTCAAGCGAGAGTCGCCCGAATTCGCGGACGACACCTCGAGGGTCGCGCGCAAAAGGATGGTTCCCGTAGACAAGGCTTCGGAAGATCTGGTCCGCCCGATAAGCCGGATCCTCCTTGTCGGCCTGGATCTCCGCGACGATGCGACGTTTGGCCCAAGGCAGCGCTTCCTCCGGAAAAGCCGGCCGGCGAATCACATCGGCCAGGATCTCCACCGCGAGTGCCAGGTCCTCAGCGCGAACGCGGAGCGACGCCCCGGTAGCCCCCACATCGAGGGTCCCTCCCAGGTCTTCGATCGCCTCAGCCAGATCATCGGCGGAACGGTTCTGAGTCCCCTCCTCGAGGAGACGCCCCGTGAGATACGCTAATCCTGGTTTCGCCTCGCAGAGTAGACCCGCATTCACGAAGAGCTCGAGAGCGACGATGCCGGTCCCCTCGCGACGTTCCGTCAAGAGGCGGAAGCCATTGGGCAGAATCGCCCGTTTGGGCCGGTAGTCGGAAAGCCTCGTGGCCGAAGCGGGAACGGGAAGGTCGATCGGGCGTTCGACGGAAGGGGGAGCCGCGGGGCGAGGCGGCCGGGGCATCGTCTCGGCGGGCATGAGCACGGTGACCGTTCGACTGGGTCGCGGCAAAGACCAACCCACCGTCAAATTCGCATCGGATAGATAGGCTGATGCTACACGTCGGATGTCGTCGGCGTTGACGGCGATCGCAGCACGGTGCTCGTTTTGCCAGGCGCGCCAATCATCCCAGAGAGCCACCTGGCCGAGTCCCGAGGCGAGTCCCGCAAGATCTTCTTGCTCCCAACGCCAGGCCGCCTCCAGTCGATTTCGCGACCTCTCGAGTTCCTCCGACGTGGGACCTTCGTCGGCCAGGCGGCCGATCAACTCCATGGTCGCCTGCTCGAGCCTCGGGGGTTCGACTTCGGGGGCCGCCTCAAGCTGGAGCAGGAATTGGCCGGCCCACCTCCCCTCTTCCTGCGAGGAATCAACCCAGGTCGCCAACTTCTGATGCTCGACCAACTCATTCCAAAGACGAGAGCGGCGCCCGTAGGTCAACAAGTCCGACATTACGGCCAGTGCCGGACCGTCGGCGTGCCCCCGCGCTACGGTATGCCACCCCAGGAGTCCCCGCGCCGCCGACTCCGACTCGACCAGCGTGAAGTCTCGCCGCCCCATCTGCCGAGGCTCGTCCAGGGGAGGCCGCATCGAATCCGTCCCTACCGTGGGGAGGGAACCGAAATGGGCTTCGACGCGATCGAGCGAACGTTCGGGATCGACGTCCCCCACCACGACAAGAACCGCCCCCTTCGGCCGGTAATAGAGATGGTAGAAGTCGCGAAGATCGTCGGCTGTGATTCGATCCAGGTCATCGGGCCAACCGAGTATCGGATTGCGATACGGATGTCTCAGGTAAGCAACTGCGAGATGTGTTTGGTCGAGTCGGCTGAGGGGTGAATCGAGGTCGCGTGCGCGCTCCTCACAAATCACGTGGCGTTCGGCCTCCACCTCGCGCGGATCGAATGCCGCCCCGCACATCCGGTCCGACTCCACGGCGAGCGCCAGCTCCCAGCGATCGGAAGGAAAAGCGAACCAGTAATGGGTGCTATCTTCGCTGGTCTCGGCGTTGGACTGTCCCGCGGCGACGAACGCCAGCCGGTCGATCTGCCCCTTCGGAAACCGCTCGGTCCCTTTGAAGAGCATATGTTCGACAAAGTGAGCCAAACCAGTTTTTCCCGCGGGCTCATTTGCGGATCCGACCGGGTAATAGAGGTCGGTCACGACAACGGGAGCGTGGGCTCTCGGCAATACGAGCGCTTTGAAGCCATTGGCCAGGGTCCGCTCGAAGACCGGAAGATCCCCCACCCAGGCTGGGAGTGGGTGGGCGCTCAGTCGACGGGCCATGGCTGCCCCTTTCGCGGCTTAATGACATCAACATCCTTGAAGCCCCAACCGTTTCACGACGGCCAAAGGCAGCGCACAAGACGTGACCAGGTTTAGACTGCGGTGGAAAGGGAATGGTCCAAATCATCTTGGACCCCACGGGGGTGCCGGGAGGTGCAATCACGACTGTTGACTCACTCCATCCCTTTCATCGTCATCAACTTGGCCGCTCATCGCAAGGTGTCTGCGAGGCTCGACCCTCATTTCCGGAACCGACTCGGAATTCCTTCACGAACTTGGTCTTGCAGGATGGGACGGCTTACACGAGAATGATTCCTTCGCTAAGGTTGTGAACCGGGCCGATCGGGGGTCCGGGTGAGCCGGGGGGGACCCGGGCAATGGGTGCTTGCGAACCTGGTCAGGACGGGAACGGAGCAGCCATAAGCATCGCCTCCATGTGCCCGGGAGAACCTCCCCGGCTCTCCCAGCTCCCTGGTCTCCCGGCTCGGCAACCTGGCCGAGATTGATTGTATCCGCCAACCTTTCGCTCCCTAACCCAAGGTTCGAGGGAACGAGCCAAGTGGTCGGTGCCAGGCAGGAAAAGCCGCTGATGCCTTCCCCATCGGGGGAGTCGAGTTACACGGTTGTTGCTCGACGTTATCGCCCCCAGCGCTTCGAAGACGTGGTCGGGCAAGACCATGTTGTGCAAGCCCTGCGTAACGCGATTCGGATGAATCGGGTGACCCATGCGTACCTGTTCGTAGGTACGCGCGGGGTGGGGAAAACATCCATCGCGCGCATTTTTGCCAAATGCCTTAACTGTGTGAATGGCCCCACGGACACTCCTTGCCTGACGTGCGACGTCTGCCAGGCCATTGCCGCCGGCCAGGACGTGGACGTCATCGAAATCGACGGCGCCAGCAATAACGGCGTCGACGACGTGCGCGAACTCCGCCAAAATGCTGGGCTTCGTCCCAGCCGCTCACGTTTCAAGATCTACTACATCGACGAAGTCCACATGCTCTCCACCGGGGCCTTCAACGCCCTGTTGAAGACGTTGGAAGAACCTCCCGAACACGTCAAATTCTTCTTCGCCACCACCGAACCCAACAAGATTCCGATCACGGTCCTCTCGCGCTGCCAGCGGTTCGACTTCGCCGGCATCACGACCGATCAGATCGTGACGACGCTTTCCGAGATCTGCGAACGCGAACATATCGACGCGGAAGCCGACGCTTTACGCACCGTTGCTCGCCGTTCGGGCGGCTCGATGCGTGATGCCCAGTCGCTCCTGGAACAGCTTCTCTCCTCGACCGGCGAAAAATTGACGGTGGAAGCGGTTCACCGGCTGCTGGGAACGGCGAGCGACGAGCGACTGCTTGATCTTATTGACGCTCTCGCCGCTCGCGATCCGGGCCAGGCGTTCCAGATCCTCGACAAGGCGACCGGCGAAGGGGTGCAACCGGCGGACCTGCTCAACGGTGTCCTCGACTTTCTGCGGGACATCATGGTCTTCGCCACCGGTGCGCACGATACGCTGCTCACGGCCACTCCCCGGCAACGCCCCCGACTTCAGGCGATCGTTGACCGCTGGCCGCTCGACACGATCTTGGCCGCTTTGCAGATCCTGGCGGAAACGCGCAGTCGACTACGAGGCAGTTCCCACTCGAGACTCCTCGTTGAGATGGGCCTCTTTCGCGTGGCGCGACTCGAAGACCTGACCGACCTGCGCGAGTTGATCGCCCGGCTCGCCGCCATGGAGTCGGGGCTTCCGGCTCCCTCGGGAACGCCCTTGCCGAGCGCTCCCCTAAAAAAAAAACCTGACACCGTAGAACGATCGCTCCCCGCTCCTTCCCACGTCGCCGAAAATCCCCGCTCTGAGCCTCCTGCCCAGGATAGAAAGTCAACGCATCCCTCGGCGATCGATCTCGAGGAGGTGCGTCGCGTTTGGCCGGAGCTGAGTCAGCTTGGTTTGGGCTACTGGAGGGGTCTGAGCCAGGTCCAGCCCTCGGCCCTGGAAGGCCCGGATCTTCTGGTCATCAGGCTGAATGCGAGATACAATTGGGTAGCCGACGAATGTGGGTCGCGGGAAGCGTTGGAGAAGATCGAGGGGACGCTTGCCCAGCTCCTATCCCGACCTGTCCGATTGAAATTCGAAACCTCGACCGAGGAACCCGCTTCGGCGGCACCTCCACCTCCGTCGGCCAGCGCCCGTCGAGATGAACTTGCGGGTGACCCGATGATCCAGAAGATCGTCGAACTGTTCGAGGCCCGCCCAATCCACCTGGAGGCTGAGGAGGATTTGACTCAGTCATCGCTTCCGGGCTGACGGTACCTCGAGATAAAATACGCGAAAGAATTTGCCATCAAGAAGGTTTGTCGTGTTCAATAATTTAGGCAATCTCGCCGATTTGATGCGCAACGCCGGCCGGCTTCGCGAGAGCGTGGAGAAGGCCACCGAATCCTTGGGACAGGTCCAGGTGGAAGGAACCTCGGGCGGCGGAGCGGTGACGGCTCGTGCCAACGGGCGTCTCGAACTCCTCTCCGTTCGGATCGATCCCAAACTCCTCACCGACAGCGATCCCGAGTTGCTCGAGGATCTGATCACCGCGGCCGTCAACCAGGCGCTGACGAAAGCACGAGAGGCCGCCGCGCAATCCATTTCGTCCTTGGCCGGCGGACTTCCGATTCCAGGATTGTCAGGGCTGTTCGGACAAGGCGGCGGAGGTGCCTGATCCATGGCCGGATATGCGACTGCCGTCGACCGGCTGATCTCTGCCCTCGGCCGACTTCCGGGCATCGGCGCGAAGTCCGCCGAGCGGCTCGCGCACCACCTGCTCAAGTGCTCTGCCGAGGAGGCCTTGGCTCTCGCTGAGGCCATCCGCGAAATCAAAGACCGAGTTCGCCACTGCCAGACGTGCTACCATCTCACCGAGTCGGAGCAACCTCAATGCTCCATCTGTCGTGACACGCGACGCGACTCCGGACTCGTTTGCGTGGTCGAACAACCACGCGACTTGCTCGCACTCGAGAAAGCGGGCACCTACAACGGGGTTTACCACGTCCTCCTCGGCCGGCTCGCCCCACTTCAAGGCATGGGCCCCGAGCAACTGACGGTGGATGCCCTTGAAGACCGTGTCCGCTCAGGCTCCGTCCGAGAGCTGATCATGGCCACGAATCCCAACCTCGAGGGGGACGGAACCGCTCTCCTGGTCGCGAACCGGCTGGCCGACTCCGGCGTCAAGATCACGAGACTGGCTCGAGGTCTGGCCTCGGGAAGCGTTCTCGAATTCGCGAACAAAGAGATGCTTGCCGATGCCATCAGTGGCCGGCAACCTTTCTGATTTTTCTCGGGTTTTGGAAGTGAGGGCTCGAACCCCACAGGTGTTGGCACTATAATTGCTTCATGTTCGGCGGAATTTTCACGGCAATTCTTCCCGGTAACTCGCGACTCAAGGATCGACCGTGAGGTGACAGTCGATGGTTCCGAGATGAGCTAGACCTTTTCTGCAACTTCCCGATGAGGTTGCCACTGAGTTAGTCGATATCATCCTTTCCATCTCCCACGGCGGAAACCAGGACCATGCGTCTCGATACCTCTCAGCAAATGCGGACCGATATGCGCCTCCGCATGGCGCCTCGCATGATCCAGTCGATGGAGATTTTGCAGTTGCCCCTCATGGCGCTGCAGGAACGGATCGATCAAGAACTCAGCGAAAACCCGGTGCTCATCGACCTTCGGGAAGCGCCTGCCCCTGAAGTCGACGCGGAAGAATCGCCGACCTCCACCGAAGAATCCGCCTCGACGGAAGAATATACGACCGAGGACTGGAGCGATTCTTACGGTGAAACGCATCGCTTGAGCCGGGCGGCACTCAGCGAAGAAGCCGACCGGAAACACGACGCGATGCAGAATATGGCTTCGCGGCCGCGTTCACTCCACGACGACCTCTCCGACCAACTCGGTTTCCTGGACAGCGACTCGGCGGTTCGCGCACTCGCCGAATACATCATCTACAACCTCGATGAGAATGGCTTTCTCAATCACGACCTCAACGAGGTGGTTCGCGACTTCGGTGGGAACGTGACCCTGGACCAGGCTGAGGAAGCACTCTCCATGGTCCAAAAGCTCGATCCTCCCGGCGTGGGTGCCCGAAATCTGCGCGAATGCCTGCTGCTTCAACTGACACCCGACGTACCTTACCGCGAGATCCTGCACGTTCTGATCTCCACCCATCTCGACGACCTGCAACAGAATCGCCTGCCCGCGATCGAGAAAAAGACCGGGATCTCCATCGATCAGATCAAGGAAGCGATCGAACACCTCCGACGCCTCAACCCTCGTCCCGGAGCTCGGTTCGCTCCCGAAAATGCCCAGTACGTGGTGCCCGACCTGATCGTCGAGGCCAACGAGCATGGCGAATACGAGGTCCGGCTCGTCGACGACCACACGCCGCAACTCTCCATTTCGCGGTACTACCAGAAACAGCTCAAGAATAAGCAAACCGATGCCGCCGCCCGCGAATTCATCCAGAAACGGATCCAGTCGGCGCGTTGGCTGATCGAATCGATCGAGCAACGCCGGAATACCCTGCTCAAGGTTGCCCGAGCGATCATCGAGCACCAGAAAGACTTCCTCGACAAAGGGCCTGAATTCATCGAGCCCTTGAAGATGCAACAAATAGCCGATCGTGTTCATGTGCACGTGACCACGGTCAGCCGGGCGGTCGACGACAAGTGGGTGCAAACACCCCGAGGTATCTTCTCGCTGAAGCGATTCTTCGGCGGAGGGACCACCACCGCCGATGGCGAGGAAGTCGCCTGGGACACCATCAAGCAGAAGTTGCTCGAGATCATCGCCAAGGAAGACAAGCAGAACCCACTCTCCGACGAAGAAATCGTCGAAGAACTGGGACGTCACGGCTTCCCTGTCGCGCGGCGAACCGTCACCAAATATCGGCGCACGCTCCGGATCCCTTCGAGCCGTCAACGCAAGCAGTTCTAATCAACGGTTGCGTTCTTGAGAGAAACGCGAAACGGTCGCCTGGACAGCCTACTTATCCGGGTGGCCCCGCCACAAGACGAGCAGGATCCAACGAGGGGGGAATGGCCAACCCACTCACAACGCCGATGGTCGTTTCGCGACCAGGACCAGCTCGCATAGTGAGTTAGAGATTCGATGAACTATCCAGCCGACTGAGACTGGGTGGCCGTAGTCGTCCGCAATCGAGTTGGAGCGACCGCGACCAACAAGTCGACGAAATAGCAAGTTTTTTGTAGGGCAGGCCTTGGCCTGCCGAGGCTCTCGCGAGCAGCCCAGGCAGGCCAAGGCCTGTCCTACGAGAAGACCTCTTTGGATGGGGGTGCTCACGCAACGGAAGGGGACTTGCCGGATGCACCACTAAGTGGTTCGTCCATCAAGTGGCTTTCCCGTAGGGTGGGCACTGCCCACCAATCTCGTGGCTTCGACCAGGGTTTAATCCCTGGTGGGCAATGCCCACCCTACAAGAAGGAGACTTGCCGGATATAACCACTAAGCGAGGATCCCTTCAATCACCTTCCCATGCACATCGGTCAGGCGGAAGTCACGGCCGGCATGACGATAGGTGAAGGTCTCGTGGTTGAAGCCCAGGAGGTGGAGGACCGTGGCATGCAGGTCGTGGACGTGGACCTTGTCCTGAACGGCCTGGAAGCCGAATTCGTCGGTGGCACCATGGACGTGCCCCCCCTTGACTCCGCCGCCGGCCAGCCACATCGTGAAGCCGTAGTGGTTATGGTCGCGACCGTTCATCTTGCCGGCGTTGGCACCTGGCGTCGGCAACTCGACCGTGGGAGTGCGGCCGAACTCGCCACCCCAGATCACGAGGGTATCCTCGAGCATCCCGCGCTGCTTCAAATCAATCAGCAGCGCGGCAATGGGCTGATCACACTGGTTGGCGAGTGTACGATGCCCCGTCGCGATGTCGTCGTGGTTGTCCCAGGGTTGTCCCTCGCCGTGCCAGAGCTGAATATAACGCACTCCGCGCTCGAGCAGGCGGCGAGCGATGAGAAGCTGGCGGGCCTGGACCCCTGGGCCGTACATCGCGCGAATATGCTCGGGTTCCTGCCCCACGTCGAACGCATCACCCGCTTCGGTTTGCATACGGAAAGCCAGCTCAAACGACTGGATGCGGGCCTCGAGCTCGGCCTCTTTCTGTCGTTTTCGCAAATGCTCATGATTGAGCTGTTGCAGCAGATCGAGCTGGGCACGTTGCGTTTCGTTGGAGACATATCGGTTGGAGATATGCCGTATCAGCTTTTCAATGTCGGTATGTTTCGAGTCGATGTAAGTTCCCTGATAGATGCCCGGCAAGAATCCGGCCTGCCAGTTTTGTGACTCGGCGATCGGGAAGCCGCCGGGGCACATCACGAGGAAACCAGGGAGGTTCTGATTCTCGGTCCCCAGACCATAGAGAACCCAAGAACCGACGCTCGGGCGCGCCTGCCTCGCTTCCCCGCAATTCATGAGCATCAGAGAAGGCTCATGGTTGGGAACGTCGGCGTGCATCGAGCGGATCACACAGATGTCGTCAATACACTCGGCCGTCTTTGCAAAGAGCTCGCTGACTTCGATTCCGCTCTGGCCATACTTTCGGAACGAAAAGGGCGAAGCGAACGCGGCGCCTGTCTTGCGTTCCGTGGGCAAATTACTCGGCAGCGTCTTGCCGGCGTGCTTCGTGAGGGCTGGCTTGGGATCGAAGGTGTCGACGTGCGAAGGCCCCCCGTTCATGAAGAGGTGGATCACCCGTTTCGCCTTCGGCGCAAATTGAGGCTGGCGCGGTACCAGTGGATTCAGCGACTCGCCGTTGGAGACCGGGCTGGCGAGTAGGCCGGCCTCCGACATGAGGCTGCTCAATGCGAGTGCGCCAAACCCCATACCCGCGCGGCAGAGAGCCTCGCGTCGAGTGACAGGTTGTTCCGTCAGCTTGAGGGGAGGATGTGGCATGAGGGGGAGACCTCTGAGGTTTTCGGGGCGGGGACTTCCGGCAAGCCAGACTTATTGTAACGTAACACACCTCGCACGGAAGGGCGAGAGCGTTCCCGGGGCAGCCGGCTGCCCCGCTCGCTGTTGCGAACTCATCAGTTGACCCATATCGGCCCGTCCACGAGGAGTCCGTACTTTTTCATCTTCTTGTAGAGGGTCGTCCGATTGATGTCTAGCACCCGCGCCGTATCTTGCCGATTCCAATTGAGCGCCTGGAGGGCCTGGATGATGATGCGCTTCTCCGGTTCCTCCAACGCCTCCTTCAGAGGACGAATGTTCGCCGAAGAACGAGCACGATGATTCCCTCCCACGCGAGCGTCCGAGAGACCGGCCAGCCCCGGAGAAAGGTGGCCCGACGTGATCCGGCTTCCCTGACAAAGTTGTACGCCGCGGTGGATCACCCCCAGGAGTTCTCCGATATTGCCTGGCCATGGGTACTTGCCAAGGGCATCCAGCGCATCTCGCGTGAAACCCGTAACGGCTTTACCCAGCTCTTGAGCCGAGGCTTCGCGGAAGTGCTCTGCGAGGATTTCGATATCCGCACCCCGGTGGCGTAGCGACGGTAGTTTGAGACAAACTGCGCTCATGCGTTGATAGAGTTCCTGGGCCCACTTCGCCTGATCGTGAGCTGCAAGCGCTCCATCATCCGACGTCATAATAATACGTACATTTGTCTGGGATTTTTTCGCGGAGAGGTCTTTGCCGTTTTCGTACTCTTGGAGAACCCGAAGCAGGTGCGGCTCGAGCTCGGGGGGAAGTTCCCCCACGCGGCTGAGGAGCAGCGTCCCTCCCTGGGCTTCGTTCAATTTGTTGAGCCAGCTTGTCAGCGGCGTCCCGACCATCATGCCCTCAGCCGGTGCCGACTCGTGGTCCTCATCATGATTGGTCAAGGCGGAAACGCACTCGAGTGAAACGAAGGGATAGGCGGCGCGGGGACTCAGGTTATGAATCGTCCGAGCCAGAAGCCGCTTGCCGGTTCCATTTTCGCCGACAATCAATAAAGGATCCCGTGTTTGAGCGATCGACGCAGCGGCCTTCAAGACTTGAAGCAGACTGGGATCGCTGCCGATGATCCCCAGTTCTCGGGCGTTCCCATCCTCCCCGAGCCCGAGCATCGCCGGTTCGAGTAGACGAGGTCCTTCCTCGACGCCGCTCGTAGTTGGATTCGAGGTCAGCGCTACGACGGGGACCGGAGGAATGGCGATCCGAAGGCCGACCGCCTGCACCACCGCAGCACGCAGCTCGGTCGCCGACACAGGATACTTCAAGACGCTCGAAGCCCCTTGGCGGATGGCCTCGACCGACTGCTCCGGATACGTCCCAGGAAACAGCAGAATCACGGGCACTTCTTTGTGCTTCCGTTTCATGTAGGCGAGTAGTTCCAAACCTTCCATGTCGGTAGGGTCGACACCGGCTACCAACAAGTCGATGCCGCCACGCTCCATCAGGCGAACCGCCGCTCGGTCGTTGGCTGCTTCGTCGATCTCCTGTCCGAGCGACATGAGCATCGACGACAACAAGGCCAATGCCGTAGGCTCAGGGTGCACGATCAAGAGTCGGGCTTTGCTCATGAGGACTTACTCGGGTCGAACGGGCCAGCGGGAAGGTGATTCAGCTCACTTCCCTCAAATAGGATACGGAAAAACCACTTCCACGTGGGGACGACTCACCAACACATCCGGGCATGCTCATCGACACGGCCGGCCGTTGGCTCATTGGTGTCAAAAAATTCTCCTCCGTTATTGGACTGGATTGCGAGCATACGATGAATCTTCGATTTCGTGACCACAACACCGGACCGGCGCACCGTCGCGCCTTCATTTCGGCTCGCCAACGAGTCGACGACTCAAATCGCCTCAGTTGCTCCCTGCTGCTCGGCGTCAGTCGACGGCGAAGGTCGATTCCGCTGAATGAAGAAACGTCAACCCCAAGGAACCACAAAATGAACGATTCAAATCTTTGGGCGTCGAGTACGTGAGATCGAATGCGTCAGTCATCGCAAATGAGAACGTGGTGAGGACAGGCTTAGCTGCTTGCTTTCTACATGGTATGTGACCGGGATGTGAGCGGGCAATGGTGCTGATCCGCTGGACCTAACGTGCCCGAGGATGCGCCTCCTGATAAATATCGAGCAATCGCTCTTTGGTGACATGGGTGTAAATTTGGGTCGTCGTGAGCTTCCGATGGCCGAGTAGTTCCTGAACGCTCCTGAGGTCGGCCCCGCGGTCAAGGAGATGCGTGGCGAAACTATGCCTCAGAGTGTGAGGACTGGCGGCCCCCTGATGGAGGCCAGACTTCAGTAGATGCTCTTCGAGTAGCCTGCCGACGCTTCGCGCGGTGAGTCTCCCCCCCCTGCCGTTGAGAAATACCGCTGACTCGGAGCTCCGCTTCGGCGTTCGAAGCGGAAGCCAATGCTTCAGCCACGAGTTCGCCATCGTCCCGATCGGGCAAAGGCGCTCGCGTCTCCCCTTGCCTCGAACACGAACCAATTCCTGGTCGAAGTCGAGATCCGCGACATCGAGCCCGACGAGTTCACTCACACGCAGGCCTCCTCCGTAGAGGGTCTCGAACATCGCTCGATCACGGACCCCCAGCATCTCGGCGGTCGAAATCCCATCCAGGATCTGAATCACCTCCTCAACGCGAAGCAGACGCGGCAGCCGTTTCGGCTGTTTCGGATTCCGAAGTCCCCCCGCCGGGTCGGCCGTGATCACCCCTTGCCTCCGCTGGTAACGGTAGTAAGTACGGAGGCTGGCAAGTTTTCGTGCTATCGTGCTTGCTGCAAACCCCTTGGCATGCAGCCAGGCGGAATAGCGCCGGAGCTTTCGGGAATCGGCCTGGCAAGGGTCGGCAGCTTCCCCGTCCTCTTCCGCCAAAAACTCGCTAAAGCGAGACAGATCTTCTTCATACGAGCGGATCGTATGCGACGAAGCATTCCGTTCGTTCTTAAGATGATTCAAAAATTCATTGATGGAGGGATGCATGCTGAAGAACCCCGGGCCCGTGCTCGACTGGGAAAACGTTCCGACGATCATTTCGGCGTTTCCCAAATCGAGAGAGCAGAGCATCTTGGTTTTGGTTCCTCGTTTCGCCTGTCATCCCTTGAATGATGCAAAAATCCCCTGATGCAGGTTTGGGGCCAAACGCGAATTGTCCCAGCGAACCTGGCCACGGAATTGCTGCGAGCGCATTTTTCGGGGGTGGGGTCTTCCCTTCGCCCCCCGGGCGCGGTACTATTCTGGTGCGCCGTGGAGCAGCGGTTAGCTCGCCAGGCTCATAACCTGGAGGTCGTAGGTTCGATTCCTGCCGGCGCAATTGAGAAGGAAAAACACCCCGTTTCAGGGGTGTTTTTTTTTGGACCGGTTTCTCCTTTAGGTCTTCAAAGTCTTGAAGCCCGCGCAAATGAAGGCATTGCGCGCACGATGCCAAGGTCCCGCATCCCGAAAACCCACAGCCATGGTCGTGTTGGAATTTCGGCAGAGCCAACGGCTCGGTTGGAATACCGTGAGCGTGAGAAACTCTTGTTTTGAGACACGGCTGTTTCAAAATGATCAAACTGGCGGGAAAGTGTCGAGAAAATTAGTGGATTGCACAAACTGCGAATCATGATTCGTCCGGACCATGAGAGCGGTCCCCTCATCCTGGAATGGAATGAAGCAGGGAGGGCGTGGGAGGAGGATGAGCATGGCTGACACGGGACCCGAGGAAACGCTGACGCATCGTCTGATCCTACCTCGTGATGCGAATCATCACGGAACACTCTACGCCGGGGTGTTGCTGTCCCTGGCTTTGGAAGCGGCTTACGCCGCAGCCTTCCGCGCAGCGGGTCTCAACGCAAATCTCGTTTTGAGACGCGTTCTTGACCTTCGCTGCCACCAGCCCGTACCCATTGGCCGGGTGGTCGAAATCCGAGGCTGCGAGATCCACCGGGCGCGTGCCCAGATCGTCGTGGCCGTCTACGGAACCCCGCTGAGCGATCGCCCTAATCCATGGATGGACGGCTTAATGCAATTCGTTCAAGTGGGCGAGTCGGGGCGTCCGGAGCCGCTGGATGAACCGCCGCTGGATCATCCGATCGCACTCAGCCCTCCTTGGTCGATTCTCCGTGAGCGATCGTTGCGCTTGTTGGCGATTCGAAACTAAGAGCGAGAATCGGATCGCGTGTCGGTGAGCACGAGACGTCGACTAGGCAGACCCTGGGGCTAGTGCTTTGCCAACCCTAAGAAAACGGGTGCAGACGGCCTGCCGTAGGGTGGGCATTGCCCACCGATCTTCGCTGAGGCCAACAGTTTGGTGGGCAATGCCCACCCTACCAAAAGGAATCGCTTACCCGTCAA
>Ga0153954_1000254_pt1 | contig 46740 bp, 45 predicted proteins | sample TSFL038MetaG_FD_102277 | JGI IMG/M metagenome (GOLD analysis project Ga0153954, IMG submission 102277) | Attine ant fungus gardens microbial communities from Florida, USA - TSFL038 MetaG | ecosystem: Host-associated > Fungi > Mycelium > Unclassified | place: USA: Florida, Wekiwa Springs State...
CCCTTCGGGAGAGAGCAAAAATGCATTCGAACATAGGCTAAATTAGAAGAAGACTTGGTTTCTGCATTCCAAAGGCTTTGCGTATTTAATAATTATTTTTAAAAAAATAGGTAATGGTAAGGGCATCGCCCTGGGTAGTCTGTAGATTAAATATTGCAGCCTGAAGGGCTGCGTTTAGATACGTTGTAGCAGCCTTACAGGCTGCAAATTCCTTTCAATTATCCCCCTGGGCATTGCCCAGGGCTGTTTCACCTTTAGTTCTTCGGACTATAAGACACGATTGTCTCCGACGAGAGGATAGGAAATGATACTTATTCTAAATTCCAACTTCTCGCTTTTTCTTTTCTACCGACTACTGACTACCTTTAGTCCTTCGGACTACTGGAGCTTCGCTCCTTGATCCTTAGCTTAATGCATATGTGCGGTAGCGTGGAGGGTCTTCTCGATGAGCTGAAGCTTTTGCCAAGATTTTATTGATCAAATGGAATGATAGCCATGGTTTCCGGAGCATTGGCTTCTTCACTTGCATTTTTTACAAATAACAAATCTTCAAATTCGTCTTTGTGTTCAATGATGTACTCCAAAGCAGGATTAGCATTACTTCGAACTAATGGGAGTCTATCGTCTTGAATTTTATTAGTTAAAGAAGCACCGATACCACAGCCTCCTAAAGCTATGGAAGTCATCTGGTTCGTTTTAGAATGATCCTTCAATTTCCAGAGAATTTGCATTAATGATGCGAATAAGTCTTTTTTCTCTTTAGGCATTTTTGAAAGAACATCATTTCTTAATTTATCTTTCGTAAAGTTTTCATCTTTCAATTTCCATATTGTCATGCCGCCTTCGGTTTTTATTGCATCTGATTCTCCAGCTTCAATAAATGCTTCCAAAACATCATCTTCTAATAAGTTACAGGTTCCGATAAACTTTTTAAGTACTTGACCAATAGCATCAACTTTAGATTCAAATCCTGTAGCATCTTCAAATAAATTTTTCATCTGCTTAGAAAGACTCAAAGCAAAAGGACTCGGACAATCTTTAGATGGTTCAGAAGCCTCAGAAAAAACTTTTTTTAAAAACTCATTCACCTTATTCGTATCGGCAGGTACCCGCAAGACACCTTCTTTTTCATACATTTTTTTACTACTAAAGAAATCAACGAATACAGCCATCCATGCTTTTCTTTCAGTTCCATCCAATTTATCAAGCTTTGATTCAATTTTTTCTGAAGGTTTAGACGGAGAAACCCTTTCAATTTTCTCTTTTTTAGATTTCTTTTCCTTTTTCTCTTTTTTAGTTTTCCTCTCTTGCTTCTCTGCTCCGAGTTTAAATATTTGTTTAACAACTGATAGTGCCTTATTTCCACCTGTAGATAGTGTACCCAATATAGTTGAGTTAGCGTTTTGTTTTTCAGCAGGAACTACCGTCGGCTGAACAATAACTTCTAACTTCCTAGCTTCGATTCCTGAAGAATCTGGAGCGTTGTTTCCTGGAGTTTGTGGAAGCGTTCCTGAATTCCCTGTGGCCAATGGATCATCACTAGTTGCATCGTCAATAAGAGGATTGTTCTGTTGCGGTTTTGTAGGTGCTGGTTCGCTTATGGGAGTTGTTTCTGGCGGAGTCGTAGCACTGCCTAAGTTGACAGAAGGAGAACCCTCTCGAGTCGCTCCTATTTCTTTATCTTCTTCAGAGCTGTCTGCGGTACCTTTATTCCGATGCTGAGCCAAAAGGACAGCGGCTACAATGACGACAGTAGCAGCTGTTTGAACCCAAGGATTTAAAAGGTCTAGTCCCATTTCCGTAAACACATCTGGAGTGCTCACAATAGAAGGATTTGTCCCATTGGAAGAAGCGCTTGTTAGAATAGTTGGAGGTTGTACAACCTTTTGAATGACTTCGGCAGCATTTTGGACGTTGATGATTTGCTTTGCCTCGAACGGCCAAAGGGTCGCGACTCCAGTATATCCAACCCCAGCTGTAAAGCAGGTAAGAGACATACGGGTGACGGCTCTTTTTAAAGCCTCGCGCTCCTCTTTCAATAGTTCTGTCATGAATTCGGCAGTCACATCTTTCCGATTGAATTTACAAGAGATATTGTCGCGAAGGAATTCTTCTGGATGATAATGTGAAGTCAAGTCCTTCAATGACTCTTGAAATAATCGAGCCACAGCTTGAGCAGGCTGCTTATCTTTTCCTTCCCGCATGTTTGCCAACGCTGATGAAGCTAAAATGCCGTTACTCAAAAGAATCATGCTATTGAAGGCGCCAATTTTATTAACGAGTTCTTTCGGTTCCAACATTTTCATTGTGGCATCAAGATCACATTCTTTTTTAGCCAAACCCAAAATTTTCCTTACCCAACTGTTGAGAGCAATATCTTCTTTTTCTGACGAGTCTGAATCCATCATCAAAGTAAAATAGTGATCGATAAGCTCCTCCTGCTGACCTCCTCCGAATGGGAGGTTATTCATCAAAGCTTGCTTAAAAGATCCCAGAGAAGGAAGTTGCGGCAAAAAAGCCTTTGGCCAAAAGACTGGGGAAGAAATATGAGGAAAATCCATAGGAAAACCAATTTTATTATTAAAGGTAATTAAAAAAGAGAAGTATATTTATAAAATCTTTTTATTACAACAAGATATCTTGCAAAGCGGCTATTGTGTAACAGAGCGAGAATTCGAAAGAAGAGTAGCCAGTAGTCGGTAAAGGGTCCAAAGACTCTTGGCTTAATTGCATTCATAACAAAGCGGAAGGGAACTTCCGCACTCCAAACGCTTTCGCGAAGGAGCAAAACTTCTTCTACCGGCCATTGACTACTCTTCTTCCGAATTCTACATTGAATGACTCAATGGAAGCCCGGCTTTTTGCCAAGCGTGCATTCCCCCTCGAATGTCGAAAGCTTGAAAATTTTCTTTTAGCAATAGCGAGGCCGTCATTGAAGAACGGTTGCCGCTATGGCAAACCACCGCTATAGGAATATTTTTAGGAAGTTTCTCTAAAGATCGAGGGATTGCATTCAACTCAATATGATGGGCTCCAGGAATATGTCCTGCATTCCATTCTAAAGGCATGCGTACATCAAGGATGAAGGTATTTTGATAGTCATTTTGAAGCTGATAGATTTGCTTTCTTGGAAGTTTCGAAAGAAGATTTTCCTCCCCTTTCCAAAGAGAAATATCGACAATCCCTCGAACAAGAAATTCGCTACCAATGAGTTGTAAAGCCTGGACCGCTGAAATCGCTGATGATGGACGATCGGAAACGATCAGCAGCTCTTGGTCTCCAGGTAAAATTGCACCTGCCCAGGCAGGAAAATTTGGCGTCAAAGGGATATTTATCGAGTTTTCTAAATGCCCTGAAGCAAAATTTTCGGGCGATCTGATATCGACAATCCAGCAAGTTTTTTTCAACGATTCAACATCTTTCTTAGTGACCGAAGGTGGAATCTCTGATGAGGAAGAATGCTTTTCAATCCCTGAAATATTAAGTCGCTTCATGCGGCTAAAATAGGAGGGAATTGCGGGAAAATCCTTAAATAATTGTTCAACCCAGCTTTTAAAATCCTTGGGCATTAGCCATGGATTGCATCTTCTCTCATATCCCAATGTAGATGTCTCCCTTGCTCCAATCTGTTTTCCACATGCAGACCCGGCTCCATGTGCGGGATAAATTTCGAGAAACTCTGGAAGCGTATGCAGCGTACCGAATAAAGTGCGGTAGAGTTGCTGTACCAGCTCTTGTTCAGCCTCGGGACCCAGAAGATCTGGTCTTCCTACGCTACCCACGAAGAGGAGATCCCCTGTAAAGGCACCAACAGGAACGGTTTGACTGCGGTTTTCATCAAAAAATAGCCACATGAGATGCTCAGGAGTATGCCCAGGAGTGTGTTTTGCCTCGAGCCTGACATGTCCAAGTTGAAGTTGGTCGCCATCTGAAACAATGTGATCTGCATAGGAAGGAATCCATTGAGCCCCTCCCATTCCAGAACAGTGAATCATCGGCCTTTGCGATAAGGCGGCTTTCAACTTCTGAGCCCCAGAGACAAAGTCGGCATGGACATGAGTTTCAATAATATCGGTAATATCAATATTTTCTTGCAAAGCGCATGACAGATAAGCTTCTATTTGTCGTGTCGGATCAATGACAACTCCCTGACGAATCTCTTCGTCATAAAGAAGATAAGTATTAATCGCCAATCCTGGAGTAAAAAAGCGTCTTAAAATCATACACGTTAATTCCAAAATGAATTATTATCATTCCCATGAAAATAGATTTATCACAATCTTCTTATACTTTAGTTGATAGCGGGCAACTGCGCAAGTTAGAAAAATTCGGGCCTTATCTCATTGATAGACCCTGTGCACAAGCCGTGTGGCAGCCTCAGCTTCAACAAAATGAATGGTCGAAAGCCGATGCTGCATTTACGCGGGAAGGCGAAAGCAGGTGGCTAAAAAAACGCCAGCTTCCCGAATCGTGGACAATCAGTGTTTCCGACCTTTTGTTCAAAATCTCTCCAACAGATTTCGGCCATTTGGGAATTTTTCCGGAACAGCGAGACTTTTGGCGATGGATAGAGGAAACGATTCGTCAAGCAATCGTAAAGGGTCGTTCCTCAATCAATGTCCTCAATCTTTTCGCCTATTCCGGCGGAGCGACATTGGCAGCAGCAAAAGGCGGAGCCCACGTATGCCATCTCGATGCTTCTAAAGGAATGGTTAGTTGGGCCAGAGAAAATGCCGCACTCAATCAACTGGATCGAGCCCCTATCCGTTGGATTGTCGATGATGTTAACAAATTCTTAAACCGGGAGTTAAAGCGCAACGTCCGCTACGATGCGATCATTCTCGATCCCCCGAGCTTCGGCAGAGGAAACCGCGGTGAAGTCTTTAAAATTGAAGAAGATCTACCAGGGATTTTGAATAGCTGCAAGGCACTTTTGAGCGAAAACCCCCTATTTGTCTTATTCTCTTGCCATACGCCTGGATTTACCCCCCTCTCAATGCACCATCTGCTCTCCCAATTGATGAGAGAGTCAAAGGGAACTGTCGATGCTGGAGAGATGATCCTCCAAGGAGAAAATCCATACATCCTATCTTTGCCAAGCGGCGTTTATGCAAGGTGGTCTCATGCCTGATGATCCGCCCTTTTTTATTAGCAGCCCGCAAAATCCCCGCATAAAACAACTGATCAAACTGCGAGACCGATCGGAAAGAGAAGAGTCAGGACTATTCCTCATCGAAGGTTATCGCGAGCTGCTGCGAGCCGCAGACGCTAACCATCCCCTACAGACTCTTTTTATCTGCCCCAAATTGTTTCTCGGAGAAAACGAACAAAATCTGATCTCTCGGATCAAGGAACGCGGAGCACAGGTATGGACCTGCTCAGAGACTATTTTTCGTAAAATTTCTTATCGCGATCGGCCGGATGGCCTTTTAGGCATCGCCCTGCAAAAGCATTCGAACCTTTTAGACCTTGGAAAACATCTTCAAAATGTCCCCTCTCCTTTTTTAGTCGTTGCGGAAGCCATAGAAAAACCAGGCAATCTGGGAACGATTTTACGTTCCTCCGATGCCGTTGGAATCGATGCCTTAATCGTCTGTGACCGCTGCACGGACATCCACAATCCTAATGTCGTTAGGGCCAGTGTAGGAACCCTTTTTACTGTCCCTGTGATTGAAGCTGATGGAGAAGAAACCCTACAATGGCTCAAACAACATCATATCGCCGTTGTGGCAGCGACCCCTTCAGCTTCATGTGAATTCACAGACGTGGATTTGACAGGTCCTGTCGCCATTGCCGTAGGCACAGAACAGCTAGGTCTTTCCGAACGTTGGATGAAACAGGCGGATATTCAGGTACGAATACCTATGCGCGGCGTTGCCGACTCGCTTAATGTCGCTATGGCCACAACTCTCTTATTATATGAAACTTTGCGGCAGCGCAGCACTAAGAGGGTGTCTTGAGCCCCTGCGACATCATCTATGAAGATAACCATTTGCTAGTTGTGAATAAGCCTGCAGGATTGCTTTCACAACCCACAGATAGGGAAAGCAACAGTCTAGAAACTTTGCTGAAGGCCTGGCTCAAAGAAAAATATCAAAAGCCTGGCGAAGCTTTCCTCGGTATCGTACATCGCCTAGATAAATCTGTCAGCGGCATTGTCATCTGTGCAAAGACAAGCAAAGCTCTTTCGCGACTCAATGAATCTTTAAGGGCTAAAGATCTGCAAAAAATTTATTACGCCTTGGTCGAAGGATCGCCTCCGCAAGAAAAAGGGACCTTAGAACATTTTCTAAGGCATGATGATTATCGCGCCTATGCCTCACTGCAACCGCAAGCGGAGGCCAAGCTGGCTCGCCTGCACTATGCCATCATTAAACGCTTCAAAGAAACGTCTTTATTGGAAATCACTCTTGAAACTGGACGCTACCATCAGATACGCGCCCAATGTGCCGCTGTGGGGTGCCCAATCGTCGGAGATGTCAAATATGGCAGCAAGTCCTCCCTTCCTGGGGGAATCATTGCGTTGCATCACTTTCGCTGCACCTTCCAGCATCCTGTGACAAAAATAACTCTTGCCCTCGAAGCTCCTCTTTCTAAAATCTTTTCCGATTTAGAGGGTATCTCGAAAGTCTGATCAAATGATTTTGTGTGCTAAAGCAAAGCATCCTGATCATACTTTCAATACACCCTCTTATGCTGTTAAATTTTGAGCTGGGGGTGGAGGCGGGGGAGGTAATTCCTCTTCCTCATTAACAACAGGGATGGGAGGGATGGTCTTCATCACCACTTCCAGGGCTTCAAACTCGCCTAATACGCGATCGATATTTTGGACAATAACTGACGTGTCTTGATGGTCCTTGGCTTTATCGCTTTTAAATAGTTCCCTCAACTCTTTAAAAGGCTGCATAAGCAAAGCAATATTGGTTGTTTTGTCACGCCTGAAGGTCCCTTTCGCCAATACTTCCAGTCCATTAATGATGCTGAAAAAGGGGTCTTTAATTTGATAGTAATGGATATCGATCGTATTAATGATCGCTTTGGCCACCTCAGAAAAAATGCATGTTGCCGTTAATGCCGTTTCCTCAAGCCCAGCATCCTGAGCATGCTTGGCAAATTTCCCTAGAAAGCGTATGGGAGGACTAGCAATGGTAACATCATACTTTGCTGCATCGATGGAGATTTTTCCCATCAAGGTGATAATATAGCTGCAGGTAGTCTCTAGTTTGTTCGCTAAGGCCCCTTCAAATACTGTATCCAACCGCTGATAAAGATAGAACAATGTATAGCTCACTTTATCAGTAATTCCTAGAGCTTGTGACTGCCGATCTTGTTCATGATGGCTGATGCTTTTTGAGGCTTCGAGAAATAATCGAGCAATCGTTTGTTCATCCCCTAAAGCCTCATGAGCAATAGCTGTACTATAGCGATGGACTCCTTTAAGCGCTATTTCAGCCAGCGCATCGATCCAATTGCAAAGATCCATCTCCTTTTCATTTTGAATGCATTCTTTCGCTACCTTTGTGAAGCGCTTAATTACAATAAAAGGATTTAAGTAGTTGCTCACATGTCTGGCAAAATGACGGACCGCATCGATCGCTATTCCGAAAAAAACTACCCAAGCAGCGAACAACCAAGAAGCATTGAATGTGTGCAGATAGAGAGCATCTGCAATAATGACAATCGTGAATAAAGGAAAAATCGCCAGCCAAAAGCTAATGAACAGCACCTGCCTATCTTGTCGAAACAATTCCATTACCCTGGGTGTAGAATTTTGTTCTGCCTTTTGTAGAGGAAACCAAGCAAGTAACATTCCTATAGGGATAAAGAAAAGAAAGCATAGTGCAGCACATGCCATCAAAACCGCTGTCGCAGGTGTTATCATCGCTCCTAAGGCGGGGTGGAACCACAAATAAACGGCGACAATGATTGAAATGATAGTGGCGATCATATAAGCTACCCTCGAAAATTTATAATGGAAATGGTTCTTTTTCTTAATATATACAAATTATATTTCCAAAGATATTTTCTTTTGTCGACTTTTCCCTTATAAGAAGATAATTTAGGGTATAGCTCTAGGAAACAAGCATGGCTGATGTCCATAAAAGCTCAAAAAGATCCAAATTACTCGCATGGCTAAGCTATCTTGAAATCAAGACAGCCGCCAAAACCGGCATTGCCGCCAGTTTGAGCCTAGTTCTAGGGATCGCTTTCACCAAAATTGTCCAACGTCCTGATGCTCTAATCAGCGGCTTATGGTCTGTCCTTGCTTCTATCGTCGTCATGCAATCGCATATTGAAGGAACCTATAAGGCGGCCTTCATCAACTTTCTAGGTATTGCCATTGGATCTATCGCTGGAGCGATTTTTTTAGATTTTCTTGGCTCAGATGTTTTAGGACTTGGTCTTAGCGTCTTTTTCACCATCCTCATTTGCGCTTTGTTAAATATTAAAGAAAGTTTCCGTATTGCCAGCCTTTCCACAGCAGTGATTATTGTCTTGGCAGGATTGAATCCTTCCGTCAATCCATGGATCTATAGCATTTTTCGCTTCTTAGATTCCTGTATCGGCCTGATTGTCGCTATCTTTGTCGCCCATATTTTCTGGCCAGAAAAAGCCATTGAAAATCTTCGTATAAATGTCCTTAAAACGTTAACTTTATTAAGCAAATATTATCGTTTATCAACGCTTCTCGATAAGGAAAGCGAATCTCATATTCAAACGACAGAAATAGTATCTAATGAAATTGAAGATCTTTTGTATGAGAATCGCCTGTTTCGCGACGATGCCAAAATTGAATTTCTTGAAAAGGAAGCTCAACGAGACCAATGGATCCTCCTGTCTCACCAATTGGAAATCGTCTATGAAAATATCACCGCTTTAAAAAATGTCCAAAAAGAAGGCTTGGACAAAATCTTTGATGACAATCTTGCTGCTCATGTTAACGAAATGATCGACAAAACTGACTTAGGATTTCAATCTCTAAAAAGCCAGATTTCCGATGAAAAAGCCCCTATCTCTTCCCAAAATATCGATCACATGATCGATGCTCTCAATCAAGATCTCATACGTTTCCGCGCAACGCGGACAACGCGAAAGTTCAGTCTCTCCGAAGTCGAAAGCTTTTTTGTATTTTTTTATAATCTGCGCTCAATTGCAGAAAGCATTAAAAAAATGGAATTCTACATTCACCATTTGCACACACCAACCATAATTAATTAACATAAATTGATTAATTAATTTTAAAGTTTTATAATTTCTTAATATTTTCTTGTTATAAAACATATTTTTTAATACTTAGGTAAGGTTTTCATGACCTCAATAAATCCTTGCATCCAATCGCCAAAAACCACTGCATACACACTTCCACCTATAGCAAAAAAAGCGGAAAGCGATCTCCTTATCAAAGTGATCAAATCTATCGCTCTTACAACTTTTAAAGAAATAGCCGCAGCGGCTCTTTTAACGGGAGTGACTTGCTTCTTCGTGAGCAGCCCCATAGGAATGGCGGTATTAATCATTTCAGCGATTGCCATTTCCGTTTTAAATCTCACTTTACGCATCACATCCGGCGCAGTCTACGTGATGTTTCAGGGATTCGAGGAGAGATCCAAGCCCGATAGCACAATGACGGGTGTAGCAAAGGGATTTTGCGAATTTAGTGAATGCATCGCACCGCTCAACTTTGCTCAATTGAATCTTACTACCCGAGATGTGCTTGTCCATGAAAGCGGACACGCCTTAGCAGCCCACGTGCTATATAAAAATGCGCGTCCAAAAATCGAAGTATTCCCCTTCCAAGGCGGTGTGACGAAATACTTTGTGACTCCACTGTCAAAAGTCGGCCGCTTCTTCGGAGAAAAAAAAGTCCATTTAATTGTAGCTGGAGCGGGGCCAGCGGCAGCAGTCATCGCCTCCTCTATCGACATCGGCATCGCGCAAGGATGCCGTCAATCAAATCCACGCTTAAGCCGCTATCTTAATGTCATGGCTGGCATGAATCTGCTCAATCATCTGGCTTATGCCTATTCAGCATTCGCTGAAGCCTCAAAAAAAATGCCCGGACACGATTTCGTCGCATTATGGGCCGGTGGAATTCATCCATACGTTTCGATGACAGCGACGATCGCTTTGCCATTAATCGTTAAGACCGGGGTATTCGTCGCCGAAAAATGCCATCATCAAAAGTCTGCTAAATCAATGCGCAGCGATAGCCTTTCCAGCAATCCATGATGTCGTCCATGCCGCTTGAAAGTTGAATCCACCAGTAATTCCGTCGATATCGAGAATCTCCCCGGCAAAATAAAGACCCGAACAAACCTTGCTTTCCATGGTCTTAAAATCTACCTCTTTAAGATCGATGCCTCCGCAAGTCACAAATTCCTCTTTATATGTGCTTTTGCCATCAATCTGAAAAGTGCTCGCATGCAAGGTTTTCGAAACCTTTTGCAAATGCTGCTTAGAAAATGCTGCCCATCGAAGATCTGCAGGGATGGTGGCGATTTCTAAAAGGGCTTTCCATAAATTCTTTGGCAGAGAAAAAGGTGCTTCGCTCGAAACCAAACGAGAAGGGTGGCTTTGACGATAGCCGGACAACGCCTCCTGAATTTTTTCTAGGGATAGGTCTGGAAGCCAGTCAACATGCAAGACAGCTTTGTAGTTTTTTTCATGGAGAAACCGGGCTCCCCATGCAGACAATTTGAGCACGGCAGGTCCACTGAATCCCCAATGTGTGATCAATAAGGGACCTTGCTGCTCCATAGCAAAGCCCTCAATCTTCAGTTTCGCACTGGAAACTGAAATGCCCGCTAAAGGGACTAAAGGAGAGTTGGGCACATTGAAAGTGAAAAGCGAGGGCACGGGTGGAATGATTCGATGTCCAAGCGTTTCCAACAAAGTATAAGCCTTTGGCGAACTTCCACAGGCAAATAGAAGATGATCGCATTCGATTGTCTGTCCATCAGAAAGTTCCACTCTAAAGCCTTTTCCCTGTTTTTGGCAGCCTATGACCCCCTTTTCGATCCACAACTCAACTCCACAGGCTTTTGCTTGCCTTTGGAGACATGAGATAATGCTTTCAGAGCTATCCGATACAGGGAACATTCTGCCATCATCCTCTGCTTTAAGGGGCACCCCTCGAGATTCGAACCAACCAATTGTGTCTTTGGGTTGGAAGCGAGAAAATGCCCCACGCAATTCCTTTCCACCTCGCGGGTAAAATTTAATGAGCTCTTGAGGATCAAAGCAAGCATGCGTCACATTGCATCGCCCCCCGCCTGAGATGCGCACTTTAGACAACACCTGCTTATTTTTTTCTAGTAGAATGACCCGACGATTAGGATCATGCTGTGCGCATGTGATAGCTCCAAAGAATCCAGCAGCCCCACCACCAATGACAACGGCAACTTGTTTTTCTTTCATATTGACCCAGCTTCAAGATTGCCCGCAAGATCATGCTGGAATAACTTTTGGCGGATCAATTCATCCGTATATAATACAGACATACTCCAGCGGGATGCCATCTCTATTAGTGTATCGGGAAAGGCTCGGCATAATCCCATCGAAAAATAACCCAAAGTAATTAAACTTAAATTGGCTTTTGTAGCCGCTTGTTTATTGGTCATGCTGTCCTTAATCATATAAAACAATTTTAATGCCTCGATCGATGAGGAATCAGAGGTCCGCTGTTTACCCGCCAATCCCTCCTCAAAGGTTTCTATGGTGGCAAAATCTAGCTGACGTACGATACATCTCGCCATGCGATGCTCCTCAGGGCCGTGAATAGCTTCGCTGCATTTCGGATTCTTGAGGATATTCAGGAAGCAGCTCATCACTTTAATCATAGGCAACGTTTCTGCCTTCTCTTCAAGAGATCCTAAATGCTTAAGTACAGCTTGATTGACAAAATAATCCCTGATATCGCCTCCGATCGCGATAGCTAGACTAGAGAGAGCTAGCGGCCGCATTCCAAGATACATCGCCAAGCTAATCTGAGGAAAGCCTACCGTAGCGATCACTGAAGCAGCAAATGTCGTGCAAGTTAAAAGCAAATTGACCGCTTTTACAAAAACTTTAGCACTGGTTTCAACCAAAGCATTCCATTCCTTGTCGCCGATAATGCTTTGCAAGTCCATACAGGATTTAAAAAAATCGCGGATTTGGACATTCAGCCAAATGATTCCTCCAAAATTCAATGTCACAAGAGCCAAGCGGGGAAGAATTGCTGGGATCCGTTTGAATATTTTGGCTGCCAGCAAACAAGTCGTAATGGCAAGAATGCCAAGACTGGAAATAAGATCAGTATGCTTATTTAAAATTTTCACGACGGTGCGTGAAACGAGAGCCCTTTTTTCCTTAACAGCAACTTCGAAGAAATTGTGTGAAAAACCGCTATAGGCAAACCGGGGCATTCTATGAAAAGCACTTAGCGTCACAACTGTCCTTTTACTCTTTTATGAACAAAAGAGTTTCCTAAATCTTGGGAATTAGAACAATTAAAACTCAACTTGGATTAGAGATTTATGAAACGCTTATTTTGCAAGAGTTCCATCCCTTTTCAGAGGATCTTAAGCCGTCATTGGTGACGGCTTAAGATGCATTGAGATTAGTCGATCAAATAAAACACTGCAGCTCCATTCGCAGAAGGAGCAGCTATAGCTGTTGTATTGATCAAAGCAAAATCCCCATGTTTTGTAACTTGATACTGATTAACATTGGAAATTCCAGTGCCATGATCTATAAGAACTATAATATTCCCGCCGCTGGCAATATCTATAGGCGTACCTTGGGTCTGAGCCACAATCTCTTTGTCTAAGACTGCAAATTTCCCCTCTAATTTATATCTTGTCACACTATGGCTTGGAGAATTGCTTGAAAAAAGCCAATGTCCAGTTATCGCTAACCAGCAGGGACTATGTTGAGTTAGTGAAAAACTTGCACTTTTGAACTCATCGTCTTTAACAACGGCTACGCCATTGAGATTAGCAATAGAAATATATCCTAATTTATTGCGTACAGCTGTTCCGAAAGGCTCAAAGTTAGGAGGGAAAGGAAGGGCGATAGGAGCGATTGTACCTGTCAAAATTCCGTGTGACAATACAGCGACTTCAACCATACTACTTTTTTCTGTTATCAATAGTTGTCCATCAAGAACTTGAACTTGTGCTGCCGATCCATCACCAACTAACAAAGTCGCAACGCCATCGGGAGTCCTCGAAACATGTCCATCGCTATCCATAGGATGAGACTCAACAAGAGTGGTTCCTAAAACGTATAAATGATCATATCCAAAAACAACACTGACAGGGTTTGATAACGTTGGAATGACTTGTGTTAGAACAAAGCGACAATGCCTATATTTAAATATGGATACAGAACTTGAGTTAAAGTTGACAACAGCAATTAAATTGTCATAAGTCGTAATGCCTCCAGCATTTCCTGATACTCCACCAGCACCTTGTGTGGGAAGAGTCTTTAGAAGTTTTCCTTCAGAATTCAAAATAAGAAGCGCATTCGCAGAAGGATCGTTTGAAGCTGTTATAGCCACATAATGGTCCCTAGCTTCAATTTGATTAATAGCCGTAAAAACTAAAAACAAGCTTAAAATCAGAAATAATTTCTTCATTTCACCCTCATTTAAAAAAATTTATAAATACTCTTCACTCTAGCAATGTAGGTATTAATAGCAAGCTTTTCTTCATTCCAATTTTGCAATCCCCTATCTTTAAATCCGACTGCCTTCATAGGTAGCAAGTTGGGTTTTAATGATAAATATTCACTGTCATTACTTCTGGCCGCTTTCAATCAAAAGACGTTTGCTTCTCAATGCATGGACGATGGCGGGATTGACAAGAAAAGGCTTCTCCGTCAAGTAGTCATAAAAAGTCCAGGGATCGCCCGAAGGCAGCTTATCTTTCCATTCGCCCGCCCAATCTGTGCCCCAAACATCCCGATGAAATTTTAATAAGTGTTTTTCGGGAATATCGCAAAGCATATGCATCGCATAAGCCCAAAGGGGTTCATCAGGGAAGTAATAACCTTTGCTCAATGCATACTCAAAAAAATCTTGGGCTAGATTACATGCCACTTCGATAATGTCTTTGCGCAGAATGAACAAGCCACTATTGAGGGTATAGATCTTTTCTTGATTCACTCCGCAATCGCGCATGAGTGCCACATATTCTGGCAAAGGGCAATTCCACCATTCCTTTCTTTTCGAAGGAGCTAGACAATCTCCCTCTAGAAAAAAATGGACGGGAGAGTGATGAACGAATTCCAATAAGGAAGGGGGTTTGCGCACAAACAAACAATCTGAATCAAGATAGATAAAATAGCGATAATCCCAGTTTTTAATTTCTGATTGTAAAAAAGCAAATTTAAAGAAAAATCCTCGTTTATCAAAAGGACCAACAAGATGAGTGATAGCCCCATTGATTTCACGATCGCTAAAGACATGGAAATCCCCTTCCATCCCAACTTGATAAAATGAATGGATCAATGTTTGCAACATGAAGGCACATTCGCCGTCGCCAATGGACCAATAACAAACTTCTTTTTTAGTCATTCATTACCTCAATGAAAGACATTACTCGCTATCTTTATGATTCCTTCTCTATAGCAAAAATAGCTCTAAAATGAGAATGTAGAAAAAAAAGATTTCTTATGCGATGATACTTTTATTTGAGGTAGGCATGTCGAAAAAATTTTTATTCATCCTCGTCTTCCTATTGACCACTACATTTCAGATCTCAGCCGACATCGTCAAAAGGTCTGACCAAGGATTTCTTGAAATTGTTGACGGTCAGCAAATCATGCATCTTAAAGGATCTCCCTACGATCTCGGCTTTCAGCATGGGAGTTTATTAAAAGAGCAGATCGTACGAAACATCAACGAACTTCTTGAAAGCAAAATGTCTTCGGCTAAAGTTCAGCCTCTGCTTCAAAATTTTATGGCTGCATTGCCCCAAGTGATTCCACATATCCCTGAATCACTTATTCAAGAGATGAAAGGGCTTTCCGACGCCACAAACCTTCCCTATGAAAAGATTTTGCTCCTTAACTTATTTCCTGAAATGTTCCATTGCAGCGCCATCACCGCCTCCGGTAAAGCAACAGCCAATGGCCAACTATTTCATGTGCGTGTCCTTGACTATGCTGTGGGAGCATCTTTACAAGAAACTGCTGTACTTGCCATTGTCGAACCCAATGATGGCTATGCTTTCCTCAACGTCACATATGCCGGATTCATCGGTTCAGTCACTGGCATGAACGCTCAAAAAATTGCCTTAGGTGAAATTGGTGGCAAAGGATATGGCTCCTGGAATGGCCTTCCAATGGCTTTTCTTCTTCGTGAAATCCTCGAGCAGGCGGCTTCCATCGATGATATCCAGCGTATGCTTTCATCCACGCCTAGAACTTGTGAATACTATTACATTTTTTCCGATGGCAAAACCAAACAAGCCGTTGGAGCCTATGCAACGGCTGAGCGCCTAGCTTATATTTCGCCTGGTAGCTCCTATTCTTATCCTTTTTGCTCCCAGTCGAATGGCGATCAAAACACAACGACCCATCAACAGCCAGAAAATTGCATTGTCCTCACACGATGGAGCCATTTTGATATTCTTAAAGAACGTCTATCAAAATCTTATGGCAATATGACTGTAGAGGATCTACAAAACGCCATTAAGCAGCCTGTTGCCCATCCTTCTAATCTTCATAATGCCATCTTTGCTCCAGAATCTCTCGAAGTATGGATTTCCCACGCAGGTCCAAATAATGAACCTGCTTCCGATCAGCCCTATCATCATTTTTGTTTGCTAGAGCTACTCGGAAAATAACATGAGTCTTTTAGATACCCCATTTACAAAGCAACTCGGCATTGCCTATCCAATCATTTGCGGTCCCATGTACCCCAGCAGCAATCCTGAGCTGGTAGCAGCTGTCTCAGAAGCCGGAGGCATCGGCATCGTACAGCCTCTTTCACTCGTCTATGTGCATGGCTATGAATTAAGAGCTGGTCTGAAAAAAATTAAAGCCCTCACAAGTAAGCCTTTTGGCATGAACATCATCGTCGAACAATCTTCCCGCCTCTATGAAAAAAGGATGCGCGAAGCCATACAGATAGCCTTGGAAGAGGGGTGCCGCTTTTTCATCACATCATTGGGAAATCCCCAATGGGTTGTTGAAACTGTCAAACCTTTCGGCGGTATCATCTACCACGATGTCACTTCCAAACGATGGGCTGAAAAAGCCATAAAACATCACGTCGATGGTCTTATATGCGTTAATAACCGCGCTGGTGGACATGCAGGCGCGCTTTCCATGGAAGCCCTCTACCAAGAATTAAAAGAATTTAAACTTCCCCTAGTTTGCGCGGGAGGCATTGGAGATGAAAATGACTTCATCCATGCATTGAAAATGGGATATGCCGCCGTTCAAATGGGCACGCGCTTTATCGCCAGTAAAGAATCGTTGGAAAGCGAAGACTATAAGCAAGCAATCCTTAAAGCCACCGAGAGGGATATCGTATTGACCGAACGCGTCACCGGCATCCCTCTCTCCGTAATCCGCACCCCCTATGTCGATAAAGTGGGAACTCATATCAGCCCCCTCGCCCGTATTCTCTTCAAATACCGCCTGACGAAACGCTGGATGCGATTGTGGTATGGCTGGAGAGCTGTCCGCCAATTTAAAAAAAGTGCTCTGCATGGAGGAGCCTCTTCGGACTATTGGCAAGCAGGCAAAAGCGTTCATCATATTCAGGAAATAGAGCCAGCAGCCGCTATCATCAAAAGATTCGCTGAATTTGTAAGAAAGAATTCAGAATAAAGGTAGACAGTAGCTCCTCAGCTGCTTACGCCGCCAACATCCAAAAATAACGTGAAGTTATATAGAAGCCAGTAGTCGGTAGTCAGTAGGAACGAGGATTCTCTTCCATTTTTTTTGCCGCGGTAGCGGCATAAGTGGATAGCCCCGCGTGGAGGCCATGCATGAAATGCAGGCCGTAACGTGGGGTACTAAAAGAAAAATAAATAGCTGCGGCAGCAGCGACAGAATCTTACGCTGCTACCGCAGCTATAATTTGTTACTGTTAAATTACCCCACGTTACGGCCTGCATTTCATGCATGGCCTCCACGCGGGGCTATCCACTTATACCACTCCGTGGCAAAGAAACAGAAGAGAGCTTCCACTTCTACTGACTACTTTATTCTGAATTCTATTCTTCACACCCACGAAGGGAGAGAGCAAAAATGCATTTAAGCCTAGTCTATAAGCTGCCAAAGCTTGGCTTCTTCGCAAAAGCGTTTGGCCCTTCCGCTTTATTATGAAGGCAATTAGGCCAGTAGAGTCTTGGCTTTTCTACCGACTACTGGCTACTGAATTCTATATTCCAAATTTTGATAAATATGCTAAAGTAAGTCTTTTTATTAAATTGGTGTGATATATGATAACAGCTCAGACTAGGGATTTTTCCCTTACATCCTTAACGAAGGAAAATATCCTTTCATTTGTCCAAGTTCTCGGAGCCTCATTGCTGATTGCCGTGTGTGCTCAAATACAAATTCCTCTTTATTTTACTCCCGTTCCACTTTCAGCACAAACTTTCGGAGTGATGCTCGTCGGAGCCATTCTAGGAAGCCGAAAAGGAGCCTTCAGCATTCTTCTTTATTTATTTGAAGGAAGCTTCTTAAATCTTCCCTTCTTCACAGGAGGAACTTCCGGGCTTTTGTGCCTTTTAGGTCCTAAAGGGGGATATTTTATGGGTTTTATCGTCCAGGCGTATCTTGCAGGAAAATGCATGGAAACCTATGGACAGTCGAAAAGTATCGTTAAAATTGCCTTAGGCTTTTTTGCCAGCTGCCTCATCCAATTGTCTATGGGAACGCTATGGCTCTCTCATTTTGTCGGAATGGGAAATGCTCTGATGATGGGATTCTATCCCTTTATTCCAGGAGATTTGGTCAAAGTGCTAGCCGTCATAAGCTATCTAAAGTCTCATTACGCTAACTGGCAGGACAAAAAAGCTATTGTGGCGCCAAGCTCCGATTTTGATAGCTTTCAATGACAGAATTAACGGCTGACTTAAGAGACTGATTCACTTTGGGTAGACTGTTTACAACCTTTTTTACCCTTTCAAAGTAGATATTGATGCGCTCTTTATCCCAATCTGGAGGAGGGTTGTTCGCTAAATCCTTTAGAAGGTATGCTCTTTTATAAATTACAAAAAATCAAGAATACTTTATGATGTAATAAAAAGATAAACTAATTTACTAATTATCTTATTTAACTTTCAAAAAGATAACTATGAGCAAAAAAACAATAGCGATCTCTTCAGCCTGCGATATCCCTCAAAATGAAGATCATTTTCATCGTCATCTCCTCGGAGGATGGCGAATTAAGGCCCTTATCGCCACGATTCTTTTAAGCATTTTGGGATATTTTCTATTCACCCTATGGGCTGGATGGCAAAATGTTATCGGCGCCATCTCTCATGTTGGCCTCCTGGGAATCCTCCTTGCCATGAGTTTGTCATTAATCAACTATAGCTTGAGATTCCTCCGTTGGCAGCTCTTTCTAAACGCTTTGGGACACAACATCCCTTGGCTGCCAAGTCTTCGCATCTTCTTATCGGGGTTTGCTTTAACAACAACTCCAGGTAAAACTGGCGAAGCTCTTAGAGGAGTTTTTCTTAAAGACTACGGCGTCCCGTTCCGTAAAAGCTTTGGTGCTTTTCTATCCGAACGCTTCAGCGATTTACTTGCCGTCTCAATTTTAGCCTCGGGAGGATTGTGGATTCATCCTGAAGCCCGCCCTATCCTCTTAATTGTCGGCTTTGTCTTAGCTTTTGCCTTGTTTGCAGTTCAAAAAGACTCCTGGCTGCATTTTATTGAGAAGCTTGCTAAGAAAATTCTTCCCGACCGTTTTTCGCATGCTGTAGAATTTTTTTTAGAGATGGTCATCGCTTTCCGGAGCTGTTTTACAAAAAAAGTCCTATTAGGAGGCATTGCCTTAGGAGTTGCTGCTTGGACGGCAGAAGCAGTAGCACTCTATACTATCTTGCATTTTCTCGGATATGAGATCAATTTGATGACAGCCATCTTCATCTATGGATTTTCTTTAGTCATCGGCGGAATAACCCTTTTGCCTGGCGGACTTGGCGGAGCTGAAGTGACCATGCTACAGTTGCTCATCATCAATGATGTTGCTTCTTCTGTCGCTGTGGCTGTCACATTGGTGATCAGGCTGACGACGTTGTGGTTTTCCGTATTTTTAGGCTTTATCGCCTTGCCTAAAAAGCAAATCCTTTGGAGCAAAAGTAGCCTAAAAAGCGTTTAATAAAGACTTAATTAAACATGTAATGACAAATAATTATTTTTCTTTTGTTTTTGTTAAATCCTTTGTATAACTCATCAAAAAACCGCTAAATGAGGTTTGATGATGAGTAGTAGTTTGGCACCCTTAACCACAGCTGCAGTGGCATTTACTGCAAGCCAATGCATACTTCCCAATATATCTCCTGTAGCCGCCTATGTACCGCAAGGCCCATTTTTTGAAGTCAAAGATTGTGTGACTTCGAATTGTCCTGATCTGAGTGAAAATTCTTTATTTCCACGAATCGCGAAGGCCTACGAGACATTTTCCAACTATAATGCAACAGTTTGGCAATACTATTGGAGCGGAGTTAAAAAAGATCCTGAATACTTAAGATTTCGAGAGAAAGACTCCAGAGATAAAAGTCTTTTTATTTCTGCTGGATATGAACAAAATGGCGCTTTGGATCCAAAATTCATCTCTTCGGTGATGAACGCTTTCGGAAAAGATTTTGATGTGAAATTTGTCATCGCCAATTCTGTTGAAGATGTCTGCAGGTATATAAGAGAGGCCAAAGACATCGCCATAAAATCAAAATCCAAATTAAATAACGTTATCATAGACGCTTATGGAAATGAAAAAAATATCGTCATTTCGCTTCCTGGAACAGACTCAGGAACCCTGAATGAAAAAACCGATTTTAAAACATGTTTTGAAGGAGTAGATCCTTCGGGAAGAATTATTCTAGTAAGTGCAAAGGCAGGAGACCACTCAAATGGCGAGCCCATTGCTCAAAAAATTGCGACGATCGCTCAGCGCGAAGTCATCGCTCCAACGGAAATGGTCTATGCGAATAAAATCGATGTGACTCGCCATAGTCAATTTCATATTTACCATCCTTCCGAAAAATGGTTTAATGGCAACATCTTCAAAGTCTTCAGGCCTATTTATCAAAAGTGCCAGCAAGTTTACGAAAATGCACTCCATTTTAGAGAGATACGGGCAATCGAAGCGATTAAAGGAAATTTAGTTCCAAAAGGCCTTATTTCTAAGGATGCAACCTTTAATGAAACGCAAGAGTTTGTGCGTTTTTGCGATGATGATCCGAAGAAAAAATTATTGTTTATTTCTGCTGAAGCCGATCATAATGGTGCTTTAAATCCTTATTATAAAGAAGAAATTTTGGGGACATTAGCAGATCACTATGATATTAAATTTAAAGTTATTTCTAAGTATGATGAAGTGTGCCAGGAAATCACAGAAGCTTCTAAAACAGGAAATCTAGAATATGTAATTTTAAATATACATGGAAATAGAAGGGGCATGGTATTGGCAGATCCTGATACAGAACCTGATAATTGGATACATATGTATCGTAATCATTTATCCAAATGTTTTAGTTGGTTCAACCCCAAAGGAAAAATTATTTTGATCAGCTGTAGTACAGGAGCACCAAGTACCCTTGGATCTGAAGATAATATTGCTGGACTAATTTCGAAACTTGCAAAAAAGTCAGTCATAGCTCCGACTAAATCAACTTTTACAGGTCTTCTTGAAATGACATCAAAAGATCCAATTGCTATGTATGAAGATTCAAGATGGTTTTTCGAAAAGTTATACAAATACCCGGAAAATATTTACAAAGAATTTAAACCTAACAATTAAAACTCAACGGTGATTCTATGATGCCACCTATTGGTTCTGATTATGACAGATCTTATAATTCGACAGTTATAAATGAAAAAAATAAAGAACAAATTTCAGTTGATGTCCCAATCGTTTCGAAAAATTTGCAAAGAAATGTTTTACTTGGTATCACGGCTGTCGCTTTTGCTGCTTTGTATTACACAGTTATAAGACCACCTTTAATGTTTTATAATGCTGATATTACTCGCATTCAAAATACAATAAAATGCATGGAGAATGAACCAAAAGTTTCATCAATGCCTGGATGCAGGGACAATGTATATTGCTCAAAACAAGACTCCGGTTTTAGAAAATTCTATCCTTTTTATCGAACTCAAGATGGGGCATGCATAAACGATGCTACAAATATTCTATTCAGTAAAGATTCAGCAGAAAGCACTATTAGTGACTATAGGAATTCCACAAGTTATGCAAAACAATTGTTCGATAGATTTTATTTTAAAACAGTTGTGCGATTAACACCTTAAACTGTCTGGTAATACCATGAGTTCAACTGCTAATTCTTTGAGTAATCAAAAATCCTTCATTCCTAATGCAGGACCGAGTTTAGTCGATGTTCCAATCGTTTCGAAAAATCTGCAAAGAAATGTAATATTGGTTGTTGCAGCAGTTACAGGAGTTATTTTTACAACCTTTTTGACTTATCCTTTTATAAGACCTCATTTAATGGACTACAATAGCCATATTTCTAATATCCAAAATTCTATCAAATGTAAAAATGAGCCCCAAAATACATTGATGCCCGGATGCAGAAATAATTTGTATTGTCAAGAAGATGATCCTGCCTTCAAAAGATTCACCCCTTTCTATAGACTCTTAGAAGTATGCGTTAATGATAGAACATATGTTCTTTTTGAGGGTTGTAAGAGATCAATGGAAGAAAATATTAATGACTATCTAAATTCTACAAGTTATGCTAAGCAATTGTTTGATAAATTTTATTTTGAAACAGTTGTGCGATTTGCACCTTAAACTATCTGGTAATGCATGAGTTCAACCGCTAGTTCTTTGAGTAATCAAAAACCATTTATTCCTAATGCAGGTCCAAGTCCGATCGATATTCCCATCATCTCAAAAAATTTGCAAAGAAATGTTTTACTTGGTATCATGGCTGTCGCTTTTGCTACTTTGCATTACACTGTTATAAGACCACCTTTAATGTTTTATAATGCTGATATTACTCGTATTCAAAATACAATAAAATGCATGGAAGAAGAGCCAAAAGCTTCATCAATGCCTGGATGCTGGGATAATGTATATTGTGCAGATCAAGACTCTAGCTTTAGAAAGTTCGATCCTTTTTATCGTCCGTCAAATGGTGCATGTGTAAACAATGCTACGAGTCTTCTATTCAGTAAAAGATCGGCAGAAAGTACTATTAGTAATTACAGAAATTCAACAAGTTATGCAAAACAATTGTTCGATAGATTTTATTTTAAAACAGTTGTGCGATTCGCACCATAATAAAGCTTGGTTCGAAATCTTATCCTAATACTCCTCAGTTAGACTCAAACGCAAAGACGCGAAGGCGCAAACATCGTTTTACGCACATCTTTTGCTTGACATGTTGAAGTTCACACGACAAGTAAAATTGACATGCCATTTATTACAGATGTAAAGTCAGCTTATTTGCCCTGTCACTATATGTTGACATGTCAAGCAAAAGATGTGCGTAAAACGATGGGCGCAAAGAATGAAAAAAATTTTAGCTTTCTTTGTGCCTTCGCATCTTTGCGTTGAAAATGCTTAGAAAAATTCAGGAATTTGTTTATTTAAAATAATGGATGCAACTCACTATATTGAAGTGATAACGAAATAAAAGAAGTGGTAAGCGCCAAGCATGGGCATTCGATCGACAACACCGCGTGAAAAAATTGTGATAGAAACAGCTGCTTCCTCAGCGAGGTATTGGCACGAGCTTAAGGAATTCCGTGAGCTGATCTATTTTTTATCTTGGCGAGACATCCTCGTCAGATACAAGCAAACGGTCATCGGCATTCTATGGGCAGTCATGAGGCCTTTACTTCTGATGATTGTGTTGACAGTGGTCTTTGGAGGCTTGGCCAAACTTTCGAAGCAAGAGACAATGCCATATCCCCTGCTCGTTTTAACAGGACTTCTGCCTTGGCAATTTTTCGCGACGACGCTAGCCGATAGTGTGGAAAATGTCGTCAAAAATCAAAGCCTCATTTCCAAGCTTTATTTTCCGCGTCTGATCATTCCCATGAGTGCCAGCATCGTGACGTTTTTAGATTTCGTCATTTCTTTGGGATTGCTAAGCCTTGCCATGCTCTATTATCAATTTATTCCGGGAGTGCGCTGCTTGCTCCTTCCTTTTTTCATTCTTCAACTTTTTTTATTTTCATTTGGCCTAAGTCTTTGGATCTCTGCCTTGACTGTCAAATATCGCGATTTTCGTTATCTTGTCCCTTTTGCAGTTCAATTTGGCCTGTATATCACTCCTGTAGGATTCAGTAGTTCAATAGTTCCAGAAAAGTGGCGGCTTATCTATGGATTGAATCCTATGGTCGGCATCATTGATGGTTTTCGTTGGTCGATCTTAGATGCCCCTTTACTTTATTGGCCAACATTTTGTATCTCATTGCTCATCACTGTGGTTGTTTTTTTCACAGGCCTTTCCTTTTTTCGAAACTCTGAAAGAAACTTTGCTGATATCATATGACCATTCATGTAGAAAACATTTCAAAGCGTTTTTACATCCATCACGAGCATGCTCCTCTTTATAATACTCTGAGAGAAACACTCACCAATGGCGTAAGGAGTTTCTTTTTCAAGATGCGGGGGAAATCACCGATCCATCTGCATCCTCCTCTAGAAGAGTTTTGGGCTTTAAAAAATATTTCCTTTGATGTCGATCCTGGCGATCGAGTCGCTATCATCGGCAGAAATGGAGCTGGAAAATCGACGCTTCTTAAAATCTTAAGCCGCATTTCTCCCCCAACGACAGGACGTGCCGTCATCGAAGGAAAGGTCGCTAGCCTACTTGAAGTGGGTACGGGTTTTCATCCTGAGTTGACTGGAAGAGAAAATATCTTCCTGAATGGAGCCTTCCTGGGGATGTCTAAACAAGAAATCAAAAAAAAATTCGATGAGATCGTCGAATTTGCCGATATCGAAATGTTTTTGGATACTCCTGTCAAGCGCTATTCCTCAGGGATGTATGTCAGACTGGCTTTCGGAGTGGCCGCTCATTTGGAGCCTGAAATTTTGTTTATCGATGAAGTGCTTGCTGTCGGCGATGCACGCTTCCAAAAGAAATGTATTGGCAAAATGGAAGAAGTGTCACGACATGGACGGACAATTTTGTTTATCACCCACAACATGGGGGCCTTAAGCTTTTGCAATAAAGGCATCTTATTGGAAAAAGGGCAGCATATTCCTACACAAAGTCTTCAAGAATGTATCCAAAAATATAATGAAGAGATCCTCACCAATTCTCAGCAACGCTGGCAAGGAGATGTAGGCAATGAACACCTTCGCATACATAGCCTAAGCATCTCCCCTCATGAAAAAACGGGCATCTTTTGCAGAGGAGGACAAGCCAAGATTGAAGCTGTTTTCAAGATCGAAAGACCTATACGAGACCTCGTTCTAGGTTATCTCATTTTTAATAAAAATGGAGTCAACCTAGTTCAATATAAAGCCTCTCATGAAGAGCAAATCCCCATGATCTTCGATCCTGGCACTTATAAAATGGAATCACTCATTGACGTCAGCATCTTCTCAGAGGGCTTTTTCCGCCTTGAACTCGATATGGGCATTTATGACCAAAAACGCATCACTCCACCAGATGTCCATGTGATGTTTGAAGTCATTAACAACAAAAAAAAATTTGGGGAACCCGAAAACATTATCTTTCCGGAATGGCATTCCTCAATTCAAAAAATCCATTAATTTTATTCTTTGCAAATGGTTCTTAAAAATATATTCATCACCGGCGCTGCCGGCTTCATCGGCTTTCACCTTGCTCAGTATCTCCATGGACGGGGCGACTTTGTCATTGGCCTTGACAACTTCAACGATTACTACACGCCAAAGCTCAAGCGCGATAGAGCTCAAGAGCTAGTTAAAAACGGAATCACTATCATTGAAGGCGACATTTGTCAACAAGAGCTGCTGGAAGAAACGATCACAAAATATGGCATCACACATTTGGTCCATCTCGCCGCTCAGGCAGGCGTGCGCTACTCCTTGACCAACCCCCATGCCTATATTCAGGCAAATATCAGCGGCTTTTTAAATGTTCTTGAAGCCTGCCGGCGACGTCCGGAGATAATTTTGACCTATGCCTCCTCCTCTTCAGTCTATGGGACAAACACCAAAATCCCTTTTTCAATGACAGATCGCACAGATCATCAAGCCAGTCTCTATGGAGTGACAAAAAAATCTAATGAATTGATGGCTTACACGTATCATCACTTATTTGGGATTCCGGTCACAGGCTTACGTTTTTTCACGGTTTATGGACCATGGGGCCGTCCAGATATGGCCTACTTTTCTTTCACTAAAGCCATTTTAGAAGACCGTCCTATCGACGTATACAATTATGGCAATATGAGCCGAGACTTTACATATGTCGACGACATTGTATTAGGCATTGCTGCTGCCATCGACTTGCAAGCTCCTTGCGAGCTTTTTAATCTGGGAAATAATCGCCCAGAACCGATCATGGCATTGATCACTCAGATTGAAGAAACTTTGGGAAAAAAAGCCATCCTAAACCATCTTCCGATGCAGGCCGGCGATGTGGAAGCAACTTATGCAGATATTAAGGATTCACAAGAAAAACTCGGCTATCTCCCCAAAACATCCCTTAAAGAAGGGATCCCTCTGTTCATCGATTGGTATCGTCATCAATATCAATCCCGAAATCTGACTTCTTAACCTGGCTTTTTCTTTGCAAATATTTCCTAAAATCATAGGATGGTATGTCCAAACATTCGATTAGGTTCTTTTATGTACACTCGGTTGTCACTCTTATTCTTATTGGCTTGCATGACAAGCTGCTCATACTTTCCCTTTTATCCTCCTTATGGAGTTTACGAAGAGCTGCCTCCGTCCCCTTTTGAAGTGATCGACTCATCCGAAGCCACCAGCCGTGTTCAAGAGCTCTCGATTGAATTTAGATATGATAGGCATCTGCATCTACAGCAAGCAAAGACATTTTTTGAATTCGGTATCAAAACCATCCAACTAGAATTCATCTCTCAAGATGTCTTTGAGATGGAAGATGCCCGCAAGCTCATTGTAGATTTAACCGAGGCTTTTCTTGGCAAAGTCAACCAAGACCCTATTTTAGGGCCGATGCTTCAAAGTTACCCATTCAGAGCTTCGGACTTGGAAATTTATATTACCTTTGAGAGCTACTTTGGAAGATTTGTCGATCCCTATTATATCCAATGGATATGCCTGGAAGATGGACAGATCGACTACTATTTGTTTGATACGCATAACAACACCAAGCGCTATTGGCATCATCGCCACGAATCTTATGAAACAAGCCGTGAAATTGTCGTATACCAGCGGGAAGCAGAGCAAAAATACGCAGAAACGCATAGACCACTCATCGATGTTTTTAGCGGCCAACGATTCTTTCCAAGATAATTTATGAACGCTCATGGAGATCTCTTAAGAGATAATTTCCAAGAGATTTACCATGCTGTTCATACATCCGGTCCGCACACTCTTCCACTTGTTGCCAATTTCTCGGGCACGCGCATTTATAATGCACGCACAGGATGGGGAAGGTTTTGGCGCTGGTTTTATCAGGTTGTAGACTGGACCGGTCAAAACTGGCGCCTTGCCAAGTTGAAACAAGCCATCATTCACACGCATACTCTTTTTCATGAGCAGATGGCAACGATAAAGCCCTCCCTTGTTCACTATCAAGACTACCTCATGCGCGCTGGAAAAAGCTATGAAGTCCATGAAAAAGAGTATTTCAATTCCAGAAAAGCCATTGCAAAGTTGTGCGAATCCACTTTTCCTTTTATCAAAATGATGAATGATCTTCATCACCCTCGTTTCGAAAAACTTTTGAAATCATGCTTTAAACCCAATAAACTTTCTTCAACTCTTTTTTCCAGTCCGGAAATTGAACCTCTGCGAGTTTACCGTCGGATTATCCGTATCGAGAGCATCACTCAAAGTCCTCTTCCCCTCGCCATCTTTAAAAAGGTTTTCAAGGGAAAGATCATCACTCCAGAAGAAAATAAAGAGCTCGAAAAATGGGCAAAAAAAATTAATAAAGCGAATCTTCCTCCTTCAAAAGTCCATCATGCACTAACCACGGCAATCTCCCTATATAACCCTCCCCAAACATCACCTGAAAGAAACTTAATGGCATTGGAAGCTTTGCTGGAAGATAAAGGCTGTACTTGTTTTCAACAGATAGATCCCCATCATTTTGAATGGCAGCAGCAATTAAAAAGAGGATTTGTAGTTTCACATCGAGGGATCGAATATACCCTTGGAAGTGAAATCAACCCCTCCATTTCAGATAATGATCAGATGAGAGTATTTCCCATCCAAGAGAATCCTAAACTTGTCGCTCTCATCGCCCATAATCGAGTAATTCTGGCACTCAAATATTTTCGAGGTCGTTCCGAAGACATCTTTGGCCTAGAGTCTGCAAGTCTTTTAAGCGTTTCTGAAGATGGCCGTTTCGCATTGATGGAACGCTTACAGACGCTTGATCAAATTTCTTGGAAAAGCACTCAAGAACGTCTTTATGAAGATGATAAACCTAAATTGGAAGCAATCATTAAGTTCCTAAGATTGTTGTTCAAACAAAATCATATGCCCGCAAAATTGTCCACAAATCTGCTCGCCTTTGATGATCGCGATCAACTTAAAGCACTTAAGACAACACCAAAACAGCCTTTTGACTTCAATACTTTAGAAGATTTCGTCTTTGCATGCGCCCAAGGCAATAAAACAATCTTCAAGCATCTTATGAAAGCCTCTTGGCTCTCCAAACATGAAATGGCGAAATATTATCAAAAAACAATTGTCGATACATTGAAAGGGGATATGACTTCCGAAGACATTTCAGGAAGGATTTACAAAATCGACAATCCTAAAGTCATTGACCGCAGCATTGCCTTGAGAGACGAGATCTTAAGATTGCATCAACAGCTATTGACGCAATTCCGTCAACTATTTCCCAATAAAGATCCGAGAGAATTGAACCGGCAAATTCGCGATTCCATCCTCGCATGTTATAAAGCAAGCAAAGCTGCAGGGAAACTTTGGCACACACTGCCTCAAGACGTTCTGGAAAATCTTTATGAGACTATGAAAAAATCGTCATCTGAACTTTTCTGATGAATCTAAAGGCTCTAATAATGCGCATACGGTGGCTTGACGACCTGATAGCTTGGAGCGGCGATGCGAAAAGAAGTCTTCTGCATTCGCATATGTGTCAATACGCGCACATTGAATGTGGTGGGATAAGATCCCCGCTTTTTTAAGTTGGCTTTCAGAAATAGCCCAAAAGTCAAAATAATGAGGACGGATCTGATAGCTCCAAAAGTCTTCTGGCAGCTCCTGTCTGTAGTTGACAAATTCCGCATTTTCAGGACCAAGACTAGGGGAAATGCAAACTAACATCTCAGCAGGCTTTGAACCATATTTGCTCTGCATATAAGCCACCGTTTTTTCATAAATGTTCATGACACTTCCTCTCCAGCCACAATGGACATTGGCCATAGCATGATGGATGGGATCATAAAAAATTGCCCCTTGGCAATCAGCCTGGGTAATGATCAATCCCAAGCCAGGAAAATTCGTCATGACTCCATCACAGACTGGCATTTCTTCTTGATCTAAAGGGCTAATGGCAAAAAGATTGGCTCCATTACCTATTTTTGCTGGAATCATCTGTTCCAATCCCAAGGCTTGCATCACTTTAAGCCGATTATTGTCTACATTTTCTATCTTATCCCCGACATTCTTTCCCAAGTTGAGAGAATTTAAAGGTTGAGAACTGCATCCTCCATGGCGCATCAAGCAACCGTGGATAATAGGAAAATCCGCCAATAGTTCGAATTCGAGCCAATGGATGCCATTACGATGTTTGTGGATCATAGTAAATAAGTATAAATTTTTGCTTTTTAAAAGAAAAACGTGATATGGATGTATACCTAAAGGACTGGTTCGCCAAAAGGATAAAAAATGAACAACTTAGCCATCCATAATCAAAATCACAATGCATCCTATGTCTATGCTTCGAGAAATTCTTGCTGCAACTGCCAAAAAGAGGAAAAATGGATTGCCAATGTCCATGTGATCTGTCGCATTGCCTTAGGTATTTTTGCAGCCGTTATCGCCCCCTGCTCTTTTGCAATTTCTTTAAGCGCTGGACTAATCGCAGGTACCAGTTATGCTTGCCTAAAATTGTGGCAAAATCAGCCATTTTTTCCCAGAGGAGATAGCCAACCTATATGCGCCCAAGGATATATGGATTTTCTTACGGGAATGCGTTTTCCGCCCCTAATAGGAAGTCTAGGAACGACTGCCTTTTTTGGGGCTCATCTACGTCATGATCCAAGTTTCTATGTTCCATTTTGCGGACTATTCATTGGCTTCTGGCTGGGAAATGAGGCAACAGTAGCCGCCAAAAACTTATCTGGACGTTTATTAGAATTCCGTCCGATCAAGTAGACATCACCCTTATCCGGGTCAATAGGCAGCCAAAGCCTCCATCCCATCCTTCTTTATTTGGAAGGATTGTCCTGGAGTACGTTGCCTTCAAATGATAACGACGGCAAGCTTCTTTGATAACTTCTTCATTTTCACATTTCAGAATACTACATGTGAGGTAGAAAATGCTTCCATGGTCTTCTAGTAATTCTACAGCTCGCTCTATTAAATTAAATTGAACCTTTTGAAGATCATTTAATGCCTCCTCTATTAAACGCCAACGCGCTTCTGGCCTCTTATTCAAAACTCCGCTGTTGCTGCAGGGTACATCGAGAATAATCAAATCAAAAAGATTAGATCCTTTATATTCTTCACCTGGTCCACAGCTTAAATTTGCTTCGACATGATATTTCGACAAATTTTCAGAAATCCGGAGCAATTTTTTTGAAGAAACATCATTAGCAAAAAGGACTGCATTTGGAAATAAATCATGGGCTGCTAAAAGCTTTCCACCTGGAGATGCACAGAGATCGAGGATGGAACGTGGCGGAGAAATATGGCTTGCTAAATCTGAAATGAGAGTGGCAGGAGTGGCATTTTGGATGTAATACTTCGGCGATGACGCTATTTGGGATAGAAAGGAGCGATCTTCGAGAATGCACATGGAAGCCTCACTAGCAATCATCGAAAGGTGTTTCAATTCTTCAGCATTGATTTGCACGCCAGGACGTATGCGCAGCATTATCTTTGGAGCTGTATTACCGGCCTCAAGAATTTCGATTGTTTCTTCTTTGTTATAGTCTTTTAAAAGATCAGTAATAAATTCTTGAGGATAGGAATAGCGTATGCTCAATTGCTGAAGCGAATTCCCTTGGGGCAATGAAAGATTAGCCTTTTCGAGTCGGCGCAGCAATGCATTGAAATAGGAAGCAATTGAATGATGGAAATGTTTTTTTGCAATTTCGATCGTTTCATTGACAATGGCATAAAGTGGGACTTTATCCATAAATTGATGCTGATAGATGGCGGTCCGCAAAAGAGCTTTTTCTTTGAGTTTAAGCGAGAGCTTCTGCCTTGCAGAGAGTTGTTCACCAATATAATCAATTGCCAAAGCCATGCGTGCAGAGCCTGAAGCCACTTCATAAGCAAAGGCAAAATCCTGTTCGGAAGGATGTTCAGCATCCTTCCATTGGGCTAAACGATCGGAAATAAAACTTTCATGGCGCAGTGCAGAAAGCAAGGCCAAATAAGCAGCTTCGCGAGGTTTCATGGTAATTAGCCAGAAGCCTTTAGTGAAAGCCAACCACGACTGGTCCACTCCTGAAACCAACTACTGAGATTTTCCATGGCATTTTGATATAAATCGGCCTCTTGCGTTTCCAGCCATTCGCAGACTTTATCAATGGAGGATCCCGATTGAAAAAAATGAAGCAAATGATATTCTCCACGTGAAATTTCTTTCCAAGAAAGGTCATTTCTCTTGTTGCGGTAAAGCACAAAAAATCGCTTGTGGCTCGACTCTAGAGTGGGCATCGCATGATTTAGCCAATAATCTGGCAAGTGCTTTAAAAGCTCAACTCTGAATTGAAATAAATCGCACTCCATCTCGAAAAGGTTGATATGAGGCTGTAAATAGAGCTTTTGCTCGAAAATCTCCTCTAAGCTTTCTTCAGAGGGCAAGTGCTCTTGCATCAAAGGAGGCAGCTCTTCGGCTAAAAAACTTTGTGAAAAAGCCCAATCCAATTTGACAGCTTTTAGCACTAATTCTTTATCGTTCCCGCAATACTCTTCCTCGATCCATTGACTCAGCCGATCTCCAATCAAGTTCATCGACCAATTCCGTGAAGAATATTTGACCAAATAGGGAATGGCAACCAATCGATTGAAGCGCTGATAGCCGAAGAGTCGCGTCACAAAAGGAAAATCCTCCTGAAGTGTATCCAACATCCGCCACCAGTATTGCTGCGCATAAATTTGAATGCGCTGATGAGGCTTTAAGCTATGGCTAGGAACAATGTGTTCGCTAGCTTCGATTTCAATGGGCACTCCCGAGGGTGAATGCGGAGAGAGATGGTTATTCTCGTCGATCGGACTATTAAGAATGCTTCCAAACCATTGCTGTTCTTTTTTTAATAACAGGGGGACATTCGGATCGTAAGTCATTTGACAGCATCCTCTAAAGAACTTTTACGGCAACTTTCAATTGCAGGTTGAAATTGCTTGGCTTTAAGAGCTTCGTCCCAGGTTTGCTGAAAGCTGATAAAGTTATCGTCCCATTCCAGCAGCGTAGATACCCCCCCTGTTTTCGGATAAACTTCAGCATAGATCTTCCATACATCATCTCTGACATAATTATCATGAGTATCCAAAACATACGCATCATAATCCGTATGGCCTGCAAGATGTATCTGAATAACCCTATCAATGGGTATGTTATTGTAATATGTTTTTGGATCAAAACCATGATTGCGGCTAGAAACGTAGATATTATTAACATCCAGCATCATAAAAATATCAGCTTTCTCAACAACGGCTCCATAAAATTCCCATTCAGGCATTTCATCCTGCTTATAAGCGACATACGAGGAGAGATTTTCTAAAGCAAATGGCATCTCCAGATAGTCCTGAACAATTTTTGCCCGTTCGGATACATAAGATATTACCTCTTTGGTATAAGGAAGAGGGAGAAGATCGTGATAATGAGCCCCCGGAAGGCGTCCCCAGCAAAGATGATCGGAAACCCAAGGTGTCTTTGTAATTTTTGTTAATGCTTTGAGCTTTTTTAAATAGTCGAAGTCAAGAGGATCTGGACTTCCAATTGCCAATGAAACCCCATGCTGTACTACAGGGTATCTTTCCAAAATCCGATGCAAATTTTCCAGTGGCTTCCCACCCTCTACCATGAAATTTTCGCTGATGATTTCAAACCAATCAATATTGGGTTGATTCTTGAAAATATCTTCATAATGAGGCACTCGCAAGCCAATGCCGATACCAAGATTTGGAATAGATGTGCGTTTGGTCATGTGATTTTTTTTATATGGAAGCTCAAAAGCTTGAGCTTCCATTATATTCTTTAAATAGATTTTTTAGATTGCTTTTGCGAAGAAGAGGAGGAACTTGAGCTAGAGGGACGCTCATTTTTATTTCCTTTTTGAAGATCTTCATCTTCATCGCTTTCATTGTCGTTATCGTTATCAAATTCGCTTGCATTAGAGGAATCATTCGGCGATCTGTCAGCTGTCAAACTTCCGCAGCCTCCTTTGTTTTTGCAGGAATGGGCGGCTAAAAAATGCTGCGCTTCAGATTGCTCTTCAAAGCCCTCGACGCTTGATTGGTTAGCTATTGTGGCAAGGCCGCTGACCATGCCCAAGAAAACCAATTTGCTCAATTCACGCTTTTTCATTAAAAAAACTCCTTTTAGTTATTTGCAATAATTGAGGCCGGACTTGCAAAACCGAATTCGTCTTTTAGCGAATTTCAGGAATGCAAGACCGGCCTCAGTAAATCATAAGTCAGATTTTAAAGCCATCCTCTCGAATATAGAGTTCGAGAGGCAATGGCACAGCCTCCTTTTTGAGAGACTGCATCAACCCATTAGCCTATTTTTAGCTGCCCCATTGATTTTTGGACTGGGACTAACGTTGATATGATGAACCTGGGTTCATGGAATCTGTATCGGTTGAGCTGTCAGTATTCCATGAAGAACCTTTTTTTGTAGAACTCTGTTGAGAGCTTCCTGGTGACATCATATCATCTGAATCGCTAGAAGATTTGCTTGCATCATAGCTATTCATGTTTCCATAGCTTTTTGTTGAGCTATAAGAGCCATATGGATTTGAACGATTGGAAGAGCCGTATGGATTGGAACTTGGAGTATTATAGCCTCCAGATCCTTGTGTTCCACCCATTCTACCACTCATACCGCTATTCATGCCGTTATTCATTTCACTATTCATGCCGTTATTCATTCCACTATTCATGCCGTTATTCATTCCACTATTCATGCCGTTATTCATTCCGCTATTCATACCGCTGCCGCCCATTCCGCTATTCATGCCGTTATTCATTCCACTATTCATGCCGCTACCACCCATTCCACCGCTCATACCGCTGCCACCCATTCCAGCATTTGCTGTATAGCCACCGCTGGAACGATTTTGATTGCCAGTTCCTTGTTTTTGATAAGAACCTTTATTTTGCATTGGTTGATCATAGTTGGAAGATTGATCGGCATTGCTTTGTGTTGCATCGCTTGTGTAGTTGGTATTATCCCATTGACTATTATCTGACTGTCCTTGCCAGCCAATCTGGCCATTAGCATTACGCATGCCTCCACAACTATAGCTTTCATATTGAGGATATCCTTGCATACCACCCCAGCTTCCACTGCTTGCAGGTTGTGACATAGCTTGGCAGCCGCCCTTGGCGAGAGATTGAGAGTAATTATTGATATCAGCAGTTCCTGCTGAAACTTGAGAAGCAACCATAAGGGTTCCGGCAATCCCTTTCAGGGCCAATTTTTTAAAATCGGTTTTACTTAACTTTTTCATAGCGTGTCTCCTTAGCTTTGGATGGTTATCTTTTCCTTTGTTAACACTAAATATGCAAAGTTTCAAGTTTTTTTTGTTATATTCAATAGAGGGGATGTGCTTTGTTGTACAGTGCGATCGGTGACTATGTAACACTTAATTCACCACCGAGCTATCGAGGTCATCAAGAAGAGGTGAGAAATTATGAGAGAAGATTAATTGGTTCGATAGTTATTTATACAACAACGCCGCGTGAACGTCATCAAACTCTTCAAATTAATTACCCATAAAATTCGAAAAAAGATATAATAGTTGCAAAACTTTTAAAATTGCATTCCATTATAAACTTAATTAAAATGAATTTTTCAAAGATATCTCTTTTTCTAATCATGGCCTTTGCCGTGGTAAGCCATTTCCTCGTGGATATGATGATTGGCATTTGGCCCGTTTATAAAACTCTGGCAAAAGTGGATTTAGCGATCGCCGGATTAATCGGCGGAGCCTGTGCTATTGCGGGAGAAGGACTTCAAATTTTTTTTGGATCGCTCAGCGATCGAGGTTATCGCAAAACGGTTATCCTCGGAGGATTGATTGCATCAACGGCTAGTGTATGCTTTGTTTATACACAAGAAGTTTTCGGTTTCTTTGTATTTTACCTTATCACTTGCATGGGATCGGGGGCCTTTCATCCCGCTGCCGCAAGCCTAGTGGGAAGTTTACCTTCAAATCGAATGGGCTTGTTGATGGCTATTTTTACCTGCGGAGGGGCCATAGGGATGGCCTTAAGCCAAGTCATCTTTTTGCAGACGCATCAATTTTTCGAAGGACAAGTTTTTTGGTTGGCGTTGCCGACAGCAATTCTAGCAATCTTAATTTATTTCAGTCGCATTGCAGGCCAGCCGAAATCTTCTGAGGCTACCCCTCATTTTAATTTCAAAGCTTTCGGTGATTTTTTTCGTCGAAAAGATTTAAGAATGCTCTATTTCTCGCAAATATGCTCAGCGACCATGTTATGGGGGACAATGTTTCTCCTGCCGGACTTCTTGAGCGTACGTGGCTATGAGCCATGGATTTCATTTGGAGGTGGGCACATGATGTTCATTCTAGGGAGTGCCGCCATGATGATCCCTGGTGGTTATTTGGCTGACCGTTATTCTTCGAGATCTGTCATTTTAACTGCTATGATTAGTGGAATGATTTTATTTTATACCTTGCTCTTTTTGCCGCTTCTTGACGATATATCCACATTATTTATTCTCTTTTTGTTTGGAGCGTCATTAGGCGTTATCAATCCTGTTGCTGTAGCCTTGGGAACACGTTTAGAACCAAATAAAAAAGGGATGGTTAGCGCCTTCCTCATGGGACTTGTTTGGTGTGTGTCTGAAGGGATAGGGGTTGGCGGAGGCGGCTTTATTGCAACATTTTTTACTGATGACGCTCCTGCAAAATCCCTTGCGATTTTAGGAACGCTATTTTTTATTGGAGTCATCCTCTCCTATTACTTGCCGCAAGAGGCGGAAAAAACGCTCGCGCTAGAATCGATTTAAACCCAACTTGGATTTTAACAAGGCAACTCGTGTGGATCTGTTATGTCATGGCGCTTGGTATGCATCATTGCAGCAACTTTGTCAAAATTTGCATTAGTTGCTGAGGTTTCAGAAACTCTTAGTTCTCCTCCAACCTCACTAAAAATCCGACGCCCCCATTGGCGCGTTGAAGTCCTCGAATCTTTTCCTAATGGCTTCCCCAAAGAAGTTCTTTTGCTAGAACCTATCCAAGGCACTTCTCATGATCGTCCCGTAAAATTACTGGAATATGCTCGGGAAGGAAATTTATATAGTGAAACAGATCTATTTACGCCAACGACTCAAGAAAATTTCAATGATGGCAGCCGTTGGGTAGCTCATGGACCCAGCATCATCTATACTTCTGAAGGTAGTGTGGATACGCTCGCCTTTTATAATCAAGGCATACTCTGGGGTACAATTAAAAGATACTATCCAAATGGACTCTTGCGCTCGATAGCATCTATTAAAAATGGAATCATTGAGGGAAAAAGCGAAAAATATCACAGCAATGGCGGCATTGCGGAGAGAGCCTTTTACATTCAAGGGAAGCTTTCAGGAGACCTCGATACCTCTTATCGGCAAGGTCAAAAAGCCGCTCATTATCTCTATAAGGATGGTCTTCTGCAAGGAGAAGCCATTGAATGGTACGAGGATGGAAAAAAGAAAACTGTCGCTTACTATATCAAAGGATTACTCTCCGGGGATCGCCAACACCCGGCTTTGACACGCTATCATCCAAATGGAAGTGTTGCCGAGATCCAGGATTTCCGTTGCGGACAACCTGTAGGAACGCACACTCGATTTTATGAAAACGGACAAGAAAGCTATCGCGTTAATTATCTCGATGGGAAAAAACATGGCGCCGAATTGTTGTTCTCCGAAGATGGAAAATTGGCAGGAGAGGGAGAATATTCCAAAGGCAAGCCTATGGGAAAGCACCTACGCTATGCTGAGGGCAATAAAATTATTTTTCTAGCACTCTATGATGCACATGGGAATCTCATAGAACCCATCAAAGAATGGTCTCCAGAAGGTACCCTAAAAGCACAATATCAGCTGAAAAACGGCGACTATGATGGCGAATTTTTGGAATGGCATCCAAATGGATGCTTGCATCGAAATTACTTCTATCATCATGGAAATTTTGAGGGCGTGCAGAAGGAGTTTTTTGACTCAGGAGTATTGAAAAGTTCTGCTGTTTATAAAGATCATCGAAAGCATGGTCTGCATGAAGAGTGGCATGCAAATGGGAAATTAGCTGTTTCAGTGAACTATGAGCATGGGATTAAGCATGGACAGAGCATTCAACTGAATCTTGAAGGGCAAAAGGAAAGCGAAGCGATCTTCAAAGAAGGTTTTTTAGAAGGGACCTATCAAGAATGGCATCCTAACGGCATCTTAAAGTTGAAAAAAGAATATCAAGAGGGAAAACCTCATGGCTTGCATCGAGAATGGTATGCCGACGAGAAGCTAAAATACACTGCAAACTATTTGAACGGGCGTCTAGAAGGTTTGGAGGAGAAATTTTTTCAAGACGGAAAGCCTTCCTCTTCAATTTTTTATAGCTTTGGAAGGCCTCATGGGGATTCCTTAACATGGTATGAAAATGGTGGACCCCATGAAATCCGCTGTTTTATCCAGGGAGACCCCTGCGGCACGCATTACCTCTATTATCAATCAGAAGATGGTCGTAATCAACAACTTGCGCGCCTGACAAACTATCAGGAAGGCAAGCTCCATGGTGAACAAAAAAGCTTTTTTCCTGAAGGACAAATACAGGCCCTATTGGAATATAAAGAGGGGCTGTTGCATGGACGTAAAGCTTTATGGGATGCACAAGGTCTTTTATTAGAAGAAGCACATTATCGTAATGGAGGATTAGATGGACGTTATTTTGCAAAAAAAAATGATGGCCAGGAAGTGATTTATCACTATCGAGACAATCACCTAGAAGGTTTACATCAAATTTTCTATCCTGGCAAAGGGTCCGAAAAAATTAAAGCTTTAGAAGCTAACTATGTCGATGGACTGCTTGAAGGCGATGTCTGCGAATATGATCAATCAGGGATGAAAATCGTCAGCACGTTATATTCCAAAGGGAAAAAAGAGGGTCTTGCCTGTGTCTTCAATCATGAGGGTAGGCTTACTTTTTCCGCTGAATTTCAAAGAGATAATCAAAATGGCATGGCATACGAATTTTTTCCTAATGGTACAATAAAAAAACAAGTATTGTTCATCGAGGATTTCAAAGAAGGCGAAGAAAAAACATTTCATCCTAACGGACAGATCCACTCTCTTTCTGTCTACGCTCAGGGAAAACTGCATGGAACGCATTTTCAGTGGAATGAGAATGGTGTTCTTATTTTCGAAGCCGAATATAAAGAGGGAAACCGCCACGGCAAATTCAATAAATACAACCAGGATGGCTCTCCATTGATCTTCCAAACTTATGCAGAAGGCCAGCTTGTTGAAAAGAAAAAAATCAACCCATCTGAAGAAGAATCATGATTTGTTGGAATTGCGGGAGTCCCCTCACAAATTTTCAAGGCAAACTTCCTTTCCGTTCAGAATGCGAAGCATGCCATGCAGCCTTGCATTGTTGCCGAAATTGCGTTTATTATAAGCCTGGACTCCCCAATGACTGCGCAGTTCCAGACACTGATTATATCACCGATAGGACTGCAATCAATTTCTGTGAAGAATTCAAGCCATTGGGAAAGGGACCTAGTCCAAAAGCCGACCCTAACAAGGTCGTTAAAAGACTTTTTGGCGATGACCATTCGACATCTCCGTCTGAGGATAGTAAAAAACGCTTCAATGATCTATTTCGCGAAGAAGATGAATAAGGACATCTGAAATTTAACATAACCGAAACAATATTGTTAAAAAATTAAATATTATGTTAAAAATAGATTATAGAAACTTTCAACAAACTTTTTTTAAAGTCTGAATATCTTCATAGCTAGGCTCAAAATTTTAAAAGGAAGGTATGGTATGCTTTACTTAAAAATCGGTAGCCTAATTTCTTTCAGCATGGCTGCAATAGCCTTAACAGTTACACCTGTAGCTCTTCCTGCAGCAAATCCCGATGTTCAACAACAATCGACAACCGAACAGGCAGCTCCTAAGCAAGGAGGGATATTGGACTTATTTACTCAAGCTAAAGAACGAATTACCGCTTTAACATCGCAAGATCCCTCTATAAGCACATTAGTTCAAGCATTGAAGGTAGCCAATATGTCTTCAATTCTTACCAACAAAGGGCCTGTGACTATTTTCGCTCCTAATAATGCCGCCTTTGCCAAACTTCCTCCTGACAAATTAAAAAGCTTACTCAAGCCAGAAGGACGAACTCAACTGGCTGACATACTCAAATTCCATATTGTTCAAGGAAAAATCTCCCCACAGAATTTTAAAACAAGCAAAGTTAAAACACTAAATGGTAAAGATTTAGATCTTAAAGTCCAAGGAACTGAAATGACCGTCAATGGTGCTAAAGTCATCAAATCAGAATCAATTGGCGATAACGTCCAAATTTATGTCATTGACCAAGTCTTGCAGCCTTAAGAGGCTCTAAACTATGACAAATGAAACGCAAAGACGCAAACATCGTTTTACGCACATCTTTTGCTTGACATATCAACATATAGTGACAGGCCAAATAAGTTGACTTTACACCTGTAATAAATGGCATGTCAATTTTACTTGTCATGTGAACCTCAACATGTCAAGCAAAAGATGTGCGTAAAACGATGGACGCAAAGGCGCAAAGAAAACTTGTTTTTAAGATGTTCATAAAAAAGCATTCTTTGCGCCTTTGCGTCTTTGCGTTTCATTTTCCAATTGATAATCGCGAAAAAATCGCTTCTTCAATAGATTCTGGAACAAAGCCATGCAAGCGTCGACCCTGCTTAGCTATTTCCCTCACGAGAGTTGCCGAAATATGCGCACAATGGGGAGAAGCCCCTAAAAAAACGGTTTCAATGCCCGTCATCTGTCGATTGGATAGTGCCAGTTGATATTCATAATCGAAATCCGATCCGTTTCTCAATCCTCTCACGAGGATATCCGCTTTCAGTTCTTTGGCGCAATCGACAGTGAGTCCGGAAAAATGAATCACCTCCACATAGGAAAAAGGCTTCGTCGCTGTGCGCAAAAGAGATATTTTTTCCTCTATAGTGAAAGCGGAGGCTGGCTTTGACTCAGTTTCAGCAATGGCAACATAGAGTTTGTCACAAAAGGCTCCCGCCCTCTGAATGATCTCTAGATGCCCTAGAGTCGGCGGATTGAATGTTCCTGGAAATAAAGCCTTTTTCATTCTCCCATCCACTTAATTTTTAAAAATATAGTGTTCTAAAGCAGACCGTCCCATTTTTCTAGAATTTTTCAGTTGAAGATGCTTCAAAGCGTTTGGATGAGTAAGGGCTTTTGCAGCTTCTTCAACGAAAAGAAATCCTGAAGGGCGAAGAAGTAAAAAATTGAGGTCGATGAGACGATCTAGCGTGGCAAGGACCATTTCGCTGTAGAAAATCTTTTTCTTCTCCTCGCCTCCATAAAGCTCATAAGGAGGGTCCGCATAAATAATATCAAAGGAATCTCCGCGTTTTGCGAGCTTTTGCATGCTTTCAAAAACATCGCCGTAGATCACTTCTGACTGGTCTTTGACGTCAAATGCCTGAATATTCATGTTGATTGACCGAATACTCTCTTTACTATTATCGACAAAGACAGCGGAGCTGGCGCCACGACTTAACGCCTCAAGCCCCATCGCACCAGACCCTGCAAATAAGTCCAAGAAACGGAACCCCTCATCAAAACATTGGCAAATGTTGAAAAGCGACTCCCTAAGGCGACTTGAAGTCGGCCGAGTTTTGTTTCCTTTAGGAGTTTGTATGGGCCTATTTTTGTATAGACCTGAGATAATGTGCATAGGATATTTTTTACTTTGTATAGATCATCTGCTCGATCTAGAAGGGAACACTCCACTCTCAGGATTAAAACCCAACTTGCTACCTATGAAGGCAGTCGGGTTCGAAATTATTTTCTCTCTAGAAACCCGCACCCTCGGCTCTGAAAATAAGAGGGTCATATTAGAAAATATGACCCCCTTATTTTTGCGGGCTCCTAGAGGAAAAGAATTCGAACCTGACCCGTTCATAGATAGCAAGTTGGGTTTAAACAGCTGAATGCCTAAAATTTTCCATTTCCCATCCTCTTGAACAAAATCATATTCTACCTGCAATACTTGACCCTCTTCGGAGATGAGAGCTCCTTGAAGAGAACTAATGCCATCATGAATATATTGAGAATGAAATTGGAATGAACGATTTTTAAGAAAAACCGGAGAGCGATTGATAAACTGCTTATATTCATCAAAAGATGTGGCTTCTCGAAATTGCGACGAGGTGAAATCGCGATAAGCTTTTTCCAGAGCCCCCGTCCGCAAATCGGCCAATTGATTTTCAATGATATCTTGAAACAACTGAGAGTCAGCATTTGCTTCGATCGAAACCAAGGCAGCGGAAATAGGATCACAAACAAGCACCAAAGGCCACATCCAAAGGAAAATGCGTACCGCTGCAAAGAAATTCTTCATTTAAAGACCCCTATCCGCTATCTAGTGTCTTTCACATCATGCAAAGGCAATACTTCGATATTTAAGATCTTCCATTTTCCATCTTCAAGCACAAGGGAATAATCGACATGATAAGTAATATTGGCATTTGTTGTTAAGATCCCAGAAACTATAGCAATATTATTATCGAAGGTCAAATGATCTAAGCTGATTTCTCGATTATCAGAAAATCCCTGTTGCTTTTGAACAAACGCTTCGAAGTTTTTAAAAGGAGTCTCTTTTTTAAAAGCCTGAGAGGTAAATTCATCGTAGGCTAGAGTAAGATTGTGTTGCCTTATGCTATGGAGCTGTTTTTTGATCGCCGTATACAAGGGAGTTGCATCAAAATCAGAAGCTGCAGAGTCCGCCACACTATCAGTCTTAGTTTTTTCTTCTTTATCATCCTGATTATCAGATGCTTCTGTTTTATTTTCCATTTGAATACTGAGAATTTTCCATTTGCCTTCTTGATCGATTAAACGATATTGCACAGGCATTTCCAGACCTTGCTCTCCCATCAACATCGCATCGAGTTTACCCACATCATTCTCCATGCTGCGATCAATAAAACGGACGGATTTGTTTCGTAAAAAAATAGGATATTCTTCAACAAATTTATGAAAATTTTCTAGCGATGTCGCTTTTTGAAATTCTCTGGAGGTAAAATTGTAATAAGCCTCGGTAATTTTTTTCTCTCTCAATGCAACGAGTTGATCTGAAACTGCATCGGTGAGATCTTGAGACATCAAAGCAATTAAAATAGAAAAAAAGCAAAGCAAAGCAACGGCTATGAGAATGACTTTAAACCAGAGAGGTGATTGCCTCTTAAATATGACCTCTTTATTTTTGCGAGCTTCTAGAGGAAAAGAATTCGAATTAGGTTTAAATGGCGCCAAATCTGCGTTTCCCCGAATTTTGCAGCCACAGTTTGGGCAAAAATTCACCTTAGCATCGATCTCAGCTCTGCAATTTTGACAAAGCATATCCTTGTTTGCCTCTATTTGTGTCTTGATAATGCAACATGTTATGAAAAAAATAAAAAATCAATAAAAACATACAAGAATGGGAAGTGGACAAGCGCACAAAAGCAATCCTTCATTCACGATAAAAAAAATTTTCAATCGAACGTGTAATCAGGCGAACATTGCGTTTTCCAGTCATATACCAAAAACACCACTGAAGCATGACGATGGCTCTATTTCTAAAACTGATTAAATAAAGAATATGGACAAAACACCACGTCATCCAAGCAAAATATCCCGAAAATTGCAACTTGCCAAACACAGCAACAGCCTTGGCTTTTCCGATGGTGGCCATCATTCCTTTGTCAAAATATCTAAAGGGACGACGTTTTTCAAACGGGACCTGTTCTTTAATGAGTCGGGCGACATAACGCCCCTCTTGTATAGCAACTGGAGCAATGCCTGGCAGCATCTTCCCTTGTTGATCCATCGCACAGGCGGCATCGCCAATGACAAACACCTCAGGATAGCCGGGTATCGAAAGATCTTTGCCTAAAATGGCTCTGCCTTGTCTATCCAAAGGGATATTAAGAGTTTCAAGAAGGGGTGAAGCTTGATTTCCAGCCGCCCAGATAATGTTTGCCGTCTCCAAAAAGATATCTCCAACCTTCACTCCATTGCTATTGACATCAGTGACAAGCTTATCATTGATGACATTCACGCCCATTTTCTGTAGATCATTTTTGGCGATGAGTGTCAGACGCTCTGGGTAGGTTGGAAGAATATGAGACTGGCCTTCTATAAGATAGATTTCGGATTGCTCGGGCTTGATCTTACGAAAATTTTTGAACATCGATTTCTTCGCAATTTCAGCGACAGCCCCCGCCATCTCAACACCGGTGGGCCCTCCTCCAATGATCACAAAACGCAGGAACTTTGCTGCCTGAGCATTATCTTCACAGCGCTCCGCCATTTCAAATGCCATGAGCACATGCTCTCGAATTTTGATCGCATCTTGAAGGGTTTTTAGGCTAGGGGCAAATGCCTCCCATTCGGGATGTCCAAAGTAAGCATGTGCGGACCCTACAGCAATGATGAGATAATGATAATCAAAATGATCTCCATTTTGGGCGATCACGGTTCTTTTGTCCTTATCAATCGATACAATATTTGCCATCATGACAGAGGTATTTTTCTGATGACGCAATATTTCTCTGATTGGAGAGGCGATATTGGCTGGAGAGAGAGCTGCGCTTGCTACCTGGTAGAGCAAGGGCTGAAACACATGGTGATTGGTTTTGTCGATCACTAAAATATCGATATCAGCTTTGCGCAAAGAAATGGCAGCATTCAATCCTCCAAATCCACCACCAATAATAATAACTTTAGGTTTTGACATTGCACCTCGATGGTTCTCTAGTACCCAAAAAAATTAATGTGTTTGGGGACTAGTATAAGAACCGTAGTATTTAATCAAGCTTTCGGCCTTTTTGTAATGTGCTTTTTTGAGCTCTTCATAGACGCGCAATCCTTTAGCATTGAGTCCTTGTTGGAAATAGAGCATCCCCAATTTGTAAAGATTATCTTTATCATCAGGGATCAACCTTTGAATGGTCTCATATTCTCTAATTTCTTCTAAGGGCATCTGAAGGTCATGATAACTATATGCCAATTGACAATGTACCCATGGGTCATCTGGAGCATATTCGCTTAAGATTTTAAACTCTTCGATGGCCCGTTCAGCTGTCATTCTAAATTTTTCCTCAAACTCCTCAGTGAATTTATCGGAAGAGATCCAGCGATCATCGTCATATCCTTCCATTTTCCTTGGGTCGATGTAAAGTCCTGAAAGCATCACATAAGCATTAGCTAAAGAAGCATGAGCCTCCAAGCTTGTTGGCTGGCACTTGACCCTTTTAATATGCTCGCTGACAGCCTCGTGAAGTAAAAGTTCTTTCATGAAATGAACCTCTCTCCAATGCGACCAACAGCTGAGCCGTTCCAATAATGGACTTAAAAAAGACAGCCAACGGGGAGGATGATAGTAGTTATATTCTTTGCCATGCAACCGATTAGCCAGTTTGCAGCAGGCATTGGCAAGAGCAATATAGTGTTCTGCAACGCCTTCTTGATAGCTTAAAAGGACCGAGCAGGCATTGAGATAACGTCCTTTTAATTCTTTCAGCTGTTCGGGTTTTCTCGTCTGGAAATAAACCCTCAAAGTAAAGTAGGCAAAAAATGTAAAGAAAATGCCCGCCAGACTCACGGCAAGAATTAAGGATTGCGCTAGTAAAGTAAAAAAAAATGCCAATAAGATGACTTCGGCTAAGCAAAGGGAGCAGAAAAAAATATTAAAAATCAAAAAGCGCCGGATGATGCTATCAAATTCAGCTAAGATGGGATCGAATACTTTATTGATCTGTTCGTGATAAGTGGCTTTATCATCAAATTCTAAAGGGTGAGTGAAGAAAGAAGAGGCTGCTGTCATACTTGTCCTATGTACGATTAAAACCTAAACATTATCTGGGATAGGAACATAACGCTCTTGCTTAAGCTCTTGCTGATAAAATGTCAAAAGCCCCGCAAAAACAATCACTGCTGACACATAAAAAGGCCAAGTGACAGCCTCTCCAAGATAATACCAGCCAAAAAAAGCACTAAATAAAGGGGTAATGAAACCAGCAAAAGAAAGAAATGTTGCCGAAAACCGCTTAAGCAAAAAACCATATAAGTTATAGCAAATCAAATTCGAAATCAAAATCAATAGGAAGGCGCACTCAAAAAAAGGAATAAATTCGCTTACAGGAAGAGGGTTCCAGGATTCGATAAAAAACGAATGGACTAAAGCCATTCCTCCCCCTATTGTCATGCTCAATCCATTCACCATAAAAGGCGAATATCCGTTTTCTTTAACAAGCTGCCTAAGAAGAATCCATCCATAAACAGCACAAATGGCTGCTCCCATCACCGAAATTTCTGCCCATGAAAAAAGAAGCAGATGGCCTGTCTGCTCTTCAGTAGACGTCTCATTCAGTAAAATCGGCAAAAAACCGATAAATCCAATGATCAAGCCCAACCACTTCCTTAAGCCCATTTTCTCCTCAAACATATAATAAGAGAGAAGCGCAGACATGAACGGAGATAAGCTATAAATGAAGCAGGTTTTGAAAGAAGTCAGATATTTAAGACCCCAAAATTCCAAGATATTTGTCAGATAGATGCTAAAAAGAGCTAAAAAAAGGATCCGACGCATATGCTCTTTCTTAAAAACAAATTCCTTTCGATTGAAGACATATTGATAAGCAAGAATGATGATCCCAGCCATGAACATACGAGACCCAACAAAAAATAAGGGCTGCGAATAGTTGAGACCGGTTTTTCCAATCGCAAAAACACTAGCAAATAGAGCATAAAGCAGGATGACAAAGAACACGTTCACACCAAAACATGAATTTTTATAACATTTTAAATCTTTTGCTGTTTGTAAACAACACCAGAGATTTTTTCCGCTCAGCAATTCGAAGTACAAATAATTGTTAGCTTTGTCCTGCTCAAATTATGTTGAAAAGCTATTTTTGTTGTATTTATTTTTCCTGTTTCTCACCATGCAAGAAATTTCCAAAAATGATGTAAGAATAAAGTATATTAGTATATAATTGATTCCTAAATATTAGATTGGAGATGTTTTATATGACAAAGATTCACTCTTTAAATAATTGTGTTGCTTCTAACAACTATACAGAAAATTTTCATATAAACCTTAATAAAGGGATGAAGCGGATTAATCAAGGAGTGGCAAAATTAAACAAAGCCATACAAGGAATTCAGAAATCATTAAAATCAAATGCATCCGTCAACAGTACGGTTAGGCCCATGACCTCTGAAGAAAAATCTAGATTTGACCAGAAAATGAAAAAAGCTTTTGGACTTGAATCTGTCTTTGCTAAAAAGTTTAAAAATGCGGAAAGCAAAGCATCAAAATCGACGATCTCTGAGGAAAGAATCTCCTCACAGGCAACTATTACCAAGGATGGTGTGACAAGGGACATGACTCCAGAGGAGAAAGAGGAGTTTGATCAGACAATGAAACATGCATTTGGACCAGAGTCTGCTTTTGCAAAGAATTTTTCAAAAAAAAATCCTTTCAATGACGATGAATGTGCTCCTACTCTATAAGCCATTGTTTGCGCGCGATCCCATTTCTATAGTGTCCTAAGTTTATTGCTGGTACCGAATCCTTTTATTGTATTCCGAATCACTGTTTAAACCCAACTTGCTACCTATGAATGGGTCAGATTTGAATTCTTTTCCTCTAGAAACTCGCAAAAATAAGAGGGTCATATTAGAAAATATGGCCCTCTTATTTTCAGAGCCGAGGGTGCGA